>Ga0137362_10000384_pt1 | contig 22399 bp, 23 predicted proteins | sample MadtaG_2_FD_104801 | JGI IMG/M metagenome (GOLD analysis project Ga0137362, IMG submission 104801) | Vadose zone soil microbial communities from Angelo Coast Range Reserve, California, USA - Mad1_100_16 metaG | ecosystem: Environmental > Terrestrial > Soil > Vadose zone | place: USA: California... | reverse complement strand
CGGTCAGACGGCTCGGCTTCTCAACGTCAGCGATCTGGCAAGCCCGTTCCAGTTGAGCCGGCCGACGATCCGCGATTACATCACGTTGCTCGAACGCGTGTTTCTGTTGGAGTCGCTCTCCCCGTGGCACAGTAACCGGCTGAGTCGCCTTGTCAAAACACCCAAGCTCCATCTCGGAGACACCGGAGTAGCTTGTGCACTGCTTGGGCTCGACGCCGATTCGCTCAACCGGGACCGATCCATGCTGGGGCAGCTGCTGGAAACCTTTGTGCTTCAGGAGTTGCGGCGGCAGGCGAGTTGGAACGAAGCTTCGATTACATTTCATCACTTTCGCGATCGCGACGGCGCCGAAGTGGACATCGTGCTTGAGCGCGGCGCTCATGAAGTGGCGGGGATCGAAGTGAAAGCGGCCGCTACGGTCACGGCCAGCGATTTCCGGGGTCTACGGAAACTCAAGGAGGCCGCCGGTAAACGCTTCACTTCCGGAGTAGTGCTGTATGACGGCGAGGCTAGCGTGGGTTTCGGCGAAGGATTCAATGCGGTACCGATGCGCCTGCTCTGGGAGATAACGTGAGGATCGCCCAGGCGGCCGAGTTCAGAATGGGCAACTCTCTTGCCCCTTCATAATTGTGCAGTCCGGCCCCATTGCAAAAAGAGATGACGTCAGTATCATCGGCCGAAGAGCCCGACAAGTGACCGCGATCACATTTCCAACATATTCACGGGTGTCGTGATTGCATGGCTGAGACCATCCATAATCCGGATCAGTACATGAGTGATCTCCGGCAGATTCTCGCCCGGGGACGCAAGCGGCTGGGTCTGTTGTTGGGAGCTGGCGCACCAGCGTCCATTCGCGTAAATGATGACGGAAAGGTAACGCCCAACGGGGTTCCTCTCATCCCGCTTACAGCTGAATTGTCTGAAAAAGTCTCATCGGCACTTCCTGAAGATCAACGGAAGATTTTTCAACTCCTCGAAACAGAGGTCGGGCCAGATCCAAATGGAGGAGGCTCACGCTTATCTGTCAAAGGACTGGGAAGGTAGAGAAAGTTCAGCGGGCCGACTTGCCCGTCGAATTGCCAAAGAGGGAAGAAAATATGGCATTGGTGCGATGATCATTAGCCAGAGACCGGTGGAGGTGGATGAATCGATACTCTCCCAATGCGGAACGTTTATTGCCCTTAGACATAGCAATCCGAAAGATCGTGCCCATGTTCAGAGCACGGTTCCTGATTCTTTGTCGGGGCTAATGGACATGCTTCCGATTCTGAGAACTGGAGAAGCGATAGTAACGGGTGAAGCAACTCGGTTGCCGATGCGCGTCCGAATCGCACTTCCGAATGAAAAAAATCGGCCAGAAAGTGAAGACCCGGATGTTCCGGGGCGCTGGAGGTTAGCGCGCATTCGTGAGGACTATAAGCAAGTGGCCACAGCTTGGAGAGCGCAGTCCCCGCGAGCAGTAAAAGAAAAAGTGAAAATTCCACGTTCGCCAGTATCCGACGATGTCATTGATTAAGAAGAAGGGTGGACTCATGGAAAGACGAACTGTAGGATCGTCCAGTCTGACCTCGATGGGTTATGATTCGCGATCAGAAACACTGGAAGTTGAGTTCACAAATGGCGCCGTTTATCAGTATTACAATGTTCCGCTAACCCTGTACGAAGCATTTATTGCAGCGGCTTCGAAAGGCCAGTTCTACAACAGTCAAATAAAAGATGCCTTTCCCTATGCGAGGGTCGCGTAAGTTTGTGCCTCTTTCTCCAAATTTCTTATTCTTTGTGGACCGGCGATGCGCCCGAGCCGCGCACACCGACCGTACCACTCGCAAGCTAAAAAGGCGATTCTGTAAGACATCTCTACACGGTCAGCCCCGCCTGAAATTCCAAACACGGCCTGTGGCCGCGACAAAACGTGAAGATTCGGCTGCTACGCAGCCAGTGTTTACCACAGCTTCGTGGCATCTCACGCCAGGAGACGAGTAAGCGGCTGACCCTCAATGTGCTTTCAGGCGATCGCGTTGGGAACATTTGTTCCACGCTATTACGGCCATTAGCCGCGGCTCATTCATGAATTAATCGGATGTCTGTTCGCCGAACTGTTGGAGTAAGGTTGTGATCTTTTCCTTCAGGCTCGGCAGATCCCGCTCCACTGCGTCCCACACGACTTGAGTATCAATTCCAAAATAGTTGTGAACCAAAATGTGACGCATGCCGATTATTTCAGACCACGGTATGTCCGGCGCCGAGGCGCGGACTTCTTCCGGCAAGAGCCGAGCCGCTTCACCGATGATTTGAAGATGCCGGACGAACCAGTTTTGAAGAAGTTCATCTGCTTCGAATGCTTCGCGTCCGCGAGTGGCATATCTTTCGATATGGCCAATGGCATCGAGTATGTCCCGTAAACGCTCGCGTGCGTCTCTCACAGAGGAACGGCCTCTTTCAGGACGCGGTCACGAATGCGTGGCTTGAGACCCCGCTCCGTCACTACATCGACATCACGGCCGAGTAATTCACGCAACTCCATCAATAGCCCGCCCATGTCGAGCAGACTTCGGCCTGGTTCCATGTCCACCAGGAAGTCGACATCACTATCCGGATGTTCATCGCCGCGCGCAGCGGAACCAAACACTCGGATGTTGTGGGCACCGTGTCGTTGAGCGGCTGTGATGATGTCTTGCCTTTTGACTTTCAGCAATCCGGCGAGATTCATAAGGACATAGTACAAGAAGTAAGACGTGGTGATCATGAAGTGCGCGGAAAGGGCAAAAAATGGGCAAAGCGCCCAAGAGGCGCTTTGTGGTGTCTGTAACTACTTGAAAAGGCTCCTCAGGTAGGACTCGAACCTACAACCCTCCGGTTAACAGCCGGATGCTCTGCCATTGAGCTACTGAGGAGCAATGGCACGGACGGCGAAACAAGTTGCCGGCGTGACCAAAAGAGGTTAGCAGAGCCGGAAAGGCTGCGTCAATTCCAGTTGCCCATTACGTAGTCTCAACGCAAGCTGGCCTGTTGCAGGATACGAGGACGTCCTCACTTTATATCTGAGCGGAAATCGTAACCACAAAGACACAAAGAAGGGCGGCGAGATAGAATCGGCATCATGGCAGAGCCAAGATCGGCAGCAGCAGTCGTGCTCGTCAGAGAAAAACCCGAGTTGGAAGTGTTTTGGGTAAGGAGAGCGCCGCAGATGGTGTTCCAGGGCGGGTTTTATGCCTTTCCGGGCGGGCAGGTGGATCGTAACGAAGACGCGAAGGCATCCGCGGCCAGGGAACTGTTGGAAGAGACGGGCGTGCGGGTGGATCCGCAGACTTTTATCGACATTGGACGATGGGTGACGCCCCCGTTCGTGCCGCGGAGATTCGACACGCTTTTTTTCATGGCGAAGTGTCCGCATGGTGAAGAAGCTCGTGTCATGACCGCTGAGAACGACTTCGGCGAATGGATCCGGCCCCAGGACGCGTTAGCAAAATGGATGAGAGGACAGATCCTGATGGCGACGCCGATCCTGCATACACTGCGATCTCTGGCCTCGGGCCTCCCCTTGCCCTGGGCTCACGAAGAATCGCCTGTGCAGATTGAGATGAGAGCAGGCATCGTTCTGATTCCTCTCCGCACGCCGACACTGCCGCCCGCCACTCATACGAACTGCTACGTCATTGGCGGCGATCAGGTCATCGTGATCGATCCTGCGTCGCCATACGAGGAAGAGCAGGCATTGCTCGACAGACTGCTCGAGAAGCGTAAAATCCGGGAGATCTGGTTGACGCACCTCCACCGCGATCATGTGAGCGGAGCGAATCATCTCAAGGAGCGGCGAGGAGTCAGAATCGCCGCGCATCCCATCACGGCTCGGGATCTTCAGGGCGTTGTGGAGGTCGATCGGACATTCGAGGAGAATGAACGCCTCGAACTCGCCGGTGACCCGGGATGGGTGCTTCGGGTTTTTCACACGCCCGGCCATGCGCGCGGCCATGTATGCGTCTTCGAGGAGAAGAACGGATCGCTGATTACAGGTGATCTCATGGCGGGTTTCGGAACCATTGTGATCGATCCCCCGGAGGGGCACATGGCCACTTACTTCGATTCACTTCGAAGGATGCAGGCGCTCGACGTGACCGCCCTCTTTCCGGCCCACGGTCCCGTGCTGGCGAATGCGAAGGAAAAGATTCAGGAGTATTTAGATCACCGGCTGAACCGGGAGAAGAAAATATTGTCAGCGTGGCATCGGGGCCATCGTGAACCGCAGGCCATCGTGAAGGAAGTTTATACGGATGTCGCGCCGGCCATGCACAGCCTCGCGGAGAGGTCGGTGGTTGCGCATCTGGAGAAGTTGAAGGAAGAAGGACTCATTTGAAGAGCGGTCCCGTCTACTGTAGCGGCGGTCTATGACCGCCGGTATTTCGTTTGATTCCAGGAAAAACCGGCGCTCATAGAGCGCCGCTACAGTAGGAGGCAAACGCTTCGCTTGGAGCCTGAAGTTTTTTGTCTTTTTTGTGACAAGCAAGGGAGGTCATTTATGTCTGCTCAACCTGCAGTGGATAATGCAAAGGTAGAAGAGTTTGTCCATAAGGCCATGGGTGATGCGAGCGCGGCTCTGCTCACCGTCATGTGTTCGATCGGCGACCGTTTAGGTTTGTTCAAGGACCTGGCGGCGCAAGGCCCGGCTACTTCCGCCGAGCTGGCTGCCCGCCTCGGAATCAATGAGCGGTACGGGCGCGAATGGCTGGGTGCGATGGCCAGCGCCGGCTATGTGACGTACGATCCGGCCACGCGCAAGTTCACGCTGCCTCCCGAGCACGTTCCGGTGCTTGCCCAGGAGAATGGACCTTTCTTCTTCGGCGGCATCTATCAAATGCTGAGCGGGATGCTTGGGCCTCTGGATCAGATCGCGCAGTGTTTCAAACAAGGAGGAGGAGTTTCCCAGGCCGCATACAACGACAACATGTGGGACGGACTCGAGCGCTTTACCGCCGGGTGGTTTGAAAATTTGCTTCTGCAGCAATGGATACCGGCCATGCCCGCCGTCGAAGAAAAGCTGGCCAGCGGATGTTCGGTTGCGGATGTCGGCTGCGGCCGCGGACGCGCGCTGATCAAGCTCGCTCAGGCTTATCCGAAAAGCCGCTACATCGGTTACGACGTCTTTGCTCCGACTGTCACCCGCGCCACGGCCTATGCGGATATCGCCGGCGTTTCAGACCGCGTGAAATTCAAGCAGTGGGACGTTGCCAGAGGGCTTCCGGAGAAATACGACATCATCACCACGTTTGACGTCGTTCATGACGCCGTCGATCCGCTCGGGCTCATTCGGAGCATCCGCCAGGCGTTGAATCCCGGCGGCCGGTATGTCTGTCTCGATATCAACTGTTCGGACAGGCTTGAAGAAAACGCCGGGCCGCTTGCGACTTTGTTTCAGGGCGTAAGCATACTTTATTGCATGACGACATCGCTGGCGCACAATGGCGCGGGATTGGGGACAGTCGGACTTCCGGAATCCAAGTTGAGAGAGTTCGCAACGCAGGCCGGCTTCGCCGATGTGCGGCGGGTGCCTCTGGAGAATCCGTTCAACAATCTGTATGAAGTGACACCGTAGTCAGATCTTCAGGGCGACGACGGTCGATCCACGGTCAGGCAGATCCTGGAAAGACACGACATTGGGGTGCTTCTCCAGGATCGAGCGGACGATTTCGCGCTGGACGCCAATTCCGCGGCCGTGGATGATGCGAACCTCGCGAAAGCCGCGCTGCATGGCCTGATAGAGGTATTCCTCGACAACGATGCGGATCTCCTTCGGTTGGAAGGTGTGGAGATCGATGGAGTCCTCGATGGGTAGCTCATGCATATATCGCCGGCGGTCATAGACCGCCGCTACAGTATATAATCCCCAGGTAATGAAGTTTTATGTCCGCACCTACGGGTGCCAGATGAATGTGGCGGACTCCAATGAAATGGGCCGGCATCTCAAGGCCAACGGCCTGGTCGAGACGCAGGATCCCGAAGAGGCTTCCGTGTTTCTGGTGAACACCTGTACGGTACGGCAGCATGCCGAAGATCGCGCATTTTCGGAGATCGGGCGGCTCCGGCATTGGAAGACGAAGCGGCCGGGCAGGAAGATCGTTGTAACAGGTTGCGCGGCTGAGCGGACCAAGGAGTACCTCGAGGATCGATTTCCATTTCTGGATCTCGTTGTCGGAGCTAAATCCATCGAGGACTTCTCGCAGATGGCGGCGCAGCTCCTGGACCGGCGAGAGACGGACGAGGAACTCGATTACGCCATGCCTTCGGCGGATGACAAGATTGCCGCATTCGTGACGATCATGCGCGGATGCAACTATTCGTGCACGTACTGCATCGTCCCTTACGTCCGGGGACGCGAGATTTATCACTCGATGGAGCAGATCCTTGGCGAGGTTCGCGATCGTGTCGCGGAAGGAGCGCGGGAGATCACCTTGCTGGGGCAGACTGTGAATTCATACCGCCATGGGAGTTACAGGTTCGCGGAGCTTCTCGAGGGCGTCGCCAACGTCGATGGCGTGGACAGGGTCCGGTTCATGAGCCCCCATCCTTACTATATGAGCGATCGCGTTATCGAGACGATGGCGGCAGTGCCGGAAATCTGCGAATCGCTTCACCTGCCTGTGCAGTCGGGATCGAATAAGATGCTCAGGCAGATGATGCGCAACTACACCCGCGAACAATATGTGTCGCTGATCGAGAAAATGCGTAAGGCGATGCCGGGCATGACGTTGAGCACGGACATCATCGTCGGTTTTCCGGGGGAGACCGAAGCCGATTTCCGCCACACGCTTTCGCTGATCGAAGAAGCCCGCTTCGATTGGGGCTTCATTTTCAAGTACTCGCCTCGCGAAGGCACGCCGGCGGCAAGCCTGGAATGTCTGCCGCAGGAGTTGATCGAAGAGCGTCACCGAGAGTGCCTCGAGTTGCTCGATCGGGTTGCCCAGGAGAAGAGATCGAAACTGGTTGGCACAACGCCCGAAGTGCTCGTGGAAGACAACTTCGGCAGAACCCGAACAAACTACAGAGTCCACATCGCAGGAAACGTCGCTCCCGGCGAGCAAGTACGAGTTCGAATTACCAACGCGCAGCGAGCGACACTGGAAGGGGTCATCGAGAATGGCAACATTACTTTCGAGAATTTTCGGGAAGAAGACCGCCGCGCCCGCAGCGGCGCCGGATAACGACGGCCTGGACATCTCCGCGCTGAAACCGCTCATGGAGACGCCTGCCGTGACGAGTACGGATCCCAAGGATCTGTCCGGCGCGTGGCGCATGGAACAGGTGACGGCGGTGTTTCCCTCGTCGCAGCGTGCGCTGTTCCAGAAATATCATGTAGGCGGATGCAGCAGTTGCGGATTCCAACCGACCGATACGCTGGCAACAGTGGCAATGAACCATGGACTGGACGTCAACGAGGTGGTCGAGCACATTCAAAGAAGCCAGGAAATGGAAAGAGAGATCGAGATCACGCCGCGCGAGGTTGCGGAATTATTCAAGCAGGGAAAGATCAAGCTGCTGGATGTGAGGACGCCCCAGGAATACCAGATCGCCGCAGTCGCGGGAAGCTTGCTGGTGGATCAGGAACTCGCCCAGGAGATCGTATCCAGTTGGCCGAAGGATGAGGCGATTGTGACCATGTGCCACCACGGCGTGCGCAGCCTCGACGCTGCGGCCTATCTGCGTGGCCACGGTTTCACAAATACCAGAAGCATGAGCGGTGGAATCGAGGCCTGGGCGCTGCAGGTCGATCCCTCAACGCCGAGATATTGATTCGTCACTGTAGCGGCGGTCTATGACCGCCGACGCTACGGCAAGTTTGCAGGATCGTCGGCGGCCGTAGACCGCCGCTACAGTTCCACCTCCAACAGGTCGCGTGCGATGGTGATGTTCGGAAACACTGCCCGCGCATCATCCCCGATTTGGGCAATCTGCCGGCCGTCGTATCGCGAACTGAAGTGCGTGGCGATGAGTCCCGCGGCACCGGCTTCCTTCGCCACGCGGGCCGCGTCTTCCATCGTGGAATGCTTGCGTTCGCGGGCCATCTCTACGGCATCCTGCCCGAAAGTGGTTTCGTGGATCAGAGCGGTACACTTGTCTGCCAGCTCGATCGAGCGTTGCGAAAACTGCGTATCCAGGCAATACGCAACGGATTTTCCCGGCCGAGGCGGCCCGAGAACCATGTCGGGCGTGACCAGGCGTCCATCGGGCAATGTGATGCTTTCGCCATGTTGGAGCTTCCCGTATGACGGCCCGCGGGGAATCCCCATCTCCTCCGCTCTTTCGAGATTGAACACTCCCGGCCTGTCCTTCTCCTGAAACCGCCAGCCCAGACAAAAGATCGAATGGTCCAGCGGAAGCGCGTCCACGTAAAACTCTTCTTCGTCGAGCACACGGCCGCGATATCCACGCGGAAATTCCCGGACTGTCAACCTGAAATCGAATTGGAGATCGGAAGTCCGAAACGCGGCATTCAGAAAAACCCGGATCCCTTCCGGCCCGAAGACGTTCAGCGGCGTTTCGCGCCCGTCGAGATGGAGCGTACTGAGGAGACCGGCAATCCCGTATAGATGATCGCCGTGAAGGTGACCGATGAAAATCGAATGGATGCGGCTGCGCCTGATGCCGGAGCGCATGAGCTGCACTTGCGTTCCCTCACCGCAGTCGAACAGAAAGACGTCGCCCTCACGAATCAATGCAGTCGATGAAAGGCCCCGCGTGAGCGTCGGGACGGCCGAGCTGGTTCCGAGCAGTACTATTTTCATCGGTTCGAGATTAGCACGCGCCGGCTAAAGCCGGCGCCTACATTCCGGCCGCACATTGATCGCACTTGTAGTCGCGGGCTTTAGCCCGCGTTCACTTGAACATCGCTCTCAGAACGTAGCCGGCCAGCCTTGGGTTTTCTCTCAACCGGCGGACGGAGTAGGCGTACCAGTCGCTGCCGAACGGAATATAGACGCGGAGGTGGTGGCCGGCACTGCGAATCATGTCACGCAGTTGCTCGCCCACGCCAAGGAGCATTTGGAATTCATACGCTGTCGGCGGGAGCCGCAGCTCACGGATCAGCCGGAGTGCTTCCCGCACAATGAGCTCATCGTGTGTGGCAATTCCTACGTACGAGCCACTTCTCAGAAGCTTCTCGAGAATCCGGATGTAATTCCGGTTGATCTCCCCCATGTCTTGAAACGCGATTTCGGGCGGCTCGACGTATACGCCTTTGCAAAGCCTGTAATTGGGGCGCAGGTCCTCGAGGGAAGAGACATCGTTGAGGGTCCTGCGGAGGTAAGCCTGAATCACGACACCCACATTCTGGTGAGTCTTTCTCAGCGTGCGATAGATCTGCAGCGTGTCCGTGGTGCACGAGGAGTCTTCCATATCGATGCGCACGAAGTTTCCCAGTTCTTCTGCGCGTCGAACGACACGGGCGGTAAACTCGAGGCACGCATTCGGATCCGCCTTCAATCCCAGCTGCGTGAGCTTGATGGACAAATTCGCATCGAGCTTTCGCCGGTGAATCTCTTCCAGTAACTGTAGATTTTCGTGAACTCCCCGTTGTGCCTGTTCCAGGTTATGGACGTCTTCGCCGAGGATGTCGAGGGTCGCGCGAACTCCGTTCCGGTTGAGAGCGGCCGTCACGCGCAGCGCCTCGTCCAGGGTCTCGCCGGCGATGTACCGGTTGGCCACTTTGCGCACCAGGGGTTTCGGGACGAATGGGAGGGTGTGAGCAATTACTCGATCCAAAACCCTCATAAGGCGTATACTTCAGGAGCAATGAAAAAGCTCCTGGCGCTGGTTTGCCTGGTCGGCCTGTTCAGTACACAGGCTGTCTCGGATGTGCCTGCAAACACCAATTCGGAATTCATTTTCGCCAGAGTTCAATTTAACATGGCAATGCGTCCGGGCATGTTCATCTACCGGGAAGCGCCCTGGCATCACGACTATCCGAATTCCGAGGACCTGTTCCTCACGATGTTGAAGGAAGCCACGGGCATCCACACCGACACGGAGTCCTATAAGATCGTGCAATTGGATAGCCAGGAGATCTTCCGGTACCCATTTCTCTATTTTTCCGAGCCCGGATACATGGACCTGACCGACAAGGAATTGACAAACCTTCGCGAGTACTTCAACCGCGGGGGCTTCGCCATGTTCGACGATTTCCGCGGCCGGGCTCTGCAGAACCTTCAGTATCAGATGAAGCGAGTGTTTCCTGAGCGGGACATGTTCAAGCTCGATCTCGGCAATCCGGTCTGGAAGACCTTCTATGATATCGACTCCCTCGAAATGCCGCCGCCTTACATGAATAACGACTCGGGCACGCCCACGTTCTGGGGGATGAAGGACGACAAGGGTCACCTGATGCTGGTTGCCAATGCTGACAACGATTTCGGTGAGTTCTGGGAATGGGTCGATCGGGGTGAAATGCCGTTCAGGCCGGCGGCGCAGTCCGTGCGATTCGGGATTAATTATTTAGTTTATGCAATGACTCACTGACTTCCGGAATACCGCCGCATTCCGTGAGGACGTCCTTCAAAAATCCATCCTGAAGTCTTCGATAAGTTCGTACTGAGCCCCTGCTGTTGAAGATTGCGAAAAGCAGGACGCCGCGCTCGCGTGTATAGAGGATACCGGCGAGTGTACTGACGCCGCCATCGGTACCCGGCAGCGTTCCCGTTTTGCCGACGATCGCGCCTCCGGCATCCGTGAAACGGCCATGCAGCGTACCGGGATCGATCCCGGCCACAGGCATGATGTCCTGCGGCTGGAGGCCGTATAGATTCAGCCAGAACACCAGCTCACGGAACAGCTTTACGGTTGCGCGCGGCGTGATGCGGTTGTAGTCCAGACCCGAAGTATGACTGATGGAGACCTCGGCGCGCGGTACGCCAACCTCGTTCACGAGAAAGTCCTCGACCGCTTTCGGTCCACCGATCGCCTCACCAACCCGCTCCGCCGTCGGGTTACTGCTGTGCGCGTTCTGAAAAAAGAGAATGTCGCGAAGGCTGGATGAAATGTGACTCGCCAGCTTTTCTCCGCGTTCGTTGCCGACCTTCGCCGTACCTTTAACCCGAACACCCAGCCGGCGCAGTGTTGCCGTCAGTCCCTTCACCGCCTGGTCGGTGTTATAGAGCATCCCGTATGTAAACGGACCTGACACAACCAGATTTCCAGTCACTTGCACAATGCCAGCCTTAACGACCTCTCGCGCAAGCCGCGAAACATCGGCGGTCATGAGCGCCGGATCGCCTGTGGCATGTAGAACGAGATTGCCGTTGAGCGTCCGTGTTTTCTTGTTGACGACGCCGTCGATCAGGAAGCTGGTTTCAAAGTGATATTCGGGACCAAATCTGGTAAGCGCGGCAAACGACGTTGCGATCTTGATCACCGAAGCCGGATTAAATCCGACGTCGCTGTTCAGGTCCGCGTAGACCGTAGACGCGTCAAGGGACTCGATCAAAAGTCCCTGGGTGTCCAGTTTGTAACCCCGATGAGATAGATTGTTGAGATAGTTCGTTTCGGAAACCGTGCTAAAGCGCGCTGGAACAAGTGCTTGCACAGTGCCATTATGGTTGTCACCATTCGAGATGGACTCTTGCGCTTGAATCGGCCAGAAGAGCAGGAGCATTAAACAGGTGGTGGAAAGTAGATATTTCGTCATGAATGCGCGACAATTCTGCCAGAAAAATTCATAAAATTGAAGAGGTTCTGCGAATTTGACACAGTCTGTGCAAAGTATGCTGTATTTTTGACACCCTGTATTTCTCTACCAGAGAGAGAGCACTTATACGGTGAGAGGTACGGTTGCATGCTGATCATTAGTCGCAAGAAGGACCAGAAGATCATTGTGGCGGACGATATTGAGATCACCATATTAGAAGTCGGAAGAAATAGAGTCCGTTTTGGCATCAAAGCACCTAAACACATCCCAATCCATACTCGCCTTAAGACTTCGCCGGCTCCCGATCAACCAGCCGATGCCGGAGCAGCCGAGGCCAAGGCGTCACCTCTTGAGGGTCTGCCTGCCGCCGCCGGAATGCTTAAGAGGCGGTAGCGCCCTCGTGTAGAGCAACTCGCTTGCCAATTTCTCTTATCGGTTGAGAGCCCGCCGTCTTGACTTTAGTTGCCGTAACCTTTATAAGTTGCCGAGGCCAATGGCAACCAAAGCGAAAGCGAAACCTAAAGCGACGAAGAAAGCGGCAAGAGGCCCGGCATCGCGTGCTAAGTCCATTCATTTGAAGGTGAAGGCGGCACGAGGAGCACCTTCCAAAAAGACGAAAACGGCGTCAAAGTCACGCCCTAAGCCGGCTCCCAAGGTGGAATCCCGACGAACTTCAGTGGCAGCGGCGGTCCCTGCCCGCTCCACGTCGCCCGCACGAGTCCGGTCGAAACACTTCGCCAGCGCCGTACAAGCTTACGAAGCCGGTATCAAGTTGATGCACGCCGAGGATTTCGAAAAAGCCATCAAGTGTTTCGAAGACCTCGTTACCGAACACGCGGACGAGCCGGAAATCCAGGAACGCGCCAAGGTTCTGATTCACGCCTGCGAGAAGAAGATTCAGGAACACGCCCGCACCGTCCTGCGGTCCGCCGATGATCATTACAATGTAGGCGTTGCCGACCTGAATCGCCGCTCGCTCGAATCGGCTATCGAGCATCTGCAGCATGCATTAAAGCTGGCACCCAAAGCCGATCACATCCTCTATGCTCTTGCCGCCGCAAACGCACTCCAGGGTAATCGCGAACAGGCGCTTCATCACCTGAAGCAAGCCATCCATTACCGGCCCGAGAATCGCTTTCAAGCTCTCCGTGACAGCGATTTCCAAATGCTTCAGGACGATGCAGAATTCAGACAACTGCTGACGCCAGCAGAAAAGTAGGACGCGTTTTTGGCGAACAAGAATCCGAAAAAACCCAGATTTGTTTCCATCGGCGGCGGCACGGGGCTGTCAACTCTCCTGCGCGGTTTGAAGAAGTGCGAGGCGGACCTCTCCGTCATCGTTACCGTCACTGACGACGGAGGAAGCTCCGGGCGTCTTCGCGAGGAACTCGGCGTTTTGCCGCCGGGCGATATCCGCAACTGCATGATCGCCCTCTCCGAGGACGAACATCTGATGTCGCGCCTTTTCCGCTTCCGATTCAACAGCGACGGCGGACTTCACGATCACAGCTTCGGCAATCTGTTCCTGACAGCGTTGGCCGGTGTAACCGGAGACTTCGTGGAGGCTGTACGTCTGACGTCGGAAGTTCTCGCTATCAAGGGCGTGATTTATCCTGCGACCACTTCCAACGTGCGGCTGAGGGCAGAACTCGAAGACGGCAGTTGGGTTGAAGGTGAAACGCGTATCAGCGCCTCGGGACACCGCATCCGTCGCGTGAAGCTCAACCCGCCTGACGCGCATCCACTTCCGGCCGCGCTCGAGGCGATCGAGTCTGCGGACGTGATCACCATCGGACCGGGTTCCTTATACACGAGCCTGATTCCGAACATGCTCGTGAAAGAAGTGATCAGCGCAGTACGAGCGTCGCGCGCGACAAAGATATATATTCAGAACATCATGACCCAACCGGGAGAGACGGATCGCTATTCGGCTGCGGACCACGTCCAGGCGCTGGCCGAACACTGTGGCGGCGTCCTGTTTCCAAACGTCCTGCTCAACAGCGCCGCGCCATCCTCGAGCATCCTCAAACGGTACGATGAGGAACACGCGGCCCTCGTGAACGTCGACCGCGATCGGCTGCAGGCGTTGGGCCTGAACACCGTGGAACGCGATTTGCTCGCTGAAGATGGGGTCATCCGCCACTGTCCGGATCGTCTTGCAAAGGCTGTTTTCGAGATGGCTCAACTGTAGGGGCGCTCTATGAGCGCCCTCGGCGAGCGCCTCGGCGGTCATAGACCGCCGCTACAGTGGGGAAAGTTGCGATGGAAAATCTTCGAGTCCTGATTCTTGCCGCAGGCAAGAGCACCCGCATGAAATCCAAATACGCCAAGGTTCTGCATCGGGCCGGCGGAGCGGCCCTGATTGAGCATGTCGTTCGTACGGCACGCTCCATTTCGATGGACATTTCCATCGTCGTCGGACATTCGGCGGAAAAAGTCAGGGCCCTGGTTCCGGAAGCAAAATTTGTCGATCAGAAAGAACAACTCGGAACCGGCCACGCCGTCCTCTCCGCTCGCCAGACCTTTTCGGATTATCTCGGACACGTACTCGTGCTGCCCGGCGACGTTCCGTTAATCGGCGCGGAAACCCTCGAAGCATTCCTTAAATTCCATCGTGATGGCGGGTTCCCGGCTTCCGTTCTGACGGCTGACGCGCCGAATCCGAGCGGTTATGGCCGGATCGTCCGGCGCAACAATAATGAAGTGGACTCGATCGTCGAGCACCGCGACGCCAGTCCCGAAGTCCGGAAGATTCCGGAGATCAATTCGGGCATTTACGTCTTCAACGCGCCGGTACTGTTTGAGTCCCTGACCAGGATCCGAAACAACAATGCGCAGGGTGAGTACTACCTCACCGATGTGATCGGTATTCTTGTGAGCCAGCAGCAGAAGGTCGGGGCATTCAAGGTGTCGAATGTCGAAGAGATTCTGGGAATCAACACACGCCAGGAGCTTGCGGATGTGGATCGGGTGATGCGGCGGCGAAAGTGCGATTCGCTGATGACGGATGGTGTCACGATCATGGATCCGGACAGCACGTTCATCGATGTGGACGTCCAGATCGGCCCGGATACGATCATCTACCCATCCGTGCAGATCCAGGGACAAAGTGTGATTGGCGAAGAGGTAACCATTCATTCGAACAATCGCATCACCAATTCGCGCATCGGCTCATACACTGTCATGCTGGAGGGCTGCGTGATTGTGGACAGTTCGCTCGGTGAACATGTTTACATTGGGCCATATGCCCATCTGCGGCCCGGTTCCCAGTTGGGCGACCGCGTGAAGGTCGGGAACTTTGTCGAGATCAAGAAATCCACGCTGGGCGATGGATCGAAAGCGCCCCACCTCTCGTATCTGGGAGACGCCACGATCGGCAAGAACGTTAATGTCGGCGCGGGCGTGATCACCTGCAACTACGACGGTGTCAGCAAGCACCCCACCATCATCGAAGACGGCGCATTTATCGGCACGGATTCTCAGCTGATCGCGCCCGTCCGCATCGGCAAAGACGCGTACGTCGGCGCCGGCTCATCAATAACAGAGGATGTGCCTGCCGAATCTCTGGCAATCGCCCGTGGCCGTCAGGTCGTGAAAGAGGGCTGGGTCCGGCAGCGTAAGAAGAAGTAGACTTATGGCATGTGTGGCATATTTGGCTACATCGGCCCTCGTGATCCTGTCCCCATCATTATGGGCGGCCTCAAGTCGCTCGAATATCGCGGATACGACTCCGCGGGAATCGCCATCATTCAGGATCAGAACCTCCAGGTCCGCCGTTGCTCGGGCAAGCTGAAGAACCTCGAAGAGCTGCTGGCGAAGCAACCCATTACCGGCCAGTTCGGACTCGGCCACACTCGCTGGGCCACACACGGCCGTCCTACGGAAGAGAACGCCCATCCGCATCGGGACTGCAAAGGCCGAATCGTGGTTGCCCACAACGGCATCATTGAGAACTATATCCCCTTAAAGCGGAAGCTCATCGAAGAAGGGCACAAGTTCACCACGGAGACGGATACCGAAGTGATTGCTCACCTTATCGAGAAGCACTTCGAAGGAAATCTCGAACAGGCCGTCTTGAAAGCCCTACCTCAAATGAAAGGCCTGTTCGCCTTTACGGTAGTGTCCGCCGACGATCCCCAAAAGATCGTCGCCGTGCGCGAGGGCGCGCCGCTCATCGTAGGCAGTGTCGAGGGTGAGGGCTTCGTGGCTTCCGACATTCCCGCGGTTCTTCCCTACACGCGATCGATCCTGTTCCTCGACGAACACGAGGTTGCAGTCGTCTCACGCGACGGTATCCGCCTTTTTGATTCTTCCGGCAAGCCGCGCACGCCGAAGTTCCAGCACATCACGTGGGATCCGATCATGGCCGAAAAGGGCGGCTACAAGCATTTCATGCTCAAGGAAATCTACGAGCAGCCGACGGCCATCAGCAATACCGTTCTCGGCAGATTTTCGCTCGATACCAATACTGTCCACCTCGAGGATGTCGCTTTCAGCAACGACGAGTGGAAGAGTTTCCGAAATGTCCGAATTCTTGCCTGCGGCACGAGCTGGCATGCCGCCGTCGCAGGAAAGTACATGATCGAATCGCTGGCTCGCTTGTCGGTCGAAGTGGACTATGCGAGTGAATATCGATACCGCAATCCGGTCATCCCGCCGGACACGCTCTTTATCTTCATTACACAATCCGGCGAAACGGCCGACACCGTGTTCGCCCAGCGCCAGGTTCGCGATACCGGGTCCAAAATCCTGACGATCACTAATGTCGTCGGCTCGATGACCACGCGCGTGGCGGATGCTGTGCTCTATACGCGTGCCGGGCCGGAAATTGGCGTCGCCTCGACGAAGGCTTTCACGACGCAGCTTGCGTGCCTGTACCTGGTCGCGCTTCATCTCTCGAAGCTGCACGGTACACTGTCCGAAGCGGAAATGCGCAAAGCGCTCACGGATCTCGTCGAATTACCTCACAAGATGGAGATCATCCTCGAAAATGCAAAGCACATCGAGGAGATGTCGAAGGCACTGTTCCGTCATCGGGATTTCTTATTCCTGGCACGCGGCATCCATTTCCCGATTGCGCTCGAGGGCGCGCTCAAGTTGAAGGAGCTTTCGTATATCCACGCGGAAGGCTATCCGGCCGGAGAAATGAAGCATGGGCCCAATGCGCTCATCGACGAAAACCTGCCGGTTGTGTTCCTTGCGGCGTACGACCCCGAGTCGCCGGATTCGCACCAGCGCTATGAGAAGGTCCTCAACAATATCAGAGAAGTGAAGTCGCGCGACGGAATCATCGTTTCGGTCGGGAATGAAAATGGGACCGACCTGATCGAGAGCTCCGATCACTTCATTCCACTTTCGCCAACGAACGAATATCTGCTGCCCATACTCGAAGTCATCCCCCTTCAGTTGCTGGCTTACCACTGCGCCGTCCGCCGCGGCTGCGATATCGACCAACCTCGCAATCTGGCGAAGAGCGTTACTGTAGAATAGGAAAGCCGAACGCGGGCTAAAGCCCGCGACTACATTGGAACCAGTTGACCTAAATGTAGTCGCGGGCTTTAGCCCGCGTTCGGGTAGTAACCAACTATGGAATTATCGAAGCTTCTCAATCCGCAACAACTCGAGGCTGTTCAAGCATCCGAAGGTCCCGTCCTTATTCTTGCCGGGGCCGGGAGCGGCAAGACGCGAGTGATCACGTACCGCGTGGCTCACCTGATCGAAGTGCGAGATGTTCGTCCGGAGCACATCCTGGCGGTCACGTTCACCAACAAGGCCGCCGACCAGATGAAGTTCCGCGTCAAAAACCTGCTTCGCGCCGCGCGATCCGGCGACCCATTGATCTCGACCTTTCACTCGCTCTGCGTACGCATTCTGCGCCGCGAGATCGAGGCCTTGAATTACTCGCGAGACTTCACGATCTACGATGAAGCCGATCAGCTTCAGGTCGTGAAGGCTGCGTCCAAAGATCTGAAAGTGGACGAGCGCCTGATCACGCCGAAAACGATTTTGTCCCGCATAAGCCACGCGAAGAATCATGGAAAGACCGCGCAGAACCTGCTCGACGAGTCATGGGAGCCATCGTGGGAATATACGGCCAACGTGTTCAATGAGTACGAGAAACGTCTTCGAAAATCGAACGCACTCGATTTCGATGATCTGCTTATCAAGGCGGTGGAGTTGTTCGACAAGTTCCCGCATGCCGCCGAGAGATACAGCACGCGCTTCGAGTACGTCATGGTGGACGAATACCAGGACACGAACCGCATGCAGTATCGGCTGATCCGCCACTTGAATCGACTCCACGACAATATCTGCGTGGTCGGCGATGAAGATCAGTCCATCTACAGTTGGCGCGGAGCGGATATTCAGAACATCCTTTCGTTCGAAAAGGACTACCCGCGTGTCCGGATCATCAAGCTCGAGCAGAACTATCGTTCGACCAAGACCATTCTTGCCGCGGCCGGCGCAGTGGTTGCGCATAACGAAATGCGCAAGGGCAAAACGCTGTGGACGCAGAATCCATCCGGCGAGTTGATCACTTACATGGAAGCAGCCGATGCGGAAGAAGAGGCTATGTATGTGGCCGAGCGGATCCTCTATCACCAGAAGGCGGATCCCGCCGGCCGGATCGCGGTGTTGTATCGTACGAACTTCCTGTCTCGCGTGCTCGAGGAGAAGCTGCGCCGGTACAACCTGAAATACAAGATCGTGGGCGGCTTTAGTTTTTACGAGCGGGCGGAAATCAAGGACATGATCAGTTACCTGACGGTCTCATTGAATCCGCACGACTCGGTGAATCTGCTTCGTGTACTCAACACTCCGCCTCGCGGTATCGGCAAGACGACAATCGATATGCTGGAGGAACTGGCCGTCGAGCGCGGCACATCGATCTGGGGTGCAATTGCGATTGCCATTCAGGAGGCGCGCATCGCGATGCGAGCCATTCGATCTCTCGAGATGTTTTACAAAATGGTGGAGGAGTTCGTTCAATCGGCGGAGGAACTGTCGAATTCCGCCTTGCTCGAGAGAATCATCCATTCGACGAAGTACCTGGAGATGCTCCAGGAAGAGGGAACGGAGGAGTCGGAGGGCCGCATCGAAAACATTCGCGAGCTTCTCACCGCGGCCGAAGAAAGTCACGAGCGAGGCGAGAAACTCCGCGAGTTTCTGGACCACGCTGCACTCGTTTCCGATCAGGATGCCTACGACGAGCGCTCGCCGATTTCTCTCATGACGCTGCACACCGCCAAGGGCCTCGAGTTCCCGGTCGTGCTTATCATGGGTCTGGAAGACGGCCTCTTTCCCCACAGCCGTTCCCTCATGGAAGCGCCTCAACTCGAGGAAGAGCGGCGGCTGTTTTATGTCGGTATGACTCGCGCCGAGCACAAGCTCTACCTCAGTTCAGCACGGTACCGGCGCTACTTCGGCAACATGGATCAACAGGTCTCGGAGCCGTCGCGGTTCCTGGCGGAAGTTCCCCAGGAGCTTGTTGAAGAAGTCGGCCAGCGGCGCCGCAGGCCTTCGATGAAGTTCGAGGGTACGAGCTATGACACGGTCGACGCCGTCGTGAAAATTCTTGGGGGCGGCGAAAAGAAGTCCGCGCCCGACTTCAAACCCGCGCCTCCCAGGAAAGCGGCCGGAACCTGGACACTTGGCACGCGCGTCAAACATGCCAAATACGGCTACGGCACAATTCTTCGCACCGAGGGCTCCGGCGACGACCTCAAGCTCACCGTCAGCTTCATCAGCCACGGGCTGAAGAAAATGATCGCCAGGTATGCCGAACTTGAAATCGTGTAAGGAGGGAGGAAATGAAGTATTTGATGTTGCGGAAGAGCGACCGCGAGGCGCTCGTGATCGGACTTTCAGCGATGCCGGATTTCCTGACGAAGGCATTCCACTCATTGTCGGAAGAGGAAGCGAAGAAACCGGGGCCGGCCGACACTTTTTCTCCCGTTCAGCAATGCTGGCATCTGGCAGACCTTGAAGATGAGGCGTTCGGGGTAAGAATCCGGAGATTGCTTCGTGAAGAGAGCCCCGAACTTCCTGATTTCGACGGCGCACGCCAGGCTGTGGAACGAGACTACAACACGAAATCGCTTGCTGCGGGAATCCAGGCATTCAACAACGCGCGCGCTACCAATCTCGAAATATTACGCTCAGTGACGCTGGAGCAATGGAACCGAACTGGCAGGCAGGAAGGCGTCGGCAAAGTCTCTCTTTGCGATATTCCCGTAATGATGGCCGAGCACGACGCGGCGCACCGCCGTGAGATCGAGGCGTGGCTCGGCCAGGGGAGCTGACCATGTTTTGCCCCCAATGCAAAGCGGAATATCGCGCCGGATTCATTCGGTGTTCCGACTGTGACGTAGAACTGGTGAGCCAATTACCTGTTGATCCTGTACCTGTCGATCCTGCGCGAAGTCTTGTGGATCACCTGGAACTCGTTGTGGTGCGAACCTACACCAACCAGTTTGATGCCGACGTCGCAAGAAGTGCACTGGAAGCAGCCGGGATCGAACCGGTGCTCAGAGGGGAATGGTCGACGCGGGGAGTCGACATCCTTGTTAGATCCGAGGATGCGAAGGATGCTGACGACATCCTGGGTTCAGAGCTGTCCAGTTGAATTCCAAAGGAGCAAAAGTCGCAACGCCGCCGCTAAATTAGCCACGCCATTGCAAACTTAGCAACGCCGCTGCAAAAGATGTCGACGCCTCGCCAAAGATTTCCTGGGCGCTGCTAAATTAGCAACGGGGTTGCTGATTTCGCCGCGTCTCCGCAATCTTTGTCGAGACATCCACTTCTTTTGCAGCGGCGTTGCTAAGTTTGCAGCGCGGTTGCTAATTTAGCAGCGCCCGTAAGTCCTTTGCGCATCTACGCCGGCGTAGATGCATCTATGCGAACGTAGATGGATTCGGCCTCCCGTGAACGCTTATCGCACCGTAAGTCATTCAATTGTCGACATCACGTTGGGTTTGGCGCATTGGGCCGCCGCTTGCCTTAGAGAAGCACGAAGAAAGGAGGTGATTGATATGGCTAAGAGCGCAAAGGTCAAGGCAACCCTGGTTGACGCTGTCGATGTCAAAGCGGTGTGGGAAATGGTTCCCAATTTCGTAATGGGAGACGTTTCGCTGAACGAGTTCACCGCGATATGTGACGCCGCGGACAGCCTGGACAAGGAGTACGCAAAGAAAGACGTCGAACTGACCAACGCGAGAGTGAACCGTGATGAAAAGGCCCGTCAGTTGGCTGATCTCGTCACGCGTTTCCGGAGCGGCATCCGTTCGATCTATGGGCCCGATTCCCCCATGTACGAGAAAGCCGGCGGAACGCGGTCCAGTTTGCGGAAGTCTCGCCGCCCGACTGAGGCAGCCCCAGCAACAAACGCAGCTGCCAGGTCCAACGCGTAGCGACCACCGGGATGGCGCGTTTTTGCCATCCCGGTGCCTTTTATCCGAAACCCACGTCTCAGAATTTGTTTCCAACAAATTCTTGACACAACGTGAGCCATGGTTACATCATTACCTCAAAATAATTATGATGGCGTTGATTAGAATACGGCGGTTGTTGCACCTGGTGGACGAGTATGAGCAGTGGCGAGCAATTCCGGGAATCGGATGGCATCCAGCACGAGCTGGTAGGCAACAGCGCAGCTATAGTTGCGCTCGCGCATCGCATTGCCAGGATTGCTCCGGCAAAATTACCCGTGCTCATTCAGGGCGAGAGCGGAACAGGCAAAGAGTTGGTGGCGAGGGCGGTTCATGCCAACAGTCCTTATGCCAACGGTCCGTTTGTCGCCGTGAATTCTGCTGCGCTCTCGGAAAACCTGGCGAAAAGCGAATTGTTCGGCCATGAGCGAGGGTCGTTCACGGGAGCCGTGGCACAGCAGAGAGGATGTTTTGAGCTCGCGAACAACGGAACACTCTTTCTCGACGAGATCGGTGAGCTCAATCCTTCCGTCCAGGCAATGCTCCTTCGCGTCCTCCAGACGTGTGAATTCCAACGGCTCGGCGCCACGCACACGATACACGTAAACGTCCGATTGATCGCCGCAACCAACCGCGATCTGAGGGCCTCCGTAGATCAGGGGACCTTCAGGGAGGACCTCTATTTTCGGCTCAAAGTGTTGTGGATGAGAACACCCGCCTTGCGCGAGCGCCGTGAGGACATTCCCATTCTGGCTCGCCATTTCGCTTCCGGGTACGCAAAGGAAAATGGACTGTCGCAGCCTGTCATTTCTTCGGAAGTCGATGCCGCCCTTCAGCAATATGACTGGCCCGGCAATGTTCGCGAGCTGCAGCATACGATGCAACAAGCCGTCGTGCTTCGTTCCGCAGACCTGATCCGTCTTCAGGATCTACCGGAGGAGATAGTCGCCTCTACGCCGACACAGTCCAGAATGAAACTACGGCCGCTCAAGGAAGTCATGTGGGAAAAGAAACGCGAGTACGTCGCGTATGTCGTCAAGCTTGTCGAAGGAGACTACAAGCTGGCCTCAAACCTGCTGGGCATTCCCGCAAAAGGATTTCACAGCCTCCTGCGCCGCCTCAACCTGCGCCACCTGCTGTAATCCGCGCTAATCCAGTGCCAATCGGAACGCTCTGCCTTTGCCGGTCCTGTAGGTGGAGAATCCGCGCCGGTCCAACGTCAAAATGTCGAGATAAGAAACAAACGGACCCGTATCGATGAGGCAAGTCCTCATCGCCAATTGCGTTCTTTGATACGGCG
>Ga0137362_10000383_pt1 | contig 22430 bp, 29 predicted proteins | sample MadtaG_2_FD_104801 | JGI IMG/M metagenome (GOLD analysis project Ga0137362, IMG submission 104801) | Vadose zone soil microbial communities from Angelo Coast Range Reserve, California, USA - Mad1_100_16 metaG | ecosystem: Environmental > Terrestrial > Soil > Vadose zone | place: USA: California... | reverse complement strand
TGGAGTAACCTCCCGAATAGCGGGAGATCGTTTCCTCTCAAGCAGTCTCCATCTGGCAATCCCGTCAAGAATAAAAAGATACACGGGAAGGGCGCCATGCAGACCTGTTTCGACAGCCCAGACTGCTGCGCTGGAGCTGTTGGCCCACCTGCACCCACTTGCCACCTAATTGTGCATACAACTGAAGCAGCTTGGCGTCTTCGGCCTCTGTCCACTCGTCCTTCTTGAGAGCAGGATCAAGAGCCTCACGATATCGCTTCGAGCACGCATCATCTGTCCTTCCAGGTATTTGCCTGGCTATGACAGACCATTTGGTACCGTAGAGTTTGTAGAGAGACATTAACTTCTCGTCCTCCTCTTTGGTCCACGCTGATTTCTTGATCGATGGCGACAACGAGTGGAGCCATCGCTAGAAGGGTGTCTCAGAGGGATTCGCCAGAGGAAACGACAGGTGATGATCGCGAAACATACCTTTCGGCAAGCCTTGTTTGTACGACCGGGAACACGCTGAGCGATAGTCTTCCAATCAGCTTCACCGTCGAACTCTGCAACGGCTTTGGAAAGGAGGAGATCTTCATAGGCAGACCACGGACGACCAGTGATCCTTTCAGCCATTCGACGAGAGCAACAAAGGGAGAGGCGAGTGCCAGAGAGGCCACTCGAACGGTGCCTGACCTGTAAACCCGCAAAGACTTTCAAATTCGGAATTCGATGATGTCGGTGGTGGTATTGCTTATGTAATCCACTCTCATCCCTTACTGCTCCCATGTCTCTCGTTCAGGGTTATTCCTCAGACGAAGATGCTGCCCTTCACGACGATGCTCTCAACCTGGCTGCCATGTCATCAAAAAGGCTTACATTTCAGGATACACCTATGAACGCAACCCCTCATGCTGCTCCAGATGTTCTTGCACAGGTCGGTTTCCTTCACTCACGGCACGCTTTTTTTTTAACGCGAACGAATCGACAAGGATCTACTCGATCAAACCTCTCTTATAACACATCCCACGGACACACAAATGAACGTGAATATCCCTTACAGTGACATGACTCTTCCTATCCAAGGTCCAGAGAACCCGTTCGGTGACCGGAATCGGTTTATGAACCAGAACGCGCTCGCTGGTCATGTTGAGGAACAGGCTATGACAGAGCATGCGTTCCGCACCCAGCACCTTACTCATTCTATTCTCGGCTATTCTCAAAATCCTTCCGTGGATCCCAATGCCCCCGCTATACTGGGTTCGGTTGAAGCAGCCGAAGCAAACAACTACGCCATGTTGGACTCTGTCCGCATCCCACACGCAAAGCGTAAGGAGTTAAAACGCAAGCGAAAATTCAAAGGCGATCTTGAAGTCGTTGATGGTGACAACGCCTACGTTGGCCCCTGGGCAACTTGGTCTGGTGAAGAGCCCGTGGATGTTGTACCAGGGGGCGAAGAAGAGGACGGAGATGACAAGTCGTCCGAATCCGAGACAGAGGATCCCATCGTCAAAAAGCCAAAGCCAAAGCGTGGTGCTCCAGGCCAAGAAACCTCTGTTTTCCATGGCAAATCTATGTCCGACTATCAGGGCCGAACCTATATCTCACCGCCACTTGGGGAAGCTCCGCACCTCCAGTCGGAGCCTGGATCTCAAGAGACGTTTATTCCCAAAGTTTGCATTCATACTTGGACCGGACATACCAGCGGTGTGTCTGTAGTTCGCCTATTCCCGGAAACAGGTCACCTTTTGTTGAGTGGGTCGATGGATACAAAAATTAAGGTGATTATCGGACTTTTTTGATAACTAGTCTCCTCTGATGCTGTCAGCTCTGGGACGTGTATACGCATACTAATTGTCTGCGGACCTTCCATGGCCACGGGAAGGCAGTAAAAGACGTAACTTTCTCTAATGACGGGCGACGGTTCTTGTCATGTGGTTACGATCGCTTTATGAAGTTATGGGACACGGAGACAGGACAATGCTTACAGCGGTTTAATAACGGCAAGATCCCATACGTTGTGCGTTTCCATCCCGATGAAGATAAACAAAACATCTTCCTGGCGGGTATGTCAGATAAGAAGATTATACAGGTATGAAAGCCACTCCTATTACGAAATGACCCTCAACCTTTCTTCAGTACGATATCAACAGTGGTGAGATCACCCAGGAATACGATCAACACCTAGGACCAGTGAACACTATCACATTTGTCGACGACAATCGGAGATTTGTGACAACTTCCGACGACAAGACGATCCGGGCATGGGATTTTGACATTCCCGTCGTGATCAAATACATCGCAGAGCCACATATGCACTCAATGCCGGCTGTCACTCTTCACCCTTCCAGTATGTTTGCATTTGACAATCCCCTTGGGCAGTTCTAATGCGGTGCAGGGAAATACTTCGCTGCCCAGTCGTTGGATAATCAAATCCTTGTTTATAGTACAGACAACTTCCGGCAAAATCGCAAGAAGCGATTCGCCGGCCATTCTGTTGCAGGGTACGCCTGCCAGGTGGGCTTTTCCCCGGATGGCAAATGGATAAGCAGCGGGGACGGGGAGGGCAACGTTGTATTCTGGGACTGGAGGACTGGACGTATAAAGTCACGACTACGTGCCCATTCCAAAGTGGTCATTGCACACGAATGGTTGCCCCACGAGACGGTTTGTTGATTTCGCTCTTTTTTTCTTGCCCCATCAGCTAACGACCAGGCATCTCTAGTCAAAAGTTGTTACTGCATCCTGGGATGGGCTTATCAAGCTCTGGGTAGGTCCAGTCTACATCACTGCCTATCTGAGAGTTTTGGCTCACCAAACTGTAGGATTAACACATCAGCACCCTAAACTGCATTCACGTACTATTCCGTGTAATCGCGATTACTGTACACCTATTCTGTCAATGGTCGCAGGTGATGGTGTAGATGATATGATCTGTCTTCACTTTCCCTTGGCCCAGTGTTCCTCATACCATTCTGTCCCTTCCTCGTTCTAACCCGCTTCGACTCCAACTAGTCCCGTCTAGTAACGCATAGTCTTATTTATTTAAGATACAAGTGTATATGCGCATAACGGGTTCTTGAGGAAGAAGTACATTATATTGGTGACACATTGGGTTTGTTCAAAATCGATCAGGAACGGGTGATGGCTTGTCATAATACATAGTAACTCGGAGCAATTTCAAACAAAAAAAAACGTTGCCGGTGCGACCGAGACTGGGACTTGGGCGGCAATAATCGTTCGCCATGCCAAGGCAACATTCAAAACCAGCTGACCCTGAATGACGCCGAACACGCCGACGAAAGTAGAATAGAAGCCGCCATCTTGAGAGGCACCACATGGCAGAATTGCACAAATCGGGATAAGAGAATTGGAGCGGCTCTCCTCTCCAAGTCGTCAGCGCTTCAGCTGTCACTTGCATCCCCATTGGCATGCAGATGCGGCTGTGGATGGAAAGGCGCCATCATGGGTTTGGCACCAGAGATCCAATTTGTCCGATTGGTATCCCACCTGCTTACAATGTACACACTAGGAATCATATGTGCTGTCTCTGACCAGTAGTCGTGAAGATATGCCAGCAATGGATTGGATGACGCCTACACTCTTCCGATCAATCACAAGGCTGTGACAGGGAAGGGGCCAATAACCCTGGATGAGGGGATTGCGTTGCAAAAATTAGCCTCAGGAAATGAGGGGAAAAAAATTAATTTACTGGCCTGCCTTTCCCGTCAGCCGGTTGGCCAGTCAAGAGCGTACTGCCTTACTGTATCGCGTGTGAAAGCGTTCGCTCCGAAACGGTCGCCGGTCGACTCAGTGTATATATAAGCTCGGGCTTACCTGCACTGACTTTCGCTATCCCCAACCCCACAATGCGCCTTCCTTCATATATCCCTTTCTTCTTCTTGCTCGGCACACTCGTCTCGGCTGTACCAGTATGCTCTTCTTGTGCCCTTTCTCCACACTGTACTGAATGCCTTGGTGGCATCTATAGGCGGCGAAACCCCCAAACCATCTAAATTTGGTGAGTCGCTGTGCAGTGGACTTGAATATTTGCCAACAAAGACATCCCCATCTAGCGAGGGGGTATTGCTGCTGGAGCCGATATGACGGACTGGAAACGGGAAATCGGAGCTGGGTCCTTCGAGGGCCAGTCCTGAAGCTGCCCGATACTTGACACATACATATGTCACTGGTGCGCATGTCACCAACCAGTTTATTGTCCGAATTTTTTTGACATTTGTTCCACGGATTCCCAGCTCGCTTGTCAGCGACCATGTCCCCAAGGGAGACTCGGCAAAACTGGTGAACCTTTGTGCCCTTGTCAACCCGTCAACCCGTAGCCCTCAGCTCCGCGGATTTACCATGTGACGTCAATCGTCAATTATCTCCATACTCCCACCTTCGCTTCCTCCCCATTTGCGCCATCTCTGAAATGTTCTCTGTTCCTTTGTGCGTTTCAGTCTGTTTTCCTTTGTTTTGTTTTGTCCACGAGCCAACGAGGTAACGTAGTTATATGTTCACCTGGGTTATGTAACGTAACGTAGTTGACCATTGGTCATATGTGTTTCAGGGTGTCATGAGCCTATAGGTTATTCTGTACTTAGTAATCCGCACTTAGTAATCCGAAGCAAAGACGCGACCTGTCACATTCCGTCACGCTCATTTATTGTCGCGCACACACCATGTCTCTCCTCGATGAACCCATTCCTCAAGATGATCTTATGCTCGACAGGACTCGCATTTTCGAAGAGTTCCTCACAGCAGAATCCCCCATCTATAGCTACAAAGATGACATTCTCCGCGTCCTTCGTCTCGATCAGTCTCGTCTCATTGTCAACATTGATGATCTACGCGACTATCGACGCGACTTTGCGGACGGTCTCCTCAAGCAACCCGTCGATTTTCTTCCCGCTTTCCACGATGCTCTTCTCAACGTCATACAGCAAGTACATGACACCGACAAGCATGACATCGAGGGCAAGGGATATGCCATTGGCTTCAACGGCTCCTTTGGCGATCACCACGTTAGCCCTCGGACCCTCCGAGCCTCTCACCTTGGCCATATGATCTCACTCGAGGGTATTGTCACGCGCTGCTCCCTTGTCCGTCCAAAGATGCTCAAGTCTGTCCACTACTGCCCCGACACTAGTCTCTTCCACGCACGTGAATACCGGGATGCCTCATCCTCCACTTCCAATCTCCCCCCTACTTCTTCCGTCACACCACAGACAGATGACCAAGGACGTCCCCTGCAGATCGAGTATGGGTTCAGCACTTTCCGGGATCACCAACGCATCAGTATCCAGGAGATGCCCGAGCGAGCTCCGGCAGGCCAGTTGCCGCGCAGTACGGACGTTATTCTGGATGACGACCTAGTAGACAAGTGTAAACCGGGAGACCGAATCCAGCTCGTTGGCATGTACCGTAGCGTTGGCGGTGGTGCCACGGGAACATTCAAGTCTGTTCTTTGTCGCATTGCGCGTTTAGCCATTAACTCAATAGTGAACTATCATCAAGGACGCTCATTACCGGCAATAACATCGTACTACTCTCATCAAAATCCGGCGGGGGAATTGCTCAGACGCCTCTGACCGACTCTGACATCCGGATGATCAACCAGCTCGCGAAACGTAAAAATATCTTCGAGCTTCTCTCACAGTCTCTTGCCCCCTCTATCTTTGGCCACGACCAGATTAAGAAAGCCGTGTTGCTCCTTCTGCTCGGTGGTGCTGAGAAGAACCTTCCGAATGGTACTCACATTCGTGGAGACATCAACTTGCTCATGGTTGGGGATCCTTCGACGGCAAAGTCACAGATGTTGCGCTTCGTATTGAACACTGCTCCGTTGGCAATTGCCACTACCGGCAGAGGCAGCTCTGGAGTTGGTCTCACGGCAGCTGTCACTACCGACAAAGATACCGGGGAGCGCAGGTTGGAGGCAGGAGCCATGGTCCTCGCTGATCGAGGAGTGGTCTGCATAGACGAATTTGACAAAATGTCAGACATTGATCGTGTCGCCATTCATGAAGTCATGGAGCAGCAAACGGTGACAATTGCAAAAGCTGGTATTCATACCAGCCTGAATGCGCGGTGTAGTGTTGTAGCTGCCGCGAACCCAATATATGGACAGGTGCGCTCTTGTGCTGAGCGCCGATTCATTGCAAGTTGAGGCCTTTCGCAGTATGACGTTCACAAGGATCCTCACAAGAATATCGCACTCCCCGACTCACTACTTTCCCGGTTTGACCTGTTATTCGTTGTGACTGACGACGTCGACGAAACAAAGGATCGTCAGATTGCCGACCACGTACTACGAATGCACCGTTACCTCCCCCCCGGTGTTGAGGAAGGCACACCGATCCAAGACACCCTTTCGCAGCTTCTATCTGTCGAAAATCCTGCGGCTTCGAATACAAACGAGGCAGTTGAAACCAATCCATTCGAGAAGTACGACCCACTCCTCCACGTTGGAATGACGGCCGGAAAACATCCCAAGACGCGTGCAGGACAAGCAGCAAAGAAGGTCGAGGTACTCAGTGTCGCATTCATCAAGAAATACATTCAATATGCGAAAAGTAAGCCAGCGCCTGTGCTCACCAATGGCGCGGCAGACTGGATTGTCGGGTTGTACGCCGAGCTACGAAACGAAGCCGCCGAGGACAATAAAAAAAAGGTGGATTAAACCCGAGCCTTTTGTTTCATTTTTTTTCTTTTTCGAGCTGACCACGAGGCACGTTAGACCTCACCTTTGACCGCACGGACACTTGAGACCCTGATCCGCCTAGCTACGGCCCACGCCAAGGCACGTCTGTCACCAAAGGTGGAGGAGAGGGACGCCTCGGCAGCCGAAGATATCTTGCGATATGCACTCTTCAAAGATGTCGTCAAGCGCCAACGGCGAAAGAAACGCAAACTCAACCATGGCGGTGCTTCTGCTCGCCGTGATGATGGGGAGGAGGGGAGTGACGACGAAGATGACGAAAATAGCGAGGAGGAGGAAGTTCCGCCCGAGCGCATGATGGCCCCTGCGCCAGCAGCAGCTGTCGTGAAAAAGGCAGCGGCGAAAGAGGCGACGACAGGAACGGGAAGAGGAATCAGCCAAGATCCTATCTGGGGCGCAGCCACCTCCGCCGAGACCCAAAGTGAAGAAGACGTGCAGACGCAGATGGATCTCGACTCGACAACCGCCGCCGCCACCACCGCGTCCGATGATCGCACCGGGATCAGACCAGATCGGTACGTGACCTTCTTGATTTATTGATTCATCAACGACCACGTGTTTTATTTTATTTTGAACGTCGTGAACTCCGAACCCGAACTTGTCCCTCATCTCCCCTTTTTTTTTTCCCTTCTAGGCTGCAGCTGTTCCGAACTAGAGTTGCCCGTCTTTGGGCAACGAGCTTCCAAGACGACGAACAAGTTTTCTTGGCCGACCTTGTGCAAGCTGTCAACGAGGGCCTTGGCAACGACGTCCTGTTTGGTACCGCAGAGGCTACGATGGTATGTCAAGCTATGACAGAGGCGAACGAGGTTATGTTGAGCGACGGCATTGTGTACAAGATATAGTATTTTTGACCCGAGATCATCTGCTCCTTTGTTATGTGACATTGGCCCATTGTAACTCCTACTTGCAAACCTAGGTGTGCTTGGGAGATGAGAAAACTGGTGATGAGAGATATATTAAGTTACCGTAACAGTATCTATGACTTGTGGGATAAGGTACTGTCTCTATGATCGTTGTTGGACTGGGTGCAATTGCAACTCGCCGCACATTACTACCGGGCATAAGTGCGCAGTCCGTTGCAGTAGAGTAGGTAGAGTGCCAATAGAAACGATGACGGAAGCAGCTACGAAGCGCGGGTGCCTGGCCGTGCAATCGACGGCCCTTAGTATGATCCACTACAGTATCAGAGTTACAGTGGACAATCTTCTCTCGTTCTTGCGATCATGCGAATTTCCTCGCGACTGAGCTCTACCCCATCCATCAACTCCATCATTCTAGTCTCCCAATCTTCCTGGCCAACGTCGTCGAACGAGATCTTGAGAATCCGCATCCAGACCTCATCATCTGCGCCGAGGACGCGACCAGCCTGGACCAGTCGTCTCCAAGGCACTTCTACAAGCTGCCCTGCACCTGGAATAGCAAGCCGACATGTCTCGACCCACAACTCTATTTCGCGCTGCAGGGCCTTGCGCTCGTCATCAGTGACCTCGCGCGGACGACGGTAAAGAATGGCGCGCTGAAGAATGTGCGTATTTAGATGCGATCCGATGCTCCGGTATATTGAGTTAATGTGAGCTCGTGGAAGAGTGCGACGTAAAGCAGTGAGGTGCGATGACAAGATAGAGAGAACTGGAAGGAGAGTTGGAGATATTAAATTGTCCAGTTGTGTTCTGCTGACATCTCCCTGACTGGAAGCACCAAGTCAAATCTTTACCGGAGGAAGAGTGTGCATGAGCGCACCTCCCAAAGTGAATCTTCCAAGCGGCCTCTACCTCTGTACAGATTTGCTGGACAATCATTTCTTCTGTCCTAGTCACCAACCTTTCATATTGGTGTATCAGTTCTTCAAAGATGGTCCCGTCCACTGTATCTGAGGATGAGTTGTTAAGATCAGGGAGGGAGGGATGTGTCTCTGCGCGAGACCTGAGAAACGCCTTGTGGTTGATTTCGGTCCAAAGTTCCAAAAAAAACTGCATAATAGAGTTAATTGGTTGCATAACGTAGCCTGGTGACATTACCAAATCCTCGCCCCAGACATCCATCGCAGTTGATATATACCTCGCACTAATCAGTGCCTTGCACAAACGCATAATACCTTCCACTCCAGCCGTGAGCCGACTCCCCGCGTTGCCATTCGATGCGGTTCCCAATGCACCCGGTACGGCACGAACAAGGGAGCTCGACAGAGTCTCGAACGCATCCAGAGATGAGGAGATGCGACTATGATATCCCTCAAGTAAGGGTATCTGGACATCGATTAGGAAGCGGGTACGATGGTTAAAATTGGGAAGAGGTGAATAGCGATCTGTCACTTGTTCCACGAGCGCTTTCAACTGCCGTGCGGATACCGTGGGTCTGACGTCATTATTGGGGCTTGCAGCATAATCCGACTCGGTCGCATCGTCAGTTATTGACCAGGCGTCCTTGGCACCAAGAATTTCGTAGTACCGACTCATGGCGACTAGATATGTGTGTGCGTGAGTTAGCGACACGCACGCATATCACGAGACAAATACTCACATCCTTTCTCGCCTTCGACCCATTTGTCAAACCATTCTTTGCGCCCTAGAATGGTTTCAATGACCCCTTTCCATTCGGCGTCATCGGCGGAACGCCCTGAAAAGGTGCCGATTAACGAAAATCCGTCCTCACGCAGCGACGCATCAAAAGCCAAGGCCTGATATATCGTATGAGCAAGGAGTGAAGGGTGGGATAACAGCGAATGCATGGTTCTCCTGATATGACGGGAAAGGATGAGTAGAAGACCGTAGGTGAACTCTCGCTGAGAAAATGTTAATGAGGCAAAGGAGTAGTCTCGTGAGGACCATACCCATGCGTTAATGTCATTGAACTTGGTGGATACGAAGAGATTTTGGATGACGGTATCGAAGAACAGTCGATGTTCATGAGAGACATTGAGGATGTGCGTGAAATACCATTCGGGCTACACGCAATGAGAAGATACGACTGTCGGGTCCATAATAAATCTTACCTTGTCCAACTTATTTGTTTCTCGTGTACCTTCGAAGTGATACCTGAATCGTTGAGAAAGAGGCTGCACCAGGACCTGAATAGGATAAAGGCCATCTTTCCCGGAGAACTCATCGCCATCTGAATGTAATTTCTCGCCACTAGGAAGATATACTAAGTGAAGATGCAAGGCAGCTTGTTTAACTCACGTTGTCTGGAAGTCAAGCAAACTACGAAACGCGCTTTCAAAAGCATTTCTGTGCTGTGGGCTCGCGGCAGCATAGTCGATTGGCATGGGCCAATGCAGGTTCTCCGAGGCGGCAAGCAAAGCACTGTGCATCAAAGTCCGGACGGATTAGAAAAAAAAAAGAAATCATTCAACAATAGAACAGTGTACTTGGAGAGAACAGCCCTCATATTCAACCACGTTCGCCTTTGTGTCTCCTCCAGAAAGGACACCAATTGTAAGGAGATGTTGGCATCGCTCGCACCTCTGCCCGGTGGAGAACAACCTTGCTTCACGGCGGAAACAAAACCCTGTAACGTGCGATATTTAGAGACGGTGATCGGGTGGCCAGGGCTTATTTCTGCTGTAGCAGATTCACTGAGGGGCAGATTTCAGCTTACAGACTGGCGTGAGAAACGTTGAGGCGTACCTGAGCTGCAAGGCTCTGTAAATGACCTGAACATAAGCCTTTATGCTTTCCTGCTCTCGCAAAGTCCTATGCATTGCTTCTAGACTCTCCAGAAGCGTCGGTGGTTCATCTGGCTGGGAGTGGTCCGAGAGAAGTTGTCCGAATAGTGAGGAGAGTTCATCGACCAGAGAATGTCTGAGGAGAGATAGTTCCTGGGCAGAGTGGAGACGAAGAGACGCTGATGAGACTTGTTCAGACCTTAGTTTCTCGATGTTCGAGTTTGATGCAGCCATCTGAACAACGGAATGCGCTCAGAATGTACCCGGATGGACATGAGTTGTTACGCACTGAGGTTCGGAGGCTGTCTCTCTCATGGCGTATGCGTTGGAGGGCGTCCTCGAGCGACGAAGTTGGCTGAGAGAAAGGATGGTTGTCATTGAGATAATCAAGTGCCTTCCTCCTGGATGCATTGATGTCTGGCTGAGCGAGATATTGGCTGATTTGGAGTGAGATGCTGTTCATCCTGGCCGTTCGCTGCACGTGTCGGCATTTCACATGCAGTTCGCCTGGTTGATATGACGCGGTGGCAGGCCGAAGAAACAGCAATGACTGTCCTTTCAACTCTCAGACAACACCCTGCTCTCGCCACCTTTGCTGACACTTATGCTACTCACAGACCTCTCATACAACGTATCCTCACCGCAGGCTTCACCGCACATGTCCTCGCGTCAACCTTCCGCGGATTATCCATTCGTCCATCGACCCCGTCCACATCCAAGGGAAAGGGAAAGGCTCGCGAACAGCCACCGTCTATCGGGGCGGGAAGGCCACCCAGAGTTGCTGTATGCGCATATCTCTTAGACAGGTTCGACTGGTTTAACTCCTTTGTTCCAGGTCGACGCCGTGTTCTATCAGAGGCTCTCTCGGATCCTCCGGCTCGTAATACCGGGTCTCCGCTCAAAGGAGGCCCTTCTGCTCGTCATGCACTCTAGCTTGTTAATATTCCGGACTGCAATATCTCTGTACGTTGCTGCGCTGGACGGAAAGTGAGCCACAGTGGACCTCGATTGATGTTCTGTTCTATTGATCGCGGTGCTCTTGAAGGATTGTCGCATCTCTGGTACGCGCACAAACACTTCCCTTCCTGTTAAACATCCTTCGTTGGTTACTGGTAGCCATCCCAGCAACTTGGACCAACAGTTGGCTGAGCTATGTTCAAAATAAACTTGCCATAGCATATCGCACACGTCTTACGGAAGAGGTACTGAAGCAGTATTTGGGACACCAACAAGAAGGGTCAGAGGGCAAAGTTTATTACAAAATTTGTGGGTACAGGCATTCCCCGTCTCCTTCGCTTTACCCAACAACCCCCCAGCCAATCTTGATGACCGGGTCAAAAATCCTGACCAGATGATCACTCACGATATCCAGAAGTTTTCAAATAGCCTTGCAGCCATGTATGCGAACTTGGCCAAGCCGGCTCTTGATGTCATCCTATACAACTACCAACTTTCTCAGAACGTAGGCGCAGAGGGATTGGTCTTGCTTACTGTTCTCGTACAACTTTCCGCAGCTCTGCGTGAGGATTTATGCATTACCCCCGTGTTCGAATGTCTAAGGTTTTTTATGCAGTGCGCAAGCTCACGCCACCATTTGGTGCATATACGTCAATGTCAACTCATCTGCTAGGTGCTCTGCGTCATACACACTCAAGACTGGTGGAATTTGCGGAAGAGATAGCGTTTTTCAGAGGCGAAGAGACCGAGAAGATGCTGGTCGAGCGCGAATATGCAGGTCTCATTATGCACGAGAACAGGGTTCTTGTTCGTCGATGGTGGCATGGTTGCGTTGAAGAGGGTATCGTAAAATGGTTGTGGGGTAGCTTTGGGGCAAGTTCAGTTGGTGTTACTCACGGGTTGTTTGCTCATGCAGTGGGAATAGCTTGTCATTTGTGCAATCCCTGTCTTCTTCAAACTTCCTGGAATCCACAACACCGATTTAGGGAGTCGGACAGAAAGTGAGATAAACATATAACATGCGCCTACGTGTGCCTCACCGTTTGCATCAAGGCTTCGTAACAAATCGCCGTCTCCTCTTGTCCTCTTCAGGTGATGTTAGTTCATACAGCTGGTTTCTCCGCTGATTATCGGCGTTAGATGCCTTCGGTCGGGTGATGTATTCCTACAAGGATCTGTCAGAGCTTGCAGGTTACACCGCCAGGGTGTCTATGCTCTTAGGTACCATTCAGGACACGAAGAGAGGCAGATTCGAGAAGGCTTTGGTCAGTAGTGCAAACACAGAAGAGAACAACAAGATTCTTAAGGGACGCGGCCAAATTATTCCATCTGAGGAGATTCGATTCGAAGATGTTCCCATTGTCACGCCGAATGGCGACGTATTGGTAAAAAGTTTAAGTTTCTTTGTCAAACCCGGGGTAAGCACATTTTACAACATAATATCTTACTGTGATAACTGAATGAGGTATTAGCAACATCTCCTCATCGTTGGTCCCAATGGTGCGAAGATTTGTACTGAGTAGCTTTCCCCCGCTAATCCGTCGTTAGGCTGTGGGAAATCTTCGTTATTCCGTATTCTAGGAGGACTGTGGCCTGTGTATGGTCAGTGTTCTTATTAGGACTCTATTTACAGCGCTATAGCTTTCTTCATAGGTGGAGTCGTGCACAAACCACCAGCCGACCAATTTATCCTCATTCCGCAGCGACCGTACCTACCAATTGGAACTCTACGCGACCAGGTGATCTATCCTCATAACAAATCCAAGATGGAGGAGCGTAAGTTGGACTTTAATTATCCCAATACCGAAATTGATGAGGACTTTAGGTGGTGTGACCGACGATGATCTCTTGGACATCCTCTCAATAATGCAACTGGAAAGGATAGTGGAGCGGGAGGGCGGATGGGATGCCGCGAGAGAATGGCGAGACACGCTTAGCGGGGGTGACAAGCAGAAGATCGCATGGGCGCGTCTATTTTATCACAAACCCAAGGTATTATGTCGAACTAATATCTGCAGGAAATAAGCTGATTGGGGGTGAGCAGTATGCCGTGCTAGACGAGGCCACGTCTTTGGTTCCGACGGAAGTCGAGGGCATGATGATGGATCATGCCACCGAGCTAGGCATAACGTTGCTGACAGTTTCACATCGACCTTCTCTGTGGAGGTACCACGGAATGATATTGCACTATGACGGTATGGGGGGATACGTGTTGTAGGTCTCATTCTGTTTCGCGTAGTGGCCCTAACGCTTACATGACTCCCAGCACACAGTTGGACGCGGAGAAACGGCTAGCGCTGCAAGAAGAGAAGCAAGCACTGGAGGCGAAGTTACTTGAAGTGTAAGTGAATGTAAATGTAAACATCACATGTATTGACGTAAAACAGACCCAAGATGAGAACCCATCTCTCAGAGCTATTAGCAGCAAGGAAGGAGCAGGGTGCGTAGGTTGCTCGAATTTAGAACGAGGGTTGTACTGTAGCCATCAGATGCCAACTGTATGTATTATGGAGCAGCAGTTTTTGACGAAATGTGATCAAGTGCAGTGATGTAGTGGATGAGGAGGGTATTGCGACCAAAGAGAATGGGTATGGTAGGATGGATGAGCAACGCCCGTATGAACTTGGCTTTTGGGTGAGGCCGGTGCTATGAAGCGCGACAGATAACCTCTCCATTGAGGTGCAGCTGTAATGCCTCTCTAGCTTCCAACCATTCATATTCCTTGTTCTTTGTCCGCACAACTGCGATCTCGCCCATACCCAATGGCTTGACGGTTTTCGCAGAACGGCCCGAACACAGCCGACGGATCTCGCTGGTGTCCATGAATACGCGTTTGCTCGGCTTGCTGACGAGGAGCATGTTGCCGAGAACTGGCCTATCGTTTCTGTATTTGAGGTCGGCCCATATTCGGCGTTGCGCCTCGCCAGCTTCTACAAACTTTTCTGGGGAGGGTGCCTCGATTGTGCCGCGGGTGATATTGGTTAGGAAGCCCGCACGGAGAAGAATAGAGAGAATGCCGAGGTTTTGGGTAGTATGGGGGATGGAAATACGGGCATGGCGTGCACGAAAGGCGTTTTGGAGGCGAGCGCAGAGGTCGTAAGGGAGCGGCATTGGGTTGAATTTGGGATGCGCCCCGTGGGAAAGCACCGCGGCGATCGGGTTATGAGGTGAAATATGGACCCGCTCCGACCCATTGTCCGATAATTTTCGTTAGCCTTCATTCCATCGTCAATTAGATTAGAGTGCTTCTCCTTTCTCCCCTCTTGCAACATGCATTATTTCTCCCAATCATTCAACTATGAGTGCGTATTCATTCCCCTCTCACACCACTTCAGCGGGCAATTCACTAACGCCTTCATTCTTTCCTCCCCTGCGCCGTAGTCATTCGTGGGCGCACGTCGTCATCGGGATGTGGCACAAGTACCCCAATCCCCACTGTTCTCATGTTGTCACCGTGGATGTCATCGACCGCTCTGTAGATCCATCCACTGGCATCATTCGCACAGAGCGGGTGCTTGGCTGTAAGCAGAGGTCCCCTACATGGATACTCAAGGTACGTTTCCCGCAGTCAGATTCTCGGCGTTGTCCTTAACGAGCCCGTGCATCACACATAGCTATTCGGTGGTTCAGAGGATGCGTTCGTTCGTGAAATCTCCTTTGTGGATCCATCCAAACAGACTATGTCTGTCTCTTCTGTCAACCTCTCACTCTCCCAATTTGCGACATGTCACGAAAAGATTCTTTATTCCCCCGCACCCGGTGGGCGAACCGCATTCCACCAAACGGCCGAGATTCAGACACGGATGGTGATGTGGCGAACTGCGGCGGACAAGTTAGAAAATTGGCTCGCCGTGCGCTTCGAGCAAAACGCCCAGATGGGAAAAGTTGGCTTTACAAACGTGTTATGCCAACTTTGGGAGGATGCCAAAGACAAGAATCCAGCTAGCACACCAGCATAGATATTATGCCTGGCCTACGATAGACGTGCTTAATGCGTTCTTTAAAAGCTTCAGACGACTTGTCGGCGCACCCATATCATGATATTTATGACTTATTCCTTTCGCATTGACCCCCCGTCATTGTTATTCATTCACATAGATACTCGCTTCACGCTGTGATACAGCGTAGCAGGGAATATGAGAGGGCTGTCTCATTCGGGAAATATGGTACACAATCACGTAATACATGTCCTCCATCTCGTCCGCTGTTCTCTTCTCTTGAGTTGTCTTCGATCGCCGACCGTTCAGTGACATTCGGTCCTCCAACGGCTGTAAACCTGCTGACCGACAGCGCCGAATCTCAATCAACACCAACACCCCAACGATCCGAGAGTGTCCCCGAAGGCGGGAGGTTCGATCCCTTCAACTGGCAAATTTTAGCCCCTTGTGCCCAACACATGGACGAATTAGTGCACCACTGTCTCCGCGAACTCGCCTTCGATGGGGATCTCGGTGAGTTTGTTTACGTGATTCGCGAGGATGGAGAGCGGGCGGGTTCGAACCTGCCCATGGGCGTGGTATCGGCTAATCGCGTGTCTCCGCTTGACTAACTTTTTACAGGCTGTCACCCTTCACGACTCCGCGACTTTGTTGCTAGTTATTATTCAGAGTCATCATACCAGCAAGTTGTCGACGATGCATACTTCGCATTCGTCTGGTCCCTGGTCGTCTGTCAGTCCACCGTGCGCGTGGGGACGGTACCAGACGGGGCTACCACTGAAGTCTACATTGCACCGCAGCAAAGCCAGAAGAGGAAATCAAAGGAGAAGGAGAAGGATAATCAACGTGGCGATACGTTGTCGTCGTTGACCTTGCTATCCGACGCAAGGTCAAGAACGCTTGAAGATCTACATCTGCAGTATGGGGAGGCCCTGAGAGTCGCGGTTGACGCGGAAACATCGTTCGCCGCGATCATTGGTTCGCACATTCGAGTGAACCTTTTTTTAGTTTCCATTTGCTTCACTCGTTGATGCTTGTATGCGCACAGCCACCAAAGTTAACCCCAATGGTTTATACCGCACTCCAGTTCATCACTCGCGGCCGTGAACATGGCATGAGCACCGTAGACCTTGGCAAGAAAACAGGCTACGACCAAAAGACTTGTTTCTATCTTATAAAGCAGCTGCTTGAGCTCGAACTTGTCGTGAAGCTCCGTCGTGGTGGCGTCGGTACCAACTTTTGCATCCATAAGTACTTCTTCGAGCGCAGTCCATTGTGGCGGCAAATTCATGACGAAGGGGTGAAGTCGTCCAAAGATCTTCAAGAGGCAGACGAGGGTGGACCCGACAACGAGGAGGCTGCCTCGACGACACAGGATGGCTTCCAAGCACCTGTCCAGTTTGATCCGATTGATGCTAGGCACCTATCTAGCCTGTCTCTCATCCAGTCCAGAATCGTCAAGCTCTTGAGGCACTCGGAGTCTCATACCCTCCCTTCCAACAATCTACTCGTGACGATAGTGAGCAAAAATTCATTGGACTTTTATGGTCATTTCAACCACCCGTTTTCAGGGGTTCTTGAACCCTACCAAAACCGACCGCCGCTTTTTTCAAAGCCGGCTCCGCGAGCTTATTGAAAACCGTGTCGTGGAGAGAGTCATGGTACCTAGCACGATTAGAAGTGGTCCGGGGTCCGTACCATGCATCCGGCTGATCTCCATCAACGATGATGCAACAAACCAACCGGGCTCGACCCACATTACACGGGAACCTTCCACGCATGGCGCACCAGGTTCGTAAGCTAGGACCAAGCGCTATGTACTTGAATAAGAACACCGTAGAGGGCCAGCCTACCACCCTCAAGATGAACATCACGCTTCAAAAGCAGATAATCGACCTAGTGGCGAATGCTGGTACAAAAGGCATGACTTTGAGTGTAAGCATGTATTGCCATCCATCTCTGGGCACAATAATAACGCTTCCGGCAGGAAATCTCTACAGAGCTTGGAAATTTTGATCGTCGTACGCTCGAACTACAATTGAGCAAAATGGACAAAGTTCCCCCACCGACACACCTTAGTGATCTAAGAATTGTCCCGTTAATGGAAACACATGGTCGTGAACGACGTTGGCGTTACTTCACGTTCGCATCCTATCGAGAGGTCATCGCCAACGAGAAATTGGACGACCAGGACGGACCCTATTCTTCAGTTGACTTCTCCAATGCTGGAAATTTCGCACCCTTCGTCGCAGAAGACTTTTACAACGATGTTGTCGAGTTAAATCGCTTGATGGACTACGCATTCAGCAAAACTGGGAAGATGGCAACGCCCGCGGCCGGGAAGAAGCGCAAGCGTGAGGAAGCTGGATTGGATGTCCATGCGGATCACACACCGAGGAAGCGTGGAAGACCCCGCAAGCACCCTGTTGAAGGCGTGAATGCAGCCAAGAAGAGTGCTACAACGACACGCGATCAGGGCCGAAGTGACCCTGAGGAGAGCTTAGGACCTACCCAGCCAGAAGGCAGTACTATTTCGAACGACCATCATTCACTTTCTCTCGAAGTACCCAGGAAACGCCGTCGTCCGCCAGATGACAATCATGGCAACTACTTTGTTCCTGAAGCATCAGTGCCACCAAGAAGGAGTGGCAGACCTAGGAAGCAGCCTCAGTCACGTCCGCCCGTCGACGAAACAGGGCATCCTTCACTCCAAAATGTTGTTAACCCATCTGATGTTCACATGGTTGATCACCCCATGTCCGAACCACTGCCACCAAACGTGAACATCAGAGAAGCAGAAGCACGAACTACCCTTGACGAAAGCGACAACGCTCAGCAATTCCCTGAACCATCAATACAACCGGATCTCACTACCCCAACCATACATGATTATCATTTAGCAGAGGATCCAGGAATGGGCATGGTGATCATGGATGTCAACCAGCCTCGCCCTGTCCAACCTGGTGATCCTAATACTGACCCAAAGCAAACGGGGACAGAAAGCACGAGAGAACTAGATACTGTGAGAGGAATACTTGTTCGGATGGACACAGGTTCCGAGCACTCTGTTTTTGTTGATGCTCCATCAGGTGCGGTGTTTCAGGTTGATGAAACGAGACACCGCGTCTAACCTCTGAATTGTCATTAGCACCGCAAAAGCCGAAAGAGAAAAATGTAGTCCCGCATTCGAGGAGCAATGTGTCATTGCTGCGTCGCGAGAATGAGTTCTTGAGGATATTGGTGGAGTGCGGAGGAATCGTGCATCTAGGTTCTAAAGAGTTTTTGGACGCACATATGGCCCTTTTGGATACTCTGGCCTCAGCTGGAGAACCCACGAGTGGCTTGTCTGGTCTCAAGATCGACAAACGCACCATCGAGAACACTTTCGAAAGCTTGGAGAACCGAGGCAAAGTCAACGTACTGAAGACTGTTGTCTTCACGTTGACGGGTGCTCAGCGTCCCACCCGAATCGTCTATCTACCCACTGTGGCTCAACCCCAACTGGATACATTCCTCGCTGAACTGGGCAAGAGTCCTCATGGCACTCCCTATTCTGTTACCAGTTCAGTAGCTGCCAGCATCCCTCCCGGAGGTCTGAAGATGAAGAGGCCGGCCCAACCTCTCAGACTTCTACAGTCAGAGCGAGGAGTTGACAACATAGGACGTTGGGCCAGAAGCAGTGACACGGCAGACCAGCTTTTCCAGTCTGATAACCAGACTATTCATGATGTACTTTTAACCGAGCGGACAACTCTCGCGCAGTTGTACGGATTCATTCCTGGGAAGATGACGAGAGTGCGACAGCTCCACTTGGCTTCTCTGGATGCATTCGAACCATGTCACAACTCTCCGACCCCGGCTTTGGCAGCCAAACGCGTCGTAAATTTTTCTCAGTATTTCCGAAGTTTTCCTGTCGGGGTATACTGCTCAATTGTGTCTACCCTCGTACAGAGTGACGAACTTTCTCAAATCCTATCGACTGAAGAAGGCCGGCGAACACTAGTTAAAGACCTACCGCAATCCCTGCAAACTCTACTTCAGATCGGGCGAGCTCGTTCCCGGGAGCGTTTGCTCGACCTTTTCGAAATCTTGCGCCACTTGAATTTAGTCACACCCCTTCAGCCCTCTGATTCACCAAACCCTCGCATACGCTGTGAATCGAATGGAGAAGGACCATCTTCTTTCGACACCTTTGACAGCGATCTGTCGTCAACAACCTATCGCACGGCTCCCGACTACTGGCTTTTTCATGACGATGCAGCCTTGCATCTCTGGGCGTTATCTACGGTATCTCCGCCTTTCTGGAAGACAGTTTCTGTGTCCAGTCGTTCCGATGCCTCAAATTACTGGAATGAACTGCAGTCCGCTTGCGAGAGCAAGGCGTTTTCCCAAACCGTGACGCGAGAAAGTCCTTCTCGGCCCATCGTCCCCGATTATTCCTTTGCGCGCACCATTATCCGTGATGCCTCTTGGAATAGAATGTACGATTTATCCTGGCATCAGCGTCAATACCTCAAACGATCCATTTCTCGTCGGGGAGATGACGTGTCCCTTCAAGACGAGGAGGATGGCCCTACCTTGGAAAAAATTTCATGGACCATCAGCGCACCATTATCTATCGTAAAAGATTTCCTCCAGAAGGAGCGCGCCTCCCAGCTACGAGAACTCGACAAGGCCAGACTACGCACCCCAGGACATGAAAGTGACGAGGAGCATGCCGAAAAGCTAGCACAGGAAAAGGAGTTGCTCGCGAAGAAGGTGGCAGATTCAAAGACACGGAAAGAACGGGAGTGGGAAGCTATATTAAATGTTGTCGATCCTGGGGGGCTAGAACGCGCAGCAGTGACTAGAGTGGCGCGGGTCCGGAGGCGGTATTTGCAATCCGGTGTGGCCAGCGACAGAGGCAGATGGGAAGACGAAGTGCGTGACGCTATCCGTGGGGTTGGAGGTTATGCGGAGGCTGTCTTGCCCTCTGCGCAGAGCGCGACCCCGCGACCTTTGCAGGGTCTTCTATCTGTTCCAGTAGCCGTCCCACCTCCGGAAGCTACGGCCACTATGTTAAGCCATGCAGGGCTTCCCCCAGTTGTTGTGTCAAATCAGCCCAGAAAGTCCGTCGAGCAGCTCATAGCAGAGCAGGGACCGGCACGCGAAGAAGCAAGGAAGGCGAAACGCAAACAAAAGAAGAGCGGGGATGGTACTGGTACGTACTTCCCGCTTGGCTGTTCATGATAGGCGGAGACGTGTTGATGTTGGCCCTATGTTTCCGCAGCGAATCCAGAAGAAGGACATGGGGACGGAGATGATCAACTACAGAGAAAGAGCCGTTTTCTGTGGAACAAAGAATACGACGAATTGGTCCAGGATGCCCATGCTATTCTTAGAGTACGCTCTCGGGAGGTGGGCGGACGTATGGATTGGTTTGCGTTACGCCAAATCTTTCCGGCGGTTCCAAGGAACTCCCTGCGCCAGCGCATTGCAAGTCTGAAAGAGTCACAAAGCAATGAAGTTTACATGAGGCGCCTCGAGGATCAATGGTATTGTCTTTGGAAACAATGTCGGGGTACAGAGTATCTACCAGACCACAACCCACAGAGTCAGACAGACTTTGACCTCATCAAGCATTTAGAATTTCTCCGGAAATATGTTGACAAGAATGCCCTGTGCGTTGTATGCCATTTTGTTTCATACGAGGGTTGACATGGGACCACAGGCGGGTCGGTTTTCAAGAGACGTCGACGACTCTGATTTTTCCAGAAACCGTCTCCCAACTACACGCATTGCGGAACGTTCTGTCCAAACCGGACAACACGTCGGTTTGGGAATTTCTATGGGACTCAAAGGTCGATGAAAACCGTGAAAGAGGGCTTTTACACACGGCATTCACGACCAACCTTGATGACATCCCATTAGCCGGTGATGATTCAAACGGCAGTCAAGGAGTCCAGCTTGCCGAGGCAGCACTGAAGGTTTGTGGACTTTTCCCCGCACGGATGTGTATAACATTAACCGCTTGGAAGATGGTGTTCGGAACACCAAATGAGAATTATGTACCCTCAAGAGGAGCAGCTTTACTACGCTCTGTGGGAGAGGGAGCGGTATCGAAGGCGAAGGACAACCTCCTCAGCCGCGGTGTTCTAACAAAAGTTGTCAGAGATCCCCAAAGGCCCAAACCCGGACGAACTCTCAAAATATCTGAAATGTAATTCGTTCGGCAATCTGCCAATCTTTGGTACTCTGGAGTGTCTGACTCCCTTAATTTAGTAACCAGAATGCCCTCGGTGGTTCAATACCGCAAGAAGTATTTCACGATGCGACAACGCTGGACGCACTATACCAACAACAAGAAGCTTGGAGGGAGTGGCCATTGCGGGCATCTGATGGTGATCTGGCCATGCTGGCACAACTAACATCAGAGGGTCTTGTGAGTCATTTGATCGAGATCAAGGAATCGATTGACAATATCGAATTTCAGGTGGACTTCAACATTGATATCACCGGACCGAGGGCAGCACGCACCGAGATCGATTGGAACAGCAAAAGGGCTGGTGGGTCGAAAGTTGTTTCCTGTTAGAAGACGTTCTTTCTAAGGCGTTTCATTAAGATGATGATCACATTGAGACTACAATTTTTACGCGTTCACGTTTCTCAGGCGTATCTACATCGGACACAGAAGACGTCGATGCGAACCGGACATGTACCCCTTCAGCTGTGGAAGACGGTGATGAAGGCCATGGAAAAACTAATGAAGGCGCAGTCGCTTGCTGCCGAAAGTATTCTGATGGGCAGGTGAACTGTGACTCATGTCTGGATACTGCTCTCAAAGCGTGGGTTGTCCGGTCTGACCCAAAGGAGCAAGTGTCCCGTCGCGTCCTAGCTGTGCTTGACGAAGCAGGTCCTGCTGGCATGCACATTAGTACTCTTATAGTATGTGCCCTTTACCAATTTCATGATGACAAACAAAAGCCAACTCAACCAGACGAACACCATGGGAGCAGGAGGCAGTGCAGAAACTACTCTATCTGCATTGGCCTCCATGTTGGACAGCCCTATACCTCTCGTCGTTCTCGTGGGCCATTCCAGACCGTTGGTTGTGAGCGCGCGACAGTCAGTGGCTTGGACTGTTACAGTCAGTGAAGAGCCTCGAATAAATGTGCTTCCACGTCGATGG
>Ga0137362_10000380_pt1 | contig 22529 bp, 30 predicted proteins | sample MadtaG_2_FD_104801 | JGI IMG/M metagenome (GOLD analysis project Ga0137362, IMG submission 104801) | Vadose zone soil microbial communities from Angelo Coast Range Reserve, California, USA - Mad1_100_16 metaG | ecosystem: Environmental > Terrestrial > Soil > Vadose zone | place: USA: California... | reverse complement strand
CCGCCTACCAAACAGGAAGAATGCCAGCGCCGACCATGAGGACCTGGAACAACGCCACGCTCCATAGGCGATACACTCTGGGAGCACCCAGGACAAGGTGCGGACGTGCCAAAACGAGGCATGGGACTCGGGACACTGGCTGTAAATTGGAGGGGAGCAGAATATCGACTCGATAAGGGCGTTGCGGACAACGCGATCGGAGACGAAGCCGTCGATGGTAACTGTTCTCTCAAGGCTTTCGATGGTGTCCCCGAGAGCCGATGGGCACTCAGACGAGGGGTTACAACCGGCTTGCGAGAAATAGCCCTCTCTACAGGTGCACACTAAAATATGGCTCAGCGCTGACCTTCTGATATGAAATGAAAACCCACGCTTAGGTGGCAGGCGCCTCTGACGCCTCGTACAAAAACCGCTCGGCCAGCTTCCTTTTCTTCAAACAAACCATTGCAAATCCTACATCTGAAACAGTCCGCATGATACATTCTGGGGGATGAGCCGGTGGAAGAAGGTTCGGGTACCGAGACATATCTCCCGCCATGTTTCACGTCGAACAAAGGGAGGGCGCATTTTGCACACTTCGCGTCGGGAAGCGGGATGTGCGCATAGGTTTTGCTAGGACGTGTCTCGCTGCTAAGATCCGGACTTCTGGTGTTCGATGATACGAACTTGATAGATCGTCCCGAATGACTTGAAGAGGGAGATGAAGATAAAAGGCCGACTAAATCCTCTTGCTCTCCGCTTAGACTGGGGGGAGGAGAAGAGGGCCCGGAGGAAATGGTCGCTGTGTCCGAATGATCGGAGGCTAATGAGGGGATGGACGCTGCAGAAGAAAGCGAGAGCATTGAGTCTCGGTCTGTTTGTATGGATGACGTTGAATCTTTATGGCGAAGTAAGCGGAAGTCCGAGTATCGCATTAGAGACTTTGTAGGAGTCTCTAGTGCATTATCGTCCAGACGCCCTCCGCGTGTCGGTGTGACCTGTGGACTCCTGTCAATAGGCGATCCCGTTTGTTTAAGGAATCCTTTCTTTGCCACTTCGATGGCCTCCGGGGTGGCGTTTGTTTGGCCCATGGAGCCGACAGTATTAGGCCTCGAAGGAGGTAAGCTCTGCGATGAGGATGAGGATGCAGGTGCATGACTTGTGGGGTTGTCATTCGGGAGTGGTGGCATCGATGCCACGTCGGATGAGGAAGCCGCCTGATCAAGGTTCGGATCAGCTGCAAATGGGAGGCGTCTGATGCCGAGTACTTGTTCGAGTTCTTCGATGGTTGAGCTATCCTTTCGGGGGGTTCCTGGACTCGGTGCTGAAGCTGGCTTGAACCCGCCTAAATTGCCAACACTTTCTTTAGGCGCTGAAGTCCTGGACTTGCCAGGGCTATCACGCCTATTGAGGCACGTGTCAAAACACTCGGCGCAAGAGGGGCGGCCAAGCAGATCCACCACCGGATTATCGCCGATACTCTTGCCGCAACCCGAGCAGTGAAAGCACTTTCTGTGCCAAACCCGCCCAGCATTCTCCACGAATCCACCCTCACTTTTTAGGATTAGGACAGGACGCGAACATTCCACGCAGTTCCCACGCGACCCACCATTCTGTGAGAAGCAAGAACGGCACATGAACTGTACTCCAGAAGAGTCTGTAGGATCAGGATATATAGTTGCATCTGGCGGGAAAGGCGCAGAGCAGATATGGCAATGGAAGCTCTCTAGAGTTCCTTTGGGCTGAAGTACTGAACCATAAACCTTTGACAGTTCAGAGGAGTACGGGGACGAGATAACATCGGGAGCTGACAAGATAGCGTCCTCGCTGACACTACTGTGTTTGACGGGGGAGGAAGGGAGGGAGTTGGTTGCAGAAGCAATGTGATCTGAGACGCGGGAAGCGAAGGCAGTAGTACCCTGCGGACGAAGAGAGGGTGATGAACACTGGGCTACAATGCGTTTCTGGGGAGTAGAATGGGAGGTCGATGTTTTGGCGACATAAGTTTGAGACCACCTGTCTTTGTTAGCGCCTTGAGCTGACTGTTTATTCCACTGTATCATGGGAGCTTGAGAGGATAAAGTGTTTAAGTCAAGGATGAAGAGACGAGCGTACCTACTGGAGCACCGCCGCACTTGTTGCAGCGAGGCCCGGAAACAATATCACCACAACGACGACAAAAAGCCATAGGTCATAAGAGAGTTGAACACGAGTTGAACGAGGTGCAGAGAATGTCACGTGATCGAGGATATTTGGTTTGTTTAAGCCGGTTTGGCTCTGTTGGAACTTGAATTGCCTGATCAAGTCACGGGTCGTTCGTTAGTCAATCTCTGTCTCCCTCCTCTCTCCCTCCTCTCCCTCCCTCTACAAGATGACAAGCCAGCCTTTATTGACCAGGGAACTCCTTGAGGGCATGAAGCGGTCTGATCTACAAAGAGTATGCAAAGTGCGTGCTGACACCTCTTCTGTTGACTCGAATGCACACGCGTTTGAACCGCACAGGAACGTGGCCTCAAGGCAAATCTTAAGACCGAAGCAATGATTGAACTACTACTCGACTCTCCCCCGTTCGTATTTCCCTTCCTTCGTTTAGCGGGGCTGACTTCTCATCAACGCCTTTAGCTCACATTCCCTTCGCCGCCCTTCGCGTCATCGCACCGCGTCCACCCGCTCCGCCGGTCGACAATTTTCAACTCAGTCGCGTCTGCACTCGACGAGTTCTATGATTGTGCACTCAGATACAGAGGATGATGAGGACCACCATGCCGTTAAACCGGAATCCGAAACCTTATCGGGTCTTAACCCCGGCCCTATGACGCGGACCAGAAAAGCTCGGGACGCCCAGCTACGGCTGGGTGTTGGGCGCCCCCCCGCGACTGAAGGACGAGGTCCTCGTGTGGTGACTAGATCGGTTAGCGTTGCGAAGGGTGCTCAGTCACGGAGTGGTCGTGGGACAAAACCTGTGCCAACTCCAATTGTGGAAGGTTCGTCCGGATTTTATCGTTTCCCGCTTGTCGCTTATCCTTCTCGGATTATCTGTTCCCTGTGCAGGTTTGTGCTTATATGTTTCGTCATTAACGAAATATTTGAACTGCAGCCAACAGACACTCCCGAGGGAGCACCACTACCCCCATCCAACCTCGCGACCCCTCGGTCACGGACGACCGAGAATGGTCGTGTACGTAGAGCTTCCACTATGGATACTAGTACAGACCAGGCGGGTGTCAGGGCGATTGTAGAAGAACAAGTGTGTATCGCCCCATCATATTCTCTCATTCCTCAACCTTCTGCAGGTACGGCCCCTACAACGCACGGTTGCATCACTACAGAAGCAACTCCAACAACAGGCATCAGCCCATGCTCGAGAAATTGTTGCGCTAAGCGACAGGGTTATGACAGTCATGAATGAGTTGCGGGAGCTCCGTCGGCAGGCGGAATCCATTCAACTCTTAAGAAGTTCTATTGAACAACTACAAACGGAATTATGCCGTATTCAACGAGGTCAGAATTCAGAACCTACGCACGACCCTACTGTTTCGACGAGCACTCTGCTTGATGGCCCTTCTAATACTACAAATGCTGGGTAAGTCTCATTGCCCATAACTTGAAACTCCCCCTGATTCACCCTGTGCAGAACGCATCGTTCAATTGAACCCACCAGACAGTCACGAGCGCCCCAATCAAGCCCTGCATTCGAATACCCACCACCCCCTGCAGGCTCGCCAGCGAAACCACCTTCCCGGGATGTTCCAATGCAAACAAGCATTTTAGGAAAGCGACAACGATCTACGGATGCCTATGACACTACCACGGTATTGGAAACTGATCAGGAGGACACCACAGACAAAGAGTCACGCCCCGGTATTCACCGGCAAAGTCGAAAGCGTGCAAAGATGGAGCAGTTGGCGGATGATGCTTCCGATGCGCCTCTTGCAGGTCCCTCAAATAATACAGCAGCGCACGGACAATCCGAAGATGGCACTTCCAGGGATGGGTCCCCTGAGACATCTGTGTCAAGACAACGGGACACTTCGTCTGCAGCTGTCATGGGACGGCCTTCGAGAGACCACGTGGTTGGTGACGTGGTATTCACAGATCGGGACTTCGACTTTTTCGACAACCCGACTCACCTCCACCCAGCGGATTCCCAGCTCAACCCCTTGCGGGCAGAGGAGACTCAGCAGCATCCATTTTCGTTCGCCTTTCCTAGTGTTGCACCGCCGCCTGCAACTTCGACCCCTGTTCCCACTGCGCCATTACCCAATCCGTCCAACTCGCCTTCTTTGAGCACCATTCCATATCCAGAACGACCACACTCTCCTAGTCCGGCACCAATGCCCCACCGGGCCGTCATCACACGACCGTCTCAAAGTGAGGCTTATCGGCCTTTCGGATTCCCGCCGGAAAGCAGGAACCTGATTGGTTCCTCCGCCACTCATGGACCTGCGATTGATCCTGCGTCTTTACTCCGCACGGCCCCACAATCGTCTCACGAGTTACTGGGCCTCGATTCTGACCAGGTTGATGGTCGGCGGAGAGCGTCCAGTAATGATGTCGGTGCTGGGTTAGGAATGACTTCCTTGCCTGTGAGGGTCGAAGACACGCCAGCGGCCATTGTGCGGCGCACGATGTATGGCACCGAGCTGGAAGGGGATACGAGATTTGGTGACTTTGGCGTTGAGGGCGTTGCCGCTGGCTTCTGGTCTGGATCTAAATTTTGATCAATGGAGGTGTGTACAGTACCAATTACTCAACGTCTGTAGTGTAATTCATATTGTTATTATTATTGTCGTCGCTAGGAATGTACCACTGAGTTTTCTGCAGTATCCCACATCTATTGTATGCAAACATACTGACATTAGGATGAAGTGCGGAAGTTTGACGCGTGCAGTTGGGTATTGACATACTGACAGCCACAGTTGGTTCAAAAGAAGTTACGCGCGACAAGCCAGTCTGAGGTCGAGGCCACCCTAACAAGATATATCGAGGTGTCAAGGCCATTCTCTCAGATGTGGCTAATGAGCCAGACACAGTTTTGTAGCATGAGTGTCGTCGCACTTGAGAGGGATTTTCTTTCTTTGAGACAGGTCACTTTTCCACATCTATTGTTGCATGGCAACTGAACACATTTTGCCTTTTTCAAATACGATCATAACAATAGTTGTTATTGCAGAAAATAGAACAGATCTGAGATGCTTAAATAGACGGGACAAAAGAAACGATTTCCTCATAGAGAAGTTCCTTGAGTTGGGCTTTATCAAGAGGATCATTTTGATCTGAAGCGCGCGCGATGATGAGACGAGGATTAAAAAACAAAGCAAAGGGGCGTAGTTTTGCACTACATACCTTCAAAGTTGAAGTAGTTAGGGTCCAGAGTCATTGCAACTGGCTCGTCGTCAGGGTCATGCTTTAAGCGTCCGATTGAGCGCACGACGATAACGAAAGAAGCCAGAGACACATACGTAAGAAGACAGGTATGGGTGTGAAAGCGCCTCATCAGCTGTCATTCGCTTTTTGGCGTCGAAGGTCTGACAAGAGGGGAAGGTTGCGCTCAAACCGAAGCCCACAATACAAAAGACATGAATGGTTGCGAGGGCCTACCAGAGTCTTGTTGAGGAAATCAATCGCTTCTACCGAGGCTTGAGGGAACATCGCAGTGAACGGTCGCCGTTTCCGAATGGGCAATGATCGGATATAATCGCGGGAACGGCGGGAAGTGATACCGTAGAATTCCTCCAGTGTAGGAGTCCCGATGACGTCGAGGATGAGATCTAATTGGTGGCTGTAATCGCGTCCAGGGAACAAAGGACGGCCGGATAACATTTCGGCAAGTATGCAACCCACTGCCCAGACGTCGATGGCCTACAGAGCATCGCATAAGGATCTAAAGAACACAGTAAGAGACATGTCTAACGTTCGCACCTTGGTATACATCTTGAATGATAGCATGATCTCTGGGGCACGGTACCATCTCGTAGCCACGTACTCCGTCATCAATCCGGCTCCCTTCTCTCCTCCTTGCGCGGCGGATGTCTTCACCATCCTCGCAAGACCAAAATCGCACACCTTCAGATCACAATTGGCATTCACAAGGAGGTTGGCCGGTTTTAGGTCCCGATGTACAATGCCAGCGCTGTGGATAGATTTGAGAGCACGTAGGGTTTGGTAAATGAAGTACTGCAAGAATTTCGTCAATACCAACGACTTGTATATCGTGAGCATCCTCACCTGGCAATGGTCATCAGTTAGTTTCTGCGTACGAATCACGCGATGTAAATCGGTCTGCATCAACTCTTGAACAACTATCAAGAACCATGCACGATGAATACGCGAGGGACACATCAATGGCTAGATGTCCTCACAATAGATTTCCTTGAATTCGTCTCGTGAGGATGGTTTGATAATCGTTAGGATTGAGATAATCTAGTAATCAATGTCAACCAACGACATCCGCAGCATGCAAGGAGGCGCAGCTTGCATTTTCATTGACACAAGTCTCAGAGAAGAAACGCAGCAGTTTCAATTCACGCAGGGTGCGCAAGCAGAACAAGGTATGCTCGAACGGGAGCACCTTCTTGATCGCAACTTGTCTTCCGGATGGCTTGTGTAAAGCAGCGACCACAGTGCCATAAGCGCCCTCGCCCAAACTATGGAGGAGCTTGTAGTCGTTACCTAGACTACGTCTAGCCCCGAACGAAATGCAAGAGTGATGTAATAACCCACCAACGTCGAACTTGGGGAGAGGCTTTGACGCCTTGCTGCGAGACATTGAGAGATGGAAGGAGAGAAGAAGTAATGCGAGTGTCAGCTCCGGAGCAAACCATGACCGTCAAGTTATTATCGCAAATTACAAAAAGGAAAGTCCTCGGGTAACCAAAGTTCACACGCTGATATTGGGTACCAGCGCTACCATCATCGTTCGCTGTAGACGGGCCAAGTGAGATGACTGAGATGTGGCTGTTCTGATATCACCTGAGGAGGTGAGATGATTATAGTAATATGATGAACACAGAGTAACATTGCACTGCACTTGACGATTCAATGGCTTATTATTACCCTAGTGTAGGATACGCGAACGTTCAACATCATGACCACCCTACAAGCCTATACACTCAGCGATCACGCGGGCATCATTCATCTTCGTCATCATCAGGTCCCCTGCACAGGTGTCAGGTGAACAAGGTCCAACCGAGGAGTGAAATGACCTACTCGATGTTGTAGAAGCGGAGCTGATAGACGTCCTTACCGGACGCAACAACCCGAAGATAGTCTCGCAAGGAGTTCTTCTTGAGAAATTTTTTGGTGAGGTACTTCAAGTATCGCTTTGAGAATGGGATGTTGGCTGTAACAGTAATCCTATGATTCTGGTCTGTTCGAGTCGTCAGTGGAACTGGCCTGGTAGGATACTGGAATACAGACCATCACGCGTGATTTTGACCTTGTCGCCTAGTTGGCCCGCCTTGTCGTCGACCTTAACACGGTCATGGAGGAACTTCTCATACGCGGCACCGTCGAAAATCTCGTCATTCGCAGGACGGGAATAATCAATGATAAATTTATGTTTCGCCGCGGGAACTTTGGATGGGGGAGCCTTGGGCTATAGAATGATGGCTCAGCCTACTGAGAAGGGGACTCAGCAAAGCGAGACCATTGACTGACCATGGTTGACTGGAGGATGTCAGGGTTTGCGACTGAGCTTGGTCGTTTTGTCGACTGTACAGCTTGTTTCGGCGATTCCCGGTGTGCCAGTGCCCTGGTCCGTTCGACACCCGCGTGAACGGGAACGAGACACGCGAGATGCTGTCAAAAGCCAAAGTCGCATCTGCGCAACAACAAGGTGATTTTTCCATAAAACCAGAAACTGTACAGCCAGTGCTGTCGACATCAGAATGGCCTCTCCTCCTCAAAGACTATGACAAGCTCCTCGTCCGCTCCTGCCATTTCACGCCCATTCCATCCGGCTGTAGCCCCCTCAAACGCGACATCGCATCCTACATAAAGTTGGCGTTTAGGATGCCCTCCACTCGGCGTTACTGACCGTGATTCACCGGCAGGTCGGGTGTTATCAACCTGGACAAACCGTCCAACCCTTCTTCACACGAAGTTGTCGCCTGGCTTAGAAGAATACTGCGTGTTGAAAAGACGGGCCACAGTGGTACTCTTGATCCCAAGGTTACGGGATGTCTGATAGTTTGCATTGACCGCGCGACGAGGCTCGTCAAATCTCAGCAGAGCGCTGGTGCGTTGGCTTGTATCATGTCCGCGGGGAATGTCACTTAAAGCGTAATTCAGGTAAAGAGTATGTCTGTGTTTTACGGTTGCACTCCGCACTCCCAAATCCCATCGCACTCCCTCGTGCTTTGGAGACCCTTACAGGAGCCCTCTTCCAACGTCCTCCTCTCATCTCTGCTGTGAAACGGCAGCTTCGTATACGCACCATTCATGAATCTAAGCTGTTGGAGTTCGATGAAAAGCGCAACCTCGCTGTTTTCTGGGTCTCTTGCGAGGCCGGTACTTACATCCGGACACTCTGTGTACATCTTGGCCTCCTTCTTGGTGTTGGCGGTCACATGCAAGAGCTCAGGCGTGTACGTAGCGGCGCATTATCAGAAAATGATGATATGGTCACGATGCATGATGTGCTGGATGCCCAATGGACGTATGATAATACTCGAGACGGTACGGTTTCGTAGATCATCTTCTAAAGATTATGCTGACGAGGTCGCATAGAATCTTATCTACGTCGTGCCATCCGCCCATTGGAATCCTTATTAGTTGGCTACAAGCGCATTGTGGTAAAGGATAGTGCCGTCAATGCCGTCTGTTACGGTGCCAAGCTCATGATACCTGGGCTCCTCCGCTATGAAGCCGACATATCTGTCCACGAAGAAGTGGTCCTCATGACCACGAAAGGAGAGGCTATCGCTTTGGCCATTGCACTCATGTCAACCGTTGAACTCGCCACTTGTGATCATGGCGTGGTTGCAAAAGTCAAGCGTTGCATTATGGAACGGGACACATATCCAAGACGTTGGGGTCTCGGGCCGAAGGCAATGGAGAAAAAGAAAATGGTGAAGGACGGAAAACTCGGCAAGCACGGTGAGAAAATCGAGGGCGTTACTCCCGTGGAATGGAGTAAAGACTATGTTGACTACACGCGGGAGGTTTGATATGTTCCGTGATGCCAATATATCCACGCATCTGACCTCTTTTCCCAGCAGCCAACAGGCCAATCAACGGCAGCACAGATAGTCGTGGCAACTCCCGTTGCCGCTGCTGTCGAACAACCTGGTACCGCCGAAACAGGGTCCTCGGAGAAATCTAAGGACAAAAAACGCAAACGAAAATCTGAAGTTACTACCGTGGACACTTCTGTCGCCATTGCTGAGGGTGATGCGGAGGAGGAAGAAAAGAAGAAGCGGAAAAAAGAGAAGAAAGCCAAGGCAAAGGAGGTGGCCGAGGAGGAGGATGAAGAGGCGAGACGAGAGCGCAAACGTCTCAAGAAGGAGAAGAAAGCAGCAAACCGCGAGGAGTCCTCCATCCAGCCCTAGTGTTTGATCCTCTCCTGTATGGTCTATTTTATTTTCTTCGTTTTAGCCGCAGAAATAAAAATCACTTATGCCGAGCGCCATTGGGCTAAGGCGGTCATTGAGTGGGAAGTTGAAGTAGCTACGACATTTGGTTTCGCATCAGTGCATATTGATTGCCATACCATGACCTAGATACGGAAAGGTTAATGCTACTATGTGAGTTTAGAGAACGAACTAATGCTGAGCGCTGAGCGCTGAGTGCTAGTGCCAGCCCGAGGCCCATGTACAGTAGGCACGTGCGCCCTTGTCATAATTGGACACGCTTTCGGACGCGAGTTACCCGTCGGACATGTTACAGTCGACCTCTCCTGATGTTAATTCAACCGCCAAAAACACCTCTCTTCCAGAGCAGCACTCAGTACAGGAACTGGCTGTTCTCCGTGGAGCAATTAAAGGCGGCCAGGGCATCATTGAACCAAGCCGCAGTAGCCGCGATCCGCAACACGTTTGAATCTGATTCGGTGTGTAGATGGTCAAGTTGGCGAGTCGAGGCTCGCAAGCCATTAATTGATGAGACGAACTGATGTCACATATAGCCTGGTTCGTCTTCAGATGTTCATTTTCTCGACGCCAGCGAGGAGCATCTTCTCGTTAAACTGTATATCACCAAAATATCTCAATTATGTGGCCATTTTCGCTTCCCGGAGGAAGTAGAGGCCACGGGAATTACCTATTTGAAGCGATTCTACCTCAAGAACACGGTGATGGATTGGCATCCTAAGAACGTCATGTAGAGCATTTAGTTTGTGCATCCACCGACCTAATAATCACACTCCTTTCAGGCTTACTGCTCTGTATCTTGCTACCAAAACCACTAATCACCCCATCTCGCTCGAATCATACACAGCGAACATACCACGAACAAATGCATCGGATGTTCTCGACCTTGAATTCTTAGTCGCTCAAAGTCTCGCATTCGAATTCGCTGTATGGCATGCTCACCGTGCATTGTGGGGAATATGGCTTGACGTCCAAGCAAGTTCTGTTTGGCCTATTCCTAACCGACTACCCGTTGAAGCCATCTCAGGACTTACCTCAGGCTCCCCCGCATGAAGAACTGCAACGAATTTATGACACAGCCATGCAGCATATCCGCACATCTCGATTGACCGACGTAGAACTTATATATCCCCCTTCCCAGGTCGCTCTGGCCTGTTTATCACTTGCTCACCCCGAAATCGCAGCATTTTGGGCGCGATCAAAGAATGCTGATATTGCCCTTGACGCTATCGAATCCATCAAACGGACAATCACTCAGGATGGGGATATTCCATCAGTTGATGTTGTACGCGAAATCGATCGACAGCTAAAGATTTGCAAGAACCCAGAAAAGGTCGTCGGTAGTAAGGCCTATTTAGCAAAGAAGGCCAGAGAGGAGAAGGAAGCTGAACTAAAGAGAATGAAGAAGGCTGAAAGTGTAAGGAAGGTAGCGGACCAGGGCAACCCTTTTGGCGAGGAGATGGTCGGACAAGCTAACCTGGACGACGACGACTAAGATGGATCTAGGGATGAAGTACAGCTCGCGCAAGACGTTGAAGACGCCAATACACCCGCTTATGACGCCTGTATAATGTCGAGTAAATAGTACATCTGGCTGTTGGTTGGACAACCACATATGCTGTCCGCTGAGGTGGATCAATGTTGACCGAGCGGAACAACGAAACGTAGTATAAAGAGCATGGAGTTACAAGGCTCATGATAGAACATACTCTCATAAGGCCACTACAAAGCTACATGTTCTGTCTAATAGCCAAGAGCTGTGAGCTTCCCAGATGATGCCGAATGATCTGTGATCGCCTTTTGGCGCAGCTTGATCGCGGTAAGCTGAAAGCAACTCAGAACTGTGTAGATCATAGCATGATTTGTGCAATCACCTTGCGCTCATGGAAGGCCTTCGCCCTGATCTTCCTCTTCTCCTCGAGGCGGTCAATTACATCCTTGTAGCCCCAGCCAACTTCGTGAGAGAGGCGCTGAAGCTAGTTGAGAGTCATCGACTTTTGAGTAATTATCCGCTCACCTTCACCGTACAGTACTTCCGCCCTGGCTTCAATCGGAGGACCCGCAAAGCTTCTGGTACTACCATTCGCTTCTTCCTATCATAAGGAGGGGGGACGCCTTCGAAAAGCTTCAGGCGTTCAAGGGCGGCCGCACCGCGGGAGGTCTTGTGGGGCACCATGCCTCTGATGGCACGAAACAGAATTTTGGAGGGAGCGCGGTGATGGAATGGTCCCGATTTTTTAGGGTTGACAATATGGCGTTTGTGAAGGAAGTTGTGGTAGCGAAGCTTGGATGATTGACAGAGAGGAATCAATATCTGGTAGAACATTGGGAACGGCCACGGCACACCTTGTTACGGAAGAAGCTACCTGAGATGTTGATTTCCTCGCATCGTACTACGACGATCTTCTGGCCGCACAGGATCTGTTTGGATATAATGGAGGCCAGCCGACCGAGAAGGTGACCCTTGCCGTCAATGACGATTGGGGTCGGAGAAATGGTGGCCATGGCTAAACTGAGGACAGTAAGAGGAAAGCAAGTTATATATCACTGAAGCTAACCTACAAAGAATGAGTCGGCGGAAGGCTGTTGCGCGCGTTTCTATTCCTTGGTCTCGCGTCGAGCTGGACGAGACAGGGCTGAGTTGTGTGACAGCCACCGTGACACAAACTGCATAGCTCCCTCGGTAGTCTCCGCGCCGACGTTCCCGAGATTCCAGGCAAACTCCGAGCGGAGAGAAAGCGCCACGCGGTTCGGCACAGCGCAGCAGCCAGCTCAGGCCACGGCACACTCATGTCGTTCATTCACCTTGCTCTCCGTCGCGCGGCTACGCGCCATGTTGCTTCCTCGTCACTCTCCAGATTCTCCAAGAGTCGTATCCCACAACGCATGACTTTCTCTGCGGCTAGCGCTCTCGACAAGGCCCAGATTGAGACGCGCGTATTGGACATCCTAAAAACCTTCGAGAAGGTCCATTCGGAAAAGGTTTGATCGGATTCAGATGTGCCTACGTAGTTATTCATGGCGTGTTTGTAGCTCAAGCCGTCCGCCTCCTTCGCGCACGACCTGGGCTTGGACAGTTTAGACGCGGTCGAAGTTGTCATGGCCGTTGAGGAGGTTTGGTTCGACTCGTCGAGCTGTTATATCGTTTCTTAAATATTACCTGTTGTAGGAGTTCTCCATTGAGATTCCCGACGAAGAGGCAGATGCGATTCAAACGGTGCAGCAGGGTAAGTCCCATCTTTGTATCCGTAATAATATAGTAACGTATCATTGGTCCCTTCAGCGATTGATTACATCGCAAAGACCCCGGAAGGTATGTTCAACAAACAGCGACCGACTTTATCACTGACCTAGATTCTTTCAGCGCGCTGACAAGCTCATTTATTTTTCATACTATCACATTCTGAATGTCATACGTGCCATATTTTTCATGCCATTAGAAATTTCAGTGGTGTCTCACTAGAATCGGCCATAAAAGTGTGTTACACACATATCCTCTCTTTGCATATACAAGTCGATCGTATTGCCACCTCAGTTCCAAGCGTCGCAATCTACATGCCGTGAGACATATACCTCCTAAACTTTTAAGTAGCGTCGGGTCGAGTCGAACCAAACCATCTTACACTGGGCGACACCCTTTCTTTACGATTTCAATGACTGTCAAGTATCCTGCGTGCGGCAAGAGGGACAATTTTCCTCACTTCGTGCAATAGTCGGGGTTTTCCAATGGGTATATTCAATCTGTGACATCTGTCAAAGTACAGTATAGCCACGGATATACATCCCTTGTAAGAACATTCTCTTAATGTTCCTTACCGTGGAGCTTGTCTCTTCGCAATAAATTAACATGCCTTGATTCCGGCATCCACCCTCTCTCATTACACAACATATGCAAAATGTCATCGATAATCTGGGGACCTGATCTGTCGTGTATGATATGGTCCTCGGGGCACTATTGTTCCGCCGGAAGACGGCCGAAGTTGAACGTTGAACGTTCATGATGCCACCTTCGTAGGCCGACAGACATCATGCCGAGATAGCCCGCGCCGTCCGTACTGCTGTGGTATGGGTCTTCTCTTAGACCTGACCATTGGATCCCAGTTCTGGTCACTTATTTGCCATAGCACGGTGCTTGCGTGGGTTTCGCGTCCTTTGAAGATCTCCAGCAATAGATTTCTGTGGCTGGCACCCACGTTCGCTTAAGGATCAAAGAGAAGAGCGGTAAGGTGATCACGTTCATTGTTCATCTAGGGGACAACTTCTAGTAAATTGCCATCTAACCATACACGTTTTTCGCTGAGCAGGTATGCTTCACTTACTGTCAGGAATGGAAGAGTCTTCCAACTCGACGTGACTAGTCCCCGCGTTGGTAGAGAGGGGTGATCCTATTTGCATTTCAGTACGCGGCAGGTCCTTCACGGGTTTGGGGGATGGGGACCTTTTCACATCAGTATCAGTTTATCTCAGTCGACCCCCGACTCTATTGTTACTTCGAGGGCGCCTAAAGTTCATCAGCTATTGGGACAGGGACAAAAGACAATTCCGCTACCGTACGTTCGACCTACTTATCACCCAGCCTGAAATTAGCTTACGTATTTTCTATCTCTGAAAATCGCAGTTGATGTTTGGGGACGTTTTGGGCTGGTCTGGGCTCTTACGGGTAGACCGAAACCAACTCAAAGTGGACGTTTAATGAGTTGGATTCGGAACCCGCCGAGGCTCATTGTAGGAGTGGGTCCTCTGAGGATCCCAAACTCATTGAAGCTAACCATCAGAGTTCACCAGGTCGCGGGAAAAACATCTTACCCACTAGCATTCTCCCAGTCTCTTCGATTGGAGTTCTTGCCAGCGGGTTACACGTCATCGACACCGGGTGCAGAAGATTGTCCAGTGCCAGTGGGCTTCACGGTGTACAACGGCTCGCCGTAATTGTGACGGCATGGCCTCACAAGCTCGACTGCATCAGCCGCAATTGTTTTTAGGGCGTCACGCGTCACTGGCACATGTCATGAGATAACGTCCAGAAGCTTCGGACTACTGCGTCTGATTCGCCTGCATACCTGCTGCAACTCCAGGCCACAGTGCATATATTGCCAGCATGCCGTCAGCGCCCCAATCCCATGGGGAAAGTTTGGGGCATGGACTACGCATGGATGGTCACAGGACGTGATAGGTAGATGTGTGAGTAAGAATCGAGTATGTACCAAAACATGTCGGTCTGGAAGCGCAATAAATCAAATGTATCATAAATAATGTACGGTATCGGTGGGGCGTGTGATGAGTCCTGAGAGCAAACCGTATCTGGAAAAGAATAACAGTCCAAAGAGCACCCTCACCAAGTAACGACGATCAGGATCCCAGACGATGAGATGTATCAATCTTGAGACAAAACGCGCAGCGTCGCTACGTGGGGACGTCAGGTGTGCCGGATAAACGACAGGGAGTGATCGTCCAGACCGACCTACATCAGGCTTCAGTCCAGAGATTGAATCGATAATCTCTCCATATCCTGTCCACCGTGATTCCGTTTACGAGGCTGATAGGTTGTGACGTCGTCACCGTACTTGAGAAGAGTTGAGAAACTGTGCACTGGACGTCCCGCCATGTGCGCACTCTAAAAACAAATGAATCATTGTCGACCGCAGGGGAGATAAAAATTACTCACGATACGCTGACAAGCTTCGACAGCGTTTTGATAACGTACTTGTATGTTGATCCCGCCTCCAATACCAACGTCACGGCTTCCGTTGGTTGAAGCAAGACTATCGCACCCGTATTCCTCCCGTAGTCCCGCAACAACTGAACTGTGGCACAGTCATGGGAGTCATTGGTAATGACAAGTAAGACTTCGTAGTCTTGGGTGATTGCTGGCATGATAGACGGAAAACGAGACCTTGGCCTGTTGATGTAGAGGGATCGGAGTGGGCTGGAAGCGATGGTGGACGCAGGAAGGATGAGCCACTGGAGATGAGAAGGTGATATGTACGAGAGAACCTTGAGGAGACGCACCGATTGCCGCGGGAGACACAAACCGTAGACCGTTGCAAGAATTACGGCAAGACAGATCGAATTGTAGGCCGTGGGTGCCGTCCGGCAATGGTTCCCGCCTTTTGCTCACGGGGGGACGTGGGTGTTCAGTGATAGATAGCAAGGTATGTGAGCTGTTGTCACGGTGGAATGAAGGGCGTTAACCGAGGAATGGACACAGAGGTGGTGGGCCACGTTGCCAACAGGGCCCTATTGTTCTGGTGTACGACAGCTCAGGCAATAAACTTGGCGCGCAGAGAAGAGCATATGGGAAAAGAGATGTCGACGGAAGGCCTCGTGTTCGACTGGACTCGGGCAATCCTGCGACCAAAGGTGATGATTCGAAAACACGCGAGGACATCGAGGCTGAGGGGACCGCAACTAGCAAACCAACCGGAGACGTTTGTTATCACCAGACTTTCCATTTCGGCCTTAATACCATTCACACGACTCATCCTTGTATTTACATCCTCTGTTACATTGCCATAATTTGTCCATTCACATCAGTAAGATCATGACATATTATCGTAGGGTAGTGGACTCGTCTCATGTCACCATCTAATGGTGTCCTCCGTTACCATTGTAGGGAGCACTATACTCGTCGTATTGATTATGAGTAGGTCTCCCTAAATACCCACCGGGAACGTCTTCTCGGGGAGGGTCATCAAAGGGATTATCAAACATTGCAGTATCGCTTGCCGTACTTTCCTGTCTTGAGTGACCGGTATCGCCTCTAGGCGCAGGATCCACCCGCGCCTCCCAGGGGTCGGAACGAGGGATGCCAAGATCACTGTTGAGGCCGGTCATAGAATAAACAGAGTTGAATTTCTCATGGTCCCCGCGTTGGCCCGTGCCATATCCGGAAACGATGGTAAAGAAGTAGAACTGACTCGAGTTAGGTGGCACCAGGCGACATCGAAAAGGCAACGTACTTGAGATATTAGGAGGACAGCCCAGAGTCCCCCCATTAGGCCAATGCCTACCCATGGGAAAATCTCACACATAGTTTGGCCTTCAGACGTAAGATCTGAGGCTGTCGTGAAGAACCTTTGTTCGCAGTTACTTTTGGCCGTGCTGTGCCGAGAAGCCGAGATGGCAATCCACACAGCTGCGATAGAGAACGCAGCCACCGTGATTAGGGCATGCAGAGTAGCGTATCTTCTGAATAACACGGGATTTTCCTACACCCACTAGAAGTGAGGACCCAAAGGGAGTAGATGGGATATATGCATGCCTTGGCAACCCCAATAAACCCCAGTACTTGAATCATAGCACCAACATAACATACAGCGGCGAAAATCCAACGGGCAAACGAAGGAGTTGCAGCACCGACGACTGGGCAGAGAGGTCTTAGCAATAAACCAGGGAGGATAGGAGCACAATTACTGCTTGGGGTAGCAACACTCAGGGTACCCGCCAATATACCCAACACAAATTGCTCCGTAAGAGTCAAGTAGATTCCAATGTTGATGACGGGTATCGCGCAGCAGCAATATTCTCGAGGTTTCATTCTGTCTGATGATGAAGTGGAAGGAGAGCAATGAATTGCCTGCTGCGGCTGCGTCGCTCGGGCAGTGTCAGAAAAAACTCGTGACCATCCACCGTCACGCGTCACGGGTCGCTCAACCTCCCCTCTCCTTTCAACTCTCCTCTCTTCCTTCTCCGTATGGCCCGCCTCGCGTTATTGTCCATTGTTTTCTTTTTCTTATCCCTTGCAGCCAACGCAGCTTCTTTCCGACAGCAACTCGCTTATCCTGATGGATCTGTCCACACTACCCAAGGTTGGAGTTGGATCAACTGTGGTCAGTTGTCTGTATAGTCTCCACATCGCCCACAACTCAACGCTCTCCTTCCGTTCCAAGGCTTGCCTACTGACCCTATCCAGATCAAGTCCATTAATGTCTTCCCTGACCCTCCAAAACCTGGACAGAACTTGACTGTCACTGTTGAAGCTTCCGCACAGGAAAAGGTCGAAGTGCGTCTGCATCCTTTGGTCTCATGTAGCCCGATCAGATCAGATCTTTTTTCAGGAGGGTGCATATGCAGATGTTCAGGTGAAACTCGGCCTTATCAAGTTATTGCATAAGGAATTCGACTTGTGTCAAGAGGCGTATGCGCTTTGGAATATTGGCTGTGAAATATATGCTGAATTTCCTCTAGGCGCAATGCACAAACCGAGGTCCAATGCCCAGTTGAGAGGGGACATTACGTGGTGGAGCAAACTGTTGCTCTCCCAAAAGAGATTCCGCAAGGTGCGTTGACCTCTTTGTCGTCATGCCTTTATCATTCGGACTTTGTTTTTCTTAGCCAAATTCACTATTAATGCGCGTGGTTACACCGTCGATGATGATGACTTGTTTTGTGTCGATCTGAAGGTTGATTTTATGAAGAGACCATTTTTCAAGTTTCCTTTTGGCCGGTGATCGACGCATCGAAATAATGATAGCATGACTCTTACAAGGATTTCGGTCTCGATGTGCGTTTACAATGTCCTTGTGTACATACGTCTGTGATACCGCTTAGCATCGTATGATATCATTATCCGAACGCCTCTCAAGCGATCACTCGTGTTAGTAGCTTGGACCACGGTCGTGCTGTGAACAAGCGAACAAGGCAGTCGCGTCGTGCATAATGCGCCGTTTTCCCGGACAAAGTAGCGCACAGCCCTGCTTCGGTGCACGATTGACAACAACTGCCTCCTCCAGAATACGATTTAAAGGACGAGGAATCTGGCAGGATGACCCTCATCATCCTTTCCTCCCTTCGATTTTGTCAGTCACAGTTGCCAGATGTCCAGAAATTACGACGTCGCCTTCCGATTCGTGAACGACACGCAATGGACTGCCACCTTGGAAGCCTGGGGTCCGGACCCCGGTGGTCGTGGTAATGGTGTGATGCTCATCCTGCGACCAGGAGATAGGGTTGCTTTCATGCAAAGTGCAAACATACCCTATTATTACTGCGTTCGCCATCACGGAATCGAAGGTGGTTTCTCGTATGTGAATTACCCGAGAGGCTGTTCTTCTACTAAACATGACCGAAATCAGTGTGAAGATCCTCGTGGACACGCCGATGAATATCTCGGAGGTCATACCATCGACGCTCCCGGCCAACTACGCCACCATAACGCCTTTGTCCCCCAAACAAGGCATCACGGTGAGAAGATATCGGCCTCTGACTCACTACATAAGCGGATGGTAGGTTGATTGGAGGTTGTGCTCACACACACACATCTTACGAACATTTGATGTCAGAATCATTTAAACCTGGCTGTCAGTTAGAAGGGACCAAGTATGGGCATATTTTTCTCACGGTTCCATTATTCCATTGTTAGTATAGTATTAGTGGTGGACAATTTTGGTGGACAATTTATCCCACATGTCTCTCACGGACCTCACCCGAAATGCTTTTCAAAGCGGTCTGTCCCCCACAAAGGCGAGTATTCGGGACCTTGCATCGCCAAAGGAGAGCCCATTGTTGATTTCTCGCTGTAGTGGGTTGGTTTATGCCAGATGTTTCTGTGGCGCGGGAACGCGCTGCATACTCCGGGCTTAGAGGCAGAGATCAGCAGTCAGTAGCATGTGTCGAACAAGCAGCCAAGCATCCTAAAATTTTCCTAGGTTCAGTCTTGATGTTATTTGAATATTATCCTGGGGATGCCGTGCTACAAGGATATCTAAAGGAAGCCATACAAAGTCGGCTTATATCTCTCCCCACCTTTACTGCCACATTTCTCCTCGCTGCTCGATCGAGAGCACTGCGCGAGCCAGTGACACTAAGCCTTCTCTGCAAGACCATCCAGGAAGCTCGTGTTTGGCTAGACCCCTCTGTGGCTCCTGCAACCTTACTCCCAGAGGATCCAGATCTTGCCCTGGGCACAATTCGAGACGCACTGGAACTACTTAAGACGACGTATGACCCCTTACTCCCACCCCGTCATTTCCAGCGAGTCGTGACGCCTGTTGGTGATCTTATTATGTTATTGACCCATCCAACTCCCAACTTTCCTAATGCCTCTGGGGCGCTGGCACTGGAATGCATACAAAGCATTAAGGACCTACTGCTCCATGCATTTGCGCTCGATCATAACTTAAGGCAGCCCCTTGAGAATCTCGCATTTTCTCTGAACCTCTTCCTGGGTGAAAATGCAGGTTTGAATCCGCGAGGATCAGTGTCCAGCGCGCGGTCATCCCTTGGACAAGTTGACACCCTTGGGCCAGGACTCGAAAACGACATCACAACTTGTAGCCTTCTCCTTTTTCATCTGGTAAGTTAGTTCTATCGAGGCAACAGCTAGACACGTTTATGAAGTATCGCTCACGTCAATTAGATCGTTGACCGAGCCAAGGCATATGGGTCGGGACATGATGGCCATGCTACCGCGTTACTTGTTGCGACTTTCCGAGCGACTACGTGGTCGATGCAGAGGTTCTTCATTCAACTTATGCAGTCCGCTGTTACTTGTTTATCAACGGACCTGTCTCATGTGACGGGCAAACGGCCAATCTCATTGTGGAACGCCTTTCTCGCCGGTCGTGTACGTATGTCACTCGTCTTGCGCTCTTTGCGCCTTCATTGAGGAACATTCATGCCAGCTTCCGCGTCTGTTAGTATCGTGTGGACAAGTTTTGGCAATGGATAAAGTTCTAGCCACGGAATATGTTCGTTTCAATATCTATCTTTTTCTCCATGAACTCACATTGTAGTTTCAGCGTGCGGCCATCAGGGACGCATGGGGTACGCTTGCCCTCGGGGATCCTCACACTTCTTCTTTAGCACACTACGAGAACATGTGGTCTCTCGTAGACAGCCAGTCCCTCGAGAATATGGACAAGTGAGGTACTCTGTCTTTATTCAATGGCACCTCTGATATACCCTACGCAGGCCGGTGTCATTCACGCGGGCCTTTACATATCATCTATTCTCTTTGGGTCTTCTTGACCAGACTTTCGCTGTCAGAATAGATCCCAGCCTATCGGGTGCGAGCCCATCTCGTCTGCAAACTGAGGCGCGTGAAGCCGGCGTCGATTTCAGTGTAAGTTCCCCGCATTGCGTGTAACCGTAGTTAAGGCTCATCACAGAAGTAGCATTATCTCAACCAGAAATTCTCTTCTGATTTGAATGCAAATGATACACAGACGCTCCTGCAAAGGATTTATTCGGACCCCATTTCTCATGCTACATTCGCCGAAATGGTTCTTAAAGTATGCCTTCCTGAAAAATTCGATAATGTAATGCACTGATATTAGTTACAAGCGCTTTCATACAGCATCGTCGAGCCTTGACGTTGAGACACTTGGTCACATCTCGAGGATTCTCTCCACGAATGAGGCAGCTCTAGATCTGGTTTCCCTGCATGTTGAGTTGTCCACATTGGTATCAAGTGCTCTAGCCTTCGTGGAAGAGTACGATTGTGAAGCTGTTGGTAGGTTCAAGTCACGCAACTCATTGAAATGAGCGTGTAGACATGGACCCCAGGTGACCCTCAAAGTGCTGTCGGCAATCTTGGTGATGTTGTCTTGTTTGCGCAGCTAGCAATAACTAGATTCAAGGTAATTTGCGAGTTTTTTTCTGAAATTCTCGGCCCATTTAACAACATCTAGATTTCGGACAGGCTAAAACATAAGAATCGGCCCCTTGATATCAGCTATCTTCGAAGAGCTGATGCCATTCCCATGCTATTGCCACCTACAGCAGAGGCTAAGGCTTTCAAGACTTGGTACAAGGCTTTATTCGATAAAAATAGCGAAGGTATCGAAGATGGAGTTCTTCGGTAAGTCACCTGTCGGATATTTCTTACCGCTTTGCCATGTGGTCACCATTATCAGTTCAACGCGTCCTAAGACTCTGTTAGCGATCGCTACTACGGTTTTTCTACATGCTCTTCGAGTTGCTGCGGAGCGTAAACTTGAACTCGACACCCTCAACAATGGAATAACCTACTTCCTGGGGCCACTGCTCGGTTGGACTCTTCCAGGGATTGTGCTGGCCCTTGTTAGGCAGATTAGACTGACAAGGTGGAAACAACCGTCTTATCCGCGTGACCATGATTACCGACTCAAGTTAGGTTCCAGTCGACGCAGCATCTAAATGTTCTGCGCACTATTATGTTATCACCAAACCTCCCACGCCCTGTATTAACACTCTCTGGACCCAGTGTGGTGAGACTGCTGTTAGAATGGCGGGGAGGTACGCAGCCATTCGACGTTTCTGCTCTGCGGCAAGAAGTCATCAAGGCGACGGGAATCCCCGTTTCAGGTTCGGTCTCTTTATCCATACCCTCAGAGGTCCCGCACTTATCTGGACCCGAAGAACCAATCCTGAATAACCCCTCCCCGAGTTGGGCAGATCAATCCCGCCGGGCTGTTCAGGATGCACTTGTCCTGCTTCAGTCAGGCAAACCACCATTCCTCAATGTCATCGCATGCCTAGTTGAAACCCCTGCTATTGAGTTTCTCCAGACATTCTGGTTGGCGCTCAACATGCCTATCAAGACGGATGCCATAGCGGACGCCGCCAAACGCTTAGCCGTCTTTGTCCTTGCAACACCTCGCACCTCGCCGACGCCACCACTGTTACCCATATTCCTCCACAACGTCCTACCATCCCTCATCGACAAGTTCGATAATCCCAATCTCGGGCAAGCGATGACCGGAGACTTGGAGCTCCTCATCGCCGTCATATCTTCGTCCTTGATGGCCGCACTGCAGCTGGAACGGGCTTTATACACGGCCAGCGGTGAACAGATATTCCCGCTCGGGGCATCGAGTTCCGCTATGGCGAGCAGGCTCGCCTTGGATCTGCGTCATCGCAAAAGTAGCTCAAAGGGAAAACTGATCGCTCAGCGATTGACTTCGTCACAGACATTTGTTGCGAACTTCCCTGTCTTCAAGACAGAAATTTAATTGTGGTTCGCACGGGAAAATCTTGGTT
>Ga0137362_10000379_pt1 | contig 22549 bp, 26 predicted proteins | sample MadtaG_2_FD_104801 | JGI IMG/M metagenome (GOLD analysis project Ga0137362, IMG submission 104801) | Vadose zone soil microbial communities from Angelo Coast Range Reserve, California, USA - Mad1_100_16 metaG | ecosystem: Environmental > Terrestrial > Soil > Vadose zone | place: USA: California... | reverse complement strand
CCCAAGCCCAGAACTCCCGGTGGTCCCCGAAGAGACGATGAAGAGGAAGACCTCTCGGCAATCCGTAAATCTTTCAAGCTGGGTCCCCCTCCCGATCAGGCAAATTCCTCCAGAGCCGGTCTCCCCGTGTACCCTGCGAGCGTCCGCTCCCTGTCGCCGACAGAATCACAAAACGTGAAGCCGTTACCTCCTCGACCATCTCTAAAATCCAACGATGAAACCGTGTCGGGTGCAGCCCAACCCATCATTGACGAGATAGCCTCAGCGCTACGTGAATGGCACATGTTAATGTTCCAGTATCTCGCTCGCAGAGACTACCAACTTTTTCAGACCGTGCGCGAGCACATCGAGGCTTTGCATCTCGGCCGCCGCCAGCTACTTACACACAGTCTGAGCGAGGAAGAGACGGCGAATCTTAGGCGCGATTGTGTCGCCCGTCTTGTTAGTGGAAATATTGTACAAAACCTGGACGTTATCGTCCGACATCCCACCGGGGGTGGACTAGTGACCGTGGACGTCGAAGGATAGATCGACACTCGCAATTGGATGAGTGCAGTACGCATGTACGCCCTACAAGCGTCCCTCACCTACGCAGATGTTTCTGGCGATGTCTCAAGACAACTGAGGTCTCGTCAAAGCCTTGATCTGTTCCCTACTTCCCCTCTCCCAACTCCCGCCCATTCGGTATTCCCGGAATACAATCGCTCCAAGACGTCCTCTCTTTCTCAGCCCCTAGGGTCCCAAAAACCGTCAGGATCGACGCCCAAGTTCTTTCATGTTTTTCTCGAGCTACGTGCTTTTGTGGCCTCACCCTGTGCCCCAGGCGAAACCGCCGAACTCTACTTTTCGCTGTACAATAAAAGCGAAGCCAGATTCGTGACAGAGGAGTTTTGTGTCATTTTGAACCACAATGGCGTACTTGCTCGCGACCCATCTGCGCGGATACGTGCACTTTTCATCGACCTGGCACCGCCCGATATCCAGGGTACGATATTCCTCGTATGCAGAATCGTCCGCAATGGTTCGGTCAAGATTGGCTCCAACCCTAGCAGTGGCATTCCTCAGGACAATGGCCATCGTGGGTCTCACTCCTCGGGATGGAGTTCCTCCTCAACAGAATCGCCCTCTGGTGGGAATTTCTCCAATCTTGCGTTGGATGGCTTCGCGGCACTCCGCAGACCTTTCGGGTGTGCGGTCTTGGAATTGACCCAGTTGACAAGAGTGTTTACTGATCCAACTGAGGTCTCCTCTACAAAGGAGCATTCTATGCCTATCTTCACTCCGGTCAACGAGGCCACCTTCTCAATGTTGCATCAAGACATAATCAACAACAATAATAAAGAGTTTGAAAAGTCACCAAGGCATGTTCTTGCTATTGAAGTGGCTGCCTGTTCTGAACGTCAGAATCCTGCAGAGCCGAAATGATAGCCATATCCGTCAAGATATTCCACGGCAATGCACGGACTACAGTGAAGGAAAATACGTCTCTACTTCTTGATACTCCCCTCATCTTGCGCCTTGGATTCCCTGACGTGGTATTTCCTGGCGAGGATCGCAACGAGCTCTATATCAAGCTATGGAGTGGCGATTTCCCATCTGCCCATAATAACTCTGCTCGGCGTAGTGTGGGCCCATTCATGCGGGGCCCCGGAACCTTTACTACCAGCAACATTCAAGTCACTGTCGAGGTACGGGACGCTCATGGGAAGACCGTGGAGAATGTCATCTCTCAAGGTACTGGCGAACCGAATGTTTCCCAATTTCACTCCCTCGTTTTCCTCCGGAATAACCAGCCAACGTTCGGCGAGCTAATTAAGCTCGCATTGCCTTGGAAAGAACTACCACAATGGCACCTGTTCTTCACCTTCCGGTATCGAAGTTCAAGAGACAAGGCTTCGAAGGTCCTCGGTGGCGAGGCAGGGGACAAGCCGTTCGCATTCGCATTTCTACCACTATTCCCCGATGGACGTGCATTCCTCGAGGACGGAAGTCACACTCTGGTATTGTATCGAGCGGACCGACTAAGTCAGATCATCCCAGATACATATCTTGGAGCGACTCCATGGTTACAGAACGGCCAGCGTCTGGAACAACTCAATATCCCTGCCGAACTCCAACGAACAGCCCCTATGATACGCGACGTTCTCGTAATTCGGTCGTCGTTATGCTCGACACGGCACACACAGAATCCGGTTCTGTCAGATCTGCTCAACTGGTCTCAAATCCATGAAAAAGAAGCGTTATCAGCTGTACTTGTCAAGTTCACGTTTGTGGGAGAACTTGAGATTGTGAAGTTTTTGCGCGACATTTTTGGCTCCTTATTTGCTATCCTCGCGTCTTCGATTAATCAAGCAGGCGACATGGATCATCTTGTATTCAATGCGCTGGTAACGGTCCTCGGCATTGTGCAAGATAGACGATTCAGCAACTTCCAGCCCGTGCTGGATATCTATATCCAGCAACACTTTAAATACACCTTGGCATCCTCGCATATCATTCGCTCCATGAACCATATGTTTGCAGACCCGACAGGAAGCGACAACGCTTCGCCGTTACGTACTGCGCTCAAGGTCTGGCATTACATCTTCAAATTCATTGTGAGATCCCGGGAGTTACAGAGAGCAAAGGAGGCCGGTGTGGGAGGTGGTGCGACGGCCGAACATCTGGAGTCGAATTTCAGGCGTGATCTGCGGTCTCACCTGGCCGAAGTCAACAAGATGATGGCGACTACATCCCCACCTTCCATCATTGGCACTCAAACCATCGCACTTCAGCGTTTCACTTCCATTCTCCCAGAGCTAGCGCAGATATTTTCCACAGTCGAGGTCGTTTCGCTCGCGACGGCATTTGCGAATACCGTCTCCTCGGCTAAGGGGAAGCTGGCTGTATGGAAGCTTGTCATGTTCCTTCAGCTCGTGAAAGGCTTTTTATTCGATAATGCACAGTCACGCGCTATTCTAGTGGAATCCGCTGTCATGTGGATCAAGCCTCACTTTGGACGCTTTGACGAGTATACTCAGACACAACCGGGAGATGACGCAAATGCGATAGATGCTGCTCGAGTGTCGTGGCTGGAAAGCATTCGACTTTGCACCACTATCATCGCTCTCATGCTGGATAAGCTTCAACAGAAGCTGGTCGATCCTGAGGTCCTTGCCGACCGTAATGCGCTGCGTCAGGAGCAGGACAACGTTGATTATTTGCTTTCCTTGTTGCCGAGGTATGCTCTTTTTCCTTTATAAGATTTCGCATACCTCTCATACATTCGTGTAGGCTCCTGGAATCCTATCGCGAGCTCCAGAATACCGCTAATGCCCACGCTGTCGAGCGGAAACGAACGCCTACTACTTCCCTTTCAACAAACCTTGTGACGTTCCCCGAATCGTATCCGTTTTCCTTAATTGCTCAATTACCCCGAGCACCGAAGAGTTTCAATGGTGTTTACCAAGCCGAAGGTCAAGTCCTGTTCAGCCCCGCACAAGGAGAAACCGCGATCGTGCTACTGGTCATCTTACTATCTTCCCCTAAAAAATATCTCTTAAACTTCTTCGAGGGAGTCTTCGAGATCGAGGGCCGCGACAACTTTGCTACGCTACTTCTGCAACTCTTTAGGGTTGTGACATCTATTTTGGACAACGATGCCTGGCCCGGGAATTGGCTGAACGTGAACATCATTGCGCATAAAGTTCTAATCAAGATGATGGACGCTGTAGCTGTTTTGCTTGAGAAGCATTTCATACCCAGTGACGATGCTACCTTCCAATTCAACACTGAATTATGGAGGGAGGCATTTCAAGTGCTTCTGAAGCTCCTTTCCTCGGATCAACTAGTCATTGAGGAATTTAGTCCACAGGTAGTATTATTTGCATCTTGTCTATGTCGCTTGTTGTTGACTGCCAACCCAGCGGCGTCGAGCAGTGTGGAGAATGGCCGGTGATATTCGGGGAGAAGGAGCTGCCATACTTCAACAACTCTGGGATGTTCTTGGGTGGCCCTACGACGTGTCTGAACGAGCCGGGGCTGTCACAAGATATGGGGTAATGTTCTATTTGGAAGTCTTCCTGTGCCTCAACTCACCTTTTTATAGGGCTATCAGACATCTCTGAGTCCCCTCGTCAGCCATGTTGTCAATCTATGCGTCAGCCACCATGATTTGCTTCGAAATACTGCTGTGCAGATCCTTTACAGCATGGTTGTTTCACAATACCATGAACACCGACACTTTAACGACATCGAGCATGAGCTGATCAGCAAACTGGACTCGTTGTTCATGTCTGATAGCAAAGCCGATGACCTTTCGAGAGCCTTCTTCATCAGTCAGTTGCGCCATCTATTCGAAGCATCAAACGTGGAAGAGCAGCTACGCGAAAGGGTCTCAAACTTCTTGGATTCCGTTGACCTTTTCCTCGAGATGCTCCTCAGTGTTCGCGCACTTCCCGAAGGAGAAGAGTTTTCTGATGACCGCGTCATTGCCACGGTTCGTTCCCCCCCCCACCTTTTTTTTTCCCGTTTGGGTCATCCTCATCCCTTTGCCAGCTTCGCCTCATGAATTTCATCCGCCGCATTGGTCGCGACGAGATTTACATTAAATACGTACACCAACTCGTCAATGTATGTGACATCCTTCCGCCATTTTTGACTCTTTATCCGAATCTGTTGACAGATGCATTTGCAATCTCAAAACCACGTCGAGGCAGCCCTCACTTTGAAATTGCATGCGGATCTATACGAATGGAATTTGAACTCGTTCGTTGGACCTATGGAAGACCTCCTTCTGCCACAACAGTCCCAATTCCACCGAAAGGAGACTCTGCATCTACTCATATTGGATTACTTTGGCAAGGGTAAGGCATGGGAGAGTGCAATCGAGATATGCAAAGAACTGGCTTACCAGCACTCGGAAGTCACCTTCAATTAGTAGGGAATATATATTTTGATCTCTCACCCGCCACTGAAGCATATGCTTGGACAGCGGGCGACTGGCAGAGATTATGCGACATCAGGCTGCATTGCTGGAGCATATCACCAATACCCAGCGCTATTATCCCGACTACTTCCGTGTGGCGTTCTATGGCAGCTTCCCTGTGGCTATTCGCAACAAGCAGTTTATAGTACGTTTAGATATTCGTCGCAGTTCCGGCGTTAACGCTGACGATACTTGTTAGTATCGCGGTTACGAGTGGGAAAAGTTCGGAGCATTCTGTGAACGCATGCTTGGCAAGCATTCTGGCGCACAATTACTAAGGACCCTTGGGGACCCGCCAGTCGATATACGCTTTGGAAATGATCAGTACATCCAATGCAGCGCAGTTACTCCGGAACCCAACCGGGACTTACCAATATTCACCAATCCCGATGTCCCTCCAGCTGTGCGGACGTACTATGAACATTGGTAAGTGTGGCAGATTCGCGGAATCTATCTCATCGTTGACGGGACCCTTCAGCGCCATCAACTACTTCAGCTCACCTCGATCAATAATAAAGGTCGACCGGGATGGGAATGAAGAAACCTGGGTCGAGAAAACGTATTACACTACCGAGGAGTCCTTCCCCGCCGTGCTGAGGCGATCAGAGGTCGTAGCAGTTGAGGTCGTCGAGCTATCTCCAGTCGAGAATGCCCTGCTCGATGTGGAGCAGAAGAACAAGGAGCTTAATGCACTCAACATGAAGTATTCTACGCTGGCCAAAACAGCTCAGGTCGTTTCGACAAATCCTCTGTCGATGGCTCTGAACGGTGTAGTTGATGCCCCCGCAGGTGGAGGCATAGCAAGCTACCGCCCATCGTTTTTGACGCACAACTACGTTACAAGTCATCCCGAGCGAAAAGAATTCGTCGACAAGCTGCGTGCTGCAGTCGACGAACAGGTCCGTGTTTAGTGCCATACGGCTGAATTGACAATATAAACCTTAGATGAACACCAGGTCCGCATCATCGACAGTTGTCTGCGACTTCATGGACAACTGTGTCCTCCAGAAATGCTCGCATTCCACGAGACTCTCGACTCGTTTTTCCGTAAAAATTACGAAGAGGAGATCCGGCGCTTGTCTTTCGAAGTCCCCACAGAACGTGGGGTTGCCTCATCCTCCTTACATCGTCCCGATGCTCCCTCGTATGCTTCATCTCTAGCGGACGCCATCTCAATTAATCAGTCAAGCTCCTCTGCTACCCGCGCACCTTTCGCCATTTCCTCCCCTCCCGTACCGGCGCTACACATGACACCTCCCCAATCTCCCTCTACCTCTCTTTCGGCCTCAACAGTGCAGCAGCCCACACGGTTGCAGAAGCACATCGCCCACCTCGCGCGGCATGGCATGAACGCAGTCGCATCTGGCCCTGGCGAAGGCATTGACGGCTACAACCATCGGACCGATTCGCTCTCTTTAGGCTCACCACAGGGTTCCTTCGTGAATGTCACGGGGACGGCCGGGCCTTCAGTTACGAATACCGGTACCGGATCCATTGCGGGGAGTAAAAGTGTGGGGTCTCTCAAGGGTCGTTTCTCACGCCTGGGGAGTCTCAGCTTTGGACGACGAGATGGTAACGCTCCATGATCATGATCACGATCCGGCCGGGTCCCGATATGTACGCTAATCCTGCGGGTCTTGGTCTTCCAAGTCTTATTCTCCCGTCATCGTTTTAGGCGAGGAAATTTATTATGCGCCGATCAACTGAACTGTATAGAAAATTTCCCCGAATCTCTTGTGTCTTTATCTCTGTGTTTCGCGTTACATTTTGATTTTAATAATACCCTCTTTTACTGCTGCTCGGTACCTGTGCGAGGCACCGCGTTGGATATTTGGTTTCAAGGACCCAAAGAAGGATACAGGTTATACAACCCCTAAGATTGTGAGTAGGGCACTAGTCATACATCAGGAAAGGGACAGTAACGACCGGATAAGCTATGCTATGCCTGGAAGACGCCGAAGTACCGTGACATTCATCAATCATGATGGTAATGGTATCGCCACTGGGACGAACACAAGAGCACAATCACATGATGGGCACCATAGGATCATCACCGCAAATGATGTGTCCAGGCGATCCTCCCATGAACTCGAGATCGGAGAGGGGGAACGAATTTGTCGTTTGGTCGTCGTTGCCGAATTCTGCTGCTGGAGCTATGTGACCTTGGGGATCATGAGCAGGAGATGGAGGTGGCATAGCTCCTCCGCCTACATAAGGACTGGCCACTGCCGACCCTATTCTATCACCGTGGTGTTGTAGCCAACGCGGGTCGATAAGCATGTTTGGTACGAGATGAGGCTGAGGCTGCCACAAGTTGTTGTTTGGCGTAGGGGCACCGTCGGATAAGGCGGGTGTGAAGACGTGATGATGCGGTGCTGGATGGTGTAAGGTGTCTTGGAATTTGTTCGGGGGTAGCCTAGGTTCCTGAGGGAGAGGACTAGGGTTTGCGGTGGACGACGACGACAGCTCCTGTTCTGAAATCCAGGACTATGATGTTAATTGGGGCAAAGCAAAAACGTCAAGGTCAGACCGGAAGCGTACAAGAGAAGCGAGGGGGGACTCGAACGTACGTATTTCTCCATGACCTTGTTGAGGCCGGCTTCGAGAGAATTCCACGGGAAGACTTTGATGTCCTTCTCGATGCCGCGGGGCTTGGGCATCGGGAATTCCATGAGGAGCTGGAAAAATTGGGGCAGCTTTGCTCTCGTAATGGTGGTGGGGTTTATGAACTGGAGGTTGCGTCTAATACGACCCTTCTCATCGAAAGAGGCCCGCCCGTCAACGACGAAACTGATGAGCCTGAGTATATCTACTGATGTGTACCACGTATCGTGAGTCGCCTTAGTTTTCTCGTCCACAACAACTTCGTGGAAGATGCACGAGATCACGAAAAGCCTTTCGCTGTACTCCTCTGGCGAAATACGACGAAAGGAGAGTTGAACGTCGTCTCCGACCACTTTACGATCGAAGGCGACAAGCCGTCGACCGACACGCTTCTCCTCTCTGGATAGTTTTGCAAGGTCCGCCAGTGACGGTTCCAGCGACGTAAGGACGAGCGAGACCGGTTCAAAATTAAAGTCGATGCTCGTGTCAGAATCGGGTCTGAACAGCCTTCGCTTTGGCTTTGTGGGTGTCTGCGTGCTCGTTTGATATTGCGGAGCTGGGGAAGTCCTGCTCCTCAACCCATGATGAAGTGGAACAGAATGGGCGGTATGCTGATGCGTGGCAGATAAGTGCGTATTGTCCCCGTGGGGAACTTCGGGGACGGCTAACGATAACAAAGAGGGATCTGTCAAGATAATTCAGAACGATGGAGCTCAAAACAGAAAATTCTTTGCGCTTGCCATGTTCCTGGTATGTAAAACGGCCAAAGGTGATAGTGTCAAGGATGGCATTGCGTTTATCAACGGCTTGGATGGTAACGTTGACGGTCTGTATCGAGGAGTTTTTGTGTACTTCGAATTCTGGGACGAAGCCTGAGCATCTCCACAGGTTTGGAATAGTCCCTCCTATGCCTTTTATTTCTGTGTGGATGGGCTTGTGACCGATGACAATGCGAATGTGGACGTCATGGCGCCAACTAATATTGTTGAACAGAGTGTCGATGGTGACCGTTGTACCACTCTGACCAGCTTGGGGGGAATAACTGAGGACGTTAAACATTCTCGATCGAACCCCATTGCATGATATCGTATATGGTATTTGCGAGAGGGAAGAAGCGGTATTCATTTCAATCCGTATCGCGAGAACTCCAGGGGATTGCCGTCGGCCTTGAAAAGAACATTCATGGCGTGAAGAAAAACAGACAATGCCTAACACTCACCCTAGAGTCGTACACAGTGGCGTATGATCCACAGGAATAAAGACAGGGCTGCTGATAGGTAATGGGAATCGAGGAAGGGTGGGGCCTTCAATGTCTCGCTCGAAAGGAACCGTGACAAAGATGTGGGAGAGGGGAAAAAAGATGTGAAACGTCGGAGGGCCAATGGCTTTAATGAATAGGGTGGGAGCAAAGGAAGGAGGATCTAGGTTTAAAAATCCTGTCGTGTGGATCTCGAGGGTGGATAATTCATGGCTGAGCGAGCGGGGACGACCAAAAACCCCGCTCTTCCGCAAGATCAGGCCCTCCTGTTCACACCTCCACTCGTCGGTCAGTTTGTGCATTTCTTATCCTGGGGAGGCGCCATATACCCGGGTAGATTGTACATAGATGTGCACAGGCATCTAAGTAAGACAACCTAAGAAACCTACTGTCAGCTTATCGGACCTTGGTTCTGAACGCGAGAGTACAGGACAAGGACAAGGACACACTTGGACAGGAGCCAAATGCGTGGGCCTCTTAAACCAAATTTGGGTTAGCCCCAGGCCGGGGTGGCAAGATCCAAGCTCTGATCACAGACAGACAAAAAGTCTATCTCGATTCCTCTCTGCTCAGTCGGCCCATGACAGATCGGATGCCCACTTTAAGCCATGTTAAAGCGTGGCAGGAGAGGGAGACAATAATAATAATAATAATGAAGACGGTTCGAGGGCCCCCGTTACTGGGGCATTTTTTCCGGTCAGGAGAGAAAGAACATTCCCTGCCGCAAACAATTTTGACCTGTTCGGTTGATCAGCCCGCCCCTCTCAGCCCCCAATGGCCAGCCACGTACACAACAAGGTCCGGCCAGACGCGGTCAGTCGATCAACACAAAAGTGTTTAGCAGATTTCTCAGCGACTATCGGTCCTCGCCTAATTCTGTACACAGGTACCATGCTGCGGTTCCCAAGTCCCATCCTCTTGCCTTACACGGGCGACCGGGGGTATATATCCCTCAGCCGAAAGAAAGCGTTCGCAGAGCGAACACTTATCCAAGAAAAGATTCTCATATGCTACCAACATGTCCTATTCCGATGGGGCCCAAATTCGAGCGCATCAGAAAAAAATAAGTTACATCCAGAAAGTCAGCGACGAGCGGTCGATCGAGATGATATTGGTAATGCTCACCATGAAACTCTGCACCGGCACGCGCGGGGATGACTGTAAAACGCGCACAACCCATTGAGATAGCTTCTGGAAGACGATGAACTCGGACTGCGAATGCGGAGGTTTCTGCCAGTGGTGCAAGGTAAACGAATGGACGAAAAAGGGGAGAGTAACTCGCCTTTTCCCTCGACCCAAACACAGTGAAACTTTCCACTACCAAAGCAGGCATCTCAGGCACGGCTCCGTCGATCCCCTCTTCATGCCCGAGGGTGGTGAACGCCCTGAGAACGTTAGGGATAAGGAACCGGAGTATCACAGGAACGGTGATACTGTGTGACCCGTGCCCGGGTTCCAAGTAAACGTGCAGCAGCACCTTCTTCGCATGTCTCGAGTTGAACTCCAGGATGTATGTCGGTAGGTCTTTGAGCGTGAGTGGTAGTGTGCCCGTTGGAAGCGGGGGAAATGGGACCGCGACCTTCTGCTGTAGAGGTAAACACGGCCTCGGTGATTCGGGGGTGGGAGAGCGGCTGCAATATTATACCATATCGGCTCAGCTCCGCGTACGGTGACGACGACCACATAGCGAATGCCCAACGAAAGAGGGGGGAATGTGGGGGGGAAAGAGCAGAAACGACTCAAGAGAAATAAAAGATGCCAGGCGTACCGTCTTTTCCGGCTGTCTCTCTCGTGAAAATCTCTGATCTCAGTCCCATCCCGTTGTTCGCTCTCCGCCGCTGCCTTCAACGCATCTTGCACCTTGCCCTCAATCGCCGCCGCATGAAGTGTCCGAAGGTCCTCTGCAGACTTGCCAAAAATATCTTTCAGCGTCAGTGTCTGAAGAACCTGGTTAGGACCTGAGGCAAGCTCGGAGCGTATCACGCCGCCAGGTAACTGTCGCAGCGACTGCAGACGCTTGTTGAGGTCTCCCAGGAGATCAATCTGCGATTGCACATTCGAGACAGCCGATTGCGATTGTCGATCCTCAATGGGAGGGCCTGAATTGAGCGCTTCTGGTTCATTCTTTATGGTGGTGGCCATGGAAGAGTAGTATGTGAGACTCGCGTTGTCTGACTGCAGTGGCGACACGCTTGGGTACCGCGGATCGGGCGCCTCTGGCGTTAAATAGCGCCCACAGGTGCCAGTCCAGTGCCAGTGACAACTTCAAGTTGATACAATCCAGTCCATCATGGGCGACGACACTTGGTAACGAATACTACCACTGAGATATTATCTGCGATGAAGAATCGCGCAACGGTTTCTGCCTTGTCACTGTCCGTGGAGATAGAGAAATTCTATGCGTGATTTGATATACTAGTGAACAGGTGCAGTGATAACTACGAATGATAGGGCTGCAAAGGAGGACAGGAGGGCAGCGTAAGGCAAGAAGTCGTCATCAAGAGGTTGCAAATAATGAGAGCAGGGTCAAGTATAAAATATGGATGATGTGCGTATTATAACCTGCAGTTGGCGTACGCGGGAGGTGCAAGTGCAGATATCACGAGGGTATAAAAATGTTCGGTGCAAGAAAAAGAATGTGACGTAACTGCCCACTAAAATCACACTTACATGCTGACCTGCCAGCTTGTCCTTAAAACTTCGCCCCAGGATCCAATGGACCTAAGGGCCCATAGTCATTTCGTTGTCCCCCACTCCGCCGTTTCATGTGTGTCTTCCAATCTTGCCCATGTCCGATCGCAGAGCTTGCTCCCTGTGGTGGTCGATCGGGTGAGACTGGAGAGGTCGTACTAGAAGAGGGAGGATGGTGCCCCACTGGAGAATAACTGGGGCCACCCATACGCCGTCCGGTGGGTAATTGCAACCGCGGCGACGACTGTGGCCCCGGCTGCGCGGGGTGTAAATTGTCAGATGACACGTTCGGCGATGGATCCCAACCGGATTCAAGCATGGCTTCAAGGTCCCGATCATCGATGGTTTTGGCACTCTCGAGCGCATGATGGGGAATAGGGTGCAATGCTGGTAGGGGTAGTGGATATTGGGTATTGTTCTCGTTGTATTCGCCAATTTGCGGACCCCAGTGATCTTCTGACGATGTCACAGAAATGGTGTCTGAACCTTCGTAAGAGCTGTGAACGTCAGAGCGGACACCCAGATATTCCTGATCGCCAATAATGTATCCTGATGGGTGTGTACGTTCGAATTCACGACGCCGTCGCTCCTCCCGTCTCAACTTGCGAAGACGCGACCGTTCCCAGTCCTCCCAGCGCCGTAACGGCACAGAATGTCCAGAAAAGTTACCCTTACCCTCACCGTGTCCTTCTCCTTTCCCCTCGCCTTCAACTTTTCTGTTCATAATATCAGCGCGCGTGACATATTTGAATATTTTCGTGGTCATACCTAGTCTCCCCCCAGGAGAAGTCATCAAAATGCCAGAAAGCATATACCGGGAGAATAAAATTCCAGATCGGCAAGGCGGCAAGGTAGATGACCATCCAGAAGATATACACCACCTTCCCGGTCGTTATGAGGATGAGTACAGCCGGCAGACCGAGAACACCAACGAGCAATACAATAGGGATAGCTTCTGGGAATGTCTTTGGTGGCGATAGGGCGACGGTGGCGAGGAGAAGATACGTGAGGGCGATAGCGACGGGTAAGACAACTGTGCCAAGGAGGTCCATGAATACGACGAACTGCATGCTGAAACAGAAGGTCCCGCAAAGATTGCGCACAAGGACAAGTTCCATGAGATTGTGGATCGTAGAGTTAATCCATCGGCGGCGCTGAGAGAGGAGTACTGAAAATGTATCCGGAACAACGGTGCGACATTTAGCCTGAGGAAGAAACATCATCTTGCGGTTGGGGAAGGTACGAATAAGGCAGGTCGTCAGGAAGCGATCTTCACCAAGGAGTAACAGATTTTTCTGATGTAGAGTGGTGACTTCGCTTTGGCTATATTCCTTTACGATCTCTGGCTTTATGATCAACGGAACCCAGTCATCTCCGGAAGCTTTGCGTGCTTTGAGACGGAACATGGAGAAACATCCAGGCAGACATGAGACACCACCAAAGACGGACTCGAACGCCTTGGCCATATGATGGGATATAAAGTATTCGAACACCTGTATGGCAGTGACCCACGACTGTCGTTTGTTGGCAATACGAGTCTCTCCGCAGACGCCCATAATCATCTGATCGTGTTGCATGCAATTGACAAGCGCCCTGAGAGAATCCGGGAAAACTTTCGTGTCCGCATCAACCTTGACGACAAACGACGTCAGGTGATTCTCTTCAACAAGGGGTCATTTAATTGCTCACCATGAGGCATACTTCAAAGAAATCGGGTGTGACACCCATCAATGTGTGGAATTTGCGGAAAAGATCGAAATCCAGAGGTGTCATCCTGTCATTATACGTAACACGAGAAAAGAAATTCATAAGAATCAGTTGACTGTCCCGCTTGCCACGATTCCCGGGCTTTTTGTCTGTTGCAGCTTCTTTCTCCGTGCCGCACTTGACAACAACGACAGTCGGTGTTCTGCGACCGGCGATGGCTACATAGAATATGTCAGATTAGTCAAGAGAGCATGGTGCTATATATAGAAAAGGCACGCACTATAATGACCAGCATATACCATCGCTCTATTTTCCTGCTTCGATCCGGATCCAACCGCAATGTAGCTCATGGGAGTGGGATTTCCGAACCTCGGGTCGGCATCTAGCAACCCAACACAGATATCTGGCGTGCTCCTCTTCTCACCGGCGCCGGTGATCATACCATCCGCTATAACGAACAACAGTTTCCGCTGATCGCTATAGGTCGTTAATGAGATGGAGTCCAACGTAGTCCGAAGCGATTCTTCTCCTTCCGAGTAGCAAGTGACCAAGCACACAGCAAATAATTCGGCGCCAATTTGGGCCAAGCTCATGACAGGTGCAGCATAATCCCTTGCAGTGGAATTCGTTAATGTCGTGGAAGATTGAAACGATCGCAAGGATTTCGACGGCTTGGCGAGCTTCTTCGTACCATCCCGTCCCGCCCAAGGGGCCGTTCCATCCGTGTTGTCAACCGAAACATTTGCGCCCTCCGGTAGAACCGCAGGACTGATGGCAGAGCGGTTGAGAGATGAGTCATCGGGATTGCCGGCTAGGCGAGCGGAAAGGAACCAATTGAATACGCAGGCCATTACAAAGCGAACCAGGATCAAGGACATGACGACAATCAATCCAGCATAAAGCAGAAGTTGGGAAACAAAGCATCCTGGGGTAATCTTGTCGATGCTTCCCGCCTTATAACGTTCGACCAAACACGGAATGGCATCGCGAATGTCGTTCCTGTTGACGAAAAGACGGGTTCCGTCGCGACCACTGGTGCCGGGCGTTGTGAACAGGGTACGAAGAGCGAGGTCGACAGCATCACCGGGAATGGGATTTGGATGCAACTTCATGTATGGATTGAGATTGAGAACGTATCCTTCAAGAACGATGTAATTGGAGAGATTGGAGACCTGATCCCAGTCATATCCAACTGGGCGAGTGATATTCACTAGCTGGGCATTCTTGAAGGTGGCAGAGTTGAGCGGTCCGAGGGGGCAAGGGGTGGCGGAATTACAGGGAGGGTCTTGAGCGGCACGGAAAGAGAGGCCGCGGCAAAGGGGGAAGTCCGTGGCGTCACGGCTAAACAAACTTGTAATGTCTTGACCAGGAAGCTGACTTGACAGGGTGAGGAAGTTGATGCTGGGATCGGGGGATTTGGACTGGGAGATATTGAACATAGCACCTTGGATGCCAAGAGTGCCCGACGTGGTGCCAAGACTGATAAACCGCTCAGTCTCCAGTGTTTGTTGAGGGCAGAGGACTCGCTGCAAGCCCACTGTGGCGAAGCCGATGAGGGCACATAGAACGAGAATAATGAAACATAAAGCCATCTTTTCTCTCCATGCCCGCCGCACGGCCTTGTCCTTGAGGCCTCCTACTGAACTTAAGAGGACGGAGGGTGCCCAAAACGTGACCACGCGGGTGAAGATGACCCACGCATCTATTGATGATGATGGTTCGGGGGCGGGAAAAGGGGATAGTTGTGAATGTATGGTGATGAGGGGAGGGGGTGCAACACCGCGCTCTGGACGGGTGAGGGTCTTTGTTCTGCGCATTGTCGCACCGGAGAGACCATGTCTTGGATTGGTGGTAGGGATGGGAATGTCATCGCTGTTGTAGTGCACGGCCATAATGGAGAAAAGAGGGGCGGAAAAAGAGAGAACACTGGCCAATCAAGGCGAGGCTAAAGAAAGAATGAACCGACAAAGGCGTATCGAACGAGACGAGGTGAGCGAGGACCGTGACGACAACGACAGCAACGCGCCCGACGAATAACTGATTAATATTTACTCGACAACTCTCACATACGGCCAGAATCGCCGTATTACATAATATGTATCTACGGGTATCACAAAAGCTTACGGCCTGTTGCCGCGGTGACGGAGAAAATCAACATATCCAACGATAAATTTCACCTGTTCGTACGTTTCAATCGCTTTCAAGCTGCGCCGCCGCCGAACAATCCCTATAGCCCTTTCCACCTGCTCAAGCGTGTCTCGGCGCACCTGCCCTTCGTCCACGGGCCCCGTGTTGCTCGCGGACGCCCACCCGCACAGCCCGAGTTTGAGCATCCAACAGAAAGCCACCAGTCCAGCACGCCCAACACCACCACGGCAGTGCGCCAGAACATGAACCCCAGCAAGCGTATAATCAGAAATTAGTCGCGTAAGATGAGCATCAAATAGGCTTAGCGAAGCTGGAGCTAGCCCCTCTGGTATCGGTATCCTGCCAGATGCGATAATTTAGAGACATACGTAAACCCTTTTTCCGGTCCAGCTCACCGGAGAATATCAAGCCCCAACTCACGCGCCGCTTGAGAGTAATTTGGCCACGATGCACCCAGTAATTCTAGTTCCTCGTCGTCGAGGCAACTGCGCGTCGATGAGCATCAAGACCCCATAAAGTAGGTCAAATTTTAGCGTACCAGACGATGCACCCAACGCCGAGTGTTTTGATTCTCCGCAAGTCCTGCTTGATATCGCGACAGATTGCACCCCGCCCCCGCACAGGTCCCGTCAGGCGTACTTTGACAATATCGTTAGTGAATCACATTCAAATGTAGTAATCACGTGGGCTTCACCTTTTTTACCAGGACACGATGATAGATATAGATTACCGAGGGCTGGACATGGATGTTGTGATGAATCATTAGCTAAGGCACGGTGCGATACTGGCGATGAGCCCGAATGCGCTAGCTTCGGACGACGCGCGGTCCCTTGGAAAGAAGACAAGGGAGAACTAAAAAGGAACGACATGCATATTTGGCGGCGGGATATGCGGCCGATAAATCAACTCACATCGGGTATGAGCGCTTGTTCTGGAAGTAATTGGCACTGCGCGTCGAATCTGCAGATACGCCCTGAAAGGGTGTAAATGGAACAGAACAAGTGCGCTCATGCCGCGATTGCAGGCTAGTGCCGGATGACCTGTCTACATCCAGCTCAAAATGAGAAGTGCTGAATATTTCGCCTATGAGGTCTATATTGCCAATTGATAAAGGTGGCAACCGTGGCGCGGGAGAATCTTTCGGAGCCGGAGCAAGTGGTTGAGCGGGTTGATGAATGTTAGTAGCAAGAGCAGATTGCAGCGCGCTCTTCATGGAGACACGGCTCCATATTTGCAGGTGCGTTCTCGACGGCGCAGCAGCGCGGGGTAAGGGTGATTTGGTAACGGGACGCATAATGGGTGTAGTGGGTGTTGGTACAAGAGGTGGTGGGGTAAGTACTGGGTCCGGTAGAGAAGCTAGTCGATGTAGAGAGAAAGCAGGATGGATATTGAAGATTGTTGGCGATGAGGAGTCAGCTAGGGAGATGTGCAAGGATATTGAAGATAAAAGCTCCTCCGGTATTAAAGCAGAAACACTGAATCTGATTGAGACAAGACAACCAGAAGGGGAGAGGCAAACGCACCTGATTGGATGGGTATCAGACGTCTTGGGGAGAGGAAATTCCCTACTCAACCACGCAGACGGTATCAGGGGGGTATCTATGGCGAAGCTGAGTTCATGGTGTAGATTAGGCGAGGCTTGAGTGAAAATAACAGAGTGTGACGAATGCGGTGTCGGTACGAGTTCTCGGGGAGCCACATCAGGATCCATCTTTTGGGATTCTGACTCGAATAACCACCAAGCCTCAGTGCCTGCATGCGATGCTTGGCGTTGCTTGAGTTGCTGAAAGTGATCTGGCAGGTTTATAGATAGTGGGATGTATGTGATAGCAGACCCTATCCCGAGCATTCGCCAAGTTTAACGTTGGGTCATACAGGTGAAGAAAGAAATGGCTCACCTCCAGCACCAAATTTAGCGCAGGCATAATCGCTGGCTTGAAATTGGGAAGCTAGGTGCACCAGCTAAAAATGTAATTAGCAGGAGAAGATGACGGCAACACGCGATTAATAAATTACCTGCACAGCCAATTTCTTTTCGAGATCCAGCTCGGAAATAGGAGAAGACCAGGCGCCGACTGTTCCGAGTCCCCCCGCTTGGACGACAACATCCACGGTTGGGAGTGTTGATAACATTGGTGTTCGTTCTGTGCGCCGTGGTGGGGCCAGTATCAATGCTAATATCGGTCAACCCGGTGTTATTGTTGAAGGGGACGTAAAAGAAACCCGAGCCGCGCAGAGCGCGCCGTCTGGTAACCGGGGGGAGTGAGCCTATCTGCAGTACAGGAGACGTCCAGGACTGAGAAGCACAAACACTCTGGCAGCTTCTCGTTCGTCCTCGGCAATCAATCAATTCAACGAACAACCGGGCCGGCACTCCGGTGTGTTCAAGTTCCGCGGCATTTCAGTCGACCATGACTTACTGCCGCCATGTCCTCAGCTGGCCTCAAGAAGAAACTCAAGGCGGTGAAAGAAGCACTCGACGAAAAAAAGTTCCAGTTGGCCCACGATACGAGTCTGCAAATCCTCGAGTACGAACCAGACAACTATTTTGCGTACGTTCCACCGTGTGTGGCAATCTCAACGATCTGACGATCTGCAGTAAGATATACTATGGGAGGTCTTCGTTAGAACTTGATAAGATCGACCAAAGCGAGCAAGTAATTGTACTCCCTCTTGTACATCTGTGACCCGTAGCCAACGTATCACTCTAACTTTCAAGGCATTCCGATCCGCTATCGAACTAAACCCAAAGCAGCAGCTTGGATGGCAGGTATTACCGTGTACCCCCTTCGGGTCTGTGTGTTTACTGTCCTTATCATTAGGGTTTGTGGAAGACATATGAGCGTGGCCAAAAATGGGACAAATGTGATGAGACACTCCTGGAGCTTGCCATCCTTTTCGGAAATTCGTACGCATCTCTTGAGCATTGAATATGCTCCATGATGATTTGGCGCTAGCGATGATGTCACTAAGTGTGCCTCTTCGGTCCAAAAGTTGATAGAATTGCGTAGAGAACATGGATCTCGGCGTCAGGCATGTCTCCCAGATGCTTTGAATAATGGTCAAGGCTCACGATCTGTTTTAGTTGGCCGATGCTCTGTCACTGTACCTTCCGGACTCCGCAATCTACCCCACACTATCCACACTCCCTGCACCTGACTTGACAGGCCTAACTGATACTGCAACAGCTTCAAGTCAGGCTGCAATATATAATTCTCTACCTATCTTAGAAGAGATCGTCTCTCTCAACGAAGCAGACGAAACAGAGATGCTGGAGAAGGAAATAGGCAATCGTCGCAAACGGCTGCATGCTGGTAGTCCTCGAAGTGTCAGAAATGAAGTCGTACGAGAAGTTTACGGAAGTTCGAAGGTATGGTACCTTATTCCATTTTGCGTCCTTGAACCCACCCACCGCCATAAGCTGCCTTATCTATACGATGAAATTCTCAATCACCCTAATACTTCGGATGAGCTTCGTCGTCAGACGGAATCGAAGCAACTTCGCCGCAAGCGAGATCACCTCTTTTCTTTACCTTCCGATGATTCCATGAAACAACAGCTTGCGATAGAAGTTGAGAAGTTGATCAGCGGCGTAGTTTTGCTGCGTATCACAGATGAGTTGGCATGGTCGGCTTTCATAGATGGACAAAACCACGAAGCCATCGGTACTGCAATTTCTCCATCTGACTGTGCATGTCCTGATTGACTACTCAGAGCAATATGATTTCGATATTTTGCGTCAATATGTCAAGTTGTTTCCTGAACTAGCGCTCGCAAGGCTCATTTCCACCTATCTTGCTTATTTGGGTATCCCTCTACCGGACGAAAACGAAAGACCAGCGCCTTTCGCCTCGTTAGATGACGTGTTCAAAGTTATCTCGGTCGGTTCTTCCTTTTGCATCCCGTGTGCGCACCTCTAGACCTTGCCAAACAGGAACCCGAATCGGCCTTAGAGTCGTCAATATTTGCCCGGAGGGTAATGGCAGAAGTGTATCTTTTTGACCAAGACTACCAAGCCACTATCACTGTATCCGAAGCAGGTTTAGAATTAGTCAATGCTTATCGAGTTGACACCGGTTCTGACTTAATCCTGTAAGTAACTTTTACATTCACAGCTCGAAGGCCTGAATGATGGCGCTGTTCAGTGTCAGAAAAGCGTTCAATGTCGCTTTAGCGACATCACTCGTTCACCTGTACCCTCCCAAGCATCACACCAGAGCCCTCCGTATATTAGAGGACGTACTATCCGAGGACCCAAACAACGTGGGTTGCCTCATTGGCCGTGGCTATGTCTTACAGCGCGCTGGGAAGTGGCTTGAAGCTGCGTCCTGCTTCTCTCGAGTATCCGATGGTCACCCAGAAGAAACCCGCGACAGTATACGTGCACAGGAGGAACATGCCTGGTGTCAAGTGCAGCTGAACCACGTTGATGAGGCAATTACTGAGCTGAGAGCTGTCATCGAACTATTGGAGAATGAAAAAGACAGCGATGAGGATAAGTCACGGTGCTGGTGGCGACTGGGTAGAGCTTACTGGGAGATGGGAGGCGAGTGAATTGTTCCTCATCTATCAAGGCACATTTCTAAAAGGATTCTTATAGCTGACCACTGGGAGGAGGCATACAAGCACTTTATCACGTCTCTCAAACACTCCTCATCCTTCGCCCCCGCTTTTACTTCCCTTGGGATTTATTATTTGGAAGCCGCAAATCCACTAGATCCGATTCGAGCATCGAAATGCTTTCAGAAGGCCTTCGAGCTAGATGCAAGGGAGGGCGATGCCGCCAGACGACTTGCCGAAGGCTTTGCAGAGGAGCGAGAGTGGGATCTCGTTGAAGTTATAGCGAACCGGACCATTGAAGGCGAAGGGGGATTCGAAGACTCCCAGGAAATCATGGCCGGACGTTATTTACCGGTTAATGCATGGGCATGGAAAGCTTCTGGGCTGGTCCACCTGGTAGGTTATTACCTTTTATCAAACACCCGTGCTGGACTAACACCCAGAGGAGAACCGGGGGAGTTTACCTTCTGCAATTCAGGCTTTCCAGGTAGCACTTCGTGCTGATCCCGATGACCAGCCAGTATGGATTCGTCTAGGAGAATCATACTCCAAAGCTGGCCGGCATGCCGCTTCCCTCAAGGCTCTTCATCGTGCCGCGGAGTTACGGCCAGAGGATTGGATGTGTACATTCCTGATCGGAGATGTTCATCGCCAGACGGGACGGTTTCAGGACGCGATCGAGTCTTTCCGTTCTGTTTTACAGGTTCAACCAAATGAGCCTGGTGTTTTGACATCCCTCGCACGGACATATATCGATCTTGGTCTTTCGGAACTTTCTACTGGATTTATATCTCGTGCGCAAGATTCGTTCATGGATGCCCTGAGGATCTCGTTTCGGTTCTTGGATACCAACACGTCATTCCATAGTTTCGTATGGAAGATCGTTGCAGATGCTATCTATAACTTCTCTCAAGTATCTTTTTTCACAGATGAGGCCGCTGTTCGATCTGTTCTCTTGCAAGCATGCGGCTACCTGACGTCAGATTCTGAAGATAGACTTGCGGGAAGCGTGACGATCCCAATTAAACTTCCCGACGATCGCCTCACGGGGACTGACGCCTTGAAGGTTGCTGTCGCAGCTTACAGCCGTCGGATTTCACTAGGTCTTCTTGGGGTTGCTGCCACAGGCAGCGCTTGGTTTGACTTTGGCCTTTCACTCTTCAACCTCACGCAGAAAATTTTCCCGGAGGGCGAGCAACGGGATAAGGCATTGAAGCAAGCGATCGCGTCTATCAAGGAAGCCATTCACGCGCAGCCAGGCGAAGACAACTACTGGCGTGCGTTAGGCGATATGAGTCTCGTGTCTCAGCCAAAAGAAGCCCAGCACGCTTACATTCGAGCGCTAGAGATCAACTCCAAGGTGATCGCTCGTATTCCTTGTCTGATTGCCCGATGGGATTTCGCTGATCTCTCGTATCCAGAATGTCGACGTCTGGACAAGCTTCGGCTTCCTCTGCTTCTACCATGACGATCTCGAGTTGGCCAGCGATGCGTTCCTGAAGGCACAAACTTTAGATCCAGATCACACCATGGCATGGGTCGGACAAGCCCTAATCGCCACGCGAAACGGACATCACGCAGACTCGCGCATGCTGTTTGAGCATGCTGTGAGTTTGTCAGCTGACGTTGTGAGTCAGCAAAACCGATTCGCACACCCTGGGTGATCGCTAATTTAGTACTACTGGATTATCATTCAAGCCCGAAGCCGATATTGAGTTCTCCAGATGTGAATTTGAACAGTACCTCAGGGCCGGGCACAGCCATCGCACATCTCCAAATGATCTTTTCCCCGCGTTCTTTGCGCTTGATAGATACCTCAAACAGCGCCCGGATGACGCATCCGCTCTACATATGTTCGGTCTCGTCTGTGAGCGCATTGGCCATATCCCGCTCGCCATCGAGCGCACCGATCATGCAATTGCCGTGCTCGAGGCGGCGTACGAAGAAACCGAGGACTCGATCATCGAGCGGCAGTACATCATCGCAAACACGACTGTAGCTCGGCTGCGCCTCGCAGTGCGAGATTACGAGGATGCCCTTAACTCGTACCAGACAGCGCTTGGGCTTCTGCCGGAAGAAGGGGAAGGAGAAGATAAGGTACTGAGATCACAATGTCTGTTCGGATCTGGCCTCGCCAGTTTCAAGATCGGCACGCTAGAGGCCGCACTTGAGAATTTTGAGGCGGCGATCGTCACTGCTGGCGAAGACTTGCATATGCGCGGTCATGTCACAGTTCTGTTAGCTCAGACGATGTGGGCCATAGGCACAGAGGAGGGACGAGAAGCCGCAAAGACCCAGCTCTTGGATTGGTAAGCGTACCGTTCTCGTTGTTGGAAAACCCGTTTGCTGATCACAGCCACCCCGGGAACGATGTAAAGCATCACGCAGGACCCGGAGAACCTGACAGCGATCAATGCGCTCGCCGGTATGGGCATCCTAACCGACGACGATGGCCTGATCGATGCCGCTTTATTCGAACTCAAATCGCTTCCCCTCGATCTCCGTCACAGACGTGACCCACGACGCGACTTTTCGTACACACTGAAGCAGCACTATCTAGGCCAGGTAAGCAAGCGACCACCGTCTCACCCATTCGCTCCCCGCTTCCCTTCCTT
>Ga0137362_10000373_pt1 | contig 22638 bp, 38 predicted proteins | sample MadtaG_2_FD_104801 | JGI IMG/M metagenome (GOLD analysis project Ga0137362, IMG submission 104801) | Vadose zone soil microbial communities from Angelo Coast Range Reserve, California, USA - Mad1_100_16 metaG | ecosystem: Environmental > Terrestrial > Soil > Vadose zone | place: USA: California... | reverse complement strand
CATGGTTTTTCCTGCTGTCCTTTCAAGATACTCAGACTGCAAAGGTCGATCTTGGTCAAGTCACAGAGCGTTGAGGCCGTTAGAGGGATAGCATAAAGCCCGCAAAGTAGGCGTCGAGTGCAGCGAGCTCGTCAAGTGGTACAATGGTGCCGACGTACCCGTCCGGTCGCACGACGACGAGCGCACCTGCACTGCGACTGATGCCGTATCGTTCGTGAATCTTACCACCGCGGGTACCAGTAACGTCCGTATCGTCAAGAAGGACCCTAATTATGGCAATCAATATTATAATTGATCTCCTGCGCTCGATTATACTCACTTGCTCCAATGCGGCCGCAGTACGGGAGGAAGCTCGAGATAATTGACCGTATTTTTGCTGCCCTGCAAGACCGTGATGATCTCAAAGGCGTCTCGGCGGTGCTTGTTCAAGAAACACTCCGGACGGTTGAGATATGCGGCGACGTTGTGCGCGTGCGCGTGCTCTCCGGGGAACACGAAGAGCTTAAAGCGGACATTGGAAGGCGCGAGGTCTTGTATGTTAACCTCGCGCGCGTCGGCGGCGCGCACGAGTATGTGCGGGAGAAGGCGTTGGCCGATGATGAGGTTCGATGCGGCGGATTGACGGGTCGCATTGGTAAGCACGGAAGGCGCGTATTGTACGCCAACACCAGATGAGAAGTCGCCGTAGCTTTGGAATGCTCTGGGCGATAGTGAGACGATAAGACAATCGGTCGACGCGAGAAGCACGGGAAAAGCCAACCCGATGAATTCCTTGTGTGTCGGACCATGCCCTTCGCTATCTACACGGAGCTTCTCAGAGAACAACGCGGAAAAGGTCTTGTCGAAGGAGATCAGGTCTTGCGCATATTTCCGACGCTCAAACTCGTACTAAGATGCGCAGATCATCAGGGCGGGAAGGGCAGAACCATAGTATTATAATATAGACCCACCGTCTTAAGAAGCGAGATATCTGCCCAGCCATGTAGAACGTGCGCCAATTTCCACGCTGTCGGCTCAATTAGTCACGATGTTGTAGCAGGAAGAAAATCCGCGGTGCGAACCAAGGTTATGCGTGTCATTCATGCTGGCATTCATACCCTGACCGGCCTTCGGAGAATGTGTGTGGCAAGCGTCGCCAGCGATGAAAACTCGCTCGCTTACGGCGAACCTCGAGGCGACTCGCTGTCCAACTGGCCGACAAAGATTTTTTCAGACCCTCGCCGTGAAAGTTACAACAGCGAATGTAAAAGTGGGGTTCCTTACTCTGATAAATCGTCCACCAGTCGATCTTATCTGGCACTGCGTCTATGGTATATGGCTTGAACGTCTTCTTCGCCACATCCAACAGACGTTCGGGGCCATAGCGGCCAAGGTCGACGCGACCGGTCTCGGGATCCACGGCATCTGTGTCAGAGAGTTGAACATAAACCCGAATTTTGTCTCCCTCCCGTGGAATCACCATGCAAGAGCCATTTGCAGAGTGAATGGCTGATTTGTTCCGCGTGTCTGGAAAGTCGGTCTTTTCCGAAGGCACCATGTCTATGACTCCCCAGATGAAATCTTTGGCTTTGATCAGAAGGGCGAGAGAAGTGGACCTCGAGTTACGTGTTGCGCACCAGTTTGCTCGCCATCCATAGAGATGCCGAGTGTCTTCCGCATCCACGAATGCGCACCGTCTGCACCAACAACAAACTTTGCGCGTACGATTTCCCCGTCATCGCCTGATTCCCTGTCCAAATGTCTTAGCACGACCTGTGGATGTGTGCAAATGAGTTCACTTCAAGGACAACTCGGGAGAATGCTGGACCTTAACGGGGTATGCATGTGAGTCAGCAACTTCCTTCGGATCCTCAGATATCTCGAGAGAGACTGGAACGATTGGACGCTCGACTTCTAGGCCTTCCTTCCTCATGGAGTCCAAGAACAGGTTCTCTATCTCCCCTTGATGCAACGTGGCCTCATATGGATAGCGCGCTGTAGGAGCTGTTATATCAGGCACGCGCCCAATACACTAAGTCGAGTTCCAAATGGGTCAGAAAAAATTAATGGAACACTCTAACGAGGGTTCCGACCTCGATTCCCTTTGGACCTGGATTATAGAATGCCTGCAGAGACTTATGTAAGGTCTGTGCGAAACCGAGTATTCCCGCTCACCGCCATGACCATAATCGCTGCTTGACCGAGGAGACGGTCGGCAAGGCCATAACTCTGCGTTGACCCGGACATGCAGGATGAACACATCTTCCGGCAAATGAAGGGTGAAATGCTCTTGCCTGCAGCACTTCGATGGTTCGTGGCTGGATGCCGTCTGCTTGCCCGGCAGCGACCTTGAGTGGTCTACAAAACGGAGAATCGGGTGAGGTTGAGTGGGCAATATTGCAGCCATCGACATAGTGTTCACCGCTTGTCTATGATCCGGACGTTGACCCCAGCACGAACCAGCGCATTTGCGCACATAACCCCTGCGGGGCCAGCCCCCACTATAAGGACGTCGACCTGAGAGAGACCTGGCATGATAGTGGGAGGTGGAAAAGGTGTTAGTATTAACCGAAATGTAAGAGAAGACACTTGACTTAAGACGCTTTACTTCATGGCCGGACGGACCATCTCAAATGCCGCTGGTCATGACACCTCAGATATCACTAAACACGCGGGACATGCCGATCCACAGTGTACCATTACTCGACCAGACGAAGCAATAATAAATATACAGACGTCCAGACTACCGAAATAAGTGAGTCGGTGGACCTATACCTCATCATAAAGGACGCTTTGTATTAGCCGAAGGTCTTCATTGCCTTCTTTGGTAATCAGAATCTCCCGCACCTATCGGAGGCACACGTAAATAAGCACATGACCGCGCGTGATTTTGGAAAGAAGCACCTCTGTTGGTGGGTTGAGTCCGAGGGCAGCCGCCCGCTCCCAACGTTCCATTCGCGTCACTCCGATGCACGGACCATATTCATATGACCTAGTTAAAGTGCGCACGGAAACATTTGAGTTGAGTAAAGGTCCCGACTCGGAGGCAACAGATAACGCGTGACGTACAAGTCGAAGATGCGCAAGATGTGGTGTACCGGCGATTGATCCTCCGCATGGACTGCAACCGGGAGCGAGCCGCTCGCTATCAGCTAAAAATGATCAGACCGAGAAGAGCGGACGACGGACCAGGCTTGACGTTTCCCATCTTTGCTCGAGCCTGACCGAAAGCCTTGTTCCATCGTGGATCCTCAGTATCCAACTGTTCGCGCTCCAAGACTTCCGTCGGTTCTTTCGCCTCCTCTTGATCCGGCTCGGGGTCAGGTTCGTATTTTCGTTTACCGCCGACACGAATGGGTGCAACTGTGTGGGGTTCAATGGAAGTGGCGGTGATCTTGCCTTTGAGACTGTCTTTGGCACCGCTGCTGCCGCTGCGCTTGGCAGAGGAGAAGGATAAAGTGCCCTGTATCAAGCCACCCGAGTTCGTTGAGCGTTTTTCTTTGGCAGATCTTTGTGGGGCCATGACGGTTGAGGGTTGTGGTCGTAATTGGATTGGTCGGGGGATGTTGAAGTTGGACTTGAAAGTGTTGGACTTGACTTTCGAACAATCACGGCATGTTATCTGATGTAAGCAAATGATGGCACACATCATACAGGGCCGACTAGCTCAGTTGGTTAGAGCGTCGTGCTAATAACGCGAAGGTCTTGGGTTCGATCCCCACGTTGGCCATTAAAGTTTTTTCTCTGTTTCAGCGTCTTTTGATCGGCTGTGCTGTCACGGTCGTTTTTTGTCACTGGATGATCATTGTTGCCCGGGATACCCATCACTCGTGCCAGAGTTATAACCTGCCTTGTTTGCTTCCAGGCTGAAGCAACTACGGGATTTATGGACCCCAATCAAGTTTTTTACACGATCCTTTTCGCGCTCATTATAGTCCTGGCACTGGTGAGTCTCACTATGAGCGAGGGGATAATCCGACACGGACATGATGAACATTGGTATCATCCTTGTTCTTAGAGCCGTGGGCCGTCGCTCTGACGTGCGCCGAGGCGAAGACGAACATTCATGGGCACGACACTATTTGCCAGTTCTGATTCATTCATCCATACTCCCATATACGATGGGCTTGTGATTTCCATCTGTTTCCTGGGCACTCATGTCTTGCACCCAGGCATATCTCGCTCTCCTCGCATGGACACCCCCACCGCTTTACGACCTACCATCTGAAAAGCAGTATCGCGCACCCAAAGACCCAAAAACGCCTCGCCCTCTTCCACCCATAGACGATATAGCCTCCTTAGATCTCAGCATCATCATACCTGCCTACAACGAGACCAAGCGTCTACCATCTATGCTCGCATCGACCCTCGAGCACCTCGCATCCTTCCCAAAACGCACCTTCGAAATACTCATCATAGACGACGGTTCCTCCGACGGCACCGCCGCATTCGCGCTCAAGCTCGCGGCAGAACAATATCCGAAAGTCGATATTCGAGTCGTGCAGCTGGAGCGTAATCGTGGGAAAGGAGGCGCTGTGCGTCATGGCATGTTGCATGCGCGCGGGCGAAGGCTACTCATGGCGGACGCGGACGGCGCCAGTCGCTTCGCGGACGTTGAGTTGTTACTGGGCGCGCTTGATGAACTCGCACCCGTGGGGACAGAGGAAGCGCTAGGGATCGCGATTGGGAGCCGCGCGCACCTCGTTAAGACTGAGGCGGTCGTTAAAGTGCGTATTTTTTTTTTCGACGTTGCTGATGCACACCGTTGCTGACCGCGCGTAGCGGTCCCACCTGCGTAACTTCCTCATGTACGGTCTGCACACCGTCCTGCGAATCGCGGGCGTCGGGCACATTCGCGATACGCAGTGTGGCTTCAAGCTATTTTCGCGTGCGGCGGCCCACGCTCTGTTCCCGCGACAACATCTTTCCACGTGGATATTCGACGTAGAGCTGCTGCTGCTCGCTAAGACGCTGCGCATTCCCGTCGCCGAGGTGCCTGTGACGTGGCATGAGGTCCCAGGGAGCAAGCTTAGCGTCGTGAGAGATTCGTTGCAGATGCTACGTGACTTGTTGGTGCTACGGGCGAATCAGCTGCTTGGGCGGTGGAATACGAAGGCTGGGGAGAAACTCAAGGCGGACTGAGGTGGATACCCTACCTATAAATTTGAAGCCTTGCTATATCTACTTGTCGTTCTCTCTCGCTTTCTTCCATCGCCAGGTTCATGCTGATAACCAAATCTTCCGTGTGAATGTGGACCGGCTCCCTGAGATAAGCTACGACTTAGAGGTTATGCCGCACTCATTTCTCTGGCGCTCAAGAAAGGACATCGCTGTCACTGGCATTACAGTAAGACTGATTTGGGCTCTTGGATGCTAACATGAGAAGAAATTGTGAAACGACATACCATGACGATAATTTGGGATCGCAGTGAACGTACAATTCCGTGTGTGGCCCAGGCCCTTCAATTGACGCCTCGGTGCAACTTCCAACTTAATTAGATCACTTGGGCTACAGTGTAATACACATCAATGGCAACAAACTTTTTTGTGACCGAATATCTTTCCTCACAGGGCAGATATACTCAAAATAAGTATCAAACATCTTAGTGCATGTATTAAGGAGCATATGTACGTAGTATCTAGTGATTCTATGGAATATTGTGGGTTGTGGAGTGAAAACACCAGAATGCCTATGAAACCAGCGAAATACACGTCAATGGCAACTGTGACGACGTGTGATGTCACAGTGACAGCCGTGTTTCCAGCTGCCGCAAACTCCGAGTCCGAGGAGAAGAATGTGTGCCGGAGTCACGTAGGGTTAGAGTAGCCGTCACACTTAACCCTAGCTAAAGCCCAGTTGACAAAGTTATGGGTATTGCAGCACGTTCTCCTGCTTAATGTACCTCGGACTTACTGTATTTTCCTTCCTGAGCTCTATAGGTTTCTGTAGAAGTAAATTTTATGTATGTTTGCTAGGAATGTGGAGAGGTAGCCTGCTCCGAAAAGTTGCCATTGTCTCAAAGTCTGATCACTTCGACACAAAATCATGTCTCCTGATGGCAATACTTGCTCGTTCAGTCCAAAACTTGGTAGTTATTCTCTAATTGATGGCCTTATTACTATGGGTGGCAAGATAGTGCCTAATTATACTGAGATGAGCAGCTACACAAGTGATTGCCATTGATGTGTATTACACTGTACCCCTTCCACATCAATTACGACCGTGAGCTCAGACTTCGCGGTTATGGCTCTGGTTATGAGCAGAGACGTCGCGGACTCCATGCAGCTTCCCCCCATTTTCTCGCACTTTTTCGCATTATTAGCCGATCGAAAATGAACTCCTGCTCGTTCCATTTCATACGAATGGCTTGGCCACAACTGACTTAATGGCTGCCAACCGGTGTCGGCGCTAACTTGAAGGTCTGCCCCATCCTTACCGTGACGAACCTCATCATAATCATTTAACTACTGTACTTCCAAGTTCAACATGCCTGCTTGGTCTAGTTGCAGTCAAAACCCCATGCCCTGATGGATCAGTGTTGCCGTATATGATGTCCTCCAACTGTCCTCCAGGAGCGCCTTGGTTCGGCATGGCCTCGTACCTGTCAAACACTGCCCACTTTGTGTCTCACGGTCACTCGATGGGGCTGTCCCGCCTCGCCGCATCCCACGCCACTCCGCTCAGGGATGACCAAGTGTGCTACATGGCCGTTAATATATGAGAAATGTCAGGGTGTCCTAGCATGACTATCGCTCTCCCCATCCGCCTTTCTCACAAACTGTGGGTCACTGCGGCTCTATTCACCCCCAGTCTATTCCCGGCGGATACAAGGACCCGAGGACCCCATCGTCGAAGAATTAGACTATGGCCGATAAGTGCATCGACTCAAACCCCGATATAGCGGGGATTGGGGTCAGCTCGTGACGCCCTGTGCGCTTCCGTCGACTCTGCCTATTTGACTGACCACTTCCGCAGATCCGCGCAAATTTCTATACCACGATACTCCTTACTGCACTTACACCCGAAAACTTGAATGGCCATACCGATGAACTTTTGGATGGGATATACAAGAATTCCGTCATTAACGGTCTTAGTCTCGTCATCACTGCCGTTATTCAGACCATGGAGGAACAGCTGGATCTATATCATGCTATATTCGTGATGCAGATCATATTCTCCCTCAATTTTGTCTATGCATATGGTATGTTTTGGACTTACTCAACCATCGTTCTTGAAACACTGACCCAAGGGGGGGCGTTGTAGGCCAGAGAAGGTACATCCGGTCTGCCCAGAACAATTTCCGCATGAAAATCTTCATCGGGGTTCAGACTCTCACCACCGTGGTGTTCACTGTCTGGTTGCTATACGTGTGGACTAAAGGAAGCAGCTTTGGTTCACAGCCGACGTGCAATCACCTCGTCAAATACGTTCTGTTCTTTGCCAATGTCAGGGCGACTGTGTCCTGGCTACGTGTCCTGTTCATCATGAACCTCGTGATAACCGCCTGTATGCTGTTGTTCAGGTTTGGCGCCATTCTTTCAGTTCATATGGAGCAACTACGTAAGAAGATCCACAACAAGAGGAAGGAAGTGTTTCGTGTCGTTGTTCGCGCAGGGCAACAAGGACCACAGGAATCACACGAACTACAAGGAACACAAGATTCACAAGAACAGCAAGGGCAAGGAAGCACCGCTGAGGGAACTGTGTTCAAGTATGTGACCCCTTCCTTGGGGTAAGTTTCTTGAGTCATGTGTCTATTTCAAGAAGTTGTTAACACTTCTTCATAAGATATGCAGTGTATGGTATTACGACCCTTGAGTTGATCGTGCGCAGTGCTCGCGTTGTCGATGAAATGGAACGCATACTTATGGAGATTTCCAGGTCCATCGCAATCGCCCAAACATCCAACCCGGCGAGGACGCCTGGGGTTTCGGCCAAATTATCGCTGTTATCTTGATTTTAGGAAGCTTCATCGACGTAGTGGTAACTGTTCGTGATCACTATGCGAGGAAAGACTCAGAAATGCGCGGCCAAGGAGGTCCCAAGTCAGAACCTGACCGGGCTGACCCTTGATGCCCTCCGACACCAGAGCTCCCGTCGGGGTATACCTGTTACTAATTTCTTAGATCTCTACACTTACAGATGGCTGATCAGCATTGTTGGTTCTTTTGGCTGTTCTGTTCCTACAATTCGGGTAGTCCATACATCTAATAGATTAGATCTTGTTCTACCGTGACTACGCCCGATTTGCTTAGCGCGATGACACTACACATCCAATCTCGCTGGCGAGCCCCTCATTTCTTCGACCGGACTGCCTCGCCTCGATTTATTATCTCATTTTCTTCTTCCGTCTTACCATCGACTCTGGTATTGAGCTGCTTTCGGTGAATATGATGTGATCGCAGTCAGGCCGTTTTCCGGAATTAATTTTCGCGGTTATGACGCGAGACACCGGGCCGATCGAACCTGATTAGTGCACACGCCTGTGCGGGATCATTTTCTTTCAACCACATCCTTGCGCTTGTGGGACTACGAACGTTCCCTCAATGCATCACAGGTTGCCCCAAACTGACTATCAGACTGTCTAAAATGCTGTATGCCGCGACTCACATGGCTTTCCGCGACAAATCTTTGAAGAGACTACGCAAGGATCATTCTTGGGAGCTTCGTTATTTCATTCAAGTTTTTGTTAATGGACCATAGATGGTGTCCTGTACTTGGTCGCCAAGCATGGCCTCGTGTTTGTTGTGCAGTGCCGACACCATGCTTAGGTCATGCATTTTCGAGACCGGGATAGCCCTCAGCGTATCGCCACGCTCCACTTAACTCGCGGGTTCCTCGAGGCGTGAAATCAGAGGCAGGGCTATGTGAACACCCCGGGGTGCTCTCGTAATATAATGTGAAAGCGTCCTAGGGTATCGCCTTCCCACACCTCCCTTTGTCTCTCAACCGTCTCCGTGAATCACAGCCCCCTCCCCAATTGTGATCCATTCCTAACGAATCTAGACAATCCCGACAATCCATTAGGCTATGGTCAACGAATCTATCCAGCCAATTTCCTCAAACCCTGACATCGCAGGAACCGGGATCGGCCCACGTCATACACTGCTTCACAATCGACCCTACAGTTTCAATTGACTGCCCACCTCTCTAGATCTGCATCAACTTCTACATCACCATACTCCTCATTTCATTGGCACTGGAGAATGAGTATACGGGTGAACTATTGGAAGGGATTTACAAGAATTCTGTTATTAATGGTCTCGGTCTCATCATCACCTCCGTAATCCAGACCACGGAGCTCTATCGGTCTAACAAGACTGATTTCCGCCTGAAAGTCTTCATCGGGTTTCAAACTTTCACTACTGTGGTCTTCACCGTGTGGTTGTTGTACGTGTGGATCAAAGGCAGCAACTTTGGTTCGCATAAAGCGTGCAATTACCTTGCCAAATACGTTCTGCTCTTCATCAAGAACAGGGAAACCGTGACCTGGTTACGGGTTGTCTTCATTTTGTACCTCGTCATTATGGCTTGCGCACTGCTGTTCGATTCTGGCGTCAGTCTCCGCTCATATAAAGCAGCTACGCGCGGATATCTACGAGAAACTACCGGACATCATGGCCTCAGCAGATTCTCCTCCTTCCCTACACCCATCTACCACGCAATCAGAAGGGCAGTCAGAACATGAAAACGATCCGAGGAGAACGGTACTCCAGTATGTGAACCTTTCCGTGGTGTAAGTCAGTTGCATCAAGTCTATTTTGTGAAGTTTCTGACCTTTCTTCACCAGACTTGCTGTGTATGGTGTCGCGACCTTCGAGTTGATGGTGCGTAGTCTGCCTGCTGCCAAAGTAACGGGAATGCGTACTTGCAATGACGCCAGGTCCATTACAAGCGCTCAATCATCCAGCCTGGCGAAAACACATGGGGCTTCGGTCATATCATCGCTACAATCTTGACTTTGGGTATTTTCATTGACGTAGTGGTAGCCATTCGTGATTTGCACGATGCAAAGAAACGAAAGTGTTCCAAAGAAGGTCATAATCCCGGGGTATGATGCCATAGTGCCATCCAACCGCGACACCACCCCGATCAGCTGTGGGAGGCCCCCCATTTTGGGTCTTTTTCGCATATCTTGTCCTCCCAGCTTATCACTGGCAGGTACTATACTACACCAGGGAATGCCGAGTTGTCCTCGCTGTTACATTGTCTCACTGGTATTGGTGACGGCACATCCAATGAAATATAATATCTATACTCACAGGGTAACTGCCTGTGCTCAAACAGGCACCACTTGTTGTGACATACAGTACCCAAGAAATCACAAATTGAAGAGAGCAACGGTCAGGTGTCGCAGTGACGGCGCGGCGCCAACTCGGCCGCCCAACTGCCGGGCCGGCTGCCGGCGGGACGACGACAAGACCCACCCTTTTGCAGAAAAAGTCCGTTGTCAGAATGCTTCTTACTCTGATCAGCATCCAAATCACATGCTGCATACATTTTACTTAAGTACAGTACTCTCTGCTTCTGAAAAAACTGGATCCAGTCCTTTCTCTCCCCCCCAAACTCACTCCCTCGCGTGCCCTCGTCCTGAGTTAAATTTAAGTTGCACAACGAACCTTTTCTCTGAGAGCGAACAGTTTCGCTATGCGACTTAAAATTAACTCGGTAAACAAAGCTACCATCGACTGGAAAGTGCTCGGAACAGTACCATACATTGAGTCCGCCTTCCCATCTGAACGAGTCAGTCTCAGAAACAAAGGCCTTCGTCTTCTCGCTTTGTCTACTGAGTTGATTTTAGGTTGCACAGCGATATTGTTCTCTAAGAGCGACTTGCCCTCAGAGAACATATTGATGTGCAATAACAAGACGATTCGACTGTGACCATGCATATGAACTCTTACTAAAGGAAGGACGCGATGGGGAACCACAAGCTCGATTGGAAACTGCACCAAGCCATTCCTTGGAAGCCAAATATAGAGCGTCTTGGACTCTTGGGTATCGCTTTCCACTCCTGGCAGTCAGGCCCGGCCCAGCTGAGTGACTGGATCGGGGTTGATCGTCTGTACTCCGCGACGAAACCGACTACCGTACATTCTTCTCGCTGGCGCTGTTGGAAGATCACACTAAACGAGAGAAACGGTAAATTGGTGGGCAAACGCGTGCGGGTGCCCGGCAAGTAAGAGTGCGTTCGGGGAAATTTGACGCGCGAAATTTTGTCGCAAGTTGACGCTGTCACGCACCGCACCCTCGCGACAGCGACAACTGGCATGTTCCATTCACCTTGCGGATGCCTCAAGGCGGGAATAGTGCTTCGTGTGCATTCTGGGTTACAAATCTGTGATAAATGTGAGAATGTCCTAGGGTAACCTGCCTTTATCTCCCCCTCCAGTTGTAACTCCATTCCCGACGAAAACATCATTGAGGAATTAGCCTGTGTCTATGGCCGATAGGTGCATCAACTCAAACCCCGACATCGCAGGGATCGGGGTCAGTCTGTGCCTTGCGCGCTTCACAGTCAGCTCTATCTTGTCCATTGGCTGACCACCTCCCTACTAGATACGCTTTAACTTCTACACGACGGTACTCTTCTCTATCTTTACACGAGAGAAGGACTATACGGATGAACTTATGAGTGGAATATACAAGAACTCCGTCATTAACGGTCTTGGTATCCTCTTTACCGCCGTAATCCAGACCGTGCAGGGGAAGTTGGACCTGTATCACGCTATAGTGGTGATGTATATCTTATTCTTCTTCAATATCGTCTTTCTGTTCGGTATGTATTTGCAATCTTTCAACCATCATTCTCGAGAATTGACCTGAAAGGGGTAGGCCAGAGAAGATTCGTCTGGTCTAGTCAGATCAATTTCCAAATGTTCATCTACCTCTTGATGCACGTGTTCGGTGTCCTGGTGTTTCTTATCTGGTTTCTATACGCCGCGATCGATGGCAGCAACTTTGGTTCGCAGCCATCATGCAATCACCTCGTCAACTTCGTCCTATTCTTTGCCAACGTCAGGGCGACTGCGACCTGGCTTCGAGTTATAATGATCTGGTTCTTCGTCGTCGCAATACCCTTTTTTTTGCTGATATTAGGTTTTCTCATCCTTGCCCCTCTTGACTGGACGGATAAATGCACGAAGGCACTACAAGGATTATTCAACAGAAATCCCAGGCTAGGGCTGATCAGATATGTGATCGGTATCCCGTAAGTTCCTTGAATCAATCTCTATTTGTGTGGAATTTTGACGTTTTCTTTATCAGACTTGCTGTTTATATTATCGCGAACCTCGAGTTAATTGTGGGTAGTTTACCCATTGTACATTGCAAAGAAAAAGGAAAGCATATTCATAGAGATTCCAGGTCTATCGCAATCGCTCAATCATCCAGCCTGGCGAAAACGAATGGGGGTTCGGTCAAATCATCGCTGTGATCTTGACCTTGGGAACTTTCATTGACATGGTAGCGGCTATTCGTAAGCGGAACAAGATGGAACTCCAACAGACGGAGCACCAACAGACAGAACACCAACAGACGGAACACCAACGCCTAGTAGTGAACCCCAGGGACTAGTTGACAAGATAATCATCATGCACTATACTGCACTCGGGACTGCCCCATTTTCCCAGTTATGTCCTTGCCACTACATTGTCTCTCACCGGTATTGCCGACAGCACATCATTATTATGTATGATTTTTACACTCACTCGGTCTCTGTGTTGTTGACCCTCCACGGGGTCACGACCGTATCATAGTTTAGATAGATGTTTATATAATAGATCATGTTACTCGCTGTACGGAGCCAATTGGCAATCCGCTTAAATGACTTTGAATGAATCCAGTGTCTTCTCATATTCTTGTTCTGTCTTGTTTACAGTAAGTGAATCCGCTGGTAATCATCCTTCGTACCATTGTTTCTTATTTCGTCGGACATCTCGCCTTCAAACTGTATTCAGGCGTTCTGGATGGCCACCAGAAGTGGGTAAACCTTCGTCCATTCACTTCTAAATCGACTACCAGCTGGTCCTGTATTTATACGAGCCGGCCTCCCGTGCGTCCGACGGCTGTTTTGATTGTGAACCCAACTCTGCGGGCATAGGAATTTTCCTGTGTGCGAAGCAGTCGAATTTACAATATCAACGGATTGTTCCTGGACTCGCATCGGATTCTACCCGACGACATCACTATGTCTGAGGCTTGTGTGGGCTACACGAAAATCCAGTCTATTGTAGTCTCTTCCTTGTCGCTATGGATGTTATTCAGACTGCAAGAACAGAGACATGTATCATGTTCTTTTTACTGATCATTTTGTCTTCCTCAATTGGGTCTGTCCTTATTAGCCATCCTCTTCGTATCATCGATCGTGAGAATGTAGGCATGTGGAGATTCGCCGTCTCTTACAGTGAATTACCGTAAGAGGATCTATTAAAAGGGATCGCAACCAGAGTGCAATCACCCTATTGCTTTTTGCCTAGGTGCCCGCAACTGCGGCGTGGGTTCTTTGCTTGGCAGCAACGGAGTGTCATGCCTGGGCCAGATGAAGACTCACCGTTGTTCTGGTTGCTGTATTTCTGTCATCAAGTCGCCACCCCACGAGATACTTTACGTATAAGGTGTTGCGACCATCCGATTAATCGTGTCAGAAAGGGTATGTACAGTACAAGGAACACTGGATCATATCCAGGACAACAGTCGGGTTAGGTGAGGTAGGACGTGATGGGGATAGAAGAACTGTCCTGGTTCTACAAGCATGGTACTGGCACGAGCTGAGGACGTGGCTGGTAACACCACGTCGGTTTAGCGCCTATTTAGTATGCTGCGCGACGAGGTTGACCTATTTTATATCTCCCGATTTTTCTGTACTCTAAACGTAAGGTGATAAAAGATCAACTGGGTTGTGTGTTGTGCGGAAGCAGAGCAAAGAAAACATTACTTACTCGGGCTGCAGTGCCGGCTCGGATGATGAATCTGTGAGAGAACGCATCTCTCCCTCGATTTTATCCTTATTTTCTTCCTCTTTTCCTCGTCGTTCCCAGATGCCCTCTGTGACCTTTTCTCCACCTCCGTCATCCTCATCCTTCCCTCCTTCTACCTCAACTACATCCAGTAAGCACCGCTTTCCTCGCTCCGGCTCATCCCTACATCTTTCCTCCTTGCTTTGCTCCACATAGCCTTACCCAACGGTCCCGCGAAGCCTTCCGAAGACATGTCCGTCGCAGAGATTAAAGAACAAGCAAAACAGCAGGCACAACGCGGAAGCCGAGGTGTCTCTGCGCTTTCTCTCATTCGCTCCGCGAAGGGTCAGATCTCCCTTGCTCAATCGCGCGAAGGCGCGGGTGATCTCAAGGGTGCTCTCAGTGCCTTCACAAAGGCCGCAAGTCTCACACAAGTTTTCATGGATAGCGCAGAGTTCAAGGCGGAGAATGTTCCGGCGAAACGGGGTGTACTTTGGAAGGAATTCTCAGAGTTCCAGCAGGTGTGGTGCCCTCCTTGACGCTCTCTTTCCGTCTTCTTAATGTCCTTCAGCGGGAGGGTAGCGTCCTTACACAACGCGCACATGCAATAGAAAGTAAATTAACTCAAGTTGAGAAATCTGCTACTACACAGTGGGCCTGCTTCCCGTTCCTAACCAGCTTTATCTGCTTACATCCTATCTTCCAGACCCAATGGGCACCGCTCACCACCTCAAGAAAATGGAATACAAAAGCTATCGGGAGGAAGCATTGCAGACCGGATGCGATCGTTGCAGGACGCAGGTTTGTCGGTGAGCACCACCAAACGCGTCTCTCGAGAGCTCCCCACGACCACCGCTGTACCACTTTCGCCAACATCTACGTCCTCGGAGGGCACACGAACAACCAGAAACTCTCTACATGCTCCTTCTCCACTATCGCCCCCCATCAGCCATAGCGCATCAACTTCGTCAAAGATATCGGGCACACCCTCCATATCCCATTCTTTCGTATCCCCCTCCGCTCTCGGCCCTCCGTCACCGACGTCCTCAACCTCTTCGTCACCACGCACCTCTTTCCTTACACCCGTGGAGTTCTCCCAGGCATTCCCCTCAATCGATGAGCTCGAGGAGATCGATAGTCGACGAACCGCCTCTGATGTCGACGCTCGCACAGACAGCTCGAGCGGCCAAGCCTCTCAGCGACCCCCTAGTACTCACCAAGCCGCTGACGGCTCTCCTAGTATTGGCTCCAAATCCTTCCCCGTGCTCCCCGTAGAGCTTGGACCTCGTCCGTCAAGCACCCCCATCACTCCCGCCATAGACCATTTCGCGAGTCGGCCTGCATCGCCTGTAAAGCGGCCACTCGGCATTCGTGGCTCCGGCTCGCCCCTTGTCCCGCCCGCCGAGCTCCATGTCAAGAGCATGGCAGAACCACGCGAGTTGCATGACTACATGTACCGGAATGAGCTCAAGGTACTTATTCTTGACGTACGCACCCGCGAGGAATTCAATCATGAACACATTCGGGGTGATGCCGTCGTATGCATTGAGCCGTCAGTGCTCCTCCGTGAAAAGTGAGCTTTACTTCTGCATTTCCCCCCATTACCTGGGTGTTAACCGTGCTGGGCGCCCACCCATAGCGTAACAGGCGAGACAGTCGAAGACTCACTCACCGTCGCGCCACGCCACGAGTGGGTTTTGTTTTGCAACCGCGACAAGTTCGACCTTATTGCCATATACGACGACGTTTCCGAGACACCAGGTCCGCCCGATGCGCCACTCGCCAGGCTTATACGTGCAATTTACGAGACCGCATTTCGCAAAATCCTTAAGCGCGTGCCCGTGTTACTCATCGGTGGTCTAGAAGCGTGGAAGCGTGAATTTGGGGACCAGGAGCTCGTGGTAGAGCAGGCGCCTGTGGCTCCCGTATCGGTCACTACCCCCTTGTCACCGCCGGCAGCTGCAGAGACGTATGTACCATCCTTGCCACAGCCGCCAGTGTCCCAGCTTGCCCCAATATCGCGTACTTCGCCGCCGGGCGCCGTGACGACGAGTACCCAGCCTGAGGTAGTCAGATCTCTCCCTCCAGTACCGCGTAGTCCTTTGCCGAATCGGACGATGGCAGGGACACAGTCGGTTTCTGATTCTCGCCCATCGCCTGTACCGGACAGCTATGCACGTCAATCTCTCGATCAGGGTGCGGCCTCGCCACGGTATGGCTTTTAATGTGGTATGATCCGTCTGGGTGCGCTGACCGTGTTCTCCCTTAGCGTTGCTGAGTCGAATGACATGCCTCCGGAGCCTGTCCGCCGTATCCAGCGTAAGCCCACTATGACCCTCCCGCCGTCTGTTTCCTCGTTTCCTCGTACCATGTCGGATGGAGTACGTCTTTCTTCCTGCTTTTGAATTTGTACGTATCCTCATGCTTACCGGACATGCAGATTTCCTCACCCACGATACCACAAGCGATGGCCAATGGCCCTATCCAATACCCTCAGATCGCACGCACGGTAGTCCCCCACAGTTCTGGTTCCTCGTTCAATGGCTCTGCAGGAAATTATGGCCTCGTCTCACCACCTCAAGCGTCTCTACATCCGACGCTCTCTCGGCGGCGTTCAGATTACCATGACCAGTCGCAGGAGGCACTCGCACTGACGGGGGCGGGTTTCCGCGCCTCTATCGATTACCCTGACCTCTCCTCGCAGCACATTCTTCGCCCCCCACCAATTGCCGCGGCCCCGAAAGAGCGCCCACGGAATCATGCGCATTCGATCTCTTTGCCACCGCCACCGCCACCACCAACGATTCCTTCAGAGTACCCGGTGACGTATTGGGCGGATGTGCAGATCGGTACAATGGGCCTGAAGAATTTGGGGAATACATGCTATATGAACTCGACTATTCAATGCTTGAGCGCCACTGTGCCCTTCGCACGGTTCTTTACGGGTATGTTGATTCAGTTCTTTTGTTGTATGACATCCCCCGCGGACCGCTCATTGTTGTAGACGGTCGGTGGAAGAGCGCTGTTAATTATCTCAATGCGTTGGGGACAAAGGGCAACCTTGTGCACGCATTTTCGAGTATCTTGCACGATCTATGGCACGGAGAGATGCCGTATATTTCGCCCTTTCAGTTCCGCGTGCGCACAACCTGTTTACCTATTCAGTTTCAAGGACTGATATTGACTTTGGTATTAGCGTTCCATCTGCTTGCATGCCGCACAGTTTGGCGGTTCAGAGCAGCACGATTCACAGGAGTTCCTCAGCTTCTTGCTTGATGGGCTGCACGAGGACTTGAACCGCATACTCAATAAGCCGACATATGAGGTGACGGCGGCTCGGGAAGAGGAGCTTGAGAAACTTCCTCAGCAGATCGTAAGCGAGCAGGAATGGAAGATATATCGCATGCGGAACGATAGCATCGTCGTTGACTTTTTCCAAGGACAGTTCCGAAATCGACTAGAGTGCATGACGTGTGGCAAAGCGAGTCACGTCGAGCATACTTGACCTGTTTTGATGCTAACAGATTTATTTTTTTCAAATAGACGTCAACGACATACAACAGTTTCATGTATTTGTCCTTGCCCATACCATCGGCCAAGAACAGCAAAGTTAGCATACATCAATGTCTCGAGGCGTTTGTGAAGCCCGAAACGATGGAAAAGTCGGATGCATGGTACGTCATATTTTTTATACTGTGGCCTTTTTTCCGCGCCGCCTCTCATCATGGGAACGGACCAATCTCAAACATCTGATCCCATTCAGGAACTGCCCACGATGCAAAACGCTGCGCAAAGCAACCAAGACGCTCTCGCTTTCGCGACTCCCGCCCGTGCTGCTCATCCACCTAAAGCGCTTCTCGTTCAAGGGCCCATTCACGGACAAGATCGAGAAGCATGTCGATTTCCCACTTAAGGGCTTAGACTTAACCAACTACAGGCCCCCGCCACTCCCACCTGGCGTTGACCGCACGGGCATGCAGACGTACCCCCTCGATGACCCCCGTTTGCAGATACCCCCGTACCGTTACGACTTGTACGCGGTCACGAACCATTTCGGCAGCCTGAGCAGTGGACATTGTACGTTTTTTTTCGTCTGCGCTTATTTTTCCTTGGACCACCGATCACGTGATGTTATTCGTGATTAACGTTTTGTCTTTTAGATACCGCTTTTATTGCTTCTAGAGGTGGCTGGCTATATTGCGACGATAGCCGTGTGACACAAGCCAATGCGAAGGAAGTTGTCGTGAGTTGTTGTCTTTACGCCATCCTTTCTTTTGACTGATCGTATTATTCTTCAGGGCAAGCCAGCATATGTTCTGTACTACAAGCGGGTGAAGCCATGAGATGGCTCCCCCATAGCCTAATAATACATTTACCCGATTTCTGCTCCCTCCCTCTGTCGTCTGACCTTATATTTTCTCTCTGTTTGCCCACATGTATTTTGCACCCATCTCGCACTCAAGTGTTCATGATTATTGGTACACAGGACAAACAAAACATGTACAATGTAATCGTACAATCCACCTTACCGTTGTACCTGACTAGTCTAAGACAAAAAAGAAAACCTGAAATGACAGAGATCGAAAAATCAAAAAAAAAGTGTAAAGAAAATGAACTATAATTAAAGACAAGACTATGGGCTAAGACCGAGTGTGTGGATGTGTCCATTGGTGAGCGGCATCTGTGTCCGACCTTCAAAGTGACACCGATGACATGCAAACGCCCCTGCGCGTGGTAGCGGGTGGAAGAATGGAGAGAAGGACGTGTGGCAGTGCGCGCACTGTGGGTCTGTACCGCTATTGCCGTTTGCAACAAGCAACGCCGTAGTAGTCCCGTGCCCGTGCCCATTAAGCGCCACGGAATGGTCCTTCTCTTCGAGAACTAGGTCCAGCCGTCGTGCTTTGCGGAGGAGGGCGTGCGACTGCGCAACTTGAGCCTGCTTGTAGGTGTTACAGTATACTTGGAGGGCTGTCTATATTTTCAAGAAGAGAGAGCGCGTTAGAGAAAGAAGAAGGTGAAGGAGAGTGGAGAGGAGCACGAACCTCGCCGTATTCGTTCGTTTCGCAAATGTCGAGGAGTGGGCGTCGGCTACCCTCGTGCTCTTTACAGCGCACGATGGGATGCATCGTACCTGACGCGCCGTTGAAGTAGACCAACGAGTTAGGCTCCCGCTTTGTGGCTTTAGTCTTTTGTGATCGATTGAAGGTTTGTGTAAGTATCGCGCTGCGTTGTTTACAAGGACGAGGTGCTCACAATTTGAATCTCAAAGCCAAACTTGTAACCGCGGGACCAGGCGCAGGAGATATGGTACTCTGCCGGACAGTCGCCACACCGAATGACCGCGCCACCGGGTTGGTTGCACAACGTACATTGCTAGAAGTTGCACGTTCGGGCATCAGCGACCCAACAACGGGACGGATGAAAGCGAGGGTGTTACGCACGATGGCCCAGCGATGAAAGGGGATAGTACTGATACCCTCGACGATGCGCAGACGCTTTGCGTCGGAGAACGTTACCTCGGGTATAAACACCGCACACGCGAGATGCACCCAGCCCTGACCCTCAGTCGGCTTGCAAACACGCAAGAACGAGTCTGTAGGTGGATGTAATGCCTTTTTGTCACGCTCGCGCGTGGGCCGAGCACACAACAGGCAATCGGAGTTCTGGGAAGGTGATCGATGATGCAAGTAGCAGGAATAATAGGGTAGACACGCACGAGCGAGGCCTCGGCTGTCTTTTCATTTTGGCATAGGTCGCATGTCCAGGACTCTATTGAACCAGGGTCGACGATCCCACACGCACCTAACCACGAGGAATAGTTATAAGGCGGGATGTAAGGATCGCCTAGTTAAAACTCACCAGAATGGACGCGCGTTTGACACTCTTTGCACTTGAAGACCTTACCAGAACCATACTTGTGACATGCGAGACACCGATGCTGCGGAGTCCCATTACTCGCCGTTGATGGTGGAGTAGATGAAATCGACCCGTTGGCCTACGATGCCGATCCTCCATGTTAAACCCCGACATACGCGCGCCAAAGGAAGAGAGGCTCACCTTTACGCGCTTGGAAGTCGACCCTGCCAGCGGCGTGCCCTCCCTCTTTTCTGCCTTGCCCTGCTTGGCCGCGGCTGCCTCTTCACGTACCGGTCGGAGGTGGTTCAGATCTGCATATTTGCGCCATGAGATACCGCACGCATCGCATAGTACGGGCGTCGGCAAGCCCTTTGGCGCCTTCCACCACTGCTTGGTATCACGCGTTCGACAGGCACCGCACGATGATAGCGCTTTGCTTGGCGCACGTACGATTGAACTTTCCGAATCCGAGTCGTCAGCGGGGGGCATGCTGTGTGCGGACTGTGGTGTTTTCGACATGCCAAGTAGACGCAGCCTGCTGTTCTCTTCTCCGAGTTTCGTACTGTTTTTGGAAGTTTAAAGTCAGATAGGACGGAAGAGAGGAAAGGGACAGCAACGCACTTTTTCCAGTGCCCGTAATATCGCACGACTTCATAGATCGTGCGTGTGCCAACCTCGTCGCGAACAGTGCGTAGCTCAGCGCCGTGAGTGAGAACGGCATCTTCAAATTCAGCCATCTCGTCGTCGTCCCACTCGCGGTCAGCACAGCGGGTTTCTGTGGTCTTCCACTGGTACAACGTAATACTAAAGTAAGAAAGGGTTGTGAGGAGAGAAATACAAAAGCCCACCTTTTCAGTGCGAGAGACATTGGACATGGTTACAGCCGAAAAGTCCCGACCGAGAGCGTAAGCCTCGGAGAAACGCCGAATGGCCTCAGTGAGCCAGTCGACGTTGGAACGCAGGCCCTGCTTTGCAGTTAGGCGCATCTTACGCTGCTCGACTACATGACACAGTATATAAGGGGTGTGTGACGCCGACAGAAAGATGGACTCACGCTCGGCAACTGACGGAGAAAATTGGGCGTGAGTATACAAAGCAGGCGACTTGAGAGATGAAGCATACCCACCTTCTGAATCAGACATGTCATGCACGAGACTCAATACCTCTACGGTTGCTTCCCCACCTCGTTCTTGGATATCTCAAGTAGCCTCATGAGCCCACGAAGTGAACGGGCGGAGCTCATACCTACCTGGATCACGTGGACCATCCTTAAGGGGTGTAGACGCTTGATATTTTGTGCCGAGCCGGGTCGTAGTGCGGGGGAATATGAGGTCATCGGGATCTGGATAAGATGCGCATCTCAACATCCATTTCCAGCCAACTGAGTAGGAACCCACCTAGGGTATCTTCTGCGACAGTGTGCAATCTGCGATAACCAATCAGATGACCACGTTAACCATGATGTCAAAAGAATCTCGGATACGGACCCAAAATATCGGAACGGCCACATCTTAAAATGGCGCACTGGAACGCTTTCCTCCTTCTCCGCCAGGGTACGGTCCTTACGTGGACGCCCACGGCCTCGCGCCGGTGGTGCATGGGACTTGGGCTTTGCGGCAGGCGGAGGCACGTGGCGCACGTCATGACCCTCCACGGCCTGCTCGTGTGCGCGCGAGCATGGCCCACACGTCCAACCATAGCCGCGCGTAGGCTTAGCGATCAGTGGTGGTTGCACACAAGCCATGTGGAAGAATGATTTACAGCGGTCGCATCGGACAGTTTCTTGTCTTGATGAGAAAAGAGGCGGGGAGGAGGTTCAGGAAATGGTGGATTGAAGAGCAGGGGACGTACGGAGGGCACCAATTGGAACATGTGTCACAGTTTCGAAGGGCGTCGGTAAGGTCAGGCACAATCTCCTTTTCAGCCACTACGTATTCGTAACGCGAAGTGAGTTCATCACGGATGCGTGGGGGGACTACAAATACGGGCGTATGATCAGGGTCATTCCTTTCTGTCGCCACAGATGAACACGTACGGTTGCGGACGTCGTTAGACTGGATGACTTCAAACTCTTTCTTGATGTACGGGTCGAAGAGACGATTGAAGTAGAATCTGTCTGGGCGCTTTTTCCAGCCTGCTAGGTCGGTGATCTTGTCACGGTGTACGACGAAGCACTTGGCACGTAGTTGGTTGATATCGCAGATCTCAGAATAGATCGCGGCAAGGAGGAGCCGTGAGTCTGCCACGGGGCGGTCGCTCACATCTGAGGGGCGGTAATACCACGCGAGGCGCACGCGCATGTACACTGGCGCAGGCTCCTTGCCTTTGCCCTTGTGCGAGGGCTGCACGTCCTCCGCAGAGAGGAACTCCATGATGCGGGCGACAGAATATGGCGTACCATCTCGAATTGACCAGCTGGGTGAACAGTAGACGTGGTCTTAATTTGCGGATGACAAATAAAAGGAGGAAAAATGTGAATTAAATTGGATGAGAATCTGCAAGTGCCAACGAGGGAAAGTGGCGGATAACTACCATTGACTTTGACCGAGTCCCCATTTTTGAGAGTGATAGCAGTAGCCATGAGGCACAGGCGTTGGCGAGGTCGAGGGAGAGATCAAGTTGGGCAAAAAGGGCCAGAAATAAATTTCCAAGTGGCAAGGCGGATGGGGGTCGTCGAATTAAGGCTCCTTGGAGCTAGAATAGGTTTTTCTGGGTTGTGGAAGGTGGTAGTGGATGGGAGGTCGAGCTGGCCCAAGGATACCCCCGAGAAACTGGACCAGTGTTAGAATCCAAACTCCGACGGAGGCATGTATTGAGGACGTGTTCGATGGTTTTCTTCGTCTG
>Ga0137362_10000371_pt1 | contig 22640 bp, 6 predicted proteins | sample MadtaG_2_FD_104801 | JGI IMG/M metagenome (GOLD analysis project Ga0137362, IMG submission 104801) | Vadose zone soil microbial communities from Angelo Coast Range Reserve, California, USA - Mad1_100_16 metaG | ecosystem: Environmental > Terrestrial > Soil > Vadose zone | place: USA: California... | reverse complement strand
TCAATCTTTGATGCTATACTCCATAATTGTCGGCGGCAAAACTGCCGGCAAACGCCGCGGAGAGGTGGCCGAGAGGCTGAAGGCGGCGGTTTGCTAAACCGTTTTGGGGGTTAAAACCTCCAACGGGGGTTCGAATCCCCCCCTCTCCGCCAGATTCTTGCCAGCATTGGAGTTAGGGGGAATCTGTCTGTCGGTTTAGGCGAGTAATTAGGCGGCTCTCTTATCCCAGTGTTGTCCCACCTATCCCAACTGCTGAAAATTTGAGCCGTTTCACAACCCGAAAGGTCAGCGGACCTCGCAGCCAATCGTATTGATTTACAAGAACTTCCAGAGCTCTTGCGACAGATTCGGTTCCAGCGCTGTACGCTGTTTCTTCGGTGCATCGGTCTGCGAAACCGTTGTCTTCGGCCTCGGAGAGGGAATCCAGCTGACCCTTCGGTTCGGCGCCGAAGGATTCCTGAGAGTGAAGCGTAACGACTGCGCGCCAAATTCTTGAGCGATAAGCACTCTCGACGAATGCATGTCCGCGAAGAAATCCACTGTCGCGAAAATGTCATGCCTTGCCGGCTAAACGACTAGAGTGGTTTGAGATTCCTTTAGAGTGGTTTGAGATTCCTTCCAACAACTTCGTGCTTTGGATCTGGCACTACTTTGCGCTCAACTCCTGGAGCCACTTCAGCAAGACTTCCAGCTGTTCGCGTTCCACAGCCGAGAACTCAACTCCCAATTCCCATGTTTGGCTGCGGGTAGATCACCGTGGCGAGCGCGGTGAAAGTAGCACCGCCGTGAAAAATCACAAGCCTGTTCGTGCCACGGGACGTGGATCAGGCTCGGAAATGAACAGCCCTCCCATGCCAAGCGTCCGTCAGTTCAAATCTGACCCCCGCAACCAATTCTAAGAAACACAAAACATAAGGGCTTGCCCCAACAGGAGCAACCCCTTTTTTCAGGAAAATTTGAGTTGTTTCACAACCCGAAGGTCGTCAACGGACCCTCGCAGTCAATCTTATTGATTTACAAAGGCGTCCGGAGTCACGTAGGGAAGCCCTTCCTGCCCTTGGGACAAATTGGGGACGGAAATCAATTTTTTCTCTGCGATTTCAGGCCAATCCGTCCCAAACAATTCACCCAGCTTTCCTGCCGCCTCGCGCTCACCATTGTACGTGCAATTTTCAGTATCGACTGTAACGGAGGTAAAACGCGCGACCGGGATTGCACCCGTCAGACGTTGATGCGATTGGACGGTTGGTCCGGGCGAAACGGAATCAGCGTCTATATCACCATCTCTACAGCGGCAAGCAATACCGACAGCAAGGTACGCTATTGACAGTAACGTAATCGGGATATACAGTCGACGCGTTTTCGCGAACTCCTGCGCTTGCTTCTTCTCCGCTCATTGAGCATTGGGGCGTAACACGATGAGCCGTCCCGCCGAGGTTATCGCCACTCCAAAAGGCAGCGCTACGCTTCAAGGAACCGGCGAGAAGTTTTCTCCTGACCTGCATACGGGCGCTGGAACTTCACAGTTTCGATAGCTCTTCGTGAAGCTTTTGGACATTCAAAGTAGGAGGCTCACACTAGGAAGAAACGGAACGGCAATACAAGACAAAGATCATTCACGTCCGAAATTATCGGGAGGGAGGGGCCAGGTGTTTGGTTAACGCATATTAGGAAATCAGTGGGACAACCGAAGAGGTTAGAAACAAACTGAAGAAAGAGGAGGAACAACGATGAACAATCTGGGAAGAGACAAACTCGATTGGTCGCAGGACATCTGGAAACTAATCGACCAGGCGGTCCACGACGAGGCAAAACAAACAAAGGTGGCAGCACAATTCCTTCCGCTGCGGCCCTATCCGGACGCGATGACCGTGCCCTCGGACACTATCAACCCACAAACGATGCAGGTTGATCAAGGAGTTGTAACCCCGATCGTAGAGATCTGGGTCGAGTTCGCCCTGACCGCTGAACAAGTGGCTGCCGAGAAAGACTTGCACACGGCCGTTACCCTGGCCACGCGTGCTACAAACTTACTCTCGCAAGGCGAGGACCTCTTGATTTTTCAGGGAAATGACGCGATCAACGACGACCTGTTCAAAAGTAACAGGATCCGCATGAGAGGCGGCCCTGCTGGTGATGGATTATTGAAATCCGCGAAAGAGACCATCCCCATCGACCCTGTTGATGATGGCTCCGGGAAATATGGTGAGAATACTTTTGCTGCTGTTGCAAAAGCATATGCTGACCTTCAAGGCAAAGGACAGTATGGGCCGTATGCCCTCGTGTTACCAACCGTTCCGTATGCTGATACATATGCCCCACTCAAAAGCACCTTGGTTACGCCTGCGGACCGAATTAAGCCCCTTGTGACGGCGGGGTTCTACGGCACGGGAACGCTGCCTCGCCCCAATGGGTCCAATCCAGACGCCACGTTCAAGGGTGTCCTCGTCTCCCTGGGAGGAAACACCATAGACTTGGTTGTGGGGATGGATGCGACGACTGCATTTATGCAAGTCGACGATCAAGGGTTGTACCGTTTTCGAGTCTTCGAGCGCTTTGCGCTTAGACCTAAGGATGGGACGGCCATAGTGGACTTAGCGTTTGCGGCGAAGGCCGGGAGGACTAGGGCCGCAGGCGCTGGTAGGTAACTGAGCAGTGCTTTTTTGATTTGTCGAAGAGCTACAAAGCTCCTACTTTTAGGGGTTCCGACTGCAACGCTCGCCTTGCGTTTCTTTTTCTTGGGTGGAGGCGTAAGGAGGAACAATGCGTTTCGAAAATCAGGGCCTCTCTCTCTGGTACGGCACGGCGGACACGCCGACGCCAACTGAAGTGGTTCAGCAGGCTGACGAGATTACTATCACGCTTGGAGTCCAGCCTGCAGATGCGAGCAACGAAGTTGAAGTCTCGTACCGTGTGAATCATGGTCCAACTCAAAGAATCTCCGCCAAGTGGTTACGGCATGATCTTTCTAGCAACGCCCAGTATTTCTCAGCCAGATTTGTAGGACTTCGCATCGACGACACAGTGGAATACGCGGTCGTTTGTCGCTGTGCGGGACGACAGGTGCCCTCCCCAGGAGAAGCAAGCCGACTTATCTCTTCCTTCAGGGTCGTAAATACTCAGGCCTCGGCTTCACGCGCGATGAGTATGGCAGTTGGTGCGGGAGCCAGCGTACCCGTTAGGGTGCTTTCAGGACCAACAGCTGACCTGCGACCGATGCCGCCGCCTGTTACTTTCCCGCTGGCTCCCTCTTTGACCTTGCCAACCATCAATATTGGGCGTTTGCCCGTAATCGAGGTGCTCACCAGCAATACTGCCGAAAAGCAGATCGTTATCAACCAATTGAACGCGGCGCTGAAGTCTGAGCTCACATCTTCGGCCATGGAAAGCAAGAATGGCGCCCTCGGCAACCTCCTTCAAACCCTAACGCCAGCCGATCTCTCAGTCGAGCAAAACCTTTCGCTGCGCGACTTTGTTGGAAAACACACAACGCTCCCAACGGATCCGGCTGCAAACCACGCGGCGCAAGCGGCGATTACCACGCTGTCTTCGACGACCACGGTAGGAGCGCTTCTGGGACTCAACCGTACCATCGAGGGCAATCCGATCTTCAGTGGCATGGTCGCGCAGACAAATCTGACCACGTTGCTGACAACTTCCCCGGCCCTCACGAGTGTGCAACTGCAGACTGATTTCATCAACAAATACGCAGCTTTCCAGGGAACCATGCCAGATTTTTGGACGCAGCTCAGCCAAGATGCTGAGTTCAAGGAAGTCGTCCCGGAACTGCAGCTCACAATGCAACTGGGAGCCTTGACGCTCAAGAATGCGCTTCTTGTTTCAGCACTCCGTACAACATATAAACCTTCCTCGCTGCGCGATCTGACCAAGCTGGATGCCCAAGCGCTTCAGCAGCTCATCACTTCGCAGAAGATCCCGATACCTAGCGGGATCTCGGGCTCAACGCCAGCCGAACAGCTTACTAACTATGTCAACGGAATCGTCCGGCTGCTGGAAGCGGCATTCCCCACTGACTATGTGGCGAAAGGGCTGGCCGCCTCAACCGGCGCGGCGTTGCAATCAGTAGCCAAGGTCCTCTCCAATTCGCCTGGGATCGATCTGGGGGCAACCAACCTTGACGGATATCTCAAGCAGAACGCGGCTAAAGCGTTCCAAGGCATCCCCCAGGAACAGGTGGCGGACGTCACCAAGAGTCTCAAGCGCGTACAACGCGTATTCCGTATCAACCCGGATTCCACGACGCTGACCGCTCTGCTGTCTGCGGGTCTCGATTCCGCTTCAAAAATCGCGGCGCTCTCCCAAAGTAATTTTGTGAAAGAGTTTTCTTCGAAGCTTGGCGGCGACTCTCAGGCGCAAGCGGTCTATTCGACGGCCAGCCACATTAATGCCCAGGCGGTGAATGTCTATCGCACGATCCAAGGCGGACTGAAGGAAGTCAGTCCGCGTGCAATTGCGAACCCGGCGTTCAATCTTGCCCAGGCGATTGAGAAGCACATTCCTAACTGGGAAGAGTTATTCGGACCGACCAGCTATTGCGACTGCGGCGAGTGCAGCTCGGTTTACGGGGCTGCGGCCTATTTCGTGGACCTGCTGCAGTTTCTCGGCAATTCGAAAAAGAATGCGCAGGATTTCACACCCTTGGATGTCCTGCTAGGCCGCCGGCCGGATTTGCCGTATATCAACCTGGACTGCCAGAACACGAATACACCGCTGCCTTACATTGATCTCGTCAATGAGATCCTGGAAAGTTATATCCACTTGAGCGGCAAGCTGGATTCGTCGACTGCCCAGAATGTCTCCCCCGACGCCACGGCAGCTGAGCTATCGGTGAACGCGGGAAACACGATTGATGATGCCTACGCGAAGTTGAAGGATGCGATCTACCCGCTTTCGTTGCCTTACGACCGCCACCTGAACGTGGCGCGTCGCTACCTGGCATTTCTCGGAGGAAGTCGGCTGCAGGTGCTTGAACTCTTTCAGACACAGCAGGCGCCAGGCGACAATGCGGCGGCACTGGCGGCGGAGGTGCTGGGACTTAGCAGGACGGATTTTGCGCTGATTGCCAACTGGGATTTCCTGTCGGGAAGCGTGGCAACGCCCCCGCCCCTGCGTTTGTTGTACGTCGGAAATGCGCCGGCGACAGAGCCCTGGAAAAACTGGATTTCTATCGTTCCCAATTTCCTGCGCCAGACCGGACTGGCATTCAGTGATCTGATCGATCTGCTGGAGACCCGGTTCGTCAATTCGGGGCGGAGTCTGACGCTCGTGGGTTCGGACACCTGCGATCTAACGAAGACTACCATCATTTCTCTCGATGACGCGGCTCTTACAAGGATTTTGCCGGTGTTGCGCTTGTGGAGGAAGCTTGGATGGGCGATGAGCGACCTCGACAAGGCCCTTCGCGTGTTCGCGCCCGCCGGAATCAACCGAGGCTGCCTGCTGGCCCTGGCCGATCTGAAGCAGTTGCAGGTGCAGTTGAATCTGCCGCTGCCGCAACTCCTCAGTCTCTGGTCCGACCTCGATACGGATGGGCCGGGTTCGCTCTATCTCGGGCTGTTTCAGAACAAAGCGGTGTTGAATCCTGTCGATCCCGCTTTGGCCCTCTCGGGAGCAGACATCACGCCGGGCGCGACGATTACCGATGAAACGCCAGCCATCCTTGCAGCGCTCCGGATTTCCGCCGACGATCTCAACCTCATTCGGACAGCTACCGGTCTTGTCGATACAGCAACGAAGGTCCCGCTGAACCTTGCGACCCTTTCGCAGCTATACTGCCACGCCATTTTCGCGCGGGCGCTCGGGTTGCAGCTCTCGGATCTGATTTCTCTGATCGCGCTGACAGGTATCCGCCCATTCGAGCTGAGTCCGGTGGACCCGATGACCGGGCCGGCCATCCGTTTTGTTCAGGCGGCGCGTGCGGTGCTGGCTTCGCCATTCTCGGTGGCCCAGCTCAACTACATCTACCGCGCCATTGCAGATCCGGCTGGAGGTGTCGGTCCGTTGCAAGCCAATGCAGACCAACTCGTGATGACGCTGCAGACAGGACTGCAAAAGATCGCGGCGGCGAGCGCGTATTCGCCCGATCCCACGGGAAAGCTTCTCCGCCAGAAACTGGGCGCGGTCCTGGGAAGCGCGCAGCTTACGGCTGTCATGGGCTTGCTTGGTGGAAGCACCGTATACACAGCCAGCCTGGCCGCCCCGCTGCCTGCGGCAGCTCAGGGTTTGGTGAGCCGGGTTTCCTACGACAGCACCAACCAATTGCTCGAGTCGAACGGCGCTCTGAGCGATGCCGATAAGGCAAACCTGCTGGCCCTTTCAAACGACACTGCTTATCAGAGCGCGGTCGCCAGTCTTTATCAGCAACCACGAGACATTCTCGGCAGCGCCGTGACCTTCGTGAATGCTTCTGAGGCCCTCCACAGTTCGAATACCTCGGACCGCTATTCTAGTGTTCTGCGGAGCCTGCTGAACTATCTGACCGACACGCAAAGCCGCAGCCTGGTGCAACAATCGCTCAGCCAGGCCTTGTCGCTCGACTCGGCGACGACTGCGCTGCTTCTCAGCGGGTCTGGCCCGGCCTCCCCGGCACTTCTGAAATCCGATCGCAATGCAACCCAGCCCGCGATGACGGACTTTCTCGACGTGCGCGACGGCGGTCTGCTCGCGACTTATTTCTCTGACACCGCATTGACCACCATCAGCAGAACACAGATCGATCCGACGATCTATGTAGCCCCCCAGGAACAGGTGGTTTCCAACCCAGGTGGAGTGCGCTGGCGCGGGAAAGTGCTTCCGGAATTCAGTGAGAGCTACACCTTCTATGTCACAGCCAATGATGGAGTTCGCCTTTGGGTCAATGATCAGCTTGTGATTGACCAGTGGTCAAACCAAGCCGTCTCCCCGCGCGCCAGCTCTCCCATCAATTTGATTGCCGGGCAGCTCTATGACATTCGCCTGGATTACTACAACGCATCGGCGACGGCCACGGTCGCGTTGGGCTGGAGCAGCAAATCCACTGGCAACAACGCGAACGTTCCGATTCCCGAGAGCGCTCTGTTTCCGGCGAATTCCTTTCTGACACTGAACCGCCTCTACCCGATCGGACTGCTGTTGGGCCAGTTCGGCATGAAGGCGGACGAGGTCGCCTATCTTGCGACACACCCAGCTGACTTCCAGGGTGTAGATCCGGGCAATCCAGCCATTACCGTGAACTTCGATTTGACGACGCTGCCGGTGAGCCGATCAGACGCGACATCTGTAGATCAAAAGGCAGCCGCATTCTTCGACCAGTGGTTGCGGCTCAACGACCTCTTTGCGCTTCGGAAGTCCTTGCCTTCGGGTAATGTGGGGCTGTTCGATGTCTTCCGAGCTGCTTCTGACAGCACGGACCCAACCCAACTCAGCAGTTTCACCGCCAATACCGTGCTGCGTGCAACCGGGTGGGACAAAGGAGAGTTTGCGGTCCTGAGCGGAAAGACCAGCGTCAACGCCGCGGTTGCAGGGTTTGGGTTGTCGGACGCTGATTTTGTCAACGCAGCGGGCAGGAAAGGCATTGGGTTGGTACGCCTGAAGAAATGCCTCAACCTCAGCCAGCGGCTGGGCGTCTCCGCATTGCAGTTATTCTCATGGGCCAATGTTGCTCCGTCGTCCTCACAGGCGAATGACATCAACAACGCGGTGAAGGCGAAGTACGACGACGCCACTTGGCTTACCGTCGGCAAGCCGCTCAACAACCAGATTCGCGATGATTCCAAGGCTGCGCTGATTGCCTACGTCCTTAACATGCCGGCCATCAATATGCCGGCCATCGCCAGTCTAGGTTTGACCGACGCCGATAAGCTCCACGAATATTTTCTCATCGACGTGCAGATGAGTTCGTGCATGCAGACGTCACGGATCGTGCAAGCTACGGCTGCGATCCAGCTCTTCGTTCAGCGCTGCCTGCTGAACCTGGAGAGTGGAAAGGACCCTGCGAACGACCCGACATCGGTGGCCGCGAATGCGATCGATGCCGCGCAATGGGAGTGGCGCAAAAACTATCGCGTGTGGCAGGCCAACCGCAAGGTGTTTCTGTACCCGGAAAACTGGATTGATCCGACGCTGCGCGATGATCGCACCCCGTTTTTCAAGGACCTGCAAACGGAATTGCAGCAAGGAGAAGTGACTCCAGACCGCGCTGAAACAGCGTTTCGGAACTACCTGACGAAGCTGCTGGAAGTTTCACGCCTAGAGATTTCCGGCTTTTTCTGGGAAAACGATACCGACGCTTTCAGTAACGCCACGCATAATGTGTTTCACGTTTTCGGCCGCACCTTCGCCAGCCCGCACGTCTACTACTACCGGCGGCGCGATAACACGACGATGACCTGGTCTCCATGGGAGAGAGTAGACGCCGACATTCAGGGAGACCACCTGATTCCTGTGATATGGAACCGGCGCCTTTACCTTTTCTGGCCGATGTTCAAAGAGAGATCGACGCCGACAGTTTCTTCAACGCCTTCTTTACCTGCTAAGAGTCTGGAGATACGGCTGGCGTGGAGCGAGTACCGCAATGGGTCGTGGACAAAGAAACAAGCCACTGTCGATCCGCTCGTCCCACATGGACGTGATGCCTACACTGACGATTTCGATCCGCACAGGCTCTCGTTTGACGCTAAGCTGAGTGGGCCAAACCTCAGCATTCACGTTTACGGGTTCATTGACACATTCGAAGGGGGTCGTGTGACCCATGATCTCCTTAAACTTGGCTCGGTCACATTTGACGGATGTTCTTCTGTCCCATCTGCAGTAGTCGGCGATGGAGGACTCGCTGACCTGACGATTCCTCACTCGACGCATATCGATGCTATGCACGTGGATGAGGGCCTTGGCCCTTTGACATTGACGACACTCGTCCAGACTCGAACTGAGGTCTTGTCTGGGGGGCAGGTCGAGATTTTGTACAGCCCGACCCCGGTTCCCGTTCTTGGCTCTTCGCCATCGCCGTTCGTGCTTTCTTATCCGGAACCGTTCTGGCCGAACGTGCAAATGAATGCGGCCCCGCCATTTCTCTATGCAGATGACACGCGGACCTATCTGGTTACTCAGCAATTGTTCGGGATCGCGACCGCTCTCGCTTCGCCTGCCAATGCGGTTGTTTCATACGGCCCCGAAGAACTGAATCTTGATGTACACCTGGCAATTCGCCCAATTTTGCCCATCCTTGCTGCCGACACGGCTATTGCCAGAGCTACCGCCTCGACTGGACTGGTGGCACCCGGGAACGGTCTCATGGCAACATCAGGTCCCAGTGATTGGCAGAATTTGTCTCTGCGGCCTCGCACCCAATTTACCTTTTCAACGCACCGTCACGCTCATGTTTGTGATTTCTTAAAGGCACTTAACTGGCTGGGTCTGCCGGGTCTCATGACGCTCGATAATCAAAAGCTCGATCTCCAGGATGTGGGCACCGCGTCGACGTTTTATATGCTCTATGCGCCTGGCGGCATTGTGAATTCTTCCTATCCGTCAGAAGAAATCGATTTCACTCCGTCCGGCGCATACTCGCTTTACAACTGGGAGATCTTCTTCCACATTCCGTTACTCATGGCTACGCAGCTGAGCCGCAACCAGCAGTTCGCGGACGCGGAAAAGTGGTTCCGCTACATCTTCAATCCGGCCAGCAATTCCACTGATAGCATTCCCAGCTGCTACTGGAACTTCCTGCCGTTTCAACAAAACACCGAGCCTGAAAGAATTGAGGATCTGCTCACCGCCCTTGAATACACGGGCACGGACCCGGTTCTCCTCGCGGGAAAAGCCAGTTTCTCCCAGCAGATCGCGGCCTGGGTCGACACGCCCTTCAGTCCGGACTTGATCGCCAGGATGCGCACCGTCGCCTACCAGAAGACCGTGGTGATGAAATACATCGACCACCATCTGGCCTGGGGCGATTCTCTTTACCAGCGATTTACACGCGAATCAGTGAACGAAGCCACATTGCACTATGTTCTATGCCAGGACCTTCTTGGCGATAAGCCAGTCATCGTTCCAAAGCAGGGCATAGTCGCCGATCAAACGTACCACTCTCTGACTACCGGGCCTGGGCTGGATCCCTTTTCCGACTTCCTGGTCGCGATGGAAAACCTGTTTCCGTTCAGCACGGATGGAGCGTCCACCAATGCGGGCGATTCTGGTTCGAGCACACTGTCAGGGACGGCCATGGTCCCGTATTTCTGCATCCCTCCCAATGACATATTGCTGGGTTACTGGGACACCGTAGCCAAAAGGTTGTTCCAGATCCGGCACTGCATGAACATCGCTGGGCAGGTGCAGGAGCTTCCGTTGTTTGCGCCGCCCATCAATCCGGCGCTGCTGATCCGGGCGCTGGCCATGGGCATGGACTTGACCAGCGCGCTGAGCGACATCAGCGCCTCGACCCCGTTCTACCGCTTTGCCTACATGCTGCCCAAGGCGCTGGAGTTGTGTGCCGAAGTGCGGTCGCTGGGAGCGTCGCTGCTCTCAACGCTCGAGAAGAGCGATGCGGAGGCGCTGTCAAACCTCCGGGCGACGCAGGAGACCGCGTTGATGAAGGCAGTGCGCAACGTCAAACAGCAGCAGTTGAACGAAGCAAACTCCAACCTGGATGCGTTGAATGACTCGCTGGCGATGGCGCAGAACCGCCAGAACTATTATCAATCGCTAATTACCGCGGGGCTGAGCTCCTTCGAGCGAACTCAAGTCTCACTCCTGAACGATGCACAAATGTATGAGGCCATCAGCCACGAAGCCCAGCTTTTCGGCAGCGAGCTTTCGGCAGTCCCCGATGCCACTGTCGGGTTCCCCTGTAATAGTACGACGTTTGGTGGTAGCCAACTTGCGGCCATCGCAAACTTTGTTGCTGGAGGGTTCGGAATGATCGCCGCGATGGATTCCAGTTCGGCGAACCTTGCTGGCCTTACAGGCGGATGGGCACGCCGAAATCAGGAGTGGCAATTCCAACTGCAAACTGCGAACCTCGAAATCACGCAGATCAATGATCAAATCAAGGCTGCCAACGCCCGCGTGGCTGCTGCCCAGGCCGAGCTTGACAACCAGGACCTGCAGATCTCGAACGCTCAAGACGTCGAGCAATTCCTGCGCACCAAATACACCAACCAGGCGCTCTACGACTGGATGGTGGGCGAGATCTCGTCGATTTATTTCCAGTGCTACCAAATGGCCTATGACCTGGCCAAGCGCGCCGAAGCGTGTTTCGTCTTCGAGCGCACGCCCGATCTTACGACCTACACGCCGTTGATCCAGTTCGGCTACTGGGACAGCCTGAAGAAAGGCCTTCTCTCCGGCGAACGCCTGTACCTGGACCTCAAGCGCCTGGAGATCGCCTACATGGAGCAGAACCAGCGCGATTATGAAATCACCAAATCGATTTCGCTGCTCCTGCTCGATCCTATGGCCCTGATCAATCTCAAGGAAACCGGCGAGTGCACGGTGCAATTCCCCGAAGCGCTCTTTGATATGGATTATCCGGGCCACTATCTGCGCTGCATCGAGAGCCTCGGCATCACCATTCCCTGCGTCGTGGGCCCTTACACCAGCATCAACTGCACGCTAACCATGGCGAGCAACAAGATCCGCTTCGACAATACGGCCGCCGACAAGACGGACTACGTCAAAGACTCCCACTATGTGACAAACTTTGCAGCGGCCGAATCGATCGTCACCAGCTCGGGTCAAAATGACAGCGGCCTGTTCGTCCTCAATTTCAATGACGAACGCTACCTGCCGTTTGAGGGCGCTGGGGTGATTTCCACCTGGCAACTTTCCATGCCGCAGGACACGAATGCGTTTGATTTCGAAACCATAACCGACGTGATCTTCAACCTCAAATACACCGCCCGCGACGGCGGTGAGAGCTTGCGATCGGTGGCCCGGGCTGCGGCTATCCTTCCGCCGGGTTCCACGCCGGGGGCAACACCTGACGCGACGGTCCTGTCCCCGCTGCAGCAGCAAACAACCCTGGCCCGCGCGTTCAGCCTGCGCCACGAATTCCCCAGCGAGTGGTACAACTTCCTGCATCCGCCGGACTCCGTTCCTGACCAGACGATGACGATCAATCTGGCGCAGGAGCGCTTCCCCTTCCGGTACCGGGGAAAGAAGATTCAGATTTACCAGGTGGATGTGTTCCTGAAGTTCCGGGATATCTACGATCCGGCTACGTACGCGGCGAACGGGACGCCTCTCGGCGACTATGGCAGCAGCAAACTTCCGTTGACCATTACGTCGCCCTCAGGCGCACCCCGCACATTGCAACTTGCAGGCAATAACGCAATTCTTGCGGGTGTGCCGTTCGGCGCCGTTCCCCAGCCACCGCCGGTTGTACCGCCGGTACCGCCAGCTCTTGGCGGGCTCGGTACCTGGACGATAGTTGCCAAAGGAGCGGATATTGGTAGCATTGCAGCCAGCTTGCAGACGCAGGTGACGACCGGGGCGAACACGTTCAACCGCCTGTTAGTGGATGCTATCGAGGATGTCTTTCTCGTTTGCCGCTACTTCACAAATTAGACTTGGAGGCGCGGCGGAGCTCGCCAAGTCTTGCTTTCTTCTTTCTTTGGTTTTAGCCGGCCTACCAATTCCACCGATGTGTTTGCCCATGTCCTGGGAGAGTCGCTGGAATTCAGATGCTGGCGGCCGAACGCTCGCCGGGACACCAGGTTCAACGTCTCCTGCGGCTGAGCGTTGAATTTCGTGTTGGAAATGATGACTTCTTTCTCTGTCGGACCGACTACACGCACTTGTAGGCTCGGCTGCGAGCCAAGTGTAGGAGATCGAGTAGTCACCCTGTGTTTCGCCGAGTTTGACATCCTGTCTGGCAAGGCCGATGTTGTAAACCCGGGCTGTGATTCCCGCTGCGGGCAAGCCGTTGTAGAAAGTGCTGGGTTAGACATGATCGCCTTGATCTGCCCCGTGGCTCCGCGCGCGGAATCATACGACACTCGAATCGCCTGACTGCATTGTCTAAAGTACACGTAACAACGGTCGGAACGTTTCCATGTCTCGGAACAGCGACTTGTCTTGTCTTTTGTTTGCCGTCCCGACTATGGAGCCTTGCCCATCATATGATCTGTAACATCGACCAAGACTTTCATTTGGTTTTCCCAGAGCTCCCGGCCTATCCTAATCGCTTCTAACGCCACCTCGGCCTGCGCGTGTGTGATGGTTGTCTTTACAACCGCGCGCGGGAGTTCAGTGCCAAGTTGCGCTGCAACACGACGGGCCATAGGCCATTTGTCGCCCAAAATAGAGTGGTTGCCCGGATTAGAAGCAAACGTATATACATCCTTCTCAGACGGAAGCGCAACCTGGGATAGTGGGTGTGTGTGTGTCGTAGACTTAATCGCTTCTCCAGAAACCGAGGGTAACTTACCGCCCCTCTTCCCTAAGACTCGGCGAATGACCCTGCCGCTTTCGGTTTCAACAACGACCTTTTCCCGCATGATTTTGCGCGAAGACTGGAACAATTTCGTATCCGCCTTGCCGGCATTTCTGGTGATGGCACCCGGCACTTTAACTGCTGTGCCAGTTTCTGCCGCCGCCATTGTCTCAGCTTCGGCGACTGCTGTCCGGGCTGGTCCTGCTGCGGAGATCAGTTCCGTTGATGCCGACGTTCCCCCTGTGCCTTTTATCCCCAGGACAAAAAAGACAGTACCGACCAAACCTAATACAGCTTCTTTAGGATCCTTGCTATAAATCCCGTGCGCAAGTTGGGCTGGCGGGACCGTAAAAAGAATGAAGGTCTTGAGGTCTCTCCCTATTTTTCTCGATGGATGACTGAGCTCATCCGCAGCATACTCGTCACCTCCTCGAGTATGCATATGGCCTTCTTGATCATAGTTACTTTGATTGAGGTAGAGGCGTTCTTCTCGTTCATCCCGCTCTGGGTCTCGCTCTGGGAGAGGCTCAATCTCCTTAGGGATTAAAGGCACATAGGAGTCTTCTTTTGCTGAGCATACACCTTGCAGCCCAATGCCAGGCGTTAAGCCGTTCGCATCTAAGTAGCTAATTGGATTTTGGAGAGAATAATTAAAAAGATTCGTACTGCCATTTACTCCACTTGGATCCGCAGAAGTCCACCTGCCCAGCCACGGCGAATAGTACCTTGCATTGTGGTACGCCAGACCCGTTTCCTCATCTCGCTCCATGCCGGTGTAGCGATATCGCTTCAGAGCTACTTCGACCGCACTGCGTCCCGCCTGATACGAAGTATTGCCATACGGGCAATGCTCCTCGTATGAAATGACTTGCGCTTGGTCATCCAGTTCCAACGTAGCCGTGCCAAGATGATTGCTGAATTGATAGCGAATGAGCGGCGATGGTGAACCGTCGTCATTTCCCTGCGTGCGAGTTTCCACGAGAGCGACGCGTTGCTTATCATCCATGATGTGCAGCGTCTCCCGCTCCAGAGTGACGGTAGCACTGCTGTCGTACTCGCGGTAAAGCTCAAACCCGCCCAGATAAAACCTTTCCTTCTTCTTTACCCCGCCTGCCGATTCGGTCACTTTGCGGGCGCGCTGACCGCTGGCGTCGTAGACGTAGTAAGTCCGCTCGCCCTGGTGCAGGACGCCGTCGGCATCGGTTGCATTTACTGCCTGCCGCTGCGTCATGACCAATTCGTCTTTGAAGTTCCACTGCATGGCCTGCAACTGCGGCATGGCCGTCATGTTGCCGTGGACGTCGTGCGCATAATTTTCATTCAGCGGCTGATTCCCGCTCACCGTGGTGAGCGTCAGGCGGTTACTGACCTTCCCGGATTCAAACAGACTGGCGTCGCTGTAGGTATAGGAACGGGTCCATCCAGGGTTGGCGGGCTGGCTGCCGCGATGGTTCAACTGCTGGAAATTGCCTACTTGGTCGTAGAGGTACTGCTCCGTGTAAGTTCCCATCGCATTGCCATCGCCCGGACTTATCAGTCCCGCGCCAGGAACATCGTTGTACGAACTCGCGGTCGGCGGCAACTGATTTCCGCTTCCGTCCAGCCCCAGTTGTTCGCGGCCACTGGCTAGAGTCAACCGGTAGATCGCGTCATACGTATAGTCATTGCTGGGCTCGACGCGCTGGTTGCGGAAGAACACCACGTTCTGAATGTCGGCGTCATCCTGAATGTGCGTAATGTTGCCGACGGGATCGTACGAATAAGCGAGGTCCTGCACCGTTTGCTGATCGGCTGCAGAGGATCCCCGCGTCGTGGTGAGACGAACCAGGCGGAAAGTTTCCGGGTCATATTCATATGCCGTCTGCGTGTTGTTTCCATATCCGATCAAAACCCGCTGGCCTTTGGCATCGTAATCAATATTTGTGACAAAAGCAGTTGCCGTCGCGGCGCCGCGCAGATTCACGCTTACCGTCTCAAGAAAATTCGCTTCGTTGTACGTCGGCCGCACCACGCTCCCGTCCGGCGATGTCCCTGCAATGGGACGGTTGAGGGCGTCGTATTGCGTGCTGCTGGTGAAGACATCGGGCAGGAGCGGCGGAGCCGCAGACCAGTCAGGCAGAGATTTGTAGTCTTCGACAAACTGGCGGCTTCCGCGCAGAAGGTTGCCTTTGAAATCGTAAGCTTCGTCTTGGCCGGTGTCAGGATTTTGACCTATGCTGGTCACAATCCCTGCGGTGTCAAAGTGTTGAAAAACGCGTGTTCGCAGATTGAGTGTTGTGTCCTCCGGCTGTCCTTCCCCGTAGATGGTATTTGCGAAGAGAAGCTCGACCGCCATTGTTTGCGGATCGGAGTTGGCGGAATCCGTGCCGAGAACGAACCCACCGGTAGGCCGGCGCAACACATCGTACTCGGTGCGAAAGTTGTGGCCGCGGCTGTCCCAGGCGCGGATGGGCTTGCCAAGGACATCGTTCAGCATCCAGCGCTCGCCTGCTTCCATGCTCGCCTGATGGATGCGGTTGCCAAGTACGTCATAGTCGTAGGCCATGACTTTGCGGTCCAGCGCATCGGTCACGGAGCGTTGGTTGCCCTCGATATCCAGTTCCACGCGGATGGCGTATTTTCCGTCGCCGGCGTTGTCGGCAATGGTCAAGAATGCCCGGCCAAGAGTATCGAAGTATGCGGTGGCCGGCGTATTCGCGTGCGCTGCAGCCTTGGCAGCTGCCTGCCTCTCGGCCGTCATTATTTTGGGATCAGGCCAGCGCTGAGTTGCTTCGGTCGTGAACGCAGGGTCGGTGCGCAGCGCATACCAGCTCGGCGAGTAATCGTCCAGCGGCAGCCGCTTAAAGAAATCGCCCACGTCAGGATCGGCCGTGGGATCCGTTTGCAACACGTTGTCATTCACATCCGAAGTCTGCTGATGCCACGGATCGAAGACCACTTTTTCGTAAGTGTGGTCGGGATGCAGCGTGGCGACAACTCGTTCCACTGGGTCGTAAAACAGGACGGGACTTACCCCAGCCTGGACTCCGAACTCGAATTGATGTCCTTTGGGGAGCCGGCTGAAAAACGGCTCGTACTGGCGGACGGGTTTGCCCTTGTTATTGAAGATGGTCCAGCCGCTGCCCACCCAACGTGGACCGCCGTCGGTGACCGGTCCCGGTTCAGCTTCGATTTTCTTCTGGATTTCGCGGCCGAAGCCGTCGGAATAGCTGAAGCTGATCTGCGTCTTGCTCTGCTGATCCGGACCGAGATCGCTGACGTGGGTCTCGCGCGCGATCGTGGCAGAGAAAGCTGGCTCCCACTGCGTGGGGTCGTCGGGCGCGGCTGAGCGGGTGTTGAAGAACCGCTCGACGTCATAGACCACGCGCGCGGTGGCACTGCCAAGCAGATCACCTGCCATGGTGTGTGGGTCATCAGTCGCGTGGAAATCGTCTATTTGCGTTTGTGGTAGATCCGCTGTAAAGCCGTCGATGGAATCGCCCACTTTCTCCGTCGTTTTGCCCATTACGACGGTTCCAGCGACCATGCCCAGGATGTCAAAACTGACTGCGGCGCGATTGCCATTGGGTTCAGTCACTAACGACGGTTGGAGCACGCGGTAGTCATTGACGGAGGTCACGGTGCTGGACAATGCGTCCATGGCTTTTACCGCCAGCAAATCGTTAGATTCGTCATAGTCAACTGAGGCGGCGTTACCAAAGGGGTCTTCGATCCGGCGCGGCAAGAAGAAGTGGTGAAGTGCCTGGGCCAGCTCGTCCTGTGAGGAAACCGGCGTTGCCGCGTAGTACACGCGGCCCGAGGGCGCCCACCAATGGCCGTCTCCATCGAGATCAATGTAGCCCCCGCCATCCGGGGCCACACTTCCCAGAACCGCTGTTGGGTCGGCCAGCAGGGGTGTGGCCGCGCGAGCATAGACCTGGGAGATCAAGCCCGGAGTGAAGGCGAGCTTGTAGCTGCTCCCCGGCAGCGCTAAACGCTGCAAGACCCCAAGAGGCAACAGAGCATGCGCGTCGCCAGCACTCTGTCCCATATCGTCCGAACGGTAAAGAGTACGCTCGCGCTTCAGCAGCCGGCGATAGGGTTGGCCGGGATTCAGACCCGCAGGGTTGAGATCCTCATAGGCGATTTCATGCGCGCCATCCGCTGCTGCCTGGATCTTTCCAGCGAATTCGGCGAAGCGAAAGAGGTTGGTCACCTCCGGCTGCGCTCTTTCAGGCTGCACCTGGAGCAGCTCATAGGCGCTAGCCTGTGTCGGCAGTGGCGTTCGGTAATCGTCATCGCCGAGCACCGCGTTGGTGAAGCTGGCTTCGTTATAAGTACACAGAATGTTGCTCTGTTTGGCTTGATCAGCCTGGTCAAGAGCAGTCAAGTCCGGATCGATATAGCGGTGCCCGTAGCCGACGGCCGCGGATTGCAGGAGGTTACCGTAGGTGTCCACGGCCAAGGTGAATGCGTGCGTTACTCTGGGATCAGCAGCGTCTCTGGCATTGGCGGCGTTCGCGCCAGCCAGGGCATCGCCTACGACGTTGAATAGCTTTCGCTCATAGTGGAAGTCGATGGATTCGCGGGCGTGAGCGAGGAAGACAGCATATTTGTTCGGCCCCTGCGGCTGGTAAACCTCGAGCGTGTAATTGCGTTCCGAGACACTGTAGGGGCGATCCGATGCGTCCGTGCCGTCGAGTGCATAAATTTCCTGGCGCAAGATGGAACCACGCAGCGCGCGGCAGGCCTCGCGCGTTTCTTCGCCCGTCAGGTTGTACGCCATGCGGCTGGCATTGGGGAGCAGAACTGTGGTGGGCAGGACTGTGTCGGGCAACAGCATCGCCTCCAGTTGCTCCGGCGTCAGACCTGGAATGGCGTCGCCCTCGCCGTAGTACTCGCTTTCGAGGTGTTTGGCGATACTGTCTCGACCCAAAAAGACACCGGTATGAAACCACGTCCTGGTGAGGACCGGCGGCACGCTGGATGCGGCATCGATGTTGCTGGCCTGCGGGAAGGCGCCGCTATCTGTGAGCGCGCCAAGTTCTTCCGTGTCCAACTGGTCGACCCGGCCAAAGCCGCGAAACTCGCGCTCTACTCCGTCATAGAAGCCGTGATGGTAGGAATAACGGGTCACAAACCGGTTGCGGCTCACATAGTCATAGGTTTCCACCCGTTCGACGACGTGCACGGGGAACGGGATGCGCGTTACCCACGGCGTTCCCGCCAGCTTGTCGGCCACGTAGAATTTTGTAGAAGGGGCGTACTGCACGCGCGTCTCAGCACCCAAGTTGTTGACCGACCTGACTAATAGATGAGGTTTCTGGCCTCCCATCAAGTCGATGTAACGCATTGGCTGGCGGGCGTTCCCGGGCAATGGCGAAGACCAGACCAGGCAGGCGGTACCGTTGCCGAGCAGATCGACCGCGGTTGCCAACGAGGAGCTTTCCACCCGGGGGAAATGCTGCAGCGTCCTTCTTTCTCCCCAGGCATTGCCCGACTGATTGAAATAGAGGTGAACGCTGCCGTTAGCGAAATAGACGATGTCGGCGGTGCCGGAGCCGTCGATGTCGGCCAAGTGGATGCGGCGCCCGTCAAACAAATCCTGCGTCTCGAACCAAGGCGCGCGGTCCATGGTCACCTTGGCCCCGAAGCGTCCGTAGCCGAGATTGGGCCAATAACAAACTTCTCCATTGCGAATGCGAACCAGGTCGGTCAGCCCGTCGCCGGAGAGGTCGGCAAGAAAGATGGTCTCCGCGCTATCGGCGAAAACCAGTTTGGGACCTTTTTCCTCGTCAAACCCTTGGCGAACGCGATGTCCCGGCCCAAAACCGGCAGTCGCGAGCGAGTCGTGCCACAGAAACGCGTTGTCCTTGCTGATCAGCAGGTCGGCGTGGCCGTCGCCGGTGAGGTCAATAAACTTGAGGTTCGGATCCCTCCAGTCCAGAACGGGGAGCTGCTCGAATGAGGCAAATTGCTCCCAACTGTCGTCGTCGGTCCGCTCGAAAAACCCCGGCGTGGGGGCAGCGAATTGAGCCAGATCCAGATGGCCATTTCCCGAAAGGTCGAGAAGCTGCTGACCTCCGCTTTCCAATGCGGCAAGCGAAGGCCGGGGAGCGACCATCACCGAGTCGCCGAACTGCGCGCTTGTGGAGGTGACTCCGGCATCGGTCTGCTGATTTACGGGGCTAATGTTCGGTTTGTAGTACCAGGCGTTGCCCTGTTCGGTCAGAATGCCCGGCAGTCCTTCACCATCGAGATCAACCCATCGGTACCCGGCGCCGTCGAGTCCTGACGGCAAATTAGCGGTGCTTTCCTGGTCGAGTTCGTGGACGGTTTCATTGATGGTCGCCTCGGTGTATTCAAACTGGAGGGGTGGAAGGGCTTTGGAGACGTACCCGTCGCTGCCGTCGTGCCGATACGCAGTTTGCTGGACGGAGAGCAGAGTGGAATAGAAGGGCTTGGTTGGATCGGCGGCTGTTTGTGTGGAATGCAGGAAGTCAGTGGAGCGCACAAGACAATTGAGGCCGACGTCGATCTCGGCGGCGAAATGATGGAACATCAGCACGCGGCGGCACAGCCGGTACGTGCGAATTTCAAATGCTGCGCGATAAGTGGAAAAAGGATCGGGTCTTGAGATCCAGGTCCCGGTCTCCTGCGGCATGGGAACGTTTGTATCGTGTTCGCCGTAGTCGAAAACCAGCTCGAAGCACCAGTCGGTTGGCTGTGGGGTGGGCTGCTCCTGGTGCAGGTCGGGAAAATACGGGGTGCGGTTGCCATACAACACGCGCTTTAAGTACGAGTTGGCGGAACGGCTGAGAGAAGTTCGATTGCGCTCGTGGACCTGAGAGAGGTCCACGCCCGCGGAGTCTTCTTGTTTGTACTGATATAGCTCGACATTGCCTTTGTCATCGTACGTCTCGCAAATGTGCCAACTGAAGACTCGGGTTGGGTCGGCAGGATCTATGATCCCGCTGGTTGGCGTCTTGCCATACCACGACGTGATGTTGTTCCTGTCAATGGACCGCCAGAAAGTGTCTTTGCGGTCGGACACATTGACCCAGCGCTCGATACGGGCGAATAGACCCTCTATCCGCGGACGGTAAGCATGAACCTCATACTGAACGCCGAAAACAGTGCGAGAAGAAACCGAGCGCACCCATGCTCCGCTGTCGAGGGTTAGAACTGGCACCAGGTCTTCGGCGCCGGAGAGAATGAATGTGTCGCTTTCCTCGGCATCAGCATACTGAGGAAGACCCTTGTCTGTTTTTCGGGTTATCGATGGAAGTCCAAGCGACCATCCCAAGCCAAACGCACCATTGCTGGCTCCAGAGTCATAGGAGAGTGACAGTTGTGGACCGAATCCCGAGCGACCTGGGCTGACGTAGATTGGCACCGAAAGCGATCCCGTGCCGGTAACGGGATTGGCTGCAAACTTCTCGCCTATTCTGCGAATTGCTCCGCCGCCTTTTGGCAGACTAATCGAAGGCAGAGGACTGGAGATACCCGATGAATTTTGGGACCGAGACGTATACCCATGAGCGACCTGTATTCCGGATTCCTGGTCGGCCACGGACGAGAAGTTCCTGTTCGGTTGCATAAGAAACAAAGGCTCTCAAGCTCAGGCGGTATTGCGAGATCATTTCACTTTGAACCTGCAAATGCAACCTGCTAAGTTTCTCCAACTATCGCGGGCCTGCAATCTTCGAAGCTGTAGATCCCCCACATGGAACCCGAGCCGACGTCGGTCATTCCGCGAAGTCTCGGTTCTTTCCAACACAGCCGTGCTGCGAGTCACGGAGAGTGGACCCCTAACCAAGACTTCTTCCAACAGCTATCTCAATGCCACCCAACATTTCGCAAATCCATTCGTACCAAAAACGAGCAAGAACCCTATGTAATTGTGAGCTTGGGGCCAACTTCGAGTGAGAAGCAGATTGCCCAGAATTCTTGAAAATAGTGAAGACGTAAAGGAAGGAAGGATCGAATGGTTGAAATGCGCGAACGCGCTTGCAAAGCACGTGCCCTGGTTGCCCGAGGGGACTGTCACAAAAATGTCACGCTAATCACGGTAAAGGGCAGCAAATCGCGAATGAAACGTGAACAACGGAGGAGAAGTCGGCTCGCCGCGTTTCATCGTAACTTGCCGACTGCCCTCCCTCGGTCTAGCCTGTCTTCCGGCAAGATTTGATTAAATAACGTCGATGGCTGTTAACCGGAGGATTGGAACGCCAGCTGCGTAGCTATCCGGTTTACGGTCCTCTGTCCCGCGGCGTAACAACCTTTATCCCAATTTATCCCAATAACCTGCCAACCGTGCCCAAACCGTCCAGAGCCAGCCGAACGGCGTCTTTAGTTTTCAGCAATTTACCAGCGAGCCAGTGCGCAATCACCCGTTTGCTAAACCGTTGTACGAGCTAAAACTTGTACCGGGGGTTCGAATCCCCCCCTCTCCGCCAGATTTAGATGGTCCCGCTGACCCGTCTCCTTCCTTTGCTCAGGCCCATCCCGCGACACGATCCGCGTTCCTCGGTCGCGAGCCCCAGAACGAATAGAGTGCGATGATCAGGTAGGCTAGCAAGGGAACGCCGTACGCCAGGGCAAGGCTATGCGTTTTTTCTGAGATGAGACCCATTAACGGCGTCAGAACGGCTCCGCCGACAATTGCCATCACCAGCAGCGACCCGCCCAGCTTCGTGTTTGGTCCCAGTTCCTTCAGTCCTAGAGCAAAAATCGTTGGAAACATCAGCGACATGAAAAAGCTGGTCAGAAATACACACCACAGACCCAACCAGCCGGGCATCAGCACGGCGACCGCGACCAGCACAATATTGGCGATGCAATAGGCGCCCATGAGCTTTCCTGGATTGATGAAACGCATCAGCCACGCAGAAGCAAAACGGCCCACGCCAAACGCCGCCAGCGTGCCGGTCAGAAAATATCCGGCCACCTTTTCGGATTGATGGGCGTACTCCTGAACGTAGGAAATGAAGTAGCTCCACGTGCCCACTTGTGCGCCGACATAGAAAAACTGCGCAACAACCGCGAAAAGAAAATGGGGATACTGGAATAGATCGCGGAGATGCCCGCGGCTGCCGGCCTCATTTTCGTGCTCGCTGTGAATAGAAGGAAATTTCGTGCGTAGGATAAGCACCGCCCAGATCAGGGCAATCGCGCCGATCACAAGATAAGGCTTGACCACGCGCAGCGTTTCGGAACGAAGGTAAGC
>Ga0137362_10000369_pt1 | contig 22681 bp, 45 predicted proteins | sample MadtaG_2_FD_104801 | JGI IMG/M metagenome (GOLD analysis project Ga0137362, IMG submission 104801) | Vadose zone soil microbial communities from Angelo Coast Range Reserve, California, USA - Mad1_100_16 metaG | ecosystem: Environmental > Terrestrial > Soil > Vadose zone | place: USA: California... | reverse complement strand
TGGTATCACGACTTTCTGTCGCCGCTCGACCTACCGGAAATGCAGCTCGATGCCGATCTGCATGCGGCCGGGACACCCGAGGCGCTGGCGCTGCGCCGACGCCACCACGACGGCGAAATCGATGCCACGGGTGAGGAAGGCGACGAATGGGCAAAGAGCGCGGAAGGTCAGAAGACATTCCGAAAGCTGCTCCGGTGACGGAACTGCGCTGCACCCGCGATCTGGCGCTGCGCCTAGGCGCGATCGGGCCTGAGACCATCGCGCATCACCGGGAACTCAAATCCGCCGGTCATATGCTCGTCCGCGACACCGAGACGTCTTGGCCGATGTTCTGGCCGTGGGAGTTGAGCCGCGCGGATATGGCGACGGCGAAGTCGAGCTAAGGGAGACAACCATGGAACTGGCACCGGCAAACGATCGTGGCTTCCTGAAGGGATCGTTCAAGGATCACAATGGGGAGGCCTGCAGCATCCAGAAAAGCTCGCTCGTGCATCCGGATTGCATCTGGCTTGGCTGCGAGCACGAGACGGTGCACCCCACCATGGGCCTATCCTGCGGGGCACGAATGCATCTGACCCAGCAAATGGTCGCCGACCTGATCCCGTTGCTACAGTATTTTGTGGATACCGGCGAACTGCCGGCGAGCTAAGCCGTCCCGGCGCATCTGGAACACGCGGTAGCCTTTTCCCACTTATATGGCGGTCGCGGTCCACTTCGGAGATAGGACCACCTAAACCGCCAGTGAAGCAGTCGGCACCAAAAATCAGGCAGTCGCATGACCAGCCCCGTACATCCGGGCCACGACCTTCCGTGCAGCCGCGTCCGAAACACCAAGGCCTCTCAGAACGAACAGGATAGCCCCAGGCGCGAGTTTTTGTGGGCGGGCGTTGCTACCGGCCCAAGCGTAGATCGCGCCCACCGTGGCCGCTGCGGCGAGCTTGACCCCGGCTGGCTCCAGGTCGTCGACTGCTGCGCGGATCAGGCGCGAAAACTCATCCCTGACATTCCTGCGATAGATCGGGTTCGCGGCGCAGGCCGGTGCCAGTGGCGACATGGCCACGCCATAGAATACCGCGATTGCTGCCGCGAGCGCGCGCAGCGGGTCTTTGTCGGGAACGGCGCGCATCGAGTCGAGATCACGCGCGAGCAACTTCGCGAACACGGCGGCGATCAGCTCGGTTTTATCGGGAAAATATTTGTACATGAGCCCGGCCGCAATGCCAGCGCGTGCGGCCACCGCATCGGTGGTCAATCCCTCCATTCCCGACCGCGCAATGACGTCGATGGCGGAGGCCAGAATTGAATTGCGGCGCGCCTCCAAACTGGCGAGCACCTTCTCGGTTTTGCGGTAGGCCATCAAATACCTTTCTAAAGCGTCTCGACATATTCGGGATCAATATTCTTTTCCGCCATGAGTCGCATCAGTTTTGCGATTGGCGCGGGGATGGCGTCCCCTGCCGCGTAGCGCTGCGCCTGCCGGGGCGATATGCCCAGCACGCGGCCTGCCTCGACGATGTTAAGGCCTAGATCGGAGAGCAATTTTCGGTATTGTGCGTTTGTCATGGTGTGGCCTTTCCGGTGCCCTCTCAGGCCCGAAACCGGCCTGCGGTGACAGGCCGGCGGAGACGCCAATCCCCGCCGGCCACTTTGTTTAATCTTCCAAGGTCGCGCGTAGCGCCAAAGCCTCGGAAATGATGCCGCTGCGGCAAAGGTTGTCGATATAGTCGACGAACGTAACGCGTGTATCGGTGCAATAGGTGCCTTTGCGCCGTTTGCGGCTCGCTTCTGGATGATCGCACCAGAACGCGCGGCGCAGGTCTTTTTGATTGGTGATTTTCATAGCGCGCTCCCAACCATAAGGCCGATGAGCACGAAACAGAGAATCACAAAACATGCTTCTAGGCGGTCGAGTCTAGTTGTTCGCATAATAATCCCTCTCAGTTAACGGACCCGCCAAGGTCCGCCGGCAGTGTTGCCGATTGCTTTAGTCCGATAATGCAGGCATGCGGGCTGCAAGCCGCAAAGATTCCGCCCAACCGCACCCGATTTCTTTTTGGATGCGCTTTGCCTCGACGATTTCGGATTGAATCTCCTTGTCTAGGTCACGCCTTCTGGGCTCCAATCCGCGAGCCGCGCGCATGCTGTGTGCTAATACACTCATTTTGATCTACCTCTCTATTCGGCAGTGTTGCCGATCATGCCCCGCGCGAGGAGGGGCATGGGCTGCAACGCTTCAGGCCTTCATCATCGTGGCATAAATCCGCTTGATCACGTCATCGCTGCTGATCTGCTGCCCGGTGTTGGTCCGTGCCCAAATATTCAGGTTTGCAAAATCCATATTGACCTTCTCGCCCTGCGCGGCCAGCTTTGCCGCGAGCCACGGCGAAACGGCCCAATGTTCGTACACTTCCCAGTCATAGGGCTCAAGTCCGTGCTTTTCGCAGGCCTCTTCAGCGGACTCGGCACCAGTTTCGAAATCATCGTGTATCCACATGGAAGACGTTTCGTCTTCAAGCGGGTTAGGATCGCGGGCAACATGCTTCCATCCAGCCTCTCTTGCCGCCTCCTCATAATCTGGCACGGGCGATATCAGTTCAAGAGCCTGATCACAAAGTAACGAAAGATCGGTGCCAGGATGCGCGTCACCATTCGCGAGAGTGAAGATAAGCGACGATAGGCAGCAACTCACCTCTTGCTGCACCATTTGTTCGATTGTTTTCATTGGTCCCTCTCAGTTAGGCCCGCGCCATACGGGCAGTTATTGCCGATAAATTGGTCATCTTCAGGCCCCTCCCCGCATTGGCGCGGGGGCATGGGCCGCAACACTATTTGTAGACCGCGATTCCGCGCGTGTAGTGGGTCGACAAGTCATCCCCGAAAGCCGCATCTTCGGGCCGCAGGATGTAGAGCGCACCGCCTTGCACATAGCTTTGGAAAGCCGGATAGCATGCCATGATCTTGGCGAGGCGCTTCAACGCGCCGCGCTCGCGGTCGGCCATGGGCGTGTAAGACGTGTAGTCCTTGCCGTTGCCGTGCCGATAGTGGTGGTGTTCCAAAAACGGCTTGCCTTGGTCGTCATGATCGAAAGTAGCATTGAAGCCTTCAACAGGTTTCGTTCGTCCTTTGTGGCGGCGCACGATCGCCCATGATCCATAACTATTGCCGTCGCCGCATTCCAACTCATGCCAGCGATGCAGCGTCATCGAGATGCGGCGTAGCGCGGTGGCATCCTGATACGAAATGCCGGCTTTGGTTAGTGTGTCGATGCAATTATATTTCGTCATTGTCTGTCCCTCTCAGTTAGGCCCGCCATGGGCCGGTCATCATCAGGAGCCGCGTTACGGCTCGACGGGCAATATGCCCGTTTCGACCTTAAGCGGCAATCTCCAAAGACTCGGCGGGAATGGCGAGCAAATCGCGGAAATAGTCGTCATTGATCTGCAGCACGGGTTCAACCGGTATCCAATCCCAGTTGGGAATATCGATAATCTGTCCGCCGCTCTTCCAATGAAACGAAACGGCGGAAACGCGCGACTGGCGTTTGCCCGTTGGCAATGTGACGTCTGCCCAGATCGCGCAAGCGCTCCCATCGGGCAACGCGATGGCATCGCGCAGGGCGAGCCAGCGCGCGTATTCGATCCCCTTGCGCGCTTGCTCGTCGCGGTCGAAGGTCCCGCGCGTGCTGCCCATGGTGACCTTCTTTGCGCGCGGGCGCTTTTCGCCAGCGACGCGAACCCACATTTTGCGCGGCAATGGGCCGTAAACCGTGGCACCTCGCGATTTGAATCGCGGGTTACCGTCTTGGCCTTCCATAAATCCATAAACTTTCCAAGCCATGTTTTGCCCTCTCAGTTGAATGTCTGATGGCCATCATCAGGCGCGACACAATCGCGCGACGCGGCTTGCGCCGCGTTTCGGCCTATGCGTTGGCGAATGGATTCGGCATGCGGACAACCCGATCAAGCCGCCAAGTATATTCCCGGTCGCGCTGGATCGATTCGTTGTCCGGTTGACCGTTGCGACATCGGACCGGCAAGTAGGTATAGCGCTTGCCACAATGGGCATTTTCGAAAGCCGCGCGCTTTTGCGCACCTGCGAGCGTTTTGAAGTTTTGCGATAGCAGCATGGTCTAATCCTCTCAGTTCGTGATGGCCATCATCAGGACGCGCGTCACGCGTCGACCCGCAAGAGCGGGTTTCGGCCTATCGTAGAGCGAGTGAAATCGCCATGCCCTGCATCATTTCATCATAGGTCAAATCTTCCGGATTGAATTCGTCAAGGTATGCGCAGGTGAAATAGTTGAGCGGGGAAGCGAGCGTGCCGTCAACCTGATGCAGGTCCATGGCGCGAACCGCCTCGCAGGTGAGTCGCAACGCGTCGTCACGCGAATCTTCGTGCTCATCTGCCCATGCATTCCAGATGCTCAAGAACGTCACGGCGAGCGCGCGGGCTTTTTTGTCTGGTGTCATCATCGGATTATCCCTCTCAGTGGCCATCATCGGGCAACGCATCACGTTGCGACGGGCTTGCGCCCGTTTCGGCCTTAGTATCCCGCCCAAATGCGAAGCTCGGCGAACGTGCCTCCCCAGATGAGCTGTTCGGAATAGCTGGCGCTGTTCCATGTGAAGCTATCGCGGACAATGATCTTGCGCCCGGCAACGCCGGCAACGAACCAATCATGCTGCGAGGCCCAAAGAAACTGCGAGGGCGAAAGCTCGGTCGCGAATTCGAGAGAACGCGCGGCCTTGCGCAACGGATCGGCCGGCGGATTGGCGGCAAACGTCACCGCAGAAAACGGAGTGGCTTGATTGGTCATGTGATGTCCTCTCAGTTATCGCGGCGCGCCAACGCCGCTCCTAATGCCCTAAGCCCGGTAGGTCTTGCGACCGCCGGGCATGAGGCGATGATGCGAAGGGCTTAGACTGGCGTGCAGTCAGCCAGAATGAACCGCATTGTCTTGCCTGACTTGTCGAGCTTGACGAGCGCGACCTCGTCGCCGCGCGTTCCCTTCGTGCGGGATTTGACGACCTTGACGACCTCGCCGTATCGATCGCCCATCATCCAGCGGTCAGTATAGGCGGGGATTTGAACGCGTTCGGTCATTTGGATGTCCTCTCAGTTGCGGGCACCGCGCCAACGGCTGCCCATGTCCAAAACCATACGCCAATATGGCGCATATGCAAGAGCGGCGCGGGGAAAGATTTTCCAAAGATCGCCAAAACGGAGAATGACGTTCTAAAGATTGAGCACGCGCTCAAAAGATAATAGTTGCCATGGCAACGAGTGAAATGATGATTATGGAACATCTCGCGGTGCAGCGTAAAAACACGCGCAAAACATGAGCAATATCAATAAGAAGAAAGGGGATTGACAGATGCACCAAACATCATGCCGTCTCGCGCGCGGCTCTCCCACCGTAGAACCAACACTCAAAGCTTGCCGCAGTACAGCGCGCCCGATAGGGTGCGCGACATGCCAGCGCTCCCCAACGCCAGACAAGAACGCTTCTGCCAGCTCGTGAAGCAAGGCATTCCCCCTTATCGTGCATACCCTTTAGCTGGATACAAGCCAGACAGCGGCGCTCCGTATCGGCTGTCAGAAAACATCAGAGTAAAGCGCCGGCTAACGGAGCTAACGAGGCATATCGCCGTGAAAACACGCGTAACGATCGAAAGTCTCACGCAAGAGCTAGACGAGGCGCGCGAGCTTGCGGCGCGCGTGGATCAGCCGTCGGCCATGACGGCGGCAACCATCGCCAAGGGCAAGCTGCATGGCCTGATGGTCGAGCGCAAAGAGAGCGGACAGCCTGGGGACTTCGCAGGCCTACAGAGCGCGGCTGATGTACTGGCGCAGCTTGCAACGGAGCTTGGGCCTGAGACGGCAGCGCTACTGTCGGCCGCGCTGGCGCGCAGGGAAGACGCAGAGAGCACGCTGCAATAGCTCTCGTTGTATCGCTTGCCGGAGCAACGAGTACACGCGCCGCGTAGGCCAGCGATATCAACGGCTTAGGCGACGAGCGCCACTTTCCTAACGGACCCTCTGACCCCCGGGTCGGGGCTGAGTTCCCGGCCCGGCGTCGAAAATATACCTTCGGTCCAAGTCTCAAAGGGACCCATTTTTGCGGCGGGAAAATTTCCACATAATTTTCCGGGGGAATTTTTTGGGCCCCATTTTTGCGATAGGGTGCCATGTGCCGGCCCCGGGTTTGGGTGCGTTTCACAAAACCGGTGAGCGCCTGCCTAGCAGTGATGCGGCAGGAACTCGGGGCTGGTTCTTGCAGGGGGATCCGCTTCTGGTAGGGACCCCCTTTTACAGAAGTGGTCCCATCGATGTTTTGAGCTTGTGCTCATGGCAGGATTGATATTCTGCCGTAGGTCTGCCAATATACTGCCATGGCAGACAAGAAGCGCGCTGCGGCGCTCAAAGAACTTGACGCGATCGGCTTCGACGAATTGGACGACTTCTTGGCGGAGACGATCCACACGGCGTTCCGAAAGGGCATAGATCATCCGCAGTCGATGGTGATCTGGCGGGCGATCCGCGAACTACCGAGCGATCAGTGGTCTACCGGGATCGAGTGGATGATATGGGCGCTTCGGGTCTCGACGGATCGGGAGAAGAAGTAGGTGCCCATGGCAAATAAACCGATATCTAAGGCGGCTCAGGTACGCGCGCTTCGGGAGCAGCGGACCGAGAGTTCTGGCGGCGGCGTGGAAAGCAGACCCGCAGCGAGGGGGAGTAATGCGGTCCAACCCCTGCAAAGGCCTGGGGCCGGCGCGTACAGTAGCCGCACAGCCGGAGTAGCGCCCGGCCCGTCAGAAGCCAAGCCGATGAAGCGAGGCCGTCCCCGGATAGGGGAGGTGCGAGAGAAGCCGTGGCTTACGGCGGAGCCTCCGATGTCGGAGCGGACGTGGTACCGGCGGCAGAGGGAGCAGCGGAAGTGATCCAACCGTTTACCAGAGAAGATTTGAAATATGGCGAGGCGATCGTGCAGCAATTGCACGGACTAAAAGGCTACGATGCGTGGGCAGAGTGCGTCGCGAAAGCGATTGCCGCCGAGCGCGAGCGTTGCGCATTAATTTTGGAACATAGGGCGGAACTGATGACTAATTCTCTGCATTTCGGCGACAGCAGTATGATGGTTCACGATACACATCGTGCAGCGCGGGGCTTACATCACGCTGCCGATACGATTCGCGGTTAGATGCCTTAACGCGCGCGTGCCCGGCTCCTCTGCGCTGTCCAAAGTTAGACATTCGTTGAACCTTTGAGTTTTCTGCTGCACTCATGTAGTGTATCGGAATTGATTTGGGAGGTTACCGTGAGTATGCTTCAGGACATTTTGCTCTTTTACGCCGTGGGCAGTGTGATCGTTGGTCTTTTTGTCTCCTCTATGGACAAGGTCAGCATTACTTTGCCGAGCGGACGATCGACGCCGTTTCCTCGTCTTGTTGCGGGCATTTTTGCTGGCGCGATCTGGCCATGGACCCTTTGGAAACTGGTAGTGGGGCGATAATGAGCAGGCCAACGATTACCGAGGGCATCCATATGATCCATGCGGTTGGCTACATGCGGACGTCGTCTGCGGCGAATGTTGGGGAGGGCAAGGATAGCGAGCCCCGGCAGCGTGCGGCGATAGCGGGGTACGCGGCGGAGGCGGGATATGAGATCGCCGATGGCGACTACTTCTATGACCCTGCGGTGAAGGGCAAGGACGCGATCACGGATCGTCCGGGGTTTGCGGCGATGCTCCTCCGCATTGCGGAGAACGGGGTTCGGACGATTATTGTCGAGAGTCCGGACCGGTTTGCGCGGGATTTGGTGGTGCAGCTCACGGGGCATGATTATCTGAAGACACTCGGGGTAGTCCTCATCCCCGCGTCGGCACCGGATTATTTTACTGAGGAAACACCGACGGCGGTGCTCGTTCGGCAGGTACTCGGGGCCATCGCGCAGTTCGAAAAGGCGAGCCTTGTCGCGAAGTTGAAGGCGGCGCGGGATCGGAAGCGGGAGCGGACCGGGAAGAAGGTTGGTGGCCGGAAGAACTACTTTGAAATGCGGCCGGAGGTGGTGGAGGCGGCTCGGGAGCTTTGCTCCGGCCGTTCGCTGCGCGCAGTGTCCGCCGCGCTTGCGGCTGCGGGCCATCTGACCCCGAGCGGGCGACCGTATGCGGCGATGGCGGTGCGGTCGATGCTCGCGACGCGATCGAGGGCGACATGATGGCAGACCGGTACGCGGACGATCCTGACGAGACGGCAGGCCGCCGTCTCTATCGTGCGCACGCCGATAAGCTTGCTCGATCGCAGATCGCGGTGGCGAGGCGCGGAGTGAAACTGCTTTGTTCGGATTGTCCACCTGTCGGGTATCCGACGGACAAGACGCGATGCACGCCATGCCCACGGCGATCGGCGGCGACATGACGCATGAGAAGGAGAAATTGGCTGTTGCCGAGACGCTGCGCCAAGCGGCCGACCTAGCTGGTAACTATAAGAATGTGCTGATGACCGAGGAGCTGCTTCGTCGCATGGCGACTGAGCTTGACCCGGACTATGTCGAGCCTGATGCCGCAGTTTACGCCAGAACGCGATCTGGCTTTGAAGCCGTCGGCCGCGCGAGCGTCTACGGCTATTTGAACTTCCATTTCGTTCCGACGGACGGCTTCGATCTTTATACGTGGGGAACGGCTTATCGTATTGGCTATTTTGCGAACCGATTCGCTTTACCCGCCATTCGGCCGCGCATTCGCGCCAAAGCTATTTGTGTCCGATATGCGCCCTATCCTCTAGGGTAATTGGTACGGTGCGGAGACGCGACATGAGCGAAGAACTGCTGCGCAAGGCGACCGAGATGCGCAACGCGATCGACATGATCGAGGGTGCGCTGATGGGGCTCGGCGACTTCGTCGATCTGCCGGATTTGTTCGAGGGGACCGCCGAGCACGTCAACCTTGCACCCAAGATGACGGTCGGCGAGCTGCGCCGGGTCTGCACGGCGCTCGCCGAGTGCACACGGATTATCAATTCGGAGGAGTTTGCTCCGGATGAACTGCGCCGTCATGCCCAACGAGCGCCGTGGCAGCCTATCGACACCATTCCGCAAGATCGTCCAGTCGATGGATGGCATAGCGTTTGGAAGTGTCCGGTGACGATCGCCTACCGTTCGTGGGGAGATCGGAACGCATGGGTTGAAAAGACCCTGACAACAGAATGGCCACTTGAGGCGTTCACGCATTGGCGCGAAACGTCAAAGGCTCCCTCGCTCACATCGACTGAATGCGCACCTCCTAAAGCTTGGACCGAAGCAAAAGCGGAGATCGACGCAGGCTGGCCCGATGATCCGGCGACGGCCGGTTAGCCACAATTCTTTACCGTCCCAGGGCAATATTTGCTTTCCGGCTCCAGGAATGAGTCTAATATTACACCCGTCAATAGAGTGCGGGAGCGTCAACATGGACGACAGGGATAGCCTTCTTTCCATCGTGCGGGAGCTGCGTAGGTTTGCCGGTGCAGCCTATGGCAAGCCGGTCAGGGTACCGGTCACCGCCGCCAACCTGACCGATCTTGCCGATCGCCTCGAACGAATTGCCATCGGCGATGCAGAGTCTCAAACTGAACAGGCCTGATGCCCCGCATCTGCGCATGTGGCTCATCGGATATGGCAAGGAAGAAGGTGGTCTGCCGCGCCTGCCATGCCGCCGATATGCGCGCGCGGCGGTCGAGCATGCCAAAGGCGGAGGTGCCCGTCGTGGTCATCCGCTTTCGTCGCCGGAGTCTCGATCTGCACAGGCCGGGGAAGAAGCGCAATGAGCGCCCTGTCTAATTTTGGACAGGCGACTATCGTCCAAAATTAGACAGGGATGGCGAGATTTTTATTAAAGTGTGGCTTCAAAGAGACGCGCTCCGGGACGGGTTCGGTCTATCCTCCGAATCATTCGAACCCAGTACGGAGTACTTTAGATCATGAAGAAGCATATATTCGCGGCCTGCCTTGCCGCTCTTGGCGTTGCCCCTGCGGCTGCCGCAGACATGGCAGTGAAGGCCCCGCTCGCGGGCGTCGCGCGACCGATTTACGACTGGACCGGCCTCTATCTCGGCATCAACGGCGGTGGCGGGAGAAGTAGCAACTGTTGGGACATGAACGGGGCGCTACTTTTCGGCTTTAGCCCGGCCATCTCGGAGGGCTGCAACAACGGCACAGGCGCGGTGGTCGGCGGCCAGATCGGCTACCGCTATCAGACGGGTAATTTGGTCTTCGGCATCGAGGCGCAGGGCGACTGGGCCGACCTGAAGGGGAGCAACACCAGCAACGTGTTCAACGGGCTCAAGTTGCCGGCTGGCGTCGCGCTTTCGCTCACCAACACGAGCAAGGTCGATGCGATCGGCCTATTCACCGGGCAGATCGGCTACTCGTTCGGTCCGCTGCTCTGGTACGTCAAGGGCGGTGCGGCGGTGACCGATAATAAGTATGACGGTGCGCTCAATCTCACCATTGCGCCTCGGATCGTGAACGCTGGTGGGTTCTCGCTCTCGGCGACCGACAGCGCCTCGGCGGTCAAGTTCGGCGGCGTCGTTGGTACCGGTCTCGACTGGATGTTCGCCGACGGCTGGTCGGTCGGCGTCGAATACAACCATCTCTTCATGGGAAGCAACGACAACGGCTTCAAGCTCACGAGCTTCGGCACCACGCCGGCCATCCCTGCCGGTGTGCTGCCGAAGAACCTGCTGGCACCGGGCATGCCCACCCGGAACGACAGCATCAGCCAGGATATCGATATGGCGACCGTTCGGTTGAACTATCGGTTCACCTCGCACTAACCTCCCCCAGACTGGCCGTCCCGTATAGGGGCGGCCTTTTTTTGCTGTGTTGTTAACGCCAATCTGGCAAAACGTGTTCGATTAGGTCGTCTAAATCGTCCGCTGCCGGATACCATGAGCTGAAGTGGATAATTTCGGTTTGGCACGCGAGACATTGAATCTCCACCCATGTAAAGGGCGTGCCTGCCTCGGTATCCGCATTATTCCAAGCAACATCTGCGCGATCGATTTTCTTACCGCAACTCGGGCACTCGGTTTTGCCGTGCTCCGCCAAGATAGCAGTTAGTTTCTCGTCGGCTGTCATTCCGCATTCCTCAACTGCTGCGCGGGCCGGCCTTTTTCACGCTATGTCTCTGATTCGTTCCTGATGCCGAAGGCGGAGTAGGCCTCGGCGCGCTCGTGCGGTGCAAATCGGATGAAGCGAAGATTCCTTTTGCCGCAGATGTCGCAGTACCAGGGGATGCCGCGTTGGCTCAGCTCCGGGACCGTCAACTCCTTCGACGTCCAGCCACACCGGCATTTGAGGATGAGCAAATCCTCCGGGCTCGGAACATGTGCTTTGGTGGTTCGGTAAAAATGCATTCATCGCACCCTCATGATGTGCGCGCGCATCTGTTCCAGCGTCAGGGAGAACTCGCTATCCGGCGTCTCGACGTCTTCGAGCTTGAGGTGCCACTCGACCATCGGCGCGTCCGGAGCCGGCAGCATCATCGTGCGATGGGCGGACAGGCCGAGTGATGCCAGTTCGCCGTTGTAATCGGTCGCCTGCAGGATGGTCACGCCCGGCATCGGCCGCACTGACATAACGATCGGCTTGCCGGTCTCGCGAACCGCCTTGATGATATCCCAGTCGAGCATTTCGAACGCGCTGATCTTGTACCTTGGACAGCCGAGCGTTTCGAGGAAGGCGACGTCGTCGGGGTCGAAGACGGAGGAGAACCATTTGAGGCCGTAGGTTTCGGCGTGAGAGATCATCTTCGGAAACCACCATCGTGGCGTATGCGTTCGGCGATAGAGACGAACGAGCGGGACGCCGCCGGCCAGCGCCAGGACGTCGGCGCGTGTCGCGCGCCGAGCGGCAAGACATTCCGGATCGAAGCATTGGAACTTCACCGCATCGGCACCAGCCTCGTTGGCGTCCAGGATGAGCCGCAGCGCGTTATCGAGCGAGCCGCCATGGTTGCCGCTGATCTCGGCGACGATTTCGGTCATTTCCGCCACTCCATCTGAAACGCGTCGAGCAGTTCCATCGCTGCGTAGTCGTAGTTCGGTGCATCAGCGATTTTTCTGACCAGTTTTTGCAGTTCCGACGGCATGCGCCCGTAAAGGCCGCCGATGTCACCCTTCAACAGCGTCGGGTCGTACCGGCCTCCTATGCTGTAGTCGATTGTGCTCATAGCACCATCTCCGCCGCCTTCCGGAACGCCGCCCCGATCTGCTCCGCCTGCGCCAGGGTGACGTCATGGGCGGTGTTTTCGAAGTAGAACAGCCGGCGATCGTGCAGGTCCTCGGCAACCGGGCAGGGCCGCGCGAAGCGCGCGAACGCCGGCATCCGGTAGAGCGGCGCAACGTAACCATCGACGATCGGCATGCCTGCCTCGCGGAGCAGCTTGCAGAACCACGATCGCGTTTCGGGCTCGTACACGCGCCCGGGCCGGTCGGACGGGTCAACCAGGAACGGGATCGTATAATAGACATGCCGGCATCCCTTGCGGACGATCGGCATGCGCAATCCCGGGATATCGCCGATCGCCGCCAAAATGGCCGTGGCCTGATCGATCCGGCCCTGGATGATCTGCTCACCGCGCTGCAGTTGCACCAATGCGATGGCCGCGCAGACCTCGGGCATGCGCAGGTTGAGCCCGATCTCCGGCCCGACATGCTCACCATGATTGATGAAGGCGCGCATGCGGGCGGCGAGATCATCGTCATCGGTGACGATCATGCCACCTTCACCGCACTGAATCGGCTTGTGCACGTTCAAGGAGAACACGCCGATGTGGCCGACTGTGCCGGCGAAGGTGTCGTACTCCCATGCGAACGGGGACTGCGAATTGTCCTCGATCAGCGGAATGCCGTTCGTGACCGCGATCTCGCGCCAGACGTTTAGCCGACCTGGATGGCCGAACAGATTGGTGATGAAGATCGCCCGGTGCTTGTCGGTGATCGGGATCGGGACGTCGAGCGCGAAATCATCTTCGTCGACATCGCCGAATGTCGGCGTCGCCCCGGTGAACATCGGCGCGGCGCAGGTGGCGCTCATGGTCATCGCCGGGCAAACGAACTCGTCCCCAGCCTTGAGCCCGACCGCGAACGATGCTGCGACCAAACCTGACGTAGCACTGTTGCAGGCGATGGCGTGCTTGACCTTGAACGTCTTCGCCCAAGCGTCTTCCAGTGCGCAGACCTCGCGCCCGCCGCGTTCCTTGCCGGCGAGATAGCCGGAGAGCGGCACGTTTTCATAGAGCGCCGACGCGGTGAACGAGTTGAACGGCTTGATCTTCCCGATCATGTTTGCGGCTCCTTGCGGTACTGCAGAAAGCCAGCTTCGCGGCCGATCTCGTCGAAGCCGCAGCGTTCGAACACCTTGCGCGATGCGATGTTATCGTGCCTCACTTCCGCGCTGATCGCAAAATCCGAGAAAAAACCGCAGGCCTCGGCCAAGATAGGTCGGGCGAACCCACTGCCGCGATACTCGGGCGCGATCGTGATCGAGGCCTCATATGTCATGAGATCGTTCTTTGCCGCATCGAACCGGACCACGCCGACGCAGCCACCGAGGCCTTCGGCGATGATGACGGCGTGCTCGGGCTGTCCCAGGAGCACATTGAACTTCATCCACCGGTCGTGATCCTCGCGCGGCACGGCGGCGGTTGACCGGCTGTTGGCGCAGGTTACCGGATCGTTACGCCATGCAAAGAGCCGGTCGGCATCGGCGAGCGTCGCGGGTCTAAGATTGATCATCCTTTTGTTCTTTCAAACCGGCCTCGATCAAGGCTTTAGATATGGGAGTCAGGATGGCAATGCTCTGCATCGGATACTGCTTGTACCGCAGGTCATTGAGATCGTCCGTCTGATAGTCGAGGTCGGGCAATGTCGGATGTCCCCATGCCACAATATGCACCTTCAACATGTCAATGCCTCCCGCAATTCCTCAACCGACATCCGGCGTGCCTGATCGCTGCTATTCCCCGCGCCCATGGACTCGTGTCTCTTTTCGTACAGGGGCAATCCGCGCACATCCATCTTTGCGCCCATGGCCTCGGCCAGATCGCCCAGACGATAGGCCGGCAACTCCGGGATCGCAATCTCGCCGCCTCGCATGGTCTCGGCGGTGTCCAAAACGAGACTCACCGCCTCATCCATGGTCATGAAGAACCGGGTGCATTCCGGATCGGTCACCGGTACCGTGTCGGATGCCTTGAGGATTTCTTCCCAAAGTGGCACCACCGAACCAGTAGATCGCCAGACGTTTCCATACCGGCAAACCGAAAATCTCGGCCCGTGAGCCCCTTTCGTATTGTTCGCCGCTTGGAACAGAGATTCAGCAAATGCCTTACTTGTGCCGTATGGGCTAATAGGCTGAAATGCCTTGTCCGTCGAAAGGGCAACCACCCTATTAACGCCAGCGTCTGTCGCGGCTTCGATAACATTGGCGGCTCCGAGAATGTTGGTCTTCATGACCTCAAGGGGATTGTACGCGGCGACCTCGATGCGTTTGAGCGCAGCGGCATGGATCACCACCTCGATGCCTTCCATCGCGCGTCGCAGCCTGTCCCGATCACGCACATCACCGACAAAGAATCTCAGCCGCTGATCAGGATCATCCAAAGGCGCGAGTTCGCGCGCCATGTCTGCCTGCCGGTGCTCGCCGCGTGAGAAGATGACAATGCGGAACGGCAGAGGAGCCGTCACGAGCATCCGCCTTGCGCATGCTGTGCCGAACGCGCCGCTGCCGCCGGTTATGAGGACCGATCTCACCTGATTGGCCCTTCGTATCTACCGGTGACAGAGAAGAAGAGTGGTCCGAACATGCAGTACGCACACTCGACGGGTTCGGTCATCTTTCCAAGGCCGATCTGCCAATCGAGCGGGCGGATCAGGAAGGTAACGGCGAACGGCTCAGCCGTGATCATAATCCCTATGGATAGGTTGCTCACGCGCGCACCATCGGACCGACGGTCGCGCCGGCAAGCCGCTCGGCGATGTCGTTCTTGTCGATCGCGTCGCGGATGATGCCGAGCGTGTGGTCGTAGGAGCGGAAGATGCGCGCGACCTCGCTCGGACCATGCGCGGCGCAGATATTGTGGCTCGCGACGATCAGCGTGCCGGAAGCGACCATCTCCTTGCGGAATAGTGCTGCGATCTTGTCGTCCTTGAATTTGAGCCGCTTGAATGACGGATGGCCCTCGATCCGGATAAGATCGGAGACGCGATTCTTGATGATAAGCGCCTCTGTTTCAGCGGCAATCAGTTCGCCACAGTCACAGACTTGAGTCAGAAGATTGCCGCGCTCAAGCTTCTTGATCGTGGCAATCGCTGCCGCCAAGGAGAGCGTTTCGCCGAACATGGTGCCGCTGTAGAAGATGTTATCCGGCGGCTCCATGCGCTTCATGATATCGTGCCGGCCGACCAGGGCCGAGAGCGGCATGCCGTTGGCCATCGCCTTGCCGAAGGTCGCAAGGTCGGGCGTGACGCCATAGAGCTTCTGCGCACCGCCGAGATCGAACCGGAAGCCGGTGATCACCTCGTCGAAGATGAGGACGATGCCGGCGGTCGTGCACATCTCACGGAGCCATTTCAGGAGAGCGGGATTGTCCTCGGGCTCGATGATCACCGCTGCCGGCGGATCACTCGGATCACCCCATGGGACTTGTCCGATCTTCGGCTGCTTGAGCGAGAGCGCTTGAACCGCGTCGGGGATGCCGAGTCGGCGCTCCGAGACCGCCATGCTCCAGTCCGCCCACCCGTGATAGCCGCAGACCATTACCTTGTCGCGTCCCGTAAACGCGCGAGCAAGGCGGATCGCTGCCGTGGTGACGTCCGTGCCGCTTTTGCCGAACCGGACCGCTTCCGCACACGGGATGAGCCGGCAGAGCGTTTCGGCAAGCTGCGCTTCAAGTTCGGTGGCGAGGGAGAAAGATATCCCGGAACAAAGCTGCCGTCTGATCGCTGCATCCACATCAGGGTCTCTAGCGCCAAGGATCGTCGGTAGCAGTGCGGACACAAGGTCCACATATTCGTTGCCGTCGATATCCCAAGCGAGACCGCCTTGCCCGTGGCTGAGGAACAGGGGCGAAGGTTGATGGTACTGGAGCCAGCTTTTGCTGAAGGTTTGCGCGGCGAGCGGGATGATTTCGCGGGCTTTTTTGAACTGCGCCTGCGACCTTTCGTAACTCCGGGCATAGATCGGCTCCTCGGCGAGAGCGTCGAAGTAACGCTCGTTCATGATGGCATTGGCGTTCAGAATGTCTGGATTGGCATCGAGCACGCCGAGGATGTCGAACTGTGATGGCGGCCCCTTATGCCAGGGCCAGTAGACCGCGACGTTCTTGCAGAATTCGAAGTCCTCGGCGGTATCGAGCACCCATCGCTCCTCCTGCAGGCCTGGGATCGGATTGATCACGGTCTCGGCTGGGAAGCGCGACCGGTTGCGCGATATCCAAGTGGTGACGCAGTCGCGGTCGATCGGGCGACGAGCTTCGTGATAGGCATGCCAGAGCGCATCGCGCGTGAACGCCTCGACGTCGAGGCCATCCGGATAGGTACGTGGGCTCACATTGCTGCAGTAGTCGGCCCCGGTCTGTTTGATGAGGCGAACGACGCTGCCGATCACCTGCGGATCAAGGAACGGGCAGTCTCCGGTCAGGCGCAGGATGATATCCTCGCCGACCAGCGGCATCGTGCAATCATAGAAGCGGCCGAGAACATCGGTCTCGGACCCGCGCCAGACGTTGACGTCAATTTCGTCGCACCATTTGACGATAGCGTCATCCGCATCAAGCGTCGTGGTGGCGACCCAGACCTCGTCGACGCCCGGCGCGGCGCGCGCGGCACGCACACACCATTCGAGCACCGGATGACCGCCGAGCGGCATCAGGACTTTTCCCGGCAAACGCGTAGAGCCCATCCGCGCCTGAATTATTGCAACGGTTTTCATGGCGATACCTGAATGGTTGGATAGGCAACATGATCAGCCCACATCGGCCAAAGCTCGATGCCGGTATCGGTCTTGAAGAAATAGACCGGGGTTGCCCGAATGCCCTTCGGCAACTTGTCCCATTCGTCACGGTTTCCGATCTGGATGAGCTTGCGCATCGAATCAATCATAATGCGGTGCGTCATCGCGGCGCTACTCCGGCTTTGCTTCGAACTTCAAGAAGGATGTCGAGCGTGTTGAATCCATCCTCGCCGGTCGCGCCAGGAACGTCGTGGCCCTCGATGCGATCGAAAAAGGCGGTCATCTCGTCGAGGTAATCAGCGTCATAGGAGCCGTAGAGCTTGAGGTCGGTGTGCGTGACGTCTGGCAGCTTCGGATCGGCGAGCCGCGCCTTGAGCGTGCGCGCCGACAGATCGACGTGGAGATCGCCCTCATCACCGATGACGCGAAACTCGCGAATTTCGGTTCTGGTGACGTAGTCGAGATGGAAGGTCGAGCGACAGCCGGACTGATGTTCGAGCACGAAGTCGGCGATGAGATCGCATCCGGTCTCATCGCCACCAAAGACCATATGGGCATTGGCGCTCACGACCTTTGCCGGCCCGAGCAAGTGCAGCGCGAGATCGACCTCGTGCGCGCCGGTATTGAGGATCACGCCGTCGGAGAGATAGAGCGACTTTGTAGAGAGCGCCGCGCAGGTGAACGAGGCCCAGAGTGGCGCGCCGAGCTGGCCCTCGTCGATCCGGGTTTTGGCGCTCTGCACGCAGGGATGAAAGCGCAAATTATTGCCTATCATCACCGTGAGGTTCTTCGCAGCAGCCCAATCGAGCATCTGGCGCAGGTCTTTGGTGGTCTTCGCGATCGGTTTCTCGACCAGCATATGCCGGCCGCGCTCGGCGCAGGCGCGAATGCCGGCGATATGGACCCATGTCGGTGTCGCGATCACGACCGCGTCGCAGGTGTCATAGATAATGCGTTCGAACCCGACGTCGCGGCGCTGCGCCGGATCGTACACGACTACCTGATGCCCGAGCGAGGTCGCGTTGGCCGCATGCCGCTGCCCGATCGATCCATATCCGACGATGCCGACCTTCATAGGCGCACCGGAAGCGTGCGACCCTTATGGATGATCTCGACTAGCTCCCCATCGCCGACTTTGCTCCACCAGACATGGTCGTAAAGCGGGTTCGCAAGCCAGAAATGAGGGAAGTCGACATGATACGACGAGACGCCATCACGGTGCTCGTATTGGCGAGCATGGGCCTCGTCGTCAGGGCGTATGCTGAAATCGTGAATGACGATATGGCCGTCCGGCCGCAAGACGCGGTCGCCCTCGGCGACAATTTTGAACCAGTCCGCCGGATCGGTGCAGTAGAGACAGAAGCCGTAGATCACGAGATCATAGGCTTCATTCCCCGCCGGCAGGCTTTCGGCGGTGCAGCGCCAGACCGACACGCGGCGGGTCGCCGCCTCGATGCAGCCCTGCATGCTCGGCTCAACGCCGTTGACTTCGCAGCCATGCTTCTTGCGCAGATGCGCCAGACGCCAGCCATTGGCGCAGCCGATCTCAAGAACGCTTGTAGGCTTAATTCCGGCCTGTTCGATCAGTTCTGAGACAGGATCGCGTTCGCCGAGCTTGGCGCGATTCCTTTCGAGCCACGCATCGCCTTCGGATTCGGCAAAGATGTCGGCCTGTTTCATTTAGCCAGCTCCGTGAGCAGATTGGAAATATTCTGGTCATTGGCGTTGATGGAGCGGAGGATGATCTTGGTTTCGGCCGGGGCATGCCTGAGCGCAATCTCCAGCACCTGCATCCATAGAATGTTGTTGACGCCACGGAACTGACGAATCTCGGTGATGGTCTTGTCGGTCATGAGATCACCTTGACCTGCTTTGGTCCGTCGGAAAACTTTCGATGTTCGTCGGCGTATCGCTCGGCGTCCTCGACGGTCGGAAAATAAACGGTCATGGATACCATACCGATAGAGGTTTTGAGGGAACGCCACTTCGGAAACAAGCCAATAATATTTGGCATAAAGCATTCAACCGAGAAGGACGATCTGCCGTGTTGCATGATCCGGTAGCGCTTCATCGCATCCTCCCGAACAGCACGGCGGAAACCGGATTGCCATCGAACAGGAAGTGGTTTTTGCGCTCACCTTCCTCTTTGAACTCGCTGCCTTGGATGATCTTCAGCATCGCCGTGTTGCTGCGCGCGCAGCCGGCCTCCAGTTTGCGGATTCCGCCGCCATCCTTGTCGAGCAGCCAGTTGCACGCGGCCTTCCACGCCTCGCCGGCATAGCCCCGGCCCCAGAAGTCGGTCTCACCGATCATGATCCCGACATCCGCGACATTATTCGGCGCGTCATGCATGGCGCTCAGGTTGCCGATGTGGTTGCCGCTCTCGACCAGATGGATCGCCCATAGCTTCGACTTGCCGACGAACGAACTGACGTATCTATGCTGGGTCGACAAGGTATGCTCTCGGTGGCGCTGTTCGGAGTAGCGCACGACGTCGGGATTGCGCAGCCAGCCGAGATTGCGCGACGAGGGCCGGATGAGCGGGCGCAGCGAGAGCCGCGCGGTCGGGATCGTGGTCATCAAAACGTCGCGACGTTCACCACGACCATCTTGAGATCGCGGATTTTCGCCGGCTCCAGGTACTCGGTGCGCTCCTTGACCTTCTTGTTGACGAACTTGATACGCACCTCGTTGTGTTTTTCGAGGACCGATTTGATATCGATCTCGAAAAAAAGCTCCTGGTCGGTGGCGTCGGTAAGCTTCTGCTCGCCGCTATAGAGCAGCGACCGCTCCAACGGCACGTTCTCTTCTGGATCGGCGATAAAAACCTGAACGAGACGACGTGATGTCATAGTGGGTTTCTCCTTTTTGAGATTCTGAAGATGTACGTTTTCAGGAATGTTTTGCGATGCGGCCAAGATCATGCGGCGTTGGTTTTCGAAGCCGCCTTGAGCCTGCAGATTTGCGAGTTGGCCAAAACCTTTGGGCGATGCCGTTGCGAGTCCAAAAACGGCTGTGTTCGAGCCATAGGTGCTGGTCGTCATAGCGGGAAAATCTACGTTCATGCTCATCGCATCCGCTCCAGCAGGTGATCCATCAGCTTCACCACCGCCTCCATGGTTAGCCTGATACCCGAGGCGCTGGGATCGTAATCGCCGAGGGCTTTGCGCTCGTCCAGGCCGGGGATGCCGCCTTTGGCACGCTTCGGCTTGCCCATCAGGTCGAGTTCCTCATAAGGCGGATCGCCACGGATCAAGCGCAATCGGAGTTCGACGATTTCTTCGCGGGTCATGGTTTCCCAGCCTTTCCGCAGTATCCCTTGTCGGTATCCATCGGGGTAAATCCATCGCCGCCAATAATTTGTACCCAGCGCCACGCCATGCAGGCAGAGCCGAGGCACATGAGCGGCGCAGTGTGGGCCGCAATGCCGACACCCACCGTGTAGGACATCTGCATTGGAGTTGCCGGCGGCCCGAAACTCTCCTGGCAGCGCTTGGTCTTCTTGGCTTCTTCCTCGGTGAGCGTCATTCACGGTCTCCTTCGGTCAAAACCAACTCGTGCCGGGTACAGGCTTTGCCGCAGGATTCATCCCATTGCGTCGAGGTGGTGTTGCGGTTTGTGCACCGCGCGAGAAAGACATCGCGGTCGCCCGTGTTCACCCGCCATAGGCGGCAACCGTCAATCGTTGCGAGATAGTCGGCCCGGACCTCGGGGTTATCTGTCTTCTCCGATGAGAGCGGCTTTGCGCTGCAGGAAGCGAGCAACTGCGCGGCGAGGACAACGTAGAGACGATTCATGCCGTGCTCCTTGCTGCGATGCGGAACGGAATGACGGGTTCGCCGTCGCCCTTCCACTCCATCGTCAGCCATTCTCCACGGCGGAAATCGACATCTAGGATTGGTTGCCGCACCCATCCGATGCGCTCATAGGCGTGGACTTGATGGTGGCGGACCATGTTGAGTGTCTTTTCGCTCATGCCATTGCATCCTTCTCGCGCATGTCTTTTTCGATCAACAGCCGGACGTAGTTCGCCGCCGACCGTCGATCAGCCTGCGCCAGTTCCTCGGTGCGCTGCTTCGCCGACGATTCAATAGTGATGCGTAGGTGCCAATACGTCTGAACCATAGCCCATGATTGAGCCGAGTTGGATTATCTGTCAACAAGAATTGAGGACTAACTCAAAGTATGCGATCCTGCCGCGATGGCAGAACTCCAACAGATCATCCCGCGCCCCGGAGAAGTCCGGCCGTACCAGATTACGGATGAACGGCGCTGGCAGCGGGTGATCGAAGAAATCTACGGTTCGAGTGCCGTTCCGGAAAATATCAGGTTCGCCCACAATCCGGACTGGCGGCAGAACGTTCTCAGCATCCAGTGGACCCACGACATGGTCCAGCAGTTCTTCAGAAGCGCGGCAGCTCCCTACGTCGTCACCATCGAGATCGCCTTCACCATGGCGACCACCACCATCTGGAAAATCCCCTGATGTCGGTCACCCAGCACCAGCTCGTGCGGACCTTGCAGGCCGCCAAGCGCCTCAAGGAAATCCACGAAGCCGAAAAGCTGGAGGATAGCTTTTACGAGTTCTGCAAGGCGGCGTGGCAATGGGTCGATCCGGCGGAATTCGTCGATAATTGGCACCTTGGAGATATTTGCGATCATATGGAGGCGGTGGCGCGCGGTCACATCTCGCGGCTGCTGCTTAACGAACCGCCGCGCACCGGCAAGACCTTCATCATCTCGATCTGCTTCTGCGCATGGGTCTGGGCGCAGCGCAACAAGGGGGCACTGCTCGGGCCGCACGTCTCGTTCTTCTATGCGTCCTATGCGGAAAAACTATCGCTCGAACACTCGGTTAAATGCATCCGGCTGATCCAGTCCCGCTGGTATCAGGCGCGATGGGGCACCCGGTTCAAGTTGATCCGGGAGACACAGGGGCATTTCGAAAACGACAAGGGCGGCTACCGCATGGCGTCGTCGGTCGATGCCCGCGCCGCCGGCTTTGGTGCCGACATCCTGGTCGCCGACGATCCTCACCTCGTCAAAGAGGCCGAGTCCGAGGATGTCCGCGAGGGCACGGTGCGGTGGTGGTCGGAAACCATGCCGAGCCGGCTCAACAACCGCAAGACCGGCGCGATGATCGTGGTGATGCAGCGCGTGCACGAGGGCGATCTAAGCGGCGACATCCTCGAAAAGGGCGGCTACGTGCATTTCTGCGTGCCGATGTCCTATGTGCCGTGCCAGCACGTCAACGCCTGGGTTGGCGACAAGATCGAGACCTTCATCGGCGAGGACATCGAAGACATTGATGACGATCAGATTTTCTGGGTCGACCGGCGGAGTGAGGACGGCGAATTGTTGTGGCCCGGCCGGTTCCCGGCCAGCGAAGTTATAAAACTCGAACGCGAGCTGGGTCCCTACGCCTATGCCGGTCAATATCAACAGACGCCGGCCCCGCGCGGCGGCGGCATCATCCGCGAGGAATGGTGGCAACCATGGGACAAGAAAAACGCCGAACTTAACGGCTGCGTTCCCGAGAAATATCCCGGCTTCGAATACATTCTCGCAGCGCTCGATCCCGCCTATACCGAGAAGGAGGAGAACGATCCCTCGGCGCTGTCGATCTGGGGCATATTTCGCGATCCGAACGGCCAGCCGTTGATCTTCCTGATGTTTTGCTGGGCCG
>Ga0137362_10000363_pt1 | contig 22801 bp, 22 predicted proteins | sample MadtaG_2_FD_104801 | JGI IMG/M metagenome (GOLD analysis project Ga0137362, IMG submission 104801) | Vadose zone soil microbial communities from Angelo Coast Range Reserve, California, USA - Mad1_100_16 metaG | ecosystem: Environmental > Terrestrial > Soil > Vadose zone | place: USA: California... | reverse complement strand
TGTTGGAAAAAACCACCAAGCGCGAAGGACCCATCCGTTACTGCAACGAGGAATCCTGCAAGTACAAGGTTCAGGTGGAAACGGAAGAGGTATCGTCGTAAGCCTGTAGCGGCGGTCTATGACCGCCGGCATTTCGTTTGATTCCAGGAAAAACCGGCGCTCACAGAGCGCCGCTACAGTTTGGATTCAATCAGAAAAGACATCCCGTGAAGCCTGACGATCTGGCTTATCTATTCTCCCTTACAAATGAGTATCGATCAATCCGCTATGACCTGCGGAATATGCAGGCATTGGCCTCGGCACTTGGAAATCCACATCGGGCTTTCAGGTCCGTCCTGATTGCGGGCACGAATGGAAAAGGGTCTGTTGCGAGGCTGCTTTCCGCGATGATACCGAGTGCCGCGTTGTACACATCGCCGCATCTGGTTCGCCTGAACGAGAGGATTCGAATCGGGGAGCAGGAAATTTCAGATCAGCAACTGAAGTCTGTTTTCGAAGAAGTGAAAACGGCCATTGGCACTTGCAAGGACCTGCTCTATCCGCCCACCTACTTTGAAATCGTGACGGCGATGGCGTTTCTCTACTTCCGGGACCGGGTGAAGTTTGCAGTGCTCGAGGTGGGGCTTGGAGGAAGGCTCGATGCGACCAACATCGTCCGGCAGGAGGTATCCGTCATTACCGGCATTGGCCTCGACCACCAGGAATACCTCGGGACAACCATAGAAGCGATCGCTGCTGAAAAAGCCGGCATCATCAAAGACGACGAGCCGGTTGTGATCGGTCCGGCGGCGGATTTGCCCGCGATTCGAGAGAAGGCCGGAGCAAGGCTCGTTCGGGCTGCAGACCTGAAACAAGAAGTCCGGTCTCTGGGCGACGGCTACTTTGAGCTGGACATCGGGCGGTATCGGAATCTCAGACCGCGGCTGGCAGGCCGTCACCAGGTCGAAAACGTGACGATTGCGGTTCGTGCAGCGGACTGTCTGGGTCTCGCTGAGGACGACATTGTTCGCGGCGTCAATACCGCAACCTGGCCGGGCCGGTTGGAAAGAATCGGCCACTTTCTGCTCGATGGCGCCCACAACGTCGCCGCGGCGAAAGCGCTCGCGCGGTTCCTCGAAGAGTTTCACCCGCACGTGTGGATCATTTTCGGCGCAATGGCGGATAAGCAGTTCGAAGAAATGATCGCGATCCTCGAGCCGCATGCGAGCCAGTTCATCTTTACGAAGCCAAACAGCACCCGGGCCAAGGATCCGGCGGATCTTCAAAAGCTGGTGCCCGGCTCGCGCGTAGAACCTTCGGTGACGGATGCGATTCACTTCGCTCGGGCGCACGCGCCCGCCGGCTCGCCCGTCCTCATTTGCGGTTCGCTGTACCTGATTGGCGAGGCACGCGCCGTGCTACAGTAAGCCATGGCCGTTGGAACCAGGCTCAGCTATGCGCGCTCTCTGCTGATCACAGCGCCATTGATTTTCCTGTACACGGGCATCATGGCGTCGATTTCGGTCGCCAGCTCGCTGCTGGACGCCCGAGGCCTTATGCAGCATACCTGCGCCAGGATATGGGCTCGGATGATTCTTTGGACTTCACGAGTCCGCGTCAGCGTGAAAGGTGTCGAGAACATCAGGCCGAATGTCCCCTATGTCCTTTGCGTGAACCATCAGAGCCATATGGACATCCCGATCCTTCTGGCCGCGCTGCCGTTCCAATTCCGGTTTGCGGCGAAAAAGCAGTTATTCCGTTATCCGTTTCTTGGATGGCACCTGCGCCGGTCCGGCCACGTGCCGATCGATAGAGAAAATCCTCATGCGGCCGTCAAATCACTACACCAGGCGGCGGACGCGATCAAGGGTGGAACGCCCGTGATGATCTTTCCCGAAGGCGGAACCAGCCGCGATGGCAGCATCAAACCCTTCAAAGGCGGGGGTTTTATGCTGGCGATGAAAGCGAATGCCGCGGCGGTTCCGGTGACGATTCGCGGATCGCGATCGGTGCTGGTACCAACGACGTACCACGTGCATGGAGGATCGGTCGAGGTGATTGTTGGAAAACCTGTTCCCGCGGAGGGACTCTCCAGCAACGATCTTGCAAATCGCGTTCGGGAAGAAATAGTCAGAACATTTAATCATGGCAAAACCCTGGATCGGAATTCCTACTCGTTATCACGAAAAGACTGAGTACATCGGCCAGATCCGCCACTACGTCGATGCGGTGCTCTGGGCGGGCGGTCTGCCTCTCCTGATTCCGTGTTTAGGCGATTGCGAGATCGTGCACGACTATATCCAGCGAGTGCATGGCATTCTCCTGCCGGGCAGTCCAACCGACATCGATCCGGCCCATTACGGGGCCGCCCGGCACGACAAACTCGGCCGCCTTCTCCCGGAGCGTGATGACACGGACTTCACGCTCCTCGAGCAGGCCGACCGAAGGGACCTGCCCGTACTTGGAATCTGCTTCGGTGTACAAAGTCTCAATGTTCATCGGGGTGGTACGCTCGTGCAGGACATTCCCGCGCTGGTTTCCGGGCCGTTGATCCACGATGAAGAGAATGACCGGCCGCCCGCCCGGCACTTTGTCCGCCTGAATGAGGACAGCGTGATCGCCCGCCTCGCGGGTCGGTCTGAAGTGGAGGTCAACAGCTATCACCATCAAGCCGTCGAGACACCGGGACGCAATCTGCGGGCGGTTGCTTTTGCGCCCGATGGAGTAGTCGAAGCGATTGAAGACACGACCGGACGCTTCGTTATCGGCGTACAATGGCATCCGGAGAGGGTATGGAAGGAAGATCCGTTTTCGAAGGCGCTGTTCACATCTTTTATCGAACAAGCGCTCGTTCGCTATAATAATTCCAACTTCAATGAGTAGACTATCCTGGCTTGTCACTACGATCTTAATTGCCGCAGCAGTGTCGCTTGCCGGCCCGCCTGCCACGGCGCAGTCGCGGTCCAACCCGGTTATGGACCAGATGATTCAGGCGCTCGGAGGCCCGGCATTCCTGGATGTGAAAGAGATCCAGACCGGCGGCCGGTTTTTCGCATTCACGAAGGGCGAACTGAGCGGCTCGGACATTTTCGCGGATTACATCAAGTTTCCGGACATGGAACGCACAGAGTTCGGGTTCGGCAAGAACAAGGCGATCACGATCAACAGGGGAACGGAAGGCTGGAAGATCGAACCGAAGGAGAAGGAGCCTCAGCCGATGCCGGTCAAGGCCGGCGAAGAATTTCTCGGGAATTTCAAGACCAGCTTCGATTACGTGCTGCGGTTCGTCGTCAAGCAGCCCCAGACGACAATTCAAAGTCTTTCCAGCGAGATCATCGATTTCAAACGGACGGACGTGGTGGAGCTGCGCGATCCAGCCAAGAATCGCATTCGTTTTTACGTGGATCGGGAAACAAAACTGCCGGTCAAGATGCAGATCCGTAGATCTGATGAGACCAATCTCAACGAAGAGCAATATGGCAACTGGCATAAATTTCAGGGAGTGATGACACCTCTTTTTGTAGGCCGCTACAAAGACGGTGTTAAGATCATGGAGATCCGTGCCGAGACGGCGGCTTATAATTCCGGACTTTCAGACAATCTCTTCTCACCCCCGGCGACAAAGTAGGCGAATGAATCCTTCTATTCAAGCGACGACGATTCTTTGCGTCCGCAGGAAGAACAAAGTGGCCATTGCGGGCGACGGCCAGGTGACACTGGGCGACACCGTCATCAAGCACGGCGCCAAGAAGATCCGGCGCCTCTACAACGACAAGATCATCGCCGGGTTTGCCGGCTCGTCTGCGGACTCCTTTGCCCTGTTCTCACGCTTCGAAGCGAAGCTCGAACAGTTTCACGGAAACCTGAGCCGCGCGGCCGTCGAGCTTGCGAAGGACTGGAGAACGGACCGGTCGCTGCGACACCTGGAAGCCGTGATGATCGTTGCCGATGACAAGAACACGTTTCTCATCTCGGGCAACGGCGACCTGATCGAGCCCGACGATGGTGTGGTCGGTATAGGCTCAGGCGGCGCCTACGCGCTGGCCGCCGCTCGGGCCCTGAACAAGTTTACGGACCTGGGCGCGCGCGAAATTGCGCTGGAAGCCATGCAGATTGCGGGAAAGATTTGTATCTATACCAATGAAAGCATAACGATTGAAGAATTATAGAAGCCGTGTAATCCGCGTAATCCGCGGATGCATTCCTGTTAGAATCGAAGTTGTATGTACGTATCGGAGACAGTAGACGAAACGCCCCACCTGGACGAATTGACCCCGCGCGAGATTGTTCGCGAGCTCGACAAGTACGTTATCGGGCAGGCCGGCGCCAAGCGGGCCGTGGCCATCGCGCTTAGAAATCGCATCCGCCGCCAGAAGCTCTCGCCCGAGATGGCGGAAGAGATCATGCCCAAGAACATCATCATGATCGGTCCCACCGGCGTGGGTAAAACCGAAATCGCGCGGCGTCTCGCAAAGCTCGCCAATTCGCCTTTCCTCAAAGTGGAAGCTTCAAAATTTACTGAAGTCGGGTACGTCGGCCGCGACGTGGAGTCGATGATTCGCGATCTCGTCGAGATCTCAATCGAGATGGTCCGCAACGAGAAGCTCGAAGAGGTGGCCGATAAGGCCGACACCAACGCTGAAGAGCGAATCCTCGATCTTCTGCTGCCGCCCATGCCGGTCGCTTCCGCAGACGACAACAGCCGCGCATCCTCCGACCAGTGGAATCGCACGCGGGAGAAACTGCGCGCGCAGCTTCGAGACGGCAAACTCGATGACCGGACTGTTGAAATCGAAGTGAAGGAGCGGAATTTTCCTGCATTTGAGATCATCAGCAACCAGGGAATCGAGGAGATGGATATCAACATCAAGGATATCCTTCCGGGCTTTCTCGGACAGCGTACAAAGAAACGCAAGATGAAGGTCGCCGAAGCCATCGACTACCTGATCCAGGAAGAAGAATCGAAACTCGTGGACATGGATCAGGTCACACGCCTTGCCGTTGAGCGGGTTGAAAACAACGGCATCATCTTCCTCGACGAAATCGACAAAATCGCGGGTCGCGAATCGGGACATGGTCCCGACGTCAGCCGCGAGGGAGTCCAGCGCGACATCCTGCCGATCGTCGAAGGGACCACCGTCAACACCCGGTACGGCATGGTGCGCACCGATCACATCCTGTTCATCGCCGCAGGCGCCTTCCACGTCAGCAAGCCAGCCGATTTGATTCCTGAGCTGCAGGGTCGTTTTCCCATCCGCGTCGAACTGGATTCGCTCACCGTTGAAGATTTCGTAAGGATCCTGACGGAGCCGCAGAACGCGCTCATCAAGCAATACGTGGCGCTACTTGAAACCGAAGGAGTCAAACTGACCTTTCTCGACGATGCCGTGCAGGAGATCGCCCGTTTCGCGGCCACGGTGAACGAGAGCACCGAAAACATTGGTGCGCGCCGCCTGCACACAATTATGGAAAAGCTTCTCGACGAAATCTCTTTCGAGGGGCCGGACCTCAAGAAGAAGTCCATCCGCATCGACGCGGCTTACGTGCAGAAGATGCTTGCCGAAATCGTCAAGGACCAGGACCTCAGCCGCTACATCTTGTGAGAAATGCGCCACGCCGTTTTGGTGCTCTTCCTGCTTCTTGTGGGTTGTGGCAAAGTGGGCGACCCGCTTCCACCATTCATCCGCGTTCCGGAACCAGTCAGCGATCTCGCCGCTCGCCAGAATGGACAGAATCTGGTTCTGACCTGGACCAATCCGGCAAAGAACATCGATGGTTCCGCAGCGGACGATCTCGCGCGAGTTCAGATCTTCAGCAACAATGCTGTTATCGGTACCGTCAACGTGAATGCTCCGGGACGAGCGCAGTCTTATCAGATTCCGCTCGGTTCAGCGCCTGGGCCAGAACGCTCTTTCAGCGTGCAACTGGAAACAAGCCGGGGCAAGCTTTCTCGAATTTCGAATAGTGCTTCAGTCACACCTGTGGAAGTTCCCGGGAGAGTCACCGCTCTTCGAGCCCTTGTCGATCAAAGGCGAATCACGCTGCAGTGGGACAGGCCGCAGGTACATCCGGAGCTGGCGAACGCCTACCTGGTAAACCGGATCGATCCGGCGGAAGAACCGCAGGTGGTTTCGGATACACGATACGAGGACAGCCGTTACCAGCCCGGCAGAAGTTACTCGTACCAGGTTACGGCGCTACGGAATGTTCAAGGCGGTACGGTTCCAGGCATCGAGCCGGCGGCGATTACCGTTATTTCTGAAGACAAGACTCCTCCACAGGTTCCCACCGGACTCGATATCGTTCCGTCCGACACGGGTGCGTTTCTCTCCTGGAACGATAATTCGGAAGAAGATCTGGCCGGATACCGGGTTTTTCGCAGCGAGAGCGCCAACGGAACCTTCCGGCCGATTACAGAGCGCCTGAACCCGACCACCGGATTCTTTGACCCTGGATATCGACCAGGTGTGTATTACTCTGTCTCCGCTGTCGATGAATTTGCAAACGAAAGCGTTCGATCGGCGCCGCTTCAGGCGCCTTAAACGCGCCTTGAACGCAGGCTAAAGCCCGCGACTACATTTGGGAAATCTTCGCTCTGAATGTAGTCGCGGGCTTTAGCCCGCGTTCATTCTTGCTACAATGGAAGTATCCGATAGGAGACATTAGCCATGAAATTCTTCCTTGATACTGCAAACATCGAAGAGATCCGCGACGCCGCCAGCACAGGCGTTCTCGATGGTATTACCACGAATCCCACACTGATTTCGAAAGAAGGGAATTCGTTCGAAGACCAGCTTCTTAAGATTTGCTCGATCGTAGACGGGCCTGTCAGCGCGGAAACCGTAAGCCGTGACGCGGCGGGCATGGTCGAGGAGGGCCGGCATCTGGCGAAGCTTCATCGCAACATCGTTGTGAAGTGTCCGATGACGAAGGAAGGGCTGAAAGCCACAAAGATGCTCACCGACGAGCATATTCGCGTCAATGTGACGCTCGTGTTCTCGGCACCGCAGGCCATTATGGCAGCCAAGGCCGGCGCTTATTTCGTGAGCCCGTTTGTCGGCCGGCTGGACGACGTCGGTGAAAATGGGATGGAACTCATCCACGATATCGTGACGATCTTCAACAACTACGAATTCAAGACCGAAGTGCTCGTCGCTTCCGTTCGCAATCCCATCCATATTGTCGAGGCCGGCTTGATGGGCGCCGACATCTGCACGATGCCGGCAAAGGTCTTCGATCAGCTCATGAAACATCCGTTGACGGATAAAGGCATCGAACAGTTCCTCAAAGACTGGGAAAAGGTTCCCGTAATCAAGTAACGCTGTAGCGGCGGTCTATGACCGCCGGCGATGGTCCAATTGCTGATCGCCGGCGGTCATAGACCGCCGCTACAGCGGCTTCTTATGACTAAAGTGACAGCTTCGTCTCGCATCGAGCAGCTCCTCGAATTGAATCGCGCCGCTGAGTCTGGCGGTGGCCGGCAGCGCCTGGAGCGGCAGAAAGCCGAAGGCAAGATGACGGCGCGCGAGCGGATCGCGCTGCTGCTGGACAAGGACTCCTTCGAAGAACTCGACAAGTTCGTCACGCATCGATGTCAGGATTTCGGGATGCAGGAGCAGCAGTATCCCGGCGACGGCGTCGTTTCCGGATACGGCCGCATTGACGGCCGCCTCGTCTACGTCTTTGCGCAGGACTTCACCGTTTTCGGCGGTTCGCTGAGCGAAACCAATGCACAAAAAATCTGCAAAGTCATGGACCTCGCCATGAAGGTGGGCGCGCCTGTCATCGGGCTGAACGACTCGGGCGGCGCCAGAATCCAGGAAGGCGTTGTCTCGCTTGCCGGCTATGCCGACATTTTTCTTAGAAATACGGTCGCTTCAGGCGTCATCCCTCAGATCTCCGCGATCATGGGGCCGTGCGCCGGCGGCGCGGTGTACTCGCCCGCCATTACGGACTTCGTCGCAATGGTCGACAAAACCAGCTACATGTTCGTAACGGGTCCCGACGTCATCAAGACCGTCACTCACGAGGAAGTCACGAAGGAAGAGCTCGGCGGCGCCATGACCCACAACAGCACCAGCGGCGTGGCGCATTTCCTTTCCCGCAACGACGAAGAGTGCCTGCTGCTTCTGCGCGAGCTGTTCTCGTTCATCCCGTCCAACAACCTGGAAGATCCGCCGCGCCGGGCAACGAACGATTCCTGGGACCGCGTTGAAGAAGCCCTGGACACAATGGTCCCTACGGAGTCGAACGTTCCCTACGACATGAAGGACGTCATCCATGCGATTGTCGACGAGAATTACTTCTTCGAGGTTCAGGAGTATTACGCGAAAAATCTGGTCATTGGCTTCGCCCGTCTGGACGGGCGGCCCGTGGGAATCGTCGCGAATCAACCCGCGTTCCTGGCGGGATGTCTCGACATCGCAGGGTCCATTAAAGGCGCGCGCTTCGTCCGGTTCTGCGATGCCTTCAATATTCCGCTCGTTACCTTCGAAGATGTTCCGGGATTTCTGCCCGGCACGAACCAGGAATTCGGCGGCATCATCAAGCACGGAGCGAAGCTGCTGTTTGCATTTGCCGAAGCCACGGTCCCGAAGCTGACGGTTATTACGCGGAAGGCATACGGCGGCGCATACTGCGTCATGTCGAGTAAACACATCCGGACGGATGTGAATTTCGCCTACCCGACTGCCGAGATTGCCGTGATGGGGCCCGAAGGCGCGGTGAATATCATTTATCGGCGAGAGCTCGCGGCGGCGGAAGATGTGGAGAAACAACGGCGGGAGAAGGTGGAAGAATTTCGGGAGAAGTTTGCAAATCCTTACATCGCCGCCCAGCACGGTTTCATCGATGAAGTCATCGAACCGAAATACACGCGGCGAAAGCTGATCACCGCCCTTCGAATGCTGAACACGAAACGCGACAGCAACCCGCCGAAGAAACACGGAAATATCCCGCTGTAGGAACGAACGCGGGCTAAAGCCCGCGACTACATTGGGGACGAACGTTGATCCCAAAATGCCGATCATGATCCCAAAATGTAGTCGCGGGCTTTAGCCCGCGTTCTCCCCCCGCAAGGCGGCGACAACGCTTCCGACTTTGACAGACGAATCGTAAACCCATCCCATGGAGACTCCGCCGGGCAGCTTTATCTGGGTCAGCGAGTTCAGGCCGGCCGACGCCATGCAGCCGCACTGCGAGCAGTCCGGATTGCCGCCGAACTGGCAGGGGCTTATCTGCGTTTTGAGATCTGCAGTCATCGATCGCGTGGTCTTGGCAAAGACGCAATGGTCCGGGCTTGAAGGCGTCATCAGGAAGGCTTCAATGGTACCCTTCGTCATGGTGAGTTTCGGGTGGCTCTCCCGAAGTTCCAGCAATTCGCGGACAATCTGCTTGCGGGCAGGAGGGGGAATGATCTCGTCGCTCGTCTCGCCGATCTGCGGCGTGTACAGGCTGACCCATACCTGATGCGTTCCGCTGCGGCCGCACCAGAAATCCATGAACTCGCGCAGGTATCCCGGCCGTTCGGTCATTTGCCGCGTCACCGTACAGTGGACGGTGATCGTGTGCCCCTCGATATTTTTCAGAATGCGCTCGTACGTTGCGGGTTTGCGGCGGACATCGTGTTCGGCCGGCAGTCCGTCGATCGAGACCACAACTTTCAGCTCTTTATACTCCGCCCATTCGACCGGAATCGGCCGCACGGCGCTCGTAACGAGCTGCGTACGAATCTTTCTCGAATTCAGCTGCGGCAAAATCTCATTCAGTTCGCGGAACCGGACAAGCGGCTCGCCACCGACAATAGAAACGTGCAAGGGCCGGTGATGGTCCACGAGTTGCATGAACCGATCGACAAGCTCACGGCCTTTGAAATCGCTAACCTGATTGAGTACGATCCCTCCGCCAAGATGTTCGTCGCCATAGGCGTAACATCCGGGGCACTGCAGAGGGCACTCTTTCGTCAGCTCAATCGACAAGCACGGGGGGCGTCCCGCCAGGATGCGTTGCCATGCGCGGAGAAGTTCTTTCGCCGTCATATATTCGGCAATTAGAACACGAATGATTCGAATTGGACGCCTAATAATCTAACGTGGTCACAGGGAGCGCAGTCATGAACAAAATTCTTTTCATCGGCGTAGCCGGTCTGCTAGGGACTCTGGGACGATACTGGCTGTCCGGATGGGCGGATGAGCGGTGGGGGGCCACGTTTCCGATTGGCACCTTGATTGTGAATTTAGTCGGCTGCCTCCTTGTCGGTTTTTTGTTTCATGCCACCGAAGAGAAATACCTGGTCGATCCTGTCCTGCGATCGGCAGTTCTGGTGGGTTTTCTGGGCGGGTTCACGACTTTTTCATCGTTCGGAGTTCAGACCTTCAACCTCCTGCGGGACGGAGAGATTTTTCTCGCGGGCGTCAACGTTCTTGTGTCGAACATCGCAGGTCTCCTGTTGGTCTGGACCGGGTACGCCGTTTCGAAGTCCTTGTGAGGTTGTCATGAAGATTCCTGAAGAGGGTTATCTGCTAAGAGTTTTTGTCGGAGAGAGCGACAAGCAGGGCCACATTCCGCTTTACGAGGCCATCGTTTTGAAAGCCAGGGAAGCGGGCATGGGCGGAGCCACCGTACTCCGCGGTTTGATGGGTTTTGGGAAGCGCAGTGTTCTCCATACCGCCAAGATCCTGCGTTTATCGGAAGATCTGCCAATGGTCATCGAGATCGTGGATAGCCTTGAAAAGATCGAAGCCTTTCTTCCCACGCTCGACACCATGGTGCTCGAAGGTCTTGTGACGCTCGAGAAAGTCCGGGTTATCCATTACAGGGCGGAAAAACATTAAGCCGCGGATTACACGGATTACGCAGACTCAATCCGCGTAATCCGTGTAATCTGCGGCTCAGACCCTCAACTCCGCTATAATCGGAGCATGCGATACCGCGCAATCCTGGTCGGACTGCTCTTGATCCTGGGCCAGGCCCTGCTCCTGGCCAAAGACGAAAAGTGGTTCGAGCTTTCCTCCGAGCATTTCCTGCTTTTCACGGACGCAGGCGAAGCGAAAGGCCGCAGGCTGCTGGTGGATTTCGAAAACCGGGTGTCGGTTTTCTCTCAGGCCTTTGGCAAGGTTCCGCCCCGGCAGTTCCCGATCGAGATCTTTCTCTTCAAGAACGAACCGGATTACGTCGAGACCCTGCCGCGTACGCAGGGCCAGGAAGTGGTCACCATCAAGTCGGCATATCTGCTCCATGGGCCGGACCGGTTGTTCATCGTCGCCAAGGACAAATCGCCCGACGATATCGCAAACGACGTGGGCCATGCGTTGGGACACGCGCTGTTCGAAAGGTACGTCTTGTGGCGGCCGTTCTGGCTGGCCGAAGGCGCGGCTGAATACGTCAGGAAGGTCGGCCGTGGGCCGGACACGAAGAAGGTTTCTGACGATGAAGGATTCTCCGCAGCCGAACTGATCACGATCGTGCCGAGCCAGAACTACAACGACAGCGAGCCCGGCGGTGGGTTTCGTGTGCAGTCCTATCGCCTTCTTCGGATTTTGCTCGATGAACGTCCGGATGCCCTGAAACAATACATGCAGGCGCTGCGAACCGAGTCGGAAAATGTTCCGCGGATGCCGATCGACGCCGAAGCCATCGACTCCAGATTGAAAGACTACGTCGAGACGGTGGTGAAGGCGCCCCCAACGGCTCCCGCGATCCAGTCGATTGAGGCAGATGTCGCCAGACTAAACGTACATCGGGGAGACGTTCTGGTCGCTACCGGCCGCGAGTCGGACGCCGGGCGCCTGTATAACGGGGACTCGAAAGACGCGCGTGTGGCGCGTGCGATCGTCGCTCGATTCTCCCGTCCGCCGCTGGAGGCAATCCGTCTGCTCGATCGCGTTGCGCGGGAAACTCCGGACAACGGTCTTGCGCAGTACCACTGCGGCGCAATGCAGACGCAGGACAAGAAAGACATTCAGTCCCAGGTTGTTGCGCTCGAACGCGCCGTCCAGTTGCTGCCGCTGATGGGCCGCGCCTGCGCCGAACTGGCGCGCGTCTATACACTCAGCGGCCAGGCCGAGAAGGCGCTTCCGATGATCGCGCGGGCGCTGGACCTGGAGCCGGAATTCGGCGATCAGTTCTATGCGATTCGCGGGGACGTAGATCTTGCGCTGGGTCGATTCGATCCGGCGTTTCGTGACATCAACCTGGCCTCGGATATGCCGCACACCGATAGATCTTCCGTAGAGCGTTACCTCCTCAAGGTATCGGAGCTTCGCAAAAAGATCGAAAACGCGCGCCGGCAGATCGACGAGCGGGAACTGACGGAGATCCGAAAGGAAGTCGCCGAAAAGGCCGTTCTCCGGGACCCGCCTCCGCCAAAGCCTGCGCCGCCTCCGCCGCCGGTCCCAACTGGAAGTATCAGCTACCAGATCGAGGCGCGGGCGGCCATTGAGGTCCTCGAGGCGATCTATCCCGATTATCCCGAGGCTCTGCGTAGCAAGCGCGCTGCCGGCAATGTTGCCCTGCGCGTGGACGTCGGCCCCGACGGCAAAGTGAAGACCGCGCTGATCGCAAGTTCGCAGGTGCCGGATATGGATGCCGCTACGCTCAACGCCGTCAAGAAATGGTCGTTCAAACCGGGCAATCGGAGCATTCGCCTTATCGTCACTTATTCGCTTCAATGAACTGTCCGGTCTGCCTGAATCCAGCGACGGCTCCGGCGATTACCGGAACCGACCTGCTTTTCGAGACCACATCGCGAATGTTCACTCTGGATTCGTGCCCGGCCTGCCGCTGCCTTTTCCTGAATCCGATGCCGGGTAATGACGAGATCGCCGGTTTCTACCCCACTCAATACTGGTGGAACACCGCTGGGCGCGGCACGCTGAAGACTCTCGAATCGATATACCGGCGGATTGCTCTTCGCGATCACGTTTCATTCATCACAAAAGCGGCCAACAGGACGGGAGTCGATTTGCTTGATGTGGGCTGTGGCAGCGGCACCTTGCTCGGACTGCTCAAGCAACGCGGGTTTCGAGTCATGGGTGTGGATTTTTCTGCCGAAGCCGCCAGGGTTGCTGAAGTGGAGAATGGCGTACAGGTTGTTGTCGGATCGCTCGGCGAGGCTCGTTTCCCGGATCAATCGTTCGACGTCGTGACGCTGTTTCACGTGATGGAGCACGTCACCAACCCGCGCGAAGTGCTGGCGGAAGTTTTTCGGATCCTGCGGCCCGGGGGCGCCATCGTGCTTCAAGTGCCGAATATCGATAGCTGGCAGTTCAAGCTTTTTGGAGGGAAGTGGTACGGGCTCGACATCCCGCGCCATGTTATCGATTACTCCAAAGACGCAATCCTCAAGCTGCTCGCGGACGCCGGATTCGCGGTTCAGCGTGTCCGCCACTTCAATCTGCGCGATAACGCGCCGGCTCTCGTCTCGAGCCTCCTGCCATCCCTGGATCCCATAAGCCGTGCTGTCCGGCAGCGCAGGCGCAAGGTTCACGAATCGGCGCCTGCAGCCTGGTCGCGGCATCTGTTGTATCTGATGCTGGTGATCGGCGCTTACCCGCTGGCGATTCTCGAATCGGCGTTTGGTCATGGCGCCACAATAATGATCGAGGCGCGAAGGAGATGAGCGCCGCGGTTTCCGTCGTTATTGTGAATCTCAATCGCCGGGACCTTCTCGGACGTTGCCTCGAGAGCTTGTGGAAGCAGACATTCTCCGGCTTCGAAGTCATCGTCGTGGACAACGCTTCGTCGGATGGTTCACTGGAATTCCTGCAGTCGATACGGGAGCCGCGTCTGCAGATTGTTGTCCTGCCTTCCAACAAGGGATTCGCCGGTGGGTGCAATGCGGGCATTGCGCGGGCGGAAGGCCGCTACATCGCAACATTGAACAATGACGCGGAGGCGGAGCCGCGATGGCTCGAGGAACTCGTCGAAGGAATCGAATCCACTCCGGGCGTCGGCATGTGCGCCAGCAAGATCCTGTTCCGTGACGACCGGAACCGCATCGATAAAGCCGGCCACTTGATTTATCCCGATGGGTTGAATCACGGCCGTGGATCCGGCGAGCCGGATCGGGGCCAGTTCGAGCGGCGCGAAGACGTCCTGTTTCCCGACGCCCCCGCCGCGCTGTATCGCCGCGAAATGTTCGATGTCATCGGACTCTTTGACGAGCATTTCTTCGCCTATGGCGACGATGCCGATGTTGGACTTCGCGGGCGGCTTGCCGGCTGGACGTGTTTGTACATTCCTACCGCTGTCGTCTATCACGTGCATTCGGCGACTGCCGGGGAGTTCTCACCACTGAAGGCATTTCTAATTGAGCGCAATCGAATCTGGGTGGCGGTAAAAACATTTCCACTGTCGCTGCTGCTGGCGTCGCCGTTCTTTACTCTGATCAGGTTCGCCTACCACGCGTACGGGTCGCTCTTCCTGGTTGGTTCTTCGGGTCAGTACGCCGCCGAATGCTCGCGCACGCGGCTTGCCGTGATGATCCTCAAGGCATACTGGTCCGGGTTGAAGTTGTTCCCGGAGATGTGGCGGTCCCGAAGAAAGATCCGCCGCTTCGCCAGATTGAGTGACCGTGATTTTACGAACTTAATCCGCAAGCACAGAATCACGCTTCGAGCCCTGACACTTGGGACGTAGCGAGGATGTTGCAAAACGATTGAAGAGCGGTTCCGTCTCGCTGTAGCGGCGGTCTATGACCGCCGGTATTTCGTTGATTCCAGGAAAAACCGGCGCTCATAGAGCGCCGCTACAGTAACAACTGTCTCCTAACTCTTAGTACTCGTGGGTGTTTGATCCAGCTTCCTGGCGCCGGCGCCTCGCTTCGAGACATAGTCACCGCGCGAGAGCCACTTTTCAATGAAGCAATACAGAATGATGAACAGGTAACGTGACCCCATTTCCTTGATTTTCAATTTCGACTCGCCGGTCTTCCGGTTAATCCAGTGATTCGGGACGACAGAAAACGTATACCCGCGAATGATGGCTTTCAATGGCAGCTCGACGGTGAGATTGAAATGGTGACTCAGGATTGGCTGTACACCGGCGATGACGTGCCGCCGGTACAGCTTGAACGCATTGGTCACATCGTTGTAGCGAAGATTGAAGAGCAGACGGATCCCGTGGTTCGCGATTCGGTTCAAAACAAGCTTCGGGTAGGGGTAATCCACCACCCGCCCGCCCGCGACGAAGCGCGAGCCGAACACGCAGTCCACTCCATCCTCGATCATTGTTCGAAAGAAGGCGGCCACATCCTCCGGCCGGTCCGACGCGTCGCCCATGTAAATGGCGACCGCGTCGCCATTGAAATTCTCCAGCCCCCAGCGAACCGCCAACCCGAAACCCCGTGAGTAAGGATTATTCAGGCAACGAACCGCAGGCAGCCGGCGGCACAATCCAGCCAGGACTTCCTCCGTCCCGTCTGTCGAATGGTCATTAACGACGAGAATTTCGTGTTCGATCTGCCCGGTGGCCAGGCGCTCATGGAGATGAAGTACGGTGGACTCAATATCGACGGACTCGTTGTGTGCCGGGATGACAATGGAGAGCTTCATGTCAAACACCCCGAGCGGCTTTCTTAGAGCGTCGTGAAGTGACGTCGACAATCTCCGCAATCATTTCCCGAAGATCATAGTCGAAGTTCCATTCCGGATAGTGCCGTTGAAACCTTGAGACATCGCTGATCCACCAGATGTGATCTCCCATGCGGGCCTTGTCGGAAATCGAGAAACGGATGCTCTTCCCCGATATCTCTTCGATGAGACCGATTGCCTCCAGCGTCGAGCAGTTGCTGCGCCTGGACCCGCCCATGTTGTACACCTCACCGCATCGGGGGTTCCGGTAAAAGTGCCAGAAGGCATTCACGAGGTCAAACGAGTGAATGTTGTCCCTCACCTGTTTGCCTTTGTAACCAAAGATTGTGTAAGGCGAGCCATTCATCGCGCATTTGACGAGGTAGGCCAGGAAACCATGAAGCTCTGCAGCCGAATGGGCAGGACCCGTGAGGCATCCGCCGCGGAAAATTCCGGTCTTCAAACCGAAGTATCGCCCGTATTCCTGCGCCATGAGATCGGCTGCCGCTTTGCTGACTCCAAACAGGCTGTGCATGGAATCGTCGATGGGCATGTTTTCATCGATGCCGTTGAAGTAGGGATGATTGGAGTCGATCTCCCATCGCGTATCCATTTCGGCCAGAGGCAGGCTGTTCGGCCTGTCGCCATAGACCTTGTTCGTCGATGTAAAGATGAAAACAGCGTCAGGGCAGTAGCGGCGTGTGGCCTCCAGCATCACGAGGGTTCCATTTGCATTCACGGTGAAGTCCGTGAATGGCTCCTTGGCAGCCCAGTCGTGACTCGGCTGCGCAGCGGCATGAACGATCAGGGAGATATCGCGTCCCAGATCCTCGAACAACTTGAAGATCTTCCCGCTGTCTCGTATGTCTATCGACCAATGCCTGTAATTGCGAAGGCGGCTTTTCAGTTCTTCAGCTTTCCATGTGGTGGACGCTTCGGTTCCGAAGAAATAACTTCGAAGATCATTGTCGATGCCGACAATGCTCATTCCCTTGTCGTGTAGAAATGAGGCCGCCTCGCTCCCTATCAGTCCTGCCGAACCTGTGATAATCGCAATCGACATGCGTCCTCGTGCTGTAGCGGCGCTCTATGAGCGCCGGTTTTTCGGCGGTCATAGACCGCCGCTACAGTTTTGTAACACCCTCCTCTTTGAGGAGGGGAATCATTATAATCCGACCCCATGGCCGGAGACGCAGATAGCGAACGGGTTCTGCCAGGTGGACTAATCGGGTACCTGGATTTTTACTTGCAACAGAAGGTTGGCGGTGACGATGTGCTCTCGCTTCAAGGCTGGATTCTGGGCGGCGACTCTCGTGTCCGATCCGTCGTGCTAAAACGGCAAAGAGGGCCGGCAATTCCCATCGCCTATGGATTATCCCGGCCGGACGTCGCAGAGGCGTATCCTGAGCATCCAAGCGCCCTGATGGCAGGCTTCGCCGGCCAGGTGACGATTCCACTCACGCCAATCCACCGGCTTTTACCCGAGAAAATCGAGATCTGCGCCATAGTCGATGGCGGCCAGGAAGTCTGTTGCTTCTCTCGAAGTTTTCCCATTCGAAAGCCTCGGGTGGAGACCTTCGTGAGCGCGGCCGTGCGCAGGCTGATCGCCGCATATCGGGATGGCCGGCTCTCCTCCGCGCTGCTCAAGCGGTTGCGCGCGAAGCTGGAGAGCCGAAAGGCGGCTGCGCGAGAGCGTGCCGCACGCCAGATGTCCCCAGAGAAGGCGTCGGCGGACCTGAAAGAAGCGCTGGCGGGCCTTCAGAGAGTCCGGCTTCACAGCTTTCTCGACTCGCACAGCCGGTTGTCCTGGCCTCAGCATGGCGTGCCACGTGTCTCCATCGTTCTCGTGCTTTCCAACCGCGCAGAGTTGACCTTGCAATGTCTGCGTTCGCTTCAGGGATTGGCGGTACCCGTCGAGATCATCATTTTCGACAATGCCTCCACGGACGAGACCTCCCGCCTGATGGATCGGCTCGATGGCGTCAAGATCGTGCGCCGGCGCGAGAAGTTCGCATTCGCGCTCGCGTGTAACGAGGCCGCCCGCATGGCGACGGCCGATCACATCCTTCTTCTCAGCAACGATGCGGAGATCCTGGCTGGAAGTCTGGAATCGGCGCTGCGAACTCTCGAGGGCGGGAAGGACATTGGCGCGGTTGGGGCGAAACTTGTTTCTCGCGATGGTCGACTGCAGGAAGCGGGCGGCATCATATGGAAGGACGGCTCATGCCGCGCCTACGGTTATGGAGATGCTCCACGATTGCCGGCATACATGTACGTACGCGACGTAGACTATTGCTCGGCCACGTTCCTGCTGACACCTCGCGAACTCTTTCTCCGTATGGACGGCTTCGACGAGGCTTGCAAGCTGGCGTGCGAAGACGTCGATTACTGTGTCCGGCTACGGAAGGCAGGCAAGCGTGTGGTCTTCGATCCGGGCGCCGTCGCCGTGCAGTTCGAGTTGCCGGGCCCGCGGCTTTTGGCGGGGCACGCTGACTGGATCGCGCACAAGCATGCGCCCGGTGACAGGCTTCTTGAAGCGCGGTCGGCGTCCCACCCGCGTCAAAGAATCCTGGTTCTCGACGATCGTGTGCCGCATTTTCGCGATGGCGCAGGCTTCCCGCGCACGGTTGAGCTCATTCGGACGCTGGTTGAAATCGGATACTTCGTGACCTTCTATCCCGTGACGATGCCCATCGAAGATTGGTCGGAGGTCTACGATGACATCCCGCGAACCGTGGAGGTCATGACCGAATGGGGATCCGCGCGGCTTCCCGATTTCCTGAAGGAACGCGACGGTTACTACGACCAGATCATCGTCAGCCGGCCCCACAACATGAAAACATTCAGGTCCCGTTTCTGGGTCGGCGGCACATGGTCGACGAGTGCGCGCGTCATCTACGACGCCGAGGCGGTCGTCTCGTTTCGTGAGGCGGAGCAACGCCGGTTATACGGTTCGCAGATGACTGACGCCGAGGTGGCTCAGCTTCTTTCAGACGAGATGAGTCTCGCCAGGGGCGTTCACGCTGTGCTTTCGGTCACCGACCGCGAGCGCGATTGTTTTGTATCGTCCGGGATTGGGACGGCATGGACCGTGGGTCACATTGTTCCCGTGAACCCGACGCCGCGCGCCTTTCCGGAACGCTCGGGCTTTCTGTTTGTCGGAGCCATGGGGGGTATTCCGAATCGAGATGCTGTCCTGTGGTTTGGCCGCGAGATCTGGCCGAAGATCCGCTCTGTGGTCGGTGGCGAGGCATCCTTCGCCGTCGTTGGTGGCCACGCGCCTGCCGAGCTCCGCGCACTTCCCGGTGTGGATGTGCTCGGGCAGGTCCCCGATCTGACGTCGCTTTACAACCGCTCGCGGATCTTCGTGGCGCCCAGCCGGCTTGCCGCCGGCATCCCGATCAAGGTGCAGACAGCCGCCGCCCACGGCCTTCCTGTCGTCTGCACGTCGATCCTCGCTGAGGAACTCGGCTGGGACGATGGAGTCGAGCTTCTGGTGGCAGACGATCCCGAACAGTTTGCCAGGTGCTGCGTGCGCCTCTACTCCGATGAGGACCTCTGGCAGCGGTTGCGCAAGCACGCGCTGAACCGAGTGGCCCGGGAGTGCTCGCAGCAGGCGTTCACTGTCGCCCTGGCACAAGCGCTCGCCTGACGGAGCGGAACGGAAGAATTTAGCCGCGGCTAATTATCCCGGCTTCTCCGCCACGATAAACATCTGCCCTCCGAATATACGCCACGCCAACGGTACGCGAAGGTATAGGCCCACGAGCCAGGCCGATTTCGCGAGTTTGCTCTTCGATTTAAACGGGAGAAATTGAGGAATGATTCGAACAATGCGGAAACCCGCCACCTGGATGCCTTCCGCGATGGCATGGTGCGTAAAAGCCAGGCGATGATCGAAGAAGTCGAAGTAGTGCTTTGAGCAGTACATGAAATTCGGTTGAAGCACCACAAAGCGTCCGCCGGGCCGGAGTGTACGCCGAACTTCAGTGAAGCTCCCGGCAACATCTTCACGCGTGTGAAAGTGCTCGTACACATTGCTTGCGAAAACCGTATCGAGAGAGGTATTGGGCAGCGATATGTCCGTTCCGTCGCCAATCAGCAGCTCCACGTCATCCTGTGCGTAAAGGCGCAGGTTCTCTTCGTTGATGTCCAGGGCGTATTTCTTCACCGATCGGACGTTATTGATGAAGTGACAATACCCGGCACCCAGGTCCAGCGTCGCGCCCTCGACGCTCATGTAATTCTCGAGGAAACGGCAAATTGGCCGCCAGTACTCACGCTGTTGTTGCAGTTCTTTGTCGCTGAATCGAAGCCGGTAGATTTCTTTTTCCACGACAGGCTTAGGCCGAGACACGTGCCGCATCACCTCACCTTGCGAAACAATCGTAACACTAAGAAGCTGGCAACGATGATTGCGATCAGCCTTACTTGACCGTGATCGAGACATCGTTTTCGAAGCTTACCCAAACGGAGTCCTCGGGCTTGCGGATGGCCAGGAACCGGTATGTACCCTTCGGTGTTGTTGGCGAGCCTTGAAACTCGGCACTCCCTAACGTTCCGACATGGGTGGCGAACTGTCCCATCGGTGTGCCATCGAGGGTATACGAAATATATACATGATGCCCGCCGATCCCCGGGATCTTCACCGTGTAACTCTGTCCCGTAGTAATCTCGGTCCGGCTTAGCTCGATATGCGGCCTGGTCCCTGTAACAATCCAGGTCTGGGTTTCTTGAGCCGGCCACGCATTTATCGCCAGCGTTACGGCAATCACCGCCAGTACGGCGGCTATTCGTAACGCGCGACCCCGCGAAAACGCTGAACGTTCCCGCCCAGGACTCCGAGAAGAGGCCAGGACGGAATATGCGACAACGCACGTTGGCCAGAGTTGCACCAGCAACCGATCCAGCGAACTCTGGATATGCCACTCGACGTCATAAGGGCTGACAAGGTACAAGATGTAATAGCCGCACAGCATTCCGATCAATACGAATGTCGCCGTAAACCACGGAGCGATTTTGGTTGAGGCTGGAGCCGGTTTCCATGCGACTGCTGCATGAATTGCCATCAGCGGAATCGGGTTGAGATACCACTGGCCGAAGTTCAGGCTGTTTCGAAAACCTCTAAGGATCGTGAGATTGAGCTGATTGTTTGTCATCCCCGCCATCAGTTTTTGTGCTGTGATCGCCGACACGATCTCGCCTGGTGGCGAGTACGTGAGCTTGAAAATGAGGAGGGTCAACAATCCGAGCGAGGCGCCGGCCGCAAACTCCAACATCTCGCGCCAACTGCGGGTCCACGTGCGTCTCACAAAAGCCACAGCAATGCGCGACGTTAGAAGCACAACCACGAATAGAATGCCCTCATTCTTCGTACAAGCAGCCGCCGAGGCCGCCATGCCCGCCAGAAACGGCAGCCGTGAAAATGCGAGATCGAGATCGTACATGCCATACAACACAACGGTCGCCGTCATGAAACAACAGACGACGATATCCGCAAACTGCGCTGCTCCAATTCCCAGCAGGAACGGCGTCCCTGCCAAAATGCATCCGGCAATCCACGACTGGGAATATGTGCTGATCTGCCGGAGACCGGCGACGGCGATGCCGACCGTGGCGATTGTGAACAGCGACGCAAGCGCGAGAGGTATGACGAGAGTCCCGCTACCGGTATATTGCCATCCCCGTGCGACCAGGGCGGGAAGCAGCAGCGGATAATCGGGATGAAAGCCGAGGAACACGCGATCGAGGATCGCCGAAAGAGGCGTTGTTCTCGAAGTGGCGATCAGCCGCGCTCTCAGGTTCCAGATGACCAGCGCGTCGCCGCCGGCGTGCTTCGCAAAATCCAAATCAAAGATAAGCGCCGCACCAGCAAGGATTGCAACGATTGCGAAAATCAGAATGTAAAAACGGTTCGAAGGTTGAGCTTTCGTACCGTTTCGTAAGCCGCGGTCCCGGCTCCATAGCAAGATGACCAAACCGCCTCCAAGTACGGATTCGCTTGTAGCCAGCGCAACCCGCGAGGAGTCCGACAGCAATAAAGAGAGGAAGTACATCGTACCTGCGATGGCGGTGCCAAGAGCGGCACCGAGAGCCACTCGCAGTCCGGGCGGAATATCGGCCGAGATCCTCTTCACGAGCAAACTCCCGACAAAAACGGGCACAACCAGCGAAAATGCAGTGAGCACAGCGAACATGTTCATGGCCTTCGATAGAGACCGAAACCGTGACCAAGGTCTTCAACAAGTGTCAAGTCCGCAAGCGGGACCACTGTCCTCGTCGTCCAAAACTCCACCAGCACATATCGATCTTCGACTGTATCGCGCTGCAGGATGGAAGGAGCGAGGATGTTCTGGAGTCTGTAGTACGTGTCGGTATCGTACGTGTCGGAAGCACCTTCGGTGCGATACTCGATGTGTCTGTCCGGCAGCCTGCTTAAGACGCCCTTCGCGTAAGTCAGGTCCCGATCGAGCCGAGCCCAATCGTCTTCCACAAAGACGGGCCAATGATAGTTCTGACGCGCTATCCACCCGGCGTTCCAGACAGATAGTGCGAGAAGAGCGGCGCCAAGAAGTCTTGCTGAATTACTGGGAACTAGCCTCGCCATCGAAACCAGCGGCCACCTTGCGAAATGATCGTAACACTAAGAAACTAGCAACGACGATCGCGGAAAGGATTGTGATTGCCATGCCGATCCTGAAGCTCAGCGGTTGAAACACGAAGCGGATCTCATGCGAACCGGCAGGAAACAGGATTCCGGTAAGCGCCAGGTCGACTCGAAGGACTGGAACGTCTTTCCCATCCACCGTGGCTTTCCATCCCGGGTAATAGGTTTGACTCCATACGAGCACTGCCGCGCTGGATGCCGTGGCGCGCAACGAAAATTCGTTGATCTGGCCGTCGACCATTTCGACCTGGCCGTTGAACGGTATCGCGTTGGATTCGTCGCGAGTTGCCGGCGAGGACGGGGATTCACTCAGAATCACGGATCGTGCCGGATCGAAGGAAGGGCTTCGCAGACGCTCGAGCTGAGCATTGATATCTTGAAGAACTTCGATCCCGGATGCAGGAACAGCGAAAGCTCGTGGCAAAACAGCTTTGTTCTCGAAGATTGCGACCTGTCTATTGTTGAAGGCCTGCCTAAAACGTCCGTCGCCCGCGAATTGTTTGACTTCCGGAGCGCTTGCATAGAGGACAAAGTATTTCCACTTCAGCATGTCCATCCTGCGATCGCTGGATTTAAGGACGAGTTC
>Ga0137362_10000361_pt1 | contig 22827 bp, 23 predicted proteins | sample MadtaG_2_FD_104801 | JGI IMG/M metagenome (GOLD analysis project Ga0137362, IMG submission 104801) | Vadose zone soil microbial communities from Angelo Coast Range Reserve, California, USA - Mad1_100_16 metaG | ecosystem: Environmental > Terrestrial > Soil > Vadose zone | place: USA: California... | reverse complement strand
TAGCCACCGAAATAGAAGGTACGTTCCGCGTCAACGGTTCCAACAAGCGCATGCGCGACCTTCAAGCGATATTCGAGACTCCGCCACGAGTGCGTATCCCCTTTCTCTCCGTTCTCCGAACTATTGTCGACGAGACATCTAGTATGGCAAGTCGCTTGATTGGAAAAAGGAGAATTACACGACGCATGATGTCGCGAGTGTCTTCCGCCGATACCTCACCCATTTGCCTGTGCGTGACTCGACGCGTGCGCGCGCCCTGTTCTTCTTCCCACGCATTGCTAAAGTGTTCGCGTGTTTGTATACTCAGGAGCCTGTGATACCACATGATTTGTATTTTCCCGTACGTATTTACCCAATTTTTTCTATCTTTGTTCATCCAATGACTATTCTGTACCTACGGTAGTTCCGAGATGCGATTGGTACGTGTCTTGTGGCCACTGTTCTTGTCGTCTTGCCGCTGATGATATGCGATAGCGAAAACGCCATACGATCAGGACATGGTCATCACGACCTACAAGAAACTCATCCGTTCGATGCCACACGCAAATCAATATCTTCTTCTCTACGTCCTCGATCTCCTCTCTGTCTTTTCTCGCAAAGCAGACAAAAACCTGATGACTGCGCAAAGTAACCATCTCCATCTTTTCTCTTCACCCTTCCCCCTTATTTAACTTCTGCTTTACAGATCTGGCTGTGATCTTCCTCCCAGGGTTGATGTCACATCCGGTACATGAGCTCTCGCCTACTGAGCACCGGCTAAGCCAGGATGTACTCGAATTCCTTATTGCGCACCAAGATTGGTTCATGCTCGATACCCCACCTCCACCCGCGCTACCCCCAACTCCCTCGCGCTCCCTCACGCCGCCTTTAAGCCCAGGAGCGAGCGTGAGCGTAAGCGACGACGAGGGGCCCGAAGGCTGGCGCATCATCGAACGCCATCCGCGTGTCCAGGTGGACCGCGGGAAACATGGGATAGCGAGTACAAGTAGCGGCGCAGGGACGCAGGGAATGGCTGCGCCGCGCATCAAACGTAGTCGTACGGTGCCCTCGTCGCGAAATGGCCGTGCGAGTACGTGGGACGCCGGTGCTGCTCAGCGTGGGACGGGCCCGAGCGGGAGTACGCCAAGCCCGGCTGTGTTGCGTAAGGTGCGACGCGCGTCGGCGCAACCCACTTGACAAGTTTGTCCCCACAGCCCTCCGCCCCTGCGCCGTCGTCTATTGTCTGTCATCTTGCCCGTTCTTTTATCCGCCCACGCTTACGGTTATACCTGCGACATCTTCCCCCTTTATTGCACCATAACACCACCTTCGTCTCTATAGACACGTGGTCCAGTCAACATCATACACCAGCGGTTTTTCCCCTACCTCCTCCTCCTACTTGTCTGTCAGCGTTTACCATACACGCTCTTCTGTCTGCGGTGTCTCCGTCCCCCACCCCGTCCTCAGGCTCTTTCCCTCTCCCCCACACGCCGTCGCTCATCCAACTGGGTGATTTCTATCGACTCTTTTCTGGCTTCTTATGTGGTGTTTTCTTTCTCTTGTGCCTTGTTGTATCTCTCCTCCCTCTTCCCCTCTTTTTTCCCTCTTTTCTTTTCTTTTTTTCATCTCTTGTCTATTCTGTGTCCATTGGTATGATGGTGTAAAATCTAATTGCCCTTGGGTTGTGTGGTGGAAAAGAGTAATTTCGTATGGGAGACACGCTAATCTCTTTTTTCGTGTATATATAGACAGAAGCGTGAAGGAATTGATGATGCTGTGTCATACCGTGATTGATGGCAATTCCCGTTAAAGTCGCTAAACGCCAAGTTCCCCATTCCTAGTCTCTGTCTTCATCGTCTTACGCAGTCATTCCTTCTCTCAGCTCCATGTCCTCGACAGTGGTCCCCTCTTCCAATTTTCAATTCATTTTCAACATAGCCTTGGCTGACTACCGCGCACATACTGGGGTAGACTTGTCCCAGTATCCATTTGCCGAAACCCTCCAAAACTGCCAGTCCGCTGATGCCATCCTCGAACTCCTTCAAGACAAAGTGCAGGAATTCAGGGATTATCGTAATGGAAATCGCAAGTTGATCGATTCTCTCAAACCAGTTGTTCAAGTCCTTCATACATTTTCCCGTCTCGGTAGTGACGCTGGCCTCGTGAGCGCTTCGTCTTCCAGAATCTCATCACTTTTTTTTACGCCTCTGTGTCTAGGTGCCATTCCAACCAACAAAATTCATTTTTTCTGGCGTCGATGTGCTTCTCAGCGTATGATCCCCCTTCTTCGACTGTATCCTCATCAGTGACGTCTACCCATCCAGGTCGCTATTGCAGTCGGGTCAAGTTACGATGCCCTAGTCGACCTGTTCGAATGCGTTGCAAATTTTCTCGGTCGCCTCCGTATCTACTCCGAGATCCCATCCGAGCCAACCATGTCCGGTATACTTATCAAGATAATGGTGGAAGTGCTCTCTGTACTTGCCCTGGCCACAAGGCAGATTAGGCAAGGACGCTTCAGTGCGCGGCTACGTTGGTTACTTTCAAATATTTTATGGCTGAACTTTGGCGCAGAGAAATTTGCAAAGAAGCTGCTCGGAGAGAGCGAGATCGAGACGGTGATGCAGAGATTAGACAGGCTCACCCACAACGAGGCTCGGATAACCATAGCCCAGACTCTACAAGTTGTTCACGGTCTCATAAGCAATATGAAGGTGGTTATGAATGGTATGTGAACATCTCTTGCACGTTGCCATTTCTTGACCAGATTTATTTGCGCAGACGGCAAGGCATCAACTAGTGACATACGACAGGCTCTAAGTATGCTCCGCTTTAAATTGATATCTTTCATGCTGACTAGATATGTCAGCTACGATGCAAGAGATGACGAATGAGATAAACCGTATCAAACGTTGGTTATTCCTTATCTCCGTGGCGGCTATCGTAAATATCAAGCTTGCATCGCAGGTGACCAGTTACAGAGGGACATCCGGAATTGGCTGTCCCCTCCAGATCCGTCCACAAGCCATAACGTTGCTTGTGACACTCATCGTAGCGGAAGTGCCACATGGTTCACCGAAGGCAGCACATTCGATGAGTGGAAATCTACAGGATCACTCTTGTGGATCCATGGTAAACGTACGCCTTCCTTAAAACACCCATCCATTCGTTGCTACTGATTGCCATCGCGCCCCGTTCATGTAGCGGGCTCTGGAAAAAGTGTCCTCTGGTGTGTAAAGGTCGTTTGATCTCTTTTATCGCCTAGCTCATGCCGTCGAGCAGCTCCTCGATAATTCAAGAGGTCAAAGAGAAATGCGAGTCCGGATTAGCCGTTATGGGCTATTACTACTTCGACTTTCGAGATAAAACAAAGCAAGACGTTCGTGGACTCCTCTCCTCCTTGCTTGCGCAATTTTGTGCGAAATCAGATTCTTGCTACGATATTCTTTCCGAGCTATATTCGAGGAATGATGCTGGGTCGCAGCAGCCCAGTAATCATTCGCTTACAGAATGCCTGAAAAAGATGCTCCAACTCCCACGACAGCCAGTAATTTATATTATCGTGGATGCCCTCGATGAGTGTCCCATTTCATCGGGATTTCCAAACATTGCGCGCGAGAAGGTCTTGGATCTCTTGGAAGAACTCTTGGAATTGAAAGTTCCAAATCTACGTATTTGCGTTACGAGCCGCCCCGAGGTCGATATCCGAGACGTTCTGGAGCCTCTCACATCTCACCATTTATCTCTCCACGACGAAACCGGACAAAAGAATGATATCCTTGATTACATCAGCTCTGTCGTCCAAACAGACCGTAAGATGCGGAGATGGAGATCGGAGGACAAACAATTAGTTATTGACATGCTATCAGCAAAGGCAGATGGAATGTAAGTAATCTCAATCTTAACCCTCACCGTGCTCTCATGTCTCCACCCAGGTTCCGGTGGGTCGTTTGCCAGCTGGACATGTTGCGCCGCTGTTTTCCGCCCAGTCTCCGTGACACTCTCAACGAATTACCTGAAACATTGGATGGAACATACGAACACATTCTATTAGGAATTGACAAGGAAAAACAAGAATACACCCATCGGCTTTTGCAATGTCTTTCTGTGGCCATTCGACCTCTTCGTGTCCACGAGCTTGCCGACGTACTTGCAATGCGGTTTGACTCCGGAAAGCTACCCCGTTATCATGTCGATTGGCGACAAGAGGACCCACACGAGGCCGTTCTTTCAGCGTGCTCTAGTCTGGTCTCGGTTGCCAATGTAGATGGGTCACCAATTGTGCAATTCTCACACTTCTCCGTCAAGGAGTTCCTAACGTCAGACCGTCTTGCCAAGGCATCAACGGATCTTTCCCGATTTTATATCAATTCTTTGTCTGCGCATATGATTCTTGCGCAGGCATCCCTCAGCGTTTTGCTTCATTTAGGCAATTCGATCGACAAAAAGACCATTGAGGACCTTCCGTTTTCTATTTACGCCGCGCAGCACTGGGTGGACCATGGTCGATTCGATGGCGTATTACCAAGTATCCAGGGCGCAATGGAGCGTCTATTTGATGCCGACAACCCGTCTTTTGCAACATGGTTTTGGATCTACGACATCGACCATCCCCTCAAGGAACCCATGATTACACCTCACCCGACACGACCAGAGGCTGTCCCATTATACTATGCCACACTGTGTGGTTTCCGCGACCTTGTGGAGCACCTCCTCGCTACCCACCCAAAGGACATCAATGCTGAGGGAGGGTACCACTCCACTCCTCTCCACGCAGCACTTGCGAAGAACAATTTCGAGATTGCGGTCCTGCTCCTTGAACACGGCGCGGACGTGGACGCCATAAACTACAATGGAGATGGTGCATTACATATAGCGTCAAGAAACGGACTTTACGATAATGTGACGTTCTTATTAGAACATCACGCTGACGTGAACATTGAGGATCGCGTTGGAAGGACACCCCTGGAATGGGCATCCTCCTCTGGAGAACTCGAGGTTGTAAGGCTCTTAGTGCGACACAATGCAATTGTAGACTCCCGTATAAACGACGGGCGGAAACCACTGTTCGCAGCGTCACGATATGGACATCTGGTCGTTGTGCAGTTGTTGATCCAGTGCGGCGCAGCTGTGGACTCTCGTCAAAACGGCATGACACCGCTGTTCATAGCGTCCCAACATGGTCACCTGGACGTCGTGCGATTGTTGATTCAGAGCGATGCAGCTGTGGACTCTCGCCAAAACGGCATGACACCGCTGCTCATAGCGTCACGATATGGTCATCAGGATGTCGTGCAGTTGCTAATCCAGAGCAGTGCGGCTGTGGACTCCCGTGATAGCGATGGCCAGACTCCACTGTTCGCGGCATCACGATATGGTCATCAGGACGTCGTGCGACTGTTGATCCAGCGCGGTGCAGTTGTGGACTCCTATACAAACGATAGCTGGACTCCGTTGCTTGCAGCGTCACGATATGGTCATCAGGACGTCGTGCAGTTGTTGATCCAGAGCGGTGCGGCTGTGGGCTCCCGTGAAAGCGATGACTGGACTCCACTGTTTGTGGCATCACGATATGGTCATCTGGATGTCGTGCAACTGTTGATCCAGCGCGGTGCAGACTCCCGTGGAAGCCATGGCTGGGTTCCACTGTTCGCAGCATCACGACATGGCCACCAGGACGTCGTGCGATTGTTGATCCAGAGCGGTGCAGCATTGGACTCCCGTATGAACGGCCGGACTCCACTGTTCGCAGCGTCCCAATATGGTCATCAGGACGTCGTGCGATTGTTGATCCAGAGCGGTGCAGCTGTGGACTCCCGCACAAATGATGGCTGGACTCCATTAATGTCGGCATCGAGAGAAGGGCATCTCGATATCGCTCGGGAGCTACTCAACCGAAGTGCTGACCCAAATGCACAGAAGGCCGACTCTTGGACTCCACTACACCTCGCTTCAGTTTACGGACATCTCAGTATTGCAACGTTGCTGATCCAGCATCGTGCAGAAATCGACAAACAGACCACTACAGGACATACCCCATTGGATTTGGCCTCCGTTAGTGGTCACCTCGAGATTGTGCGATTACTACTCGAGAATGACGCAAAACCGAATGGACAAGATGTTACAGGCTCAACTCCGTTACACAGCGCAGCCTATCATGGTTATCTCAACATCGTGAAACTGTTGCTCGACTCAGGCGCGGACCTTGAAGTGCGAAACCGCGATGATGAAACTCCCTGTGACGTTGCATCTGCCAATGGGAAATGGGAAGTCGCGAAGTTCCTAGTTGAGTGTGTAGGTGCGCATTCTTGGGATGATAGGAGCGTTCCGACTTCCGTTGTGATATCACCATCACTGGGCCATGAGGAGCACGTAGGAACCCAAGACAATGAGAGGATATCCTTGCATATTGCATGCATGGAGGGCAACCCTGACGTTATACGGTCGTTACTTGGTCGTGGCGTAGATGCCAACGAAAGGGATGACTACTATGATACTCCATTGGGCGTAGCGTCGAGGGAGGGAAATTTGGAGATCGCATGGCTATTGGTCAACAATGGCGCGGACGTGAATTCCAGGAACAAGTATGGGTGGTTCCCATTGCTCTTTGCAGCACGAGATGGATATCTCGATATCGTGCGGTTACTGACTGACCACGGCGCCGATGTGAACGTAAAGGAGCAGGACAACTGGTCTGCGTTGCATCTGGCGTCAGTGAATGGTCACATCGAAATCGTCCAGCTACTTCTCGATCACGGAGCGAATGTGGAAATGAGAAATAATCGAGGGCGGACTCCATCTGATGAGGCATTTCGAATGGGAGAAATGAAGATTGTAAAACTGATTTCCCAGGCTGGTGTGCACCACGTGTAGGTGGGTATTCGATCTCTTGGATACAGATAAAGTCCCTAACCGCACTTTGTTTTAGTCATGAGATATAAACATGATATCTGCATAGTTATTATGAGACATCGATCTACATGTGAATTAAAGGCCTGTAATTGTTTGGGCATCCAGAAGACAGATCTCTGTTTAGTTCGATGATGTGACTACACGTTCACATTCTCCCAAGGTAATATTTCATATTTCAAGAAAATGAGAATCATGTTTTGGCACCTCAAATTGAGACTCGAGCCTTTCCCGCTAATCCCGAGCAGGATGGCATCGCTTAACTAGTTAAAATGGACCTCTTAGATCCACGCGAGACTAGTAATGGCTGCAATTCTAAGACTGGGTGTTTCGGAAGTCTTAATCCAGTATAAGATGCCAAACGAAGTAGCAGGCTGGAGTGTTCAAATCCAATCGATTATTTCAGAACGATCAGTTCGAGACTTGGAGAAGACCCGGAGGTGCATCAATTCTTCCAACGAAAGCCCACCCAAGCTACGATCGCGTCAGCCTCACTTTCTTTCTGCCGTGGGTATATAGGACTGAGGAGGGCGTGGAAGGAAGAGGTTAGCAGCCAGAGTAGCAGGTGAATGAGAATGGGTATGAGATGTAAAGTAGCCCGTGACTCGTGTTTTCTTCGCAGCACGAACTTGAAGGCTTCGAGCGAGGTGTAGTCATGCAGTCATCTCCTTGCAATGCTCATGACGTTGTCTCAGCCCTTGTAGTCAGATGCGGTTCGGCATATAGTAACTTAACGCGCTTTCGCGAATGTTAATTGTTCTAGCAACAAACCCAACTTGAGGGCAGTGTGACACACAGAGCTAACAGATATCCCGTATGGGGAAAGGAATGCGGCAAAACAAAAAGAGGACTCCTTGGTGACAGGAGCACCATATAGCATAGTAGGATGGATAGATTTCCGAACGGATGGTAGGAGCGTGACTAGGCGATGCATACAGGGACGTACCCAAGAAATAAATACACTCTCTTGCAATACGCAGGAATACTCTGATGAATACTCGCGAAAGACCTCAAGGCAAGGCAAGGTCAATCAGTCTTGTAGGGCTGCATGCAACAATTCCTTCGCGTTTGGAATTCGCGGTTTGATCGTGCATTTGAACGGAATAGGACCCCTATCACAGTGCGCGCACAACCAAACGACCATCGTCAGTCAAGTCAAGCCAAGACATTAGTCCGAAAAAAAAAGGCCAGTATCATACGGATCCCGTAGCTCAGGAAAGAATCAAGCTGAAAGAACTCACGAATTGAAGAGAGAGGTGAACTCCTGCGTGGGTGGCGCGGGACGTCTTTCGGTATCTATCGCAGGAAGGAACTCGAATGTCGCGAGCATGTTCGCCATCGCCAACCATAGCATGTCGCTTGCGAAGAAACGGCCTGGGCAGAAGCGACGGCCAAATCCAAACATGAAGGCCGAGGACGGCAGCAGTGTCTGTGTCACGGGATCTAGGAAGCGTTCGGGCTTGAACTTTAATGGCTCTGGGTAGGTCTCGGGATCATGCAGTATAGCCCTTAATTACCAGATACGCATCGTAAGAGGTCTTTCTTTCATTGGTAAGGAAGATGTTTGGACATACCATATATTCGCGAAGACCAGTGACCCCTTAGGGATAAAGTACCCGTTGTAGATGTTGTCTTCTGTTACGCGGTGAGGGATGCCTAGCACAACGACCGTAAGCAGAATAAGACACGATTGCGAGGTATAAATGACATAGATCTCTCTGACCTAATGGAGCTGGACAGGCCCACCGCAGCAGCTCGTATAGCACTGCCTTTAGGTAGGGCAAGGCGTCTGCATCCCCGAAGTTGGGAAAGTGGCCGTGGCCTAAAATCGAGACAATCTCTTCTTGAGCACGCTTTTGTGCTTCCGGGTATAGGACCATCGCGAGGACGAACGATTGAAGGGCAGCCGACGTCTGAAGAAAGGACGGAACAAAAGTCAACTAGATCCGACTCCGAATTGAACCGGACCTACACTGTCAATACCAGCTAGATAGGCCAAGGAGTTTAGAGATAGTAACCAAAGTATCTAATTGAACATAGTACCAAGGTATATGCTTCCGGGTAGGGCTTTCGCCATGAGGATTGCCTCTTCAGTTGAGTCCTCGGAAAGTTCTGTGATCATTGTTGCGGCGATTGAAGGCACAGCCTCTTTGTCTTCGTCCTGACCCACCCTTGAGAAAAACTCAAACTAAGGACACAAGTGAAACACAATGCGCACCAACGACTTCTTAACAGTCTCATACAGCCCATCACGACATCGTTCCACATGGCGTTTCCACGTTTTAGCCTCCTTCTTAAAACCAGCACCCGGGAACCACCAAGGCAAGTAAATTACTGTGCCAGGAAGCTCAAGGTCACCGGGGACAACTGGAGGAAATGATTTGGCTTACGGAAAGGTATCAAGTTGAAGATGCGACCTTTGGTCTGGGCGACCGCTATGCCCTGAAGAGCTGCCTCCGCCAGGGCAATATTTGGGTCATCCCGTGGGGCTGTATCAATGCCGTACGCGACTGACAAGCTGACTTGACCAATCATGCTAAAATCGATCGTCTAAGAAGAATCGCAGACCAAGAGAGTATCTTAACGTACTGGCGGATATGCTGCATGAAATCCTGCGGAGTATCAGATAAATTCCACAAGAGTCGTCGAGCAGCTTTCAACTCGAATGGATGATATTGACGGGCCACGGATGGCTGCATGTGTGCGAGGAATGCCTTGTGCCATTTCCTCCACTTGTTGCCGTACGGGAAAAACGCGAGTACCCAATTTCCTGTATCGAGTCTACAGACGTAAGTAGAAACGAAACGTCGAAACCTGATATAGTTATTAGGATTCTTCTCACAATTCGGTCATGGCCTTTAATTGGGGTCTGATAGGCGTTAGGGATATGTCTGGTTGTGAGCGGGGTAGAGACGGCCAGTACTATGTAACCGCACCTATCAGAGTATATGGACGATCGCTTATCGAAAAGATCGGTGGCAATTTTCTCTGAATTCAAGGCGACTAAATGCGTCCCAAAGAGTTCTGCATGGACGATGTCCGACCCTAAGCACAGAAAAGAAAATGAACACTATGCCTCTATAAGGATAAGGATGCACCCACCCATCTCCCGCCCCCATTTTTCGTATGTGAGCCATTGATACTTGAAAGGTACATCACGTAGGTTTCCGATCAGTGGAAGGCCTTTTGGACCGGGGGGATATGGGTGCCTTCGTTTTCTGCGCAGCAGCACGTAAAGGGTGAACGAGAGTACCGAGGCTGCGAAAAGCTGCGAGGACGTGAGATTCATGCAGTACGACGAACGCGGACTTGGAACTGGGTGTGGTCGAGAAAGGAGTGCAAAGCCCACGAGGACAGCGTGTGACGTCGATGAGCGCTGGTGTTGTAGATCACTTACGGGTTAGCGAACTGTCAGATACTCCTCGTCTTTATTGAACACACCATGTCGCTCGTTGATAGGAACGGCGACGGTAGAAGGTTCACGGTGTACCAGTAACGAGTAGTAACCGACGGAACGGCGTAAAAACAAAGAAGAGATCTCGTCGCGCTACGTGTGCAATGTTCAACCAACAACGGCTGTATAAAGTGTAAAGAACTGGAAGGACGTGGGGTGCTGTCTGGATCGGCCAGGACGCGGGAGAACGCACTGTGTGCTATAGTAAGAATACAGGTATGGTGCTATTCATCGAACACCGGAGGGGATGGGCATGGGTTGCTCGCTGGAGCCGTAGGCAAAAAGTTGCGATGTCGCGTCAATTAAATAAGGAAAAGGGCGCTGTCTTGCTTTGCTTTCCCCACGTCAGTAGCGTCGACGACAACTCGCTCTTTGTTATCCACATACCCATACCCACGTTCTCTCTCGCTTTTAAGACATTGAACCACCCAGCCCCTTCTTTCCCCACATTTTCGTCTTTTGCGACTCTAGACAATGGCTCCGCCGCTCAACCATCCGCCAGGATTGAACTTTGTCGGCGATCCACAGCACGAGGAACGCCCTATCGATGCCGAGGCGTCCGTGTACTACGGTGGAACGGAGTATCATAGCCGCTCTAGAACATATAGCACCGTGCGGATCCACCTTTGAATGATCTTGCATAGTCTTTATCCCATTGTAGTCGACGGGTGATGGTCCCAAACGCCCTGCTTTCCAAGACGATTGGCACCTCAAGCCACGGAGAATGTCCCACGACGAGAAGAGCCACTCCGCACCACGCAGATTCCTTATAGATGTCGAGGAGACCATACGTCTTGTACTTGAACAGGAAGACACAGACGGTGATTTCCAAATCAGTGTTACCGACGCTGGCCCAAAAATTCTTTCCCTCGGTACGGCCACCAGCAATGGGTTTAAGACCTTCGATATTCGAGTGCGTACTATCACAATCCCTTCTCGCCTGCCAACTGATGGCATGTTCGTCTAAGGGCACTTACATGTTGTCTAATCTCCTTCAAGAGCTTGCTCTAGCTCGTGATCACAATCGGAAGAGGATAGTTCTCGATGAGGCTCGTCTCACCGAGAACCCGGTGGATCGTCTGTCTCGCATGATCAAGAATTCCTTCTGGCACTCCCTCACCCGGCGTATTGATGGCGATGGCCTTGAGATTATCTGTGCGGATCCTAAGAACCGATCAGGTCGCATTCAGCCGCGGATTTATGTTCCCCATGGCGAGCCTGCCATGGTTGATTACTATCGAAGGATTGCTTCAGAGAAGCCACACTTGAACCTGGATGTCCAGGTCCTTCCTCCAAACCCTGGTGACCCCTATTTTGTCAAGAGTCTGAACAGCAAACCGGGAATTTTGGCTCTCGCTATGAATGAAGTCGATGATGGGCGTGGTGGCAGAACTCTCAAGGGCATCCCATTCATCGTACCGGGCGCTCGTTTCAATGAGGTTCGTAAAACTCGCGCTTTATGCCGCTTTATAATCGCCAGTCATTGAATTGATTGGCTGATTGTTTATACAGCTGTACAACTGGGATTCCTATTTCATCTCCCTTGGGCTTCTCGTTGACGGCCAAGTTCAGATGGCTAAGGGCATTGTCGAACACTTCATATTCGAGGTCAAGCACTACAACAAGATCCTCAATGGCAGTCGCTCTTACTACCTCGCGCGCTCACAGCCACCTTTCCTTACCGACATGGCCCTTCAAATCTACAATCAGCTAGATCGCTCGGATCTTGAAGCTAACCGACAGTGGCTTAAGCGCGGGATCCAGGCGGCCATCAAAGAGTATCACACGATTTGGGTTGCAGAGCCTCGTGTGGATCCCAAGACGGGCCTCTCGCGCTACCGCCCCGAAGGTGTGGGCATCCCGCCAGAGACGGAAGCGACGCATTTCACCCATATCCTCGAGCCATATGCGGCGAAGCATGGACTCTCAGTCAACGAATTCAGCGAACGATACAACAACGGGACGATACGTGAACCCGAACTTGACGAGTACTTCTTGCATGACCGCGCAGTACGCGAGTCTGGTCACGATACGACCTATCGCCTTGAGAAGCGTTGCGCAAATCTTGGGACGATCGACCTACAATCCCTTCTGTATAAGTATGAGGTCGACATCGCGACGGCGATCCGCGAGGTGTTCGACGACGAGCTCGAGCTCGAGGAGGACTTTGATCTTGCACCATTCCCTCCGAGCGTTGAAGCGTACGCGAACCCGCACCGTGAACGCTCCCGTGCGCGCCCACAGACGAGCGCAGAGTGGTTTGCTCGTGCTGATTTCCGTCGGGAAGTGATCGACAAGTATTGTTGGAACGAGAGCAAGAGCTTGTACTTTGATTATGATACTGTGCAAGAGAAGCAGAGCCTCTACGAAAGTTCTACTGCGTTTTGGCCGCTATGGGCTGGATGTGCGAGTGAGGAACAAGGGTGGAAACTTATGTGCGTCGTCTGCGACTTTAATATCTTTGTGGACAGACATTGACCGCACGATATGCCTCAGATCCGAGTCGCTGAAGAAGTTCGAGGTGCTCGGTGGGTTAGTCTCTGGGACTGAGGAGTCCCGGGGGAAGATCTCCCTTGATCGTCCCAATCGACAGTGGGATTACCCTTACGCATGGTGACTTCTCGGACTAATGACGTTGTCGTTGTCACTAACCCGTTTGAAGGCCACCACACCAGATCATGGCATGGGTAGGACTTGAGCGTTACGGCTACCTCGAGGATGCCCAGCGTCTCGCTTATCGTTTCCTGTACATGTAAGTCTTTATCGCTTATACATGTTCTCACTGATCTTACCGTTCGCGTCAGGATGACTACGGCTTTCGTCGACTTTAATGGCGTTGTACCCGAGAAGTTTGACGCGGTCAGGCTTTCGCACCTTGTCGATGCCGAGTACGGTAATCAAGGCATTGATTTCAAAATGGTGCCTCGCGAAGGGTTCGGTTGGATGAATGGTACGTCAGACCTCTCTCACTTTCACTTTCCCCGTCCTGACTACATGCTCGCGCCGAGCAGCCACATACCAAGTGGGCCTCTCGTTCCTTACCAACCACATGCGCCGCGCTGTCGCAGCATGTACATCGCCAGAGGTCTTTTTCGGTCGCACAATGATGGGAGAACATACCGCCGCACCTCCCTCGAGCGTCGCTAACGATCCTCTGGGCCTTGCGATGGAGAACCTCACGATTTCGCCCACGCTATCTGGTCTGGGATCTGCCACTCCACCCCCTTCATATTCGCTGCCGTAGAAGGCCTTACAGCGAAAATGAATGACTTAAGCCGCTTAAGCCGTTTTTCTTTTCACGGGGTAATCTGATTCTTACAATAATTTATCGTATACTTCCAAAAAAGGGCTGTTAATTGACCATATCACCATGCATTATCTCCTTTCTCTTTCTTCCCTCGTTTTCTCATCGTGATGATAAAAAGTTGTGGAGCGTAATCAACACCCTCTTTTTTTTTTCTTTCCATTAGCCCGTTTCGCCTTGACCGCATTCCGAGCACCCTGTAACCATATGAACCGAATTACGAGCATTAGAGATTTCCTTTGTTTACACAGTAAAATGCTTGGAGTTCTCGTTGATTCGTTTTTTTCGAAGATTCATCTACTGCCGTCGTCGTCTCTTCGTAATTACTGCTAGATGTAATATACTCGTGAGCCCGTTATCTTCTTTCGAAATAGACACTCGTTTGCTAGAGTTGGAAGAACGTGGTGATTGTTGAGAGAGCGAGATATGGTGCTCAAGTGGCGACAATGCCAATTGTGTGAGGGGGTGGTGATGAGTGAATGACTAAGACTAAGGTGAAGGAGCGGAGAGCGGAGTACCGTAGGGATATATACATGGGGAAAGAGAGAAACTGAGCCCAGGTTGGAATTACCCTGGGGTCCGTGCGTAATCGCGCTCGCACTTTAGCTGCTCCTTACGGTGAAAGAGACGAAGTCATGGGATAACAGCGCGCATAGAGTATAACTTTGAAGTGCCGTGAGCACCTTGTCATGTCGTGGCGTTAGCCTGGCGGGGTCGGACTCGCGAGAGGTGCGACTAGGGGAGGGTGAACGCGCGGAAGAACAGGGGGAAAAAATGGAAGACGGCAAAGATGTTGGGAGGAGGGACGCAGTAGGAAGGTGGAGTTTACGGACACACGCGGGCTGTGGCGCACGACGCATTGGGATGTACTGTAGTGGCCCGCCCGTCCGGTTGCGTAGTACTTGGTACCGCGAAGGTGGTGCCATCCTCGCCGGTGGCGGATGGAATAGAAAAAAAAAATTGCAGCGGCGGGAGAACCGAGGAAGAGCAGGGGCCCGAGGGTCGCACTGACAAAAGTAGTGGCCTTGGCCTGGCGTCGCCGTGACGGAGAGATAGACAGGAAGACAGCACAAAGGGCCAGGCCGCGATAGAATCCACAATCATGGACGGTCCCACGCATACACCCCTTTCTACCCAAGATCTATCGCCGTGGTATTCCCCAGCCTAATATCGGAGGTTCCTCGTGAACATGCGCGCTACGCAGCCCCATCTACAGAAACGAGCAGAACTCAATGTCGTGGACACTGTATACGTACGCAGTCGCCTTGTTACGGTTAAAGACACCCCTGTCCAAACCCCAGAATCCTTAACGGGTCTGACTTGTTCTGCTGGGGCTAGTGCTTCTGCTTCATGAACTGTGATTGCTGTAGTGCCGGGATTGGGGTACTTGGAACTTGCAGAGTGAATAGTGAATTCTAACCCGGTGGAGATTGGCGGAGGATGTGCGCTTGGAGTAAGTTACCTCTCGAAAACCTCACATGGCGGGTCAGGTGATTGTGTTTCAAATCGACGCAAAAGTATTTATGTAGCTGGTGCTTCTGTGCGTATTACCGCAGCACCTGACAAGTTGAACGTTTGTGGCTTTATTCGAACGGCGTAACACCACTAACGTCGAGTCACTTATTCTTAAAAAAAGGTTCCCTCTGGTAGGGCCTTGCTGCCCGTCTATGGCCTGGTCCATTGACTCGGATCTCCGCGGAGCCACTATCCCGCGACGTCGGACTCGGAGAAGACGCAAAACGTACAGATCCGACTTTTGAGTCGTAGGCACTGGTTCTATCTGCAGCACTCTTAATTGACGCGATCCCCATCCAGCCTAGCAGTCTTCTAGTGCGGGCGGATTTACTGTGGCCTGATGTCTCTCGACCGAACCGTCTCTTGTCATATATCGGCCTACCAGTAGCCTCGGCTTACCATGATCGCTTTGCTGGGGTGACGAGACCCCGCGGTTATTCATCTGGCCGACAACATGGGGTCTCACTTCGGCCGACTCTGTTTGTGCGGCTCTTTCCGCTTTGCCTCTAGACTTCAGCTCTCTCAGTTCCACTCACTAGGACCCAGACTACCGAAAACAGACTTCCCCTCTTGCCCTAGGCCCTGACATCGATGCTTAGCCCCTCCATCATGATCCTGTCGCGCCATACACCGAAGCAAAACATGAATTGAAGTTTGATGATGTTAGTGACTAACCGCAACAACTTCATTTTTTGATTTGGTGACATTGGTGATCAGTTCGACGTCGACCTGTGTACACATGACTTCTTATCTGGTCCCACAATTGCTAAACTTTGTAGAATAAAAACCTATTGAATATTTTATTCCGCATTCAAGAAGGACGATGGAAATCTATGGCCGGCCTGTCATTAGGTTTCTTGATCTGACTTGATCTATAATGATATCTCGGGTGCCTGTCCGCAGCCTGGTGTTGGGGTGTATAACATTCCCTAGATTGTAACGCCTCTCAGGGCAAGAGTCCAATACTACGTCGACGCAACTATCGCTAATCCAAATGCTCACGTCATGAGTGCGCAGCTCTTCTTGCTGCGGATGTATACCTGGGCTCGCTTATCTCCACCGATAGATAAAGTATATGGACTTTCTTGGCGTGTATCCTGTCCAACAAAGCGTCTGAAAATGATGCACTCCATAAAGAGACAGTTATTATGCCGAAGTAATCCCACATACCTCCTCTGGTGGGTCTCAATGCCGCAGTCCGCCGTTTCCGTCATGCTATTACCCTTGATGAGCGCCGCTCCGCCCAACAGGTCGACTATTGGCACTTAGGTGAATCCACATGAGGGTGTCGATAGGAAATGACAAAAATCCATGATATTTTGGTTTACCCGGTGCCAATTCTGGGACGCTCACTTGATGCCGTAGCAACCTCCATTGTTCTGATCGATGTTTCAGCTCAAACGTCTTGAAGTTGGAGATCGAATCATGAAAGAAAGATCCGATGAACAACCCTTAACAGAACACCCCCCTGTGCCGAAAGATCCATGAATCAAACTGGAAATCGGTTTCGCAGAGACTGTCTCCAAGTTACTTCCATGGATGGATGCTTTTGTCGGTATGAGTGTAATCAAGGAAACCGTCGCCTTGGCCGAGACCCCAGCTTTCAAGACTAGAGGAGGAACGGGAGGATGAGCTGAGCTTCCCGCACGACCAATTATAATATTATTCGCCAAGACATATCTGGCTCAATCTGGCTTTGCGCGAAACCTCCCAGCCATATATTTCCTAGTTAGAGTCGACGAGGGCCGACAACGGGAACCCCTGAGGCCAAACATGATGAGAGGGCAGGACTAGGATGGATCTTAGTTTGTGAGACGAACAATACGAACTCAGGGTCGGCCAAATTTGATGCCCAGAACGTTGAGCGCATAATTTGATTGATGGCTCATCGTTGATGTTCCCATGGTCTTTGTTCCGTCCATGGTCGACCGGCACAGAGAACGTGGAAAATGACTCAATCTAGACGCGCGGTTCATCATACACTTTTCCAAATATGCCAGGTACAAATCCCATACCTCCAGCACGAGGACCCCTGAACAAACATCACCATATACGCTCATGCCACTTACATTAGCATAAACATCAGAGAGAATGGAAATATGGAGATGCGGTAACCCAGTTCCGTCTATAAGCTCTTACCAAAATAGGGCCCGGGTGACGATTGCGTCGCGATGGCGCCATCATAAACCCACAGCTGATCCAGGAAAAACATATTGCTGAGGTGGGACATCAGACTCACGTATGATGGGATTTACCCAATCGCGTCGTTGTGCCAGTGGGGTGCAGGAGTCGTCTACACCATGTTGCAAGGGTGATGTGATAATTTGAAAAGTCCTTTCTTCTCCCATTTCCCCATCTACCGCTCAAGCACTTTCCAACCATCAAGATCGATTCGGGTGAAGTTCGCACCTGGATAATACGAAGAGGACCTTTGTACCTGTGCCAATGATGGCGTCGAAGCGCGTGACAACCCGAGCCCCATGAAGACCAACTCGATCGAGACTCAACTGAGATGTGTCCCACGAGCATGCAAATATTATTACACCAAGGGACTTATGCTGTCCAAGTTCACGTGTAAGCAATTTTGACGGCGATTCGTAACCAGATAATACTCCGGGAGGTAGTTCATCGGTGACGCCCAACGGATACTGGCATGTGTTGCTCTCCACGATTGCTCTCGATTTTCAATTCTTTTGCCGTGATAAGATCTTGGATCTTACCAATGAACGCCACTTGACCGGGAAACCCGCTTCTCCAGAGTGTTCGAAGAGGGCAAATCTTGTGCGGAAAACTTCGGGTCTCGTCCAACTCCACCGGTAGGTACACGGCGATACGATACGAATAATCTCCTGCAAACGTGCTTTTACCCATACAAGATTCTCCGTTCCTGTGAGGCCTGATGAGTTGTCAATTGTAAAAACGAATGGATAAGATCTTCTGTCGATATTGGTCTCAAAGGAGCAGATTTTGGAGCAGTCGTTTCTACTAGTTCCTGATCAATAAAATGCCACTAGCCTGAGTGTATGATGAAGGCGCACTGTAAATCCAAGAACCAGGAATTGACCTTCGTGGGCGATGTCGTCGTATCCCAAATACAGTCCGAGTTACCAAAGACAGGTTTTGAAAACCGTGACGTGGTATGACCGCCGCCCTTTCCGACATTCACCCATTAGTCTCAGGCTAAGGGGATAAGCCACAGATTTGACTTTCTTCTTGAGTTATGGTAAATTTGAGATATCGGCCGTCGTGTCTCTGATCCGCTAGCGATCCATGGTGACACGGTTTTTGTAGAGCCGTTCTTAGGTAATATTGGCTTTTAAGGACTCAGTTGTTGGCCCGGGCCATAAGTGGCGGTCAACAAAAGTCAACCCACCTTCCCCTTCTGGCTGTGCCTTCTATCCCATCATCGCAAAACAAACTCATCAGTCCTCTCGCGTTCCACCGCTTCGTTCTTCTCGCTCGACACTACAGTACTCACGGTACTGGTTCCACTCGATCACCAGGGTGGGGTAGAACCTTGGAATCTTTGCAACATGCTAGATCATGATGTCGTCTGATGATGCGCGGAAGGCTCTTTTTTTGGTATGCTGCGCATTTAATGCCGCCGAACTTACTAGAGAAGGGGATTTCCAAGCGTTCTAAGCCGGCGAAGCAAGCCCTGCATGCATCACTCCCTTCTCTGCCCCACACCACTCACCGCTTCGTATATCACACATACACTCATCAGTCATATGATTCTTACGTCGTCATCGGTATCGTTCCCCACTTCCGAACGTTACCTCGACCTTCTCTTGTCAGCTCAACCTACTAACATGTCATCCCAGGTTAGGGATATTCTATGGCGCACGTTCATCGAAGCACACTAGATGGGATCACTCGGAACTTTTTATGGCTTGTTGTCTTCGGCCGACGGAGGAAGGGCGGCTGAGATCCTTTCCGAAATGAAGCCATTAGCCAGATCGTCTATCTGCCGGAATCGTGATGTCAACAGCAATGGAAAAGAACATCAGTTGTGATGCCATCATGACGAACTCGCATGACCTGGCAGAATTCCGGTGGCGCACAGGTGTAGCCATCACACTTTCCGTATCTTTACGGGCGCTTCGATTGTGGCGTCCGATCGTTCATGCAGTGGTGTGGGAGGTTTCGGAATGGATTCATTCATTTTGACGACATTTACAGCAATTGGTAATGACGAGGACGATGATTCCATTGTCTCTTTTCTAAAGGGATATCGTGTGCCCCCCTGTCGATGCCGATGTCTGCAATCTCCAGTCTATCTTTGTTCATCCCACGGTTTTTGTTCTCGACTGACAGGCAGCTTGCCATTTCTGAGAAAGATTGTAGGTGGTGTGAATGGAGGCCGTGGAAATTTGACACAGGTGCATGGTACGCTTTGTCCCCCCCATGAAGGGTTAGATCAGTTGTCCAAGACAGTCTGACTGGTGTCCTGGTACTGAAGTCCTAACGGTAGGCACAACGCGTCTCGCGATCGAGGGATCGCTTTTTCATATTACGACGCTACTAGTGACACTAGCTCTGAGCATTCTGACCTTCCGAACTTCCGACCTTCTGCTCCCCTCAACACGAGAAGAAAACACAAGACATGGGGAGAAAGGAATGCGATGATCCTATGCTACCCTCTGCCTTGAGGCCGAAACTCGGTTCGTTGGTCCGACCACGGGGCATCCTCATGGCTGATAGGTGACGCGGGAGGAAAATGGGAGACGCGAAGACGAAGGTAGAAGCATGCGGGGTGTCTCCTGATGTTGTGAAGTTCGTCAAGAAGGTTCCTCCGATCGAGTAACAGCAACGTTAACCTTCCAAGGATGTGATAACTAAAAGAAACACGCTGAATCGCAATGGGTCTGTCGTGTGTAAGTACGTCCGCATATGGTAGCGTCATCTGGCCATTTGAGCGGTCACCGAACTGAATGAATGCTCCCAATTTATAATTTAAAGCCCCACAAGTAAACCCGAAGAACATAGCAAGTACTCACTGCTTATACATGTTACCAGTTATACGGGTCTAAGGGGTCTACTATCAGGGAACTTGCCTCGAATTGATCGTTATCAAGCCGGTTTCCGTTGGCCGTCTCACGGGAGTTTCCACAATCCCAGGGGTCTATAATATGAACGGTACAGAACAAGAGGAAATGACATGAGGGTCTAGGTGGCAGTTCGAGAGATACGGTGCAAATGGGCTCATGATTGTCTAGGAACGGACAATGGTAGAGAAGAATAGAGGAGGGTTTCATACACCACGGTGTTCCCCGGCTGGGACCGTAAATGAACGCGGCTAATGTGTTTCATCTCCGAACCCGAAGTCCAAGGGCAACAGGTGGTCATTTTGTCTGCTGCTGTTCGTTATCAGGGTGACTGATCAAAAGTCAATACTCGCATTCATTGTCTCGTCTGAGTCTGAGCACTATCCAAGTCGTACTAGTGGGACTCGGTGTGGTGTCAGAGTCAGACTATGACAGATGTCAGATAGGAGTACCCAGTGTGCGAGGGCTATTTGCACGAGCGTTTACAAATTTGATTATAGTACTTTGAGGATGACGGGAGATCAATTGGGTTCTTGAGCGTGATCGCGCCCCTTCTCAACGTAATAAGTGAGAACAAGCATGTTGATAGGTAGATACTGTTCAGACGTGATGCTCAGACTTGGCCTACTACTGTATTGCCAGAGAACAATACAGTATATCGATCATGATGGTTCGGGGACTTGGAGGACTCGATCTGCCACTAGTAAGTACAGTAAGACTAAGCTCAGATTAGATGTGATGCAAACTCAAAATCGCCAGGTCCTCCCCACTGGCCCCCATTTGCGCAGTTAGCCATCCGCAATGGTCTTCCTGTTTTTCCTCATCTCGAACGTTCGGCTCCTGAGGCGTACAGTATAGCGCAGCCCCCCTTCCATGGTTGCCACGCCCCCAGGCCCGTCCTCGGCACGACCCGCTGACACATACACACACGAACGCCCCCGAATAACCATATCCGGAACGCCGTCGTAATTTAATTCTCAAGAGAGGTAGAGGCAAAGTTTGATAACTGAGAGTGGGGATGAGATGTCGACGAGAGGGGCTAATCAGTTCCACCACTAGCGCGCGCCGCGGCATTGACAGACAGGCGCCCGCCATGGGAAACACATTCTCTCACCTGCGGCGGGAACAAACAAACAATCGTACAGGCAAGGAAAGCAAAGCGGCGCTATCGCTATCACGGACGCGTTCTTATATTTAGAATAGGGTTGGTAGGGGTGTGTGTACTACAGCTGTTAAACTTGAAACTTGAGTGAAATGTATCATCACATGCTAGAGCTCCAACGTCGCCGTAGTGCGCCTTAACGTGACGGTTGATAAGCTCTCCGATACTCTCGTGAACATCGGGAGTATGTCCACGGCTACACAAGCTTTGCAGAGACACGATCAAGTGACGGAGAAGAGAAGCCGTTTGAGTTCTAGTATGTCCGTCCGCTCCAAAGTGGTACGTGTACAGCAACTCGAGTCCGGTTGAGTGGAGCCTCTGCGCCACTTGCCTGTGATACTCTGCATAGGTACACATTCTTACGGTACTGTATCGCATCTTTGAGGATCATGTTTAGAGACGGGGTTTAGAGACGGGATCCAGACGCTTCGAGACCGTCGGATAGGAATGAACTCACATGTCTAGTGAGATAAGATAGGTTCTGTACTCTGAACTCGAGTACAAACGAGTGGTGCGCCGCCAGGAGATAAGACCTTCGGAGTGATAAGGCCGTTTTCCCTCGGACATCAGCAGATAGCATATACCAGTCAACTCGGAGTTGAGCATCAGCAAATTCATCCCTCCCTTCGCCCTCCGGTTGGAATGCAGGAACACGGTCTTTCAGATGATTTTTTGACAGGCCCACGATGCACACAGTTGGGAATGAAATGCAAACTCTATTGACGGGTGCGATCAAAGTGACGTTACAGAGAGAAAAAAAAGAAAGTTGAAACGGGCGCTACTGCTACGCGACGCGCCGCGCAAGCCGACCGCGGGAAGGGACGGGTCCGGAGCCCGTTTTGTCAATGGAAGCGTGGTGTGCCTCCTCGATTGTGTCGAGTGGAGGAAAAGGGGAGCTTCTAGCTGCCACGAGGCAAGGAATGCACAGCATGGCTTACCAATTGCGCTCATGGGATACAAATAAAGTAATAGAGGCGCGGGCGTCTCTTGCACGTTCCACGCACTAGCTTCCCACGTCAATCGCGCAATCACGACTCACTGTGGATGTGGACGACGAACTGCAGCGTTACGCACGTGATGGGATCACCGCCGAGTCCATTGAGGGTATGATGCGATGCGGCCTAGCCGCTCATATGAGATGATCTAGGCTTGATGTGAGGCTATGCGGTCGGACCATCCTCTATGTCACGGGGGGACAAAAGATTGATGGGTCTCGTGGGCCAAACGGACGGGCAGGTCAGGAGGTACAGAACTAGTATACGGCAATGATCGTCAGAGGCGTGCTGAACGGGACACAGGGTTGCAGAGTCGGGTGGAACCAAGTCCTTGCGGGGCTGGAACTACGCGTTACGGAATGAATTGGACATGGGGCAAGATGCCTCAGGGCGGTGGTAAGGTGCGAGTGCGTGAGGGATGGCGACCGTGTGATTGAAACAATGCCGGCATCTCTGAGAGG
>Ga0137362_10000358_pt1 | contig 22908 bp, 26 predicted proteins | sample MadtaG_2_FD_104801 | JGI IMG/M metagenome (GOLD analysis project Ga0137362, IMG submission 104801) | Vadose zone soil microbial communities from Angelo Coast Range Reserve, California, USA - Mad1_100_16 metaG | ecosystem: Environmental > Terrestrial > Soil > Vadose zone | place: USA: California... | reverse complement strand
TGTGTGGTTCTGGTTCCCGCCAGTCTGGTGCACCACTCCGTCCGTCCGATTCTGCTTTCCGCCCGTCTTAGCGCGGCAACGGCGTCGGGCGTGTATATTTCCGTGACTGTGCCCCCTCTCGCTGAGGGCAGCAACCAACGACACCAGGGAGAACAGAACCGCGATAGAAAGGAGGCGCATCGCCGCGGGACACTGCCGGGATATAAAGGGTCAAAGGGATACTGAAGAACTGAAGAACGAATGGAATAAAATGAATGGGCGGTTGGAAAAGAGCGACGTCCTCGGGAGTTGATAGGTGAGGGTGAAAGTACGCACCCTGGCGTTCCTTTTATCCAACTCCAACGTAACCCATAGATTTCACGGACGTCAAGGAAAATGGGGGAGGGGCTCGGAGGTGATCGGGTCGCATAATGTGATGTGTGGGCATCAGTCGTTTCTGTTGTTCTCCAAATCGGTTTTTTTTCTTCCCGTTGCCAGTGAAGCAGATGTCCGGAGGTGAGGTATATCGGGCTTTCATATCCATCTGAAAGCCCAGGGCGACGGAGGATATTGGCTGAGCTGTTGGTGAAGAAAATGACGGAGAGTTGGCCCCGATGTACCTGCCTGCACATACATATCGTTCATTGGGATGAGGTCTGTGAATCTAAGGGACAGACACGAGTGCTGAGTAAGCTTGTGTATGATCATGATCATGATCATACGGTGGTAACTGGTTGCCGTATCTCGGTTTATTCCTTCTGGAGACAAGCGATATATTTTCTAATTGGTCCCCATAACCACGAAATTAGGAGTAGCGGTGTTGTGTAGAACGTGCCGCACTGTATGAGTATGGTAAATGAGTAAATTAAAGGCTCTAAATCAGTCCGACGCTTAGGGACACTCAAGAAATGGAGGGAGAGGTGCCTCAGATGGTGGGCACAGAATAAGGATCCCAATCGTAACATTGGAGATCCACTAGAGCTGCATGTTCTGCTTTCAATAGAAATTACTTACTGTAATGATAGGGAAGGGGCATCACGTATGTGGAGCACGGAGGAGAAAATGCAAATGACATAGGCACCAGACATTGTAGATCGACCGCGGAAGTAAAAAAAATCTCTACGTCGAGAAGAGTGACTCAGCGGCGATGAGAAAAGCAACGAACTTGAAAGCATCCCCCGCCTTGCGCCGTCCCATAGTACATGACCGTGACATTTCGAACAATACCCTTCCTTCTATGTGTACAATACATTCACTTTGCATCATCCCTCGCCCATTCCGTCCGATTTCGTATCCGGTTCTCTGAGGTCTTCAATTGAGGTCTCGATCACTGAAGCCCAGTATCCTCAGCTTATTTCACGATATATGAAAAGTAAATGATGCTTGCCGTAATAACGGTCGGTTGGTCGCGACCAAGGAATTGCTTCAAGTTGCTAATATCCAGTGCGACGTCTATGAGCGCCTGCAAGCCTTCACCCGTGTCTCGGGAAAGCTCTCCCTCTCCAGCGTCCGGCGCGACATAACGTTCCACATACATGCGCACAGTCGCACCTTGACTTCCAGTCCCACTGAGACGCCAAACAACACGGCTACCATCAGAGAATGTCACGACCTGGCCCTGGTTCTTGCTGACGCTCTTGTCGATTGGGTCCGTGTAATCAAAGTTGTAAGCTTTTGCGACTTTGAAGGACGTGCCTGTTGCTGATGATGTGTATGACGTCCCAGAGAATGATGAAGACTTGATGAGTACATTGACGTGGTCAACAAGCTTCTGCGCCCCCTCAGACGGCACTTCTTCATAGTCGTAACGCGAAAAGAACGAGCGACCGTACTTCGCGTAGTGCCTGTTGAGAAGCTCGCGAATACCCCATATCTTTCCAGACTCATCTTGTTCACTGGCGGCAGCAATAATGTTGAGCCATGCTGTTCGAAAGTGACGGCATCGGTCGAAGAACGACCACAGGGTATGCGAACGCACCGACGACCGCCCAAAGGCCGTCCTTCTCGCGGATGTGGTCAGAACCAGTACCAAACGATTCTTCACCACAGATAGACAGACGACCCGCATCCATCAGATTGCCGAAGAACTTCCAGCCTGGAGCGGTTCCCTGAGCTCTGGACATTGAAAGATCGAACCACCGTACCTGTCGGTACCTCAAAATACTCTAGACCTTTGGCCTTAGCCACGAGATCGATGGCAGCGCTGGTAGGCATACTCCGGGCGAGGCCTTTGACACCCCCTTTCTTAAAGTAGGGAATAACCTCCGCCCAATCTGCGATGATTGCAACCGAGTCAGAAGGGGTGACGAACGCATTTGTGCCATATATCATGTTCCGGTCGCCGTCGCCGTCGCTCGCAGCACCAAAATGAACCCTGTCCCTCTCGACAGCCTCGACGAGCGAGTGTGCGTATGTGAGATTGGGATCGGGGTGTCCCCCGCCAAAGTCGGGAGAAGGCACACAGTTCTGAGTGGAAGATTCTGGGAGGCCGAGTGTGTCGAGAAGAATCGCTTTGGCGTAGGGCCCTGTGACACCATGCAGGCCATCGAACAACACCTTAAAGTTCGTCTTCTGAGATTCGAGGAATGTTTTGATGAGTTTAAAGTCAAAGATAGTCTGAAGTAGCTCCAGGTAATCCTTGACGGAATCGATGATCGAGACCTTGAGCGGTCCGTAAGTCGTATCGCCAAGTTTGGAAAGGTCCACTGCAGGCGCCTCTAGGACCTTGTAGGACGAGATGGTCTTGGTCTTTGCAAATAACTTCTCTGTAATGTTCTCGGGAGCAGGACCACCATTCTCGACATTGTACTTGATACCGAAATCCGCATTGGGTCCACCAGGGTTATGAGATGCCGTGAGTAGGATGCCACCGTTTGCCTTGTATTTGCGAATGACATTGGACGCTGCAGGAGTGGACAGAATGCCGTCCTTCCCGATGATGAGCTTAGATACGCCATTTGCGGACGCGATCCGCAAAATTATCTGCACAACCTCGGGCGAGTAGTAGCGCCCATCGCCGCCTATAACCAAGGTAGAGCCCGAGAGGGGGATGGCATCAAAGATCGATTGAACGAAATTTTCGGTGTAGTGCTATTACGGTGACATCAGAACGATGTTTAGAGACATGGGGTGCTGTATGCGCACTTCCTGCTGGAAGATCTTGACTCTAGACAAATGGCATCGTGAATGAGATCCGATGATTTTGCATAGATGATAGACAGATCACCTCTTTCGCAGGCCAGACGTACCCGGTTTCTGACCATCAAATGGCTTGGTAGGGATCTCCTTGACCGACATGACTGATAAGCGGAAGACTTGGAGACTTCAAGTTGCCTTCCAAAAGGTTGCGGAGACTCGACTGATTTATATCACCGTCATACACGTGATCGTTCTAATACGTCACCGCTCAAAAAGGCAACTGCTATTTACAACCTGCCGGCGCCCTGTTCCGAGGATCCAAATACCTCTGCGAATGCACCACCTATCTCCTTCAACATATCTTGCGTCACGACCGCCCTTCCCTCTTTCTCAAAGGCCAGTCTTGACGTCGTCCGGGTCACCATGCTCGCACCGACTGCTGCCAAGATCGGCATGCGAGACACGGGAATCGTGTTGTCGCCGAAAGCGCCGCTCTCGTAACACTTGGCCCATGCCAGGAAAGCGCCTACGCCCCCGCTGAGGATATCGCCCTGTCCTCCGCAACGCTTCATCCCCCCGCGTGTCGACACAATGACAACCTCTTTTTGCTCGGCCTCGTGCAGCGAGATCTTTGAAGCCTCATGGGCCTCGCGAGATTCTGCGCCTTCCGTGTTGACTGCGATGATATCGAACTCGCCTTTCTCGAGGATGGCCACGCCACCCAATGCTTTTGACACCGACAACGCACGTTCCTCTGGTGGTGTATTTGGGTCAATGCCCTGACATGTGGAACAAGTGTGCCTTCACAGAAAAGGACATATGGTGCTGCACGTACGACTTGTTCGCTTAGCCTTTTGAACTCGACAATGTTGGGCGTGAGGACAGCGCGCCTGTATCCCTTAATGATATTCAATTGGCGCCCAACCATAAAGAGGCCATCTGCGTCGATTACGAGGAACATGCCCTGTTCCTTGGCGATGTCGAGAGCAAGACACGCAAAGGTTTGCATGTATTCCTCTCGACCAAGCCCCGGTCCAATGACAAGTACATGCAAGCGAGATAACAAAGCAGCGAGCTCAGGACGCAACAAGTTTGGCGACCTGCCGCGATGTCACGTGTGAGATATCAGAGCGAGCAGCCAATCTCAACGGACGACATACGTCTCTTCGCGTAGAATTGGGTGTACAATAAGGTCCGGGGAGTAAGATTTGATGGCATTTGCGGCAGTTGGAGCGCAAATGACATGAGAGAGATCCACACCCTGGACACGCAGTTTAATAGGTGATAGGAGGAAATCCAGCCATGCGGAACGTACTACTCTTTGCGCGGAAATCGCGGCAAAGAATGGCGCTCCTGTGTAGCTGCAATCCAATTCCGTTAGAGTACTGACTGTTGCTATCGAATAGGAGGAAGGTACTCAAGTGCGCCTCCAAGTACTCCTACCCGGCCTGCGACGTGTGAGTTGGATGGGAGTGACGCGAGTAGATGGCGGACATGCCTGATTGGCCTTTGTGGAGTTTCCCGTTGAGAGGGGGGATAATCTGCCGAATTTGGTCCATGAGGGCTCTCGACATTGGCATCTCGAACACGTTGGGTTGAGGAAGAGTGAGTGTATTCAATGGATGACGTCAGCGATACAACCCCAGCCCAGTCCATAATAATAAAGCTATGCAATGCATGTAAGATAGGGAGGAATGTATCTATGGGCACAAACAATTAAGTATCTCCACATCTAATGTCATGGCCGTTCACGCATCGTTGCCTCTTCATGGATAAACAAACGCGGGTCAGCGGTCAGCAAGCAGGAACAATGGGACACGCACTGAAGAACTCATAAGAGAGCCAGCACAACGCATTGCTCGGCATGTGCATAACCACTCGCGGCGCGAGACCCCTCGAAAATCCGCGCAACCCGTCTCGTCGCCAAATGATTCTAAGCGCGTCTAGCATACCCCGGCAATACCGGATCTCCGACACCGTCGAAGTCCCCCGTGTCTGTAAGAGTGTTTTCGCAACGTCGAGCGGCGTCGTTAGACCTGCAGCTACACCGCCGGCGACGCCTCCGGCCACGATGTGCGATAAGGGGGAGTAACCGCCTCGTGGATTCATGAGTTTCTTCACGTATTCATATACGGTGAATTGTGCGGCGGTAAAGGGTACGGTCATAGCGAGCGTCGTCGGGTACGACACGTAGAATGCGGCTATCCCTTCTTTTTGAAAGACAGTGCTGGTACAGGTTAACATGGAGCGGAATTCGGATTGGTGCATCTGCATTCGCTGTTTTATGACTACGCGGGGATAAGTTTGGACAGAGGTTGAAACGAATACAGCGCACCGTCAAAGGGATTCATGAGCGCGTCGCTGGCTATTGTCGCTAAAGCACCTGCAAAGGCTAGCACACCGCCAGGTCAAACCTCGTCAGCACCACCAGAGGTAACAGTCGGAAGAGGTGGGGACTCACGCGCCGATAACCACGGCATCACATTTCCATCCCGATTTCCACCAGTCAGCTCCTTGACAGCCTCGTATGTCCCAAAGTGAACGGCGTGTGCTGGACCAGCCCCGACGATGACCGAGGACACGCCACGCCACAGTGCGCGCACGCCCTCAGTCGAAGATATTCGCGTGAAAGCATTTCCGATCCCTGTGTACACCGCCGCTGGCGAAGTAGCAAATACTTGCATCCGTGTCTGTTACATGCAGAAAGCCCAGATAAATGGGAGAATGAGCATTCGACGCGAAACCGCGGACAGAGCAAGAAGCCGACCGACTTTAATGCTGTCAACGGGGAACATTACGGAGTGCTCCGTGATGCCAGCCTAGAAAGAAAGGTCTCGAACCACCTAGCCTAACGTCTAACGCGAGCGAGACTCACGAGAGCACCTGCGAGCATATTGACCTATAAAAGACATGTAGTGTATCAAAGAAAAGGGATCGTGTAGCGCCAGGGGAGACATGGGGGTTGACTTACTCCCAATCCGGCATTGGGGGATAACGCCTCGTATTCGTCTTGATCGGACATTCTTCTAGGTCAGTCGTTCAAGACGATTTCAGAGAGAAAGAGAGAAGAGGCCGGCGCAGGGGGCGGGGTTTAATGGGGGGCACTTGGGGGAGCGCAGAGACGTCCGACGTTGTCGATGTGGAGTTCGGGACAAGACCGGGTCCCGAGTAGTACGTACTGACCGCCAAAGGATAGGCCTGAGTCTGCGTCGTACGCAATACTCTACCACTCTAAAGCGAACTGGGGGCACGGGGGAGCGCACAGAACTCGAGATCCCAGTTGGTTTTGTACCGTGACGGCGACTGCTTATTCACTCGCTCCCTCGCTCCGTACACGGTACATCACACCCACGGACACGGACATAGTTCCTGATATACATTGTACATTGTTTCTCTCTGTCCCGCAGCCAATTCCGCAGCCAATCTGTCAACAATGCGCGATATGTTATAATAAACTCCCCTCCTTTTTGCCTCAAGGCCGCAGTAAACCGAACGTTATTTGTCCTGCTGCCGCGACGCGCGTCGAGCTCCTGCGACACCCGGCAAGGATTATGCTTCCTGCTGTGCCAGCACGAGACGATCGTGCTCCTCGATATCTCTGCCGAGTCGACATTGCATGAGTCTCAATTATAACGCTGAGAACGGAACCTCTCACGTTGCTTCCCACGGATAGTCCAGCCTGGGTAACACGTCTGTCAGTATATTCTAAAGCCGATCAGCGTACAACCTACCATAGGTCTTCCACATCCTCACCCACAAAGTAGCTACGAAGATGCCTGTTCGATGACAGGTTCAGGTCATTCAAGATGCCACTCACGAGACATCTTCTGGGAGCGAGCCAAGTTTAGGTTTCAGCTTGTTATGAACGACGAAGACTGCGAATTGTGTTTTTGTACCCTCGCGTTTGTCTTCGGGCAAGAGCTGTCTTGCTTCCTCGACATCCTTCTGGAGTTCAGATAATGCATATCTAATGGAGATCCATCAATATTACACGTGAGTATCGAAAGCGGTACGCACTGTAGGGTTGTCCTCGAGTCGTCGACTTCATCCTGTGATAAGAAAAGACAATACGTGAGGACTCACTCAAGTATGACGAGATATCACGTACCACAACCAGGACCCGTTTCCCAACTATACTCCGCCTAGTTTCGGGTCCGCTGTTGGATCATGAGTTCGGACTTGAGAAGGTTCAGACGCGTTGTGTGGCAGCACGCAACTTACAGCCATTGAGTTCTGACGACTTCATTTCCGATTTGTTCAGCTGTTAGACCGGGGATACTCTCGTATAAGGACAGGCCAATGGCAAAAATAGGCACTCTGGTGTGTGTCTCAGGATTCTTCAAGAATGTTCGCTATGATACGGGGTCTGGTTAGGCCAAAGGCGGCAGATTAGGACAGCAAGTGTCGACAAACCAAAACACGGGCAGGGAAGAAACCGCTGTCCGAGGTCAGTCAAAATTGGCGTTGTGACAGATAAGTAGCCAGGGTACTGACCCTCCGCCTGCATCGATCGCATAATTATGAGATGAGATGACACGGATTAGAGATTAGAGATTTTACCAATGGCTAGTAAGACATCGGGTTTGAATTCTGCAATTTCCTTTGCCGAACGTTTAATGAGATTATGGATCTGGTTATAGGTGAAACGAAAATGCTTGGGTTCAGCAGCCATGAGCTACAATCAGTTGATCAGATTGAGACTGATGCCAGTGATCACAGAGCTGTATCACGTGCTAGCGTAGTGCTATTAGTTTCAAGCTCTTTCAGCAACTCTCAACGTTAAACACAATACTAATGTCGGGAACGCCTAGTACATCAAACACAGGAAAGGCTATAGCGAGCCTTGCCAAAATGCCCGCAGATATCACCAGAGCGGGCACCCAAAAAATGAAGTTTGTCCCCACTCTTCCCGTTCGACGGAAGAAGGAGTACGTACGTCCCCCAGTCATCCACCGTTCGCACATTGCTTATCCCAGAGTCCTAGGGAGGAACCTACAGCACAACCTTCCACCCCAAGCAGTGCACCCGCATTCTCTGACCGTGGCGGCCGGGGCCATGGTCGTGGTCGTGGGCGCAGCGAGGCCTCGCGAGGTGCGCGTGGAGTCGCGCCCCCGCGACCACCCCAGCAGGAGATGACGGCAAGTGGCCCATTCGCGATGGGACCCTCACAAGCCGGTTCATCCGCTTGGCATGGCGGTCCACGTGTCTCTGCAATGTCTGGCACACCTCGAGTCCCTCCCACTGACGCAGCTGCGCTCGGCGCTAACTTAACCAAAACCCCTGCACCAACACTGAAGAAGGAGTGTGTCGAGCGGCGCGCGGATACCGACGAAGATGCCGAGGTGTACTCCGACCCGGATGAGGGCGTGGAGATCGTCGATATGAGGAACGTGCACGCGATGGACTGGATGGCTCCGGAGAGCCTGAAGTGGGAGAGTAATCGTGAAAAGACAAAAAAGAAAGCTCTTAAGGCTAAGAAAGAGGGAGAGCAGGCGATGCTCAAACGGAAAGGTACGCATGCTTCTTGCGGTGAGGACTTTCGGTAAGGGATGCTGACTCCATCTCTTCGAAAAGCTAAGCAGGAAGCAGTCTCAGCGGATGGGTTACCAGCTGCAGATGACGCAGGGGACATCAATCTTGCCAATGCCCTAGACCTCAGCGAAAGCGAAGAGGAAGAAGAGATGGAAAACATTATCGTCGATTTCTCACAAGAAAGAGAAGTGAATCACTTCGCCAGCTGGGTTCCCACATGAAACTGACATTTAACTTGTGCAGGATGAGAGCTTGCGACAAGAGCGCTTGTACTTCTTCCAATTTCCCGCACCCTTCCCTACTTTCGTCCCCGAACTACCGACGCACTCCGATACAAGCGAAGCAGGCAATGCAGCACCCGGGAGTGAGACCAAGCGCGTCTCGTTTTCAGCCGATACGAAACCTCCTGCGGCCATGCCCGAGGATGTGGACAAGGAGAAACCGCCAGCACACGTCGATGGTAGGATTGGCCAGCTTGAGATATACCAGAGCGGCGCCGTCAAGATGCGACTTGCGAACGGCATCTTGCTGGATGTAAGTGACATCTTTCGTATGTATCATGGTTACCTGACCAGTCTTGCACACAGGTGACTGCCGCGACGCGACCATCGTTCTTGCAGCAAGCCGTTCACGTTGATCGTTCGACTAAGGATTTACGAGTGCTTGGCGAGATCAGCAGACGCTTTGTCGTCACTCCCGACATCGATTCTCTCCTCGCGGCTATGAACCAGGCAGACGAAGCGGCAGCCGCCGCAAAATCTGAGACTGATGGATTAATTACTATGGACACGACATAAAACACCAAAATACGAAACATTAATATCTACAGTGGGCGCAACTGTCGGACATAACTGAGTGACCGATGCCGTAGGTTATTGGGACAAATGGAGAGAGAGAAAATACAATACAGTAAATTATATTTTTAAATCACTTCTCAAACTCGTACAGGGATCCAGACTGGATAAAAAACCATCGCAACAGGCGCCCAAGACGTATAGTGTACAAACAAATCCGCACTATATTCCTTGAATTCCTAGATCATCGACAAATTTCCACCATACTTCATCTTGAGGGACTTGGGGGGGCTGAATACTCGTGTTGTCGTCCATGAAGATATCCCGGAATTGTTCTAGCTGCGGGTATAGGCTGTACTGCATCGGCTGCTGAGAGACGGGAGGCAGCCCGAGCGCATCAAGATCAACCTTCACCATCGGGTTTTGTTGGTGTGCACTCTCTTGTGGGGGAGAAGAAGGGTATTGCGTTCCCTCAGAAGGTACCGAATAACCACTTTCGAAAGAGGGGAGCATGGACTGCTGTTCTTGTGGTTGCACGAATATCGACGGCTCGAAATCCGACGATGTAGGTGTAGGTGTAGTGATGGCGTCCTGCACAGCAGTAGCGGTAGAGTACGGCATTCCATACTGCGATTGTTGGACTGGTCCTGGTCCTGGGATTGACCCCGCCGGGGGTAAATGCGGCGATATCGATGCGCAATCCCCTGACACAGCCGGCAAGGACTCTGGGGAAGGCGTATCTTTCGGAGGACTGCTCGCAGGTGATTTGATGACGCCACCCTTTGTACCGCCAAAGGCTGAGAGATCGTGAATATCATCAGGTAATGTGATTAGCATCATCTGAGATCCCCCGCCGCCTCCGTTGGAACAAAATGTCGCATATACATGACGTGCGCGAGCGCAAAGTTTTTCTAACATTGGCTGTGAACCGATAGTAGACTGTCTTTAGCCAAAGGGGTATATTTCGAGCAAAACAAAGGGGCTGGTTTCGTACCACTGTTGCGGGCGGGCAACACAGCCTCGACCCTTCTTCGTAGACCGTGAAAGACTCTTCGAGCAAAGTCAGAGCAGGGCCTGCGAGCTTGCAGCCAGGGCACTTGACTACAATTGCTCCCAATAGAATCTTGATTGACATCCTGCGATGAGCATGACACTCCCGGACCAGATCGTACATACGCACGGAGGACGTGTAGAAACAGGACCAAAAGAACCAGACACGGCCGGCCACATTGGGATGCGCGGCGCGGAGACATCTCAAGCCATTGATCAAGGTATTTGCGCTGCGATAAACTGAGACTACAGATTGACCATACTCATGCTGGAGCGGATCTTTTGAATCACGTAACGCCTCCGCGAACCAGGATCTGTGGATGTATATAAGGTCTGTATTGTATACACATCAGTGTTTCATTGTTGTGAGTTAAGCCAAACCAAGGAGGGCGGTGTCTCATGTGGGAGAATTACTCACTTGATTCGCGATCACATGGGACGAAAAATTGCTGCAAGGCACGGGATGGGATGGGGTCCCAATCTCGTCCCTCAAACCCGAACACAGGAGAACGAAGATGAGACGGTATAGGGAATGACCGAATACGCTTGTCTAGTTCTAGAATGGATGAATAGCTCTCTCTGCGCACGGAAAAGGTGCGTTGTATTGATACACTGAGGCAAGCTGCAAAGTAATGAAACTTCCACGCATGGACTAGATGAAAAAAAAAAAAAGAGATCGATCTGAAAACAATCGGCTGCAGAGAGGGAGAGTGCTCACAGCCAAGCTCCGTGCTGCCATCTGACAGCACGTGAGGTTCAAGGTCTCGTGGAAATCGACAATCCGAGTGTGCGAGATTTAACATAGGAGGACGCCCATACAAAATACACTGCAATATCCCCAGTGTCCTTAATAGCCATTCGAACACGGTTGCCACAGTAACACTTACAGCCCAGCAATCCCAAGTAAAGCACTCCCAGAAGATGTTACGCCGGCGCTGAACTTCCTCCTCCTCGAGATTCCAGCTCCCACTATCGCGCTCTAGAACGAAATTCAGGAATAGTAGAAAAGCAAATTACGAATGTCTACTCACGCAACCCTAACTGATGAAAAAAAAAATGCGGCAGTCAGATTTTTTCGTCGAAGGATAACAGGTCCGACCGACTCACCATGTGAATAACCTTACAAGTCAGCCCACTTATAAGCCACCTACGCTCGCCACCCGAGCGATCCGTCAACAAGAGAAAGTGTGCTATCATGAACAACGCCTGAATGGAGGCACAGGTCGCACCGCCAACGATAGACTCAAGCGAAAACGTGGCACAAGCAAACGCATTATACTGCTCCGCAAAAATTCTTGCGCTCGGGTGAGAATCGAATAGGGCGCCAATACCAAGGATAATGAAGAATACCGAGAGTCGGTGAGGCTCGAAGTGGGCCAAGGGAACGGGATCGTCAACAGAAGCATAGAGGGGCTCCATGATCGTATTTTCAAAGTCCTCACGCTGGACCGGATCGATGCTAGGAAACCTTCGGTTCGCGTCAAAGATACCGATATCAACCGGGGAAACTCACAGCCAAGTTGCATCTTCATAGCAGAGATTAGCTAGTTCGGTCGCCTTGTCGCGACACGGAATGTATTTGACAAAGTCGACAATCATGTGGCCACGATCCCGGAAGCCGAGTGGGAATGCGTAGACAAGTTCCAGAATTTCGCGGGGTAAGCCCAGATGTTTTGGATCTTGGATTGTGCGTGTAGTGCTCGCATCAACCTCCTAATAGAAATCCTGCTTTAGGATGAATCGAAAGGTGCTAAGTAACGGAACAAACTTCTGGCATGAGGTGTTGCAAAAACTGTAATCGCGATGGATAAGACATTAGTAGTTCGAAGACAGGGTCAGGAGAACGAGATCGCACTTCCGGGCCCGCCGAAGCACCATAATACTGGGCCTTTCCTTCACTATTGATGGCCAGAGAGCCCATACTCTTAGACACGGTGTCAAGCTCTCTCTCGTACTCGACGGCATTTGGATCGTGGTCTTGTAACGAGCCTTGAGAATTAGGTCCATTTTCAAGGGCGGCAAGAGCTAGAGATCCATTTTGTGCATTGGCGAGAGCAGTCTCAAGCAGTCTTATCCGGGCCGACATAGATTGGACCTGCTCGGTGAGCCTCTGTGCGCGAGCCATCAATACCCTTCATGGTAAGGAGGCAAAATTAATGAGTCAGTTGACACGCGAAGGTTAAATGCGCGCCCCACTTGTTTCCCCTCGTTGCGGCCAGAGTTCCTAGAAGGGAAGGATTAGACGAAAGCTAAACCCAAACAGGGACGTAGAGACTGACCATCTGGACATATGGCGGAGCAACCTCTCCTGATACACGACTGACAAGGAAAGTTTCTTTTCCCATGTTCATAGCTGAACAAGTGGCCAACAAGAATACAGAGCAGTACCTGTCACATTTGAGTTTCGACCTGAGCGTTCCGAGTCGGACGAATAAGCGTGCGGGCCCCGAGGAGGAGAATATGTAAAAGACCGACCTCCTACATTCTGCACATGATTGACCAGGCTTCCCCTTGCGGGGATCTGCACTGGCATGAGAAATCGTGGGTGGCGGAGAAGCACTCATGACTTGCTCCGTGGGCGAGTGCCGAGTCATACGGGCGTTCGACGCCCAAATTGGCGCCGGTCAATCAAACGGTCCGACTCCGACGGTTAACGGTAAGTTAGAGGATGGGAATTGAGATGGGGGGAGAAAGCTTAGTTGGGGACGAAAGCGTTTCGAAGGGCGGGTACTAGGGGTGAGAGCAATATTATCCTGTATCCACGCCATGTCCGAGGTCTATACACCCGGGTGCTGCCAAATTGAGACGGTAGCGGCGGCGGGCCCTCAAGTCGGCAACACTCGGACTTGCTTTTTGCTTTTGACCCTCTTGCAGTGAGGCGCCTTGGGCTTCTTGGCTCTGATATGATGGCTTTACGCCACAAGTCAGGGTAGCAATATATATGACGACCATATCCGATATGCTATTCCCAGAACTCCGAGTCGGACACTCGGATTCCTCGAAGCCGGTTCAGTTCGTAGTGATGTCAAACCAAAGCAACGAGTAATACATCGTCATAAAATCACAGATAGATATAAACGATCAAGACACCGAGCCCGTTGGCGGTCTAAATCTATTATTAACAAACGATGCATCTGTTGTCATACACCTCCCTCGTGGACTTCAAGTTGGTCCCCTCGTTCATCTGCATCTTCCCCATAATCACCTCGTTTCGCATCCGCAGATCCTCGACCTCTTTCTCAATATCCTGTCTATGCGCCTTCTCCTCCTTACGCAGTTGCAAAAGTAGTGGGAGTGTATTCGTGACGTCGTCCCATTTACTGCAGCGCTCGAAGACAGTGGCCGAATACTCGACAGAACGCTCGAAAAGCGTCGCATTCCATGAAAGTCCCGACTGGATTACCACCCTCTCATTTTCCGAGAGAAGATGCGACAAGAAGAGTGTGACTGGTACCTCGGAGGTAATGGGGGACACGCCTACATGAAGTGTTCGGAGATATGGGAATGCCCGTGTCTTTGCAGGCGAGTATGGCATGGGTGTCGTGATGTCTTCAGCATCCAAGTAAATCCCGAGGTAGGAGAGATTGGGAGAGTGCTGGGCGATGATCAGTAAGGAATGGAGAGTGATTTCTGGCCTCGTGAGTTGTAGTGGTTCTGGGTTCAGAATGAGGGTTTCGAGAGCCGGAAGTGCCGCACCAATTTCCGCCAAGTCGACCTCAGAGATCCGGAGGGGCAGATTATGACGCAACTCAAGGCGGGCAAGTTGTTTGAGTGAAAAGATTGGGTAGAGATGTTCCGGTAACAGTGGTTCGCAGTCGTCTTGGTCTTCAATGCCGACTATCACGTCCATCGAAACCAGCTCCAACGTAGGGTAGCATCGGGTCACATCAGTGAGGAAGCGCTGAACCGTCGATGGAAATTCTGGGTGCACGCTTTCCACCGAGAGATTTTTCAACCGCGGAAGCAACGCGCCGCCAGTGAGGTAAACACGTATATCGTCCAGATTAGAATTAAGACAAATGTCGTACAACATAGGAAAGGCACCTTCCTGAAGCGTGCACTCCAAGGGAAAGATAGGGTATGGCATCCCGCCTAGGGTATCAAACTGTATGACCCCAAGTTCAGGTAGTAAAGATAGCGTCTTTAAGAACTTGCTGCCAAGGACGTCTTTGGGCGGAGTTACCTCCCGTAGCTTCTGCAGACTGGATAAGAGCTGCAGGAGCTCTTGGTCGTCGTCGGGATTGTGAGGTTCATAAGAATTCGTCCACCTCAAAGACCTGAGGGATGGCATACGTCCGATAATATCTGTGCTCAGTGACGGCAGATTCTCGGAGTAAACTTTGAATGCGAATTCCGTGACTTTGTCATGCATGAAGAGGGTCGCGTGCCGTGATCTCGGGATCGAATTCCACCAAAGGGATCGGAGATTTGGGAGAACCTCCAGGGTAGTGCGCGTGCGCGCCAGGTCATCGAAGACACTGTCCCCGAAGCTCTGGGCTTTCTCGTTGAGATTGGTCCCGAACTTGAGAGAACGCACGCGGCGAGCGTAAGGGATGAAACGTGTCCAATCTTCAGGGGTTGGAATGCGTGAAAACTCCTGGAAGGGGACCTGTGTTTTAGAAGGTTGAGGCAGACGGCTACAAAAGGTCCACGCACATAGAAATCCAGCCGACTTGGGCGACGGAAAGGTGCGAGGAGTTGCAGCAAATAGTAAAGGTCGTCTACTTCGCGCCATACATTGTCCAAGGCAGGTTCTCGCCAGCCCCGGCAGACGAGAGCATTTGATACGTTCGAAGCTCGCGTTCCGAAGCTGAATATTATTTGCAGGAGTTCAGGGATAGCTAGGACACGGTGTGCGGTGGATCTGTAGCCGAATGAGGATGCGGGGGAGGATGGCACCTGCGACATGATGGCCACCCGCGTTAAGTTGGGCGACACGGCACCTATCACATTATGGTCATGATCATATGAACAAAGAATCTGTCTTTCAACGATCTAACCCCAACAGTTGTCTATACAGCAGCGGTACAACTCCTTTCGGGCTCCACAAGACATTTGGTAGTAAATACAGACATTATCGTGACATGCAACAACATCATAAATCAAGATCCACACAGGAGAAGTGAGCAGTAACCGAAGTAACCTCACATGGCTGACCGCACATAGTTCAACCTAGAAACCTGGCGAAAGTAGGTCAGCGATTGGCGAGGAATGGCCGAGGGAGAAAAGGAAATTCAGACAAAGCGAGCTCAACCACCAAAGTGGCATTGCTCGAAGGTAGCTGAGATAAATTTCTGCAGTGTGGGAGGAATCCGCACTAAAGCCAAATGCCTCAAACATCATAGTGAAAGCAAACGGATGTACTCGACTCACCTTCAGCTTGTATGGTTGTTGAAATGTGGCAAGCGAAGTGTTGTTGAGGTTTATATAATCTGAGTCACGTGGCATGACTACCGTCAGAACAACTGTTGCGACCATCGTGGCGCGTACTACTGCATCATGTCGACTCCATCATCCAGCACACCTCAGCCAACCCCATCCCAACCGACGCAATCCGCAGCAGCAACCCCGCAATTCGTTGCATACCCACTTGCTCCTGGTCAACAACCCCAATTGCCGCCTCAAGCGTCCAGCTCGAACGAAGGCAGGACGCAACCCCAAACCCGCCTCCCTTCTGCCGAGACACGCAAAGATCGGTCCCTAGTGGACTTTCTCCTCATGCTTGATGATTATGAGCCATTGGTGTGTGTTATTTGAACTGGTTTCAGGATCCACGCTCTTAATAACCCATGTGGTATAAAGATCCCTGATGAAGTTACGGAGTATTACCTGCAACGTGTCGGCTTTGACTGTCAGGACGCTCGCTTGTGAGTTCCATGCTATATTTTACGTTCCAAGTTGACACCATTACGAAATGCCATGAAACCGTAGAAAACGTCTCTTGGCGTTGGCGGCACAAAAGTTCGTCTCCGACATCGCTGCGGATGCGTATCAACACGCGCGAATTAGAACAAATGCTACTGGTGGACGTGCGCGTGCAAACCAAGGTCCTGGGTCCTCAAGGGTACATGCCTTTTCCCCATTAGTCGTTCGTTTCGATCACTGAGTCTTTTATCAAACGTACAGGACAAAACTCGAACCACACTCACGATGGAGGATCTGAGCGCCGCGCTCTCGGAGTATGGTATTAATTCCCGCAAACCGGAATTCTATTTGTAGCCGGGGTACTTTTTCTGATTGTGGGTGTAAATACCCTCAGCTCTGATCTCTACCGGGACTTGTACTCTTATTCGTCATTTGTTCGAACATGCATCACCAATTTTTTTGTCGCATTGTCGGATATAGCTCGTACACCTCGCTCCAACCCTTCAATATTATTACGCATGTAACCCGCTCAACGATTGCGCCTTTACGACGACGATATGATCACAGTCAGGGGGTCCTCAGTTGCGACAATGTAAATTGTGCTAGCTTCGTAGAACAGCCCATCTCCAGTGGTGTTTTTCGTATCCCACATCAAGCGTTCTGTGCATCGGTCGTGCGTGCTGAAAATTTGCGGATGAAACAAGTATTGGGGTCCCGCTCTAGGGGGTCTTCAACACGGAGCTGAGACCACGGCTTCACGTCTGCCCGTGCAAGCTATCATGCATTATGCGTCATGCCTTTATGAACGTCCGATTAATGACCACCTCGAATCGAGAATGATTCACCCGCATTGCTGGCATGCCCAGATAAGGGTACAGTAGGAACTAGTGACCCCCTCCGTTCTCTGTCTTCGGAGGTTCCGATGAGAGATTCTAACATCTTGTGCTCGAGAAGGATATTTGGGGCAAGAATCAGAACCTGTTCCGAGCTACCTTTCTTGACAAAGACCGTCGATATGTTGCTAGTGGAACTGATGCCCCAGCGACAAACGAGCGGCCATAGGGTGATCATGGTACTGTACTGTAAGTAGACAGTGAGGAATACACCCAAAAGTATGTTTTTAATCCGAGGGATCGATCGTGGACGTAATTCGGCAAGCTGAATGGGTCGAATTTAGTCTTGTCAAGCTTTGGGCCCTTACCTAGACCCATCGCATCGCATAAAATCGTACCCCAAGACGGATCTCGCGAGCAAAAATACCACCAGGGCACCAGCGGTTGACAAGAACACTATGGCCAGATAGTGTTGTAGATCCTCAGGAACGGTGCTCAGCTCCCACTCATCAACTAGAATCCTGGTCCGGGCTTTGCTCAGGGAGCACGGACATTTAAAGGCGATTCAAGCAAGTGATCCGTGGAGTAGATAGATATATTTCATGAATGAGAGTGCGATTGCAATAGGTCAATACACATGAGATGATAACCCTAGTTCAGGTGTAAATACACGAGAGAACGCGGTTGCTGAGCGAGTGACATTTGGCGGTATCTTGATGTCGGGATAGTGTGTATATCACCACATTGTATGAGTCTATTTCCGGGCACTAGCGACTTCGTTCACGGCGCTCCGCTCCCGAAGCAGGGCGAGGATTTGCCAGCGTGGGTCACTTGGCTCACGGTCATCGTTTGAAAGAATCTGGTCCTCACGAGACTCATTTTCTCCGAGTGCTAAGCGGGTCGCGGCCGCCGACCGGTTGGGGAGGACGGAAGGAGCTATAGTGAACAGGGTATCGAATGCAGACACAGAGAGCCGATTGCCTGACGAATGCGGCGCTGACGGATGTATGGACGTGATGGCATGAGACGCTGATGTCATCGCGAGAGCTTGCATGATAAGGGACTTGAGTTTGGCCTGTACAGTGTGAGGCAAAGCGAGCTGTAAACGAGACACGCTCTTACCTCAAAAGCAAATGACATGAGAGATGCCACGTTCTTAGGCGGCGAGTTAAGGTTATGTTGCGCGCAGATGAGATTAAGCCTGTCCGTGATGTGTTGCAAAATGAAGCCTCGTGCAGATGATGCCAATTGAATCGCAGGTCGACTGCCAGGAAGCTCTGCCGGAGATAAGAGACTACTTCTGCGGGGGATTGACGAAACACTCACCTCCACGTTCCGATAGTAGTCTCACACCACTTTCATTGGCAATATCATCCACCTCCGGACGAGGAACTGGCTTTGAGGACAAGGCGACAGGCTTAAGGTTCCGGATACGATCGCGTTCTCGACGACCAATACCGACAGCCCATCGCTTGAGTCTGGATGACCTCAATGTAATGGGTTCATCAGGATCTGGTCCCTGGTAAGGCAAGAGTCGCCGCCGTTTACGGGGTGGCCCTTTGGGAACGTCGGGCGGCGGTGTAAGTGCCGTTACCAAATGAGTGGAAGGGTCGAAGATTGATACGATAAGAGCATTATGAAGTTGCACTAAGGTTGATGGATGGTTAGAGCATTGCGAGAGAGGTTTGAAGGAAAGTAGAGTACCAAGAGGGGATGTGTCGACACACTCTCGGATCTGCTCGTCAAATTCTGTTCTGGAGATAGTTGCAGAAAGAAAAGACTGTAATAATGACCAATATCGAGGTGCCTTTGGACCGAGGGCAGAGGCGAGTTTGGACTTTACGGTAGTTGTGGACTCGAGGGACATGTGTGAGGGTGAGAGCGGAGCGGAGTTAATCCCGTCGGTTGTGCTGCAGCATTCTCTATCCTCAATCTCTTGACTATGACTTGAACTCTCATGGAACGCCCAGTTACTTCAAAATCTAGGGGGATTTGTAAGTACTACAACACACCGAGGGGCTGTTTTTCCGGCGACAACTGCAAATTCAAGCATGGCGAACACGAGAAACTGACCCCTTACGACAAGAGCAAGCCTTGCCGATATTACGCTGCTGGTCCGTGTTTGCGTCTCGTCTGTCAAAGGACCTTGTGATAATGTTACGACTTCAAGGATATTGCAAGAGGGGAGAAAAGTGTTGGTTTAGACACGTTTCCCCTTCCAAACCTCCAACCGACCCTGGCGAGTCTTTGATCTGTGCGATCTGTATGGAGGAACCGGCCACATTCGGCTTACTCGGTTCGAAATCAATCGATGCTCACCAACCAAAGCTAAAGCTAACTAAATCATGCTCTAGTTGATTGCAGTCATGTATTCTGTATTGATGTATGGCACCGCATCTGCATTCTCTACTCCGTTATGCTCATTCACTTTTACAGTGCATTCGGAACTGGCGCGGGCAGGAGAGCATGTCCGACGATTGTTCTCTTTCCTACGTGCTCAAGAAGTGTCCGTACTGCCGTACGCCATCCAAATTTGTTGTGCCGTCTAGCCAATTCTACCCCAATGGTCACCCCGGGAAAGCGGTCACGATCGAACGATACAAAGCAAGCCTTCAACGAGTTCCTTGCAAGTAAGGTTTTCCCACGACGCTCCGATTCGCACTTATGACTGGTAAAAAGGTATTTTACCACGTCAACTCCAGATCACCGCTATTGCCCCTTCGGCCGTGATTGCATGTACCAACATCTTAACGAGGATGGTACCCCTTATATATTCTTTAGAGGGGTTGACTATTATACGCCAAGTCCTGTCCAAGTTCTTACTCGTTCGACCTTTGACTACTACCCTGTATATGACTCCTGGGTTGTTGATCCTTTAGCGGAGGGGCTGCCTCGCGAAACGTTATCCGATGAAGAATCGGAGCTGGATCTGGGTGACGTTGATCCCGACAATGGTAATTACTTCGCCTTGACCCGCCTGGTATGTCTTCAAAACCTCTCATGCAAATCCTCCGTTGTGAACGCTGACAAGCGTTTATTTTGAACACGCCAAAGATCAGTGATCAGAATTCGAACTTTGAGATACCTACAGAGGACGCTTTCACGGCCTCCCTCTCTACCTCTACGATGTCCACTGTCTCCGCTCCCCAACCAGCGTCCGAAGCAATTGACGTTCAAACCTGGCTCAATGCACAATCATCTGATCATCCTCTTTACTCTATCTCATCTAGCCCCTCCCCTATATCCATACCTCCTCTACTGAGTGAGATTGAAGTTGATATTTCAGACTTAACAAATCCTTCAGAGCTATCGGACGTATTCCAAGACAGCCGACCTTCGCATCTAACCGAGGAGCCTGCAGCAAACTCTGACAGGATATCCCATTATCAGTCACCTCCGCGTCCACCACATTCCTGCGTATGTTCCCCTCAGAGGACCGCTTGTCTTGATACTGGCACTGCTGTGCCAACTTCTCCTGTTCCATCACAGATGGGCATGATAGAATCTCAATCCCTCCCTTCTCCGCCTGCCCCACAATTCGAAATACCTCCCGTAATTGAGGCGGGTGCGACTCCAAGTCCCCAGTCGCCAACAAGGGATCCCCTGCCCGGAGGAGTATCTGATACGCGACAGCAGGATCCTCCATTCATGACTGATGGACGTGGGCGTGTCGTCTGGAGCCGCTCAGGTGTGAAACGTGGCAATTCGCCGCTTGCAAACCAAAGCCAAGACAGAACGCCAAACACTGCCGGAGATAGGTGACTAATCAGCACCTAGACAGTACGCATTTTTTACGATGTGCAAGTTCTTCGTCTTTTCGGGCGCCCTCATGATGTCGATATGGAATTGCAATGTAAATCATATATATATATTTCTTTTGAAGGTGTGTGACAGAAGTCTTCTCAGCAGTTTGCCTCAAAACTTCGCATTCCCAGTAACAAGTAGGGTGAATACAGTCACTGCAGGCAGACCACAATATAATTCAATTCAGTTGTACTTGACCGACCAATCAGATTGCAGTATTTAGCCGACTGAATTGAATTATATAGTGGTCTGCCCACAGTGAGTATGGCGCAGGATACGGTCCTTCGGATGTAAACGTCGCGTTTTGTTTAAAGGAGAAATCATTCTGCGCAGTGTACCCTCAGACACTAGTTTTCCCATCCATTAAGGGCAGAGTGATACTTCAAATTCAATTCATGTTGATCACGGTAGGTAAGGTCTGATGTAGTTCTGATGGCTCCAACAGCAACAGCGCCCAGCGGCCGCGTGCCAGTGACCTCACGGTACAGGCAATTTTCCCCCTCTGGGTACGGTATTTCGCGATAAAGTACCTGATTACTAGCGCAAAACAACCCAGCCGGGGATAACTTGAAAGCCAGGGGATTTGACGAATGCACTGGTATCGAGACATATGTGCAGTCGATTGGAGGGATCAGGGGGCGAGGGGAAAGAGATGTCCAGAAAGGAAACAGATACAGATATCGCGAGGGTGTGCAAGACAGGTTAGTCGAAGAGACACGTCGACGATGGTTTGATGATGGCGTGAAGATTCTCAAGGTGGAGTACTAGGAAAGCGAGAGAAGGGGGTACTAATAACACTTCAACGGCCTCAGTTCTCAAGACCAGGGTACGGTGACAAGGCCGCGCACACACGATAAACTTGGCTCGGCGGCATCAGTCGGCCAGTGACAAGCTGAGCCTGAAGGAGAGAAGCGCGTATCTCTTTTATCATGTGAGGATGTGAACACTCTCACCGCAGCTGGTAAGTGTGAGAAATTGTTGACTCGGTGAGGTACTAGTACGAGTGCGCCCCTCTCCGAGTTCCGAAATGGAATTAATTGTTTTCGACAGAAAAAGGCTGTGTGCTGAACAGCCATAGATAAGATATGCATTGGTTGCTTTTGCGCCAGCAACACATGCTGCACATGTCCTAACTGACGTTTCAGCTCAACCAATCAACAATTTGAAATACACAGTGAATTCTTCGGTTTTTGGTTGAAGCGTTCCGTTGGGTTATTATTACGTTCGCCGTCTTTCACCCCCGGAGTGGCACGCACGCGTTCACCTTGCATATCAATTGTTTCACGAAATTTTTTTCGTCCGAAGTTCCGAATACTGGCACACACACACGCCCCCTTGAGTTTCTTCCTTCCGTCGGACCGTCTGTCGTCAACTTGAAAGCTTCTTTTTGACTCCCTCCTGATGGACATCTGTTCTCGAGAAACTCACCCAGAGTGATAATTTGCATTTGCGTGTCCAACTTGCATGTCTACTAGCACGGTAGGTGCCGATGATGACGTCGTAGGTACTCCAATGTCGAGTTGTTCGAGGCAGAACAGGATCAATATCGGCCGATAATACCGTGGCTTGTACAACAAACCGGCTCCTCTTGGCCCGAAGAACTTGTATGTGTAGTTTTCGATCGATCAACGGAATCGATGTCCCTCCGTTTCACCCTTATCAATGAGTACAGAAAGTCACACAGTGTTTACCCCAAGGCAAACTGTCAGGCGCCAACAAGCCAAAAAGGCATTATGCACTTGTCATATGCACTTGTCATTCGATTCAGGGTCGCTGCGTTACACATGACATGACCCGGTCTCAAGTTTACGCCTGTTTTGTGCAAAGTTGAATTATTTTCTACACTAAGGCCGCCACTGGCGAAATGGGTAGTGATGAACGTGCGGTAGGGTAATGTGCGTAGCAATCTCGTC
>Ga0137362_10000355_pt1 | contig 22971 bp, 20 predicted proteins | sample MadtaG_2_FD_104801 | JGI IMG/M metagenome (GOLD analysis project Ga0137362, IMG submission 104801) | Vadose zone soil microbial communities from Angelo Coast Range Reserve, California, USA - Mad1_100_16 metaG | ecosystem: Environmental > Terrestrial > Soil > Vadose zone | place: USA: California... | reverse complement strand
CCATTCTGGAACCGCGTGTCTCTCGATCACGGAGTCACGGACACGGATTCGAGTCGTCCGACCTAATCTGGGGGGTTTCACGCAATTCTCGGCGAGAGTGAGACTTCTCCAAGACATCACGATACCACGCGACTGGCCATTTTTCAGGGGATAGAAAGGACATGGATACGGTATAATGTCACAACTAAGTGCAATACAACACACAACACAATCCCCTCATGAATCCAAGCGGAACCAAAGAGGAATCATCTTCCACATGCGCTCGCGTTCCTTCGTGGCCCAGACCTCAAGTGCGCGTGCGCATGCACGGCATTCAGACACGTCGGCGCTCTTGAGCGCACCGAGCTCTTCCGCAACATACAACGGGTCTGCATGCCCACGCTCACGATCACAAACATAATGTTGTGTCGCAAGCACGACCAATTCTGCAAAATCGCGTCGGCATGCGCCGGGTGTGGTGCAGACCGCTACAGGAGGGTGAGTCCGGGCGTGAGGATGGAGTGAAAACGTCCCCTTGCGTGAGTGCGCGAGTGGTCCACGCCCCATGCCGTGGATAACAGCGCTCACCGCGTGCGCGGATGCTTCCTTCCCTAACGCCAACCGTCGCATGTCATCCGCGCTTATCGTTCTGCCGCTGCCGCTAAGTGCGCCACGGAAGCGAGATGATTCATCGTCTATCGGTTCGAATATCTGTGCGAAACTGTATCGCGAGATGTCGTAGAATGCTGCGGGCAGCAGGCTTGGTGCGTTGGTTAGGCGTGAAAGGTTGATGACATCCTGGTAGTGATGCGTCATTGACTATTGCGAAAGATTCTGAAGGGACATAAGATGGCCGGCATACTACAGGAGAAGGGTAAAGGGTTGCATGCTCCGTCGGGCTTGTGAATTCGGACGCATGAACCTTGTCTTCACGCATGTCCCAAGCCTTGAGTGTAGTGGGCCACGCTATATTAAGATGTGCGATGGCCTTCGATCGTAGCGAATCTATCGCATATTTCGTGGATAATCGAAGGATGCCGGAGACAATGGCAAAATCATGAGGGTCATTATTGCCGAACTTCCTATGCGTATGCAGGTGCGGTCAGTGGATGTATTAATATAACGACTGCTGTGAAAAAGGAGACCGGGCACGAACGGGCCATCGTACAACGCAAGAAGTAGGTTCGCAACATCCTCTGCCGAGTCGTAAAGCTTCACGACTGGGCAACCCTCGTAAGTTTCGTCGGCAAGGGTGGCATGGGTTGACATTACAGGAGGCTGCGCGAGCGTAAACATGTCGGAAAAGACGGTTGAGCGGCGGGAGAGCTGGGACTTGTGAACCCGAAAGAGAGTGGACTCTGCCTGGAGGATCACCGAACCGTCGCAAAACCAAAGATCTGCATGTTTAGTGAGAGTGGGAGACTCTGGTGGGGTTGACTCGGATGGAATCGACGTGGCCGGGATCTCAGGGGGAGAATCCTCCACGTAGCAGGTAGACATCAGTGCTACTCTATTGTACCTCGAAACGGCGGTTGCGGTCGTGTTGTTGTGCTGGGCAACCCGGTTACACTCCAGGTCGGACAACTCGGCCATGGCCTCTCTTCGCCTTGTAATCAGTCCGAGTCGTATTCGACTCCCTCCCCTCCCTTTCCGTAGCGTCACCTCTGCATCTACTTCTGCCTCTGCCTCCATCTCCACTTTCCGCAGAGCAACTTATGGGACCTTATTCGCTCTCACCGCCGGGATTGGCCTAGTCTATTACCTTGATTCCCGCGCAGCAATCCATCGATACTTGATTACACCCCTCATCCGCAATGTGCTCGACCCAGAGTCGGCCCATAAGTTGGCGGTGAGCATACTGGAGAACGGTTTAGGACCCCGAGATATGCTCCCGGACGACGAACGACTAGAAACGGAGGTAAAGGACCATCAGCACTGCTGTGCCTTATACAAGTTCGAAAATCGATGCATTTATTGTTTTTAGCTTTGGGGTCAAACGCTATCAAATCCTATCGGTCTCGCAGCAGGATTTGACAAAGACGGTCGAGCAATCAATGGTAATAACACATCGCCTACAGTAGCCTTCTCTTCGTTCCCTGACCCGTGATTTTGGCCCAGGGCTTTTCAATCTCGGATTTGGCTGGGTGGAGGTTGGAAGTGTTACGCCAAAGCCGCAAGTGTGTACTGGTCCCGTCCATCCAGCACATGCTTTGCGCACTCATCACGACGCAATCATAGCCCGGCAACCCGCGCCCACGCGTTTTCCATCTTCCTGAAGATTTTGCTCTTATCAACCGCTATGGTTTCCCATCGCAGGGACTTGTCTCTGTTCTTTCACACGTCCGTGCACGCCTCCCCACCTTCCCCTCGACGATCGAAGAACGCTGGGCTTCTTTGCGACAAGGCCGGCTCCTTGCGATCAACCTTGGGAAGAACAAAGAAAGTCCGCAAGAATCGCCCGACGACTTTGTCGCAGGCGTCCATGCGTTTGCTCCCCATGTCGATGTACTCGTTGTCAATGTTTCAAGTCCTAACACCCCTGGCCTGCGGTGCGTTACAGTCTTTTCATGAATCTTCTTTCTCTTTACCGAGTCTCCCGGTGACAGTGGTATGCAACAGCGAGACTTGCTAGTGCATCTATTGCGGAGCGTAGTCCAGGCTCGCGATAATGCCACATCATCATCAATGCGGCGTCCCAAGCTCGTCCTCAAGATATCACCGGACCTGGACTCTCGCGGTGTCGGTGATATAGCCGATGCAGTTGGTGCAGTCAAAGGGATTGATGGTGTAATCGTCTCAAACACGACCATTCAGCGCCCTGCACATCTCCATAATGGTGCTAGAATCTCTTGTACACCCTTATTTTCTACTTACGTCCCAGCTCTTAACAGCGAATCGCACAGAGCAAGGCGGTCTCTCCGGTGCGCCACTGCAACCCCTCTCACTCAAGATCATCCGCGATCTACGTAAGCGCCTCCCCGCCCACATGCCCATAATAGGTTGTGGCGGTATCTCATCCGGCGCGGATGCCCTCGCCTTCGCCCGTGCCGGCGCTTCGTGCGTACAGCTGTACACTGTATTCGGCTATGATGGTGCAGGTGCATGTCGCCGCATTAAAGATGAGCTTACGGAGGAACTTGTGCGCAGTAACACGACGTGGCGATCCGTCGTGGAACAGGCCTTACGAGAGAATGCCCCTGCGCCATCGGAGAGCGTAGGCGTGCAGCAGCTCATCCGTCAAGCCGAGGAACTTCATGTCGTCTTGAATGAGCTGGCAGAGCGCATGGGTGGAGATACCGTGTCAAGGTCGGTGCCAGCGTGAACGGCCAAAAGACAAACTAAATGTGGTATATACGTGTATAAAGGTTGGCTAGTCGCGCTATAACACGATTTAATTCGCTCATAAGCAGGGAAACAGTTGCTATCGTGCCTGCCACTACTACTGTACTGAACCAAAGGATGCGTATAATGCAGGCTGGAAGCCTAAAAGTCTGAAAGGGGCACCCGCCAACCCCCGCGTACAACCTTCGTAGAATGAACTCTGAACGATCCAAGAGACTCGGAACGGCATGGAAAGTTTGGCATGTTCATTCACGCAGTCACGGACCGACGTGCTGCTAGTAGAGTAAACTGATATACACACAAATCGATACTGTATGCATTCGGCAATAGAGGGTGTTCGTCATAATACAATCGAATATACGATACTCATAACATATGGTATAACTACGCCGCTCCCGTTACCCCGCCTTGGTTTTTCCCTATCGACGAATGAACTCCCGTGCTTAAAGTAAGAACCCTAGTACTATAGTGGAAGGATCACAACTGCAAAACTGACGCAGATCCAAGTCCCTAAACGAGACTCCATGCAGACATTGCAGAACCTGCCTCAGCGTACACGCCCGCTGAAAGCGAGGCTTCTTCGCTCGCGCCGCTCTCCGAAGTGCTCCATGGCTTCTTGCGAGATCGCAAAATTGACATCGTAAACTTACTACAGGTTAGGACGCCGCGCTGTGAATCCTTGCCTGACTCGCGGCGCAAGGCATGCATAGCGTGCTTCCATACTACGACAGCGGTGCGCTTGATCGACCCATTCAAATTGCGCCTATCAGGGGTGACGACACCGGGATTACAATTGTGACTGTCCAATCATATCGTGCACGGGTCAGAAGTGGATTTGGTGAACGATTGGGTTGTAGGAGCCGCTCACCGAGACCGAGAACGCGGGGTCACACTGGCGGCGTCATGACGCCGAATAGCTTTGGATCCTGGAACTTTATTCTCCTTTACGCCCTTGTGAGGTGCACTTCTGGAAGTATCCATGAAACGCATAGGAAATGTTCCAAATAGGACACGGTGGACTTGGAGGAAGATGTCGACGTCGGGAGGCGGATGTGGGTTACTACTGTGGGGTTGACTGGCACGGGAACTCGGGGTATAGATACCCTTGAGGACAACAAGAATTATGGTATTTCGAATGTGGTTTTGAGAAGACGTGTCGGTAATTGATTGATGGCCAGTGTGGATGGAGCATCGAGAGCACTGTAGAGGACACGCTGTACCAGAAGGAGCTTTGAACAAACTTGAAAGAGTCACAAAGTGGTAATTGAGGGTTCTTCTTACAAGGTGGCCAAACTTGTATGAACCACCCACAACACTGTGTACGACTTCGGGTACCAGTGAGGTTCTAGTGGCTTGGCTTCAGATATACCTTCATCTTTACTGTACTGTTGTCATTATAAAGTAAATAGCAAATTGCCTTAAGTTTGTTGGGTGCTGAGCGACTGGGGCCGCACCGCGAGATTGAACGTTATGATAGAGTCCTTGATCTGTAAGAATGGCAATGATCACGGACAGGCGAAGCGGCAGCTAGTGACTATATTGGGAGGAGTCGGTAGCTCTCAGCTGTGGTTGTGGTACTACAGTAGTATATGGAGAACCGTGACTAAGTCAGCTTGATGGCCAGTAGAATTCCAGTGCCATACCGCTAATGCATCGTGTTTAATTGAACCCGTTACAACAATACAGTACTATAACACGTAAGTGATTAATGCTCGGAAGGTTAATTCAACATATAAAGTAGTGGGTATGTATCGTACACCGAATACTAATAAACGATTTGATCATCCGCTGCACTGAAAACGCCAGATATATCACTACTAGGTGTCATGAACTCTTACACGAGGCTTGAGACCCGTAGAAGACTGACAAAAACATGACTAGCAAGCCTCTTAGGCCAGAATGAGGATCAAATCGCAAACTTGTGCCCCCTGTGCAATGTCCTCGATGGCCGTGTGCATGCGGTAAGGCACGAGGCTGTCACCCTCAGAGGAATCAGCTGTCCTCCTCACAAGGAAAGAGGAATCGCGCAGGGCCCGAGTGGATTCTTGAGGTCCGAGTACCTTAGAAATGTACCAGCGCAGTGCACGGAGGCGCGTTTCTGGCTCAACACCACCTGCAAGACACGTTGGTCAGACTGGGATTATGTGACGAAGGTGTACAGGAGGAAAGACACGACGAACCCGAAAACATTTGTATGACTATGCCCGTTGGACTCCCATCGCAGACTTTGACGTTCACTTGCACGAGTACCGAGGTGGTATCAGGGGTGCGGGACGGGCGCTGTAAAGCGACCAGGTTTCAGAGGTGAGTCAACGTAAGGTGAACGAGAGGTAAGGGTGAAAGACGGACAGATGCAAGAACCTTGCCTAGTTGGGCAGCGCGCAACCTATCCTTTTCCGCGGCCTGCTTGAAGATACTCTCGTAGTGGTCCCAGTGCGAGGTCAACTGTATAACACGGCACAGTCAGCCTGGCAAGAGGAATCGGGGTTCATGGCTCAGAGTGATGCGCGTACCCCGAAATGGTCGAAACAGCCTTGGATCTCCTTACGTGCAGCGTCAAGTGCTTCGCTTACGCGTGCATCTTCCGGCGCATTCATATCAAAGTTCTTCAGTGTCGGGACAGAGGCCGCTGCAACCTGTAATGCAGCTAGGCTTCCCTTGCAAGCCCTGGTCGAATGGTCAGCTCAGTGCGACGTTAGAGTACTTTCAAGCATACATACTCCTCAAGAGGCTCGACGTTTATCGCAGTCCTCTCCTCCTTCGTCAAGTTTTCGTAATGTCTTGCGAGGAATCGACACAGGGAGATGACCGCGACAGCTTGAGCGAAATATGGGCGACGAATATTCCCGGCTTGCTTCATTAGCTGTATATATGACGTCGGAAGAGGTGCATCAGGTATCGTCTGAAGGTAATTATGTGAGCTATTGGTGTGAGAGGAACAGTGAACAGTTACTCTGAGAACCCAGAGAAAGGTCTCAAATTTCTCCTCAATCAATTCAAATCGGGCATCTGAACCTTCCGCAACGTCATGAAAAAACATGAGAAGACTAGGAAAGCTTGAGTCAATTCAAGCATAACTGATGCTATCGTCCGACTGACCTATGTGCAGCATCCCAAACAGGTTCAAGTTTCAAATGGTGAGTGCGGTTCTTGTCTACCCGCGAGTCTATGCAAATCTCCATGATCCCATAAACAAGCATGGCCGCTTTGATCGTGGGAACGGCCAGTACCTGGAAAATACTGTCATTAACGAACAATATACTAGCAAGTGAGTAAACGGACATCTTCGAGGACTTCGCCCTGGGCTAGTGCGTACAGGTCCGCCAGCTGGTCACTCACGAGTTCGACCAATTGGGAAACAGAACTGCAGACGAATGTCTTCAGTGGACAAGTTAGCGGAGGAAAGAGACGGACCCTTCTGCCCTTTGTCCAAAGGAATGGCGTTTGATGGACTGGTGTAACTCAAGAAGAAAGGATGCATCGTCGTGCTTTCCGGCCTCGATGATCTCCATTTCTTCGTCATCGGCCACAGGTAGTAGTAGCTCCTAATCGAGAATTACTTGATTTCAGCGGACTATATAAAGTGACCATACCGCAATCTCCGGCTTAGTACGGAAGGAATATAAGAATTCTCGAAGCCTTCCTCTGTTCCTCTCCCAGGCTGTCGTGGATTCAATATACCTATCGATGTCCTTATCTTCGCAAAGGTAGCGGTGCGCCTCGTCCTGGGTAGTCGCTGTCGAAGCGAGTAGAAGCCTGTGAAAAATCAGGGCTCAGCGCCCATAAAACGAGGTGGAGATGTGGCGCACTCTTCTAACAAGTCGCTCGCCTCTGTAAACTTGTCGTAGCTATCCCAGTCATCATCTTCGTCGACCTTTTGAATCAGGTGGTTGATGATATCACAGGCAGATCGTGCTCTATCGACAAAATGGTACGATATTTGAGTATTGCGACGGAATTGAACTACATCGCGACCGATGGTCTCGATGAGTTGCTTAATAGATTCTGTCGCAGGGAAAACCGGGTTTTTAAGTTCGGTAAGGCTTCGAAAGAGCGTGAAGGACATGTCTCGCTGAGGTGAATAGGGGATTCCAAAGGAACGAGTAACGATGAGCTGCAGGGTGGGCACTTATACTGTTGCACGCGTTTGCGGCATGGTAGAGTATCAGTGCCATGCGGCCAGCGGACATCAAAACCCAGAACAGCGTCGGATCGAAGGCGGATGACCCTGTGATTGAAGAGCAAGAGTAGAATCAAGAAAAAAAAATCGAAAGCAAAATGGATTCTTGTAGTGGGGCGACCATACGTTGTGCAAGAGAGTATCAGGCCAATTTGACGAGGATGGTGAAGAGGAGGAACACAAGAGTCGCCACCCTGGGCGTTGGGTGTAGGGCATATCGGGCACGAGAGGGTTAGGACATGCCGTCATTCTCTTCACTCCCACCCTCCGTCACGAGAAAGCTGCGAGGTCTATAGGGCCGCCATGTGTATGCCTAACTCACCGTTTCCCTTGTTCACTCCCCCATCTTTCGGCAACCCAGACCCGTCCTATCCATGCCAGTCAGTCTCGCTGTCGGCGATATTGCCAGCTTTCGAAAATACGTCAAATACATAGGGAGAGCATACCAAAAACGCTCCGTTGCGATGATACAGCTCTGCAGGTTATTCTTGGAGATTTCTCCTGGGAAACCAGATCAAATCGATGCTTTGAGAAGGTTCTGGTGACATGTCCAATCGTCCACGTCTCCTCTGATCCTGATTGCCCGGTGTTCCTTAGCCTTTTTGAGACTGTCGAGGACGCCCTCAAGTCAGCAGTCGACGCTGGGAAGGATCGTAGCGATGCCGCTGATACCGCTTTTGCTACAGCAGAGGAAGAGTTGGACTGGTATGCCGCATGGCATCATCCGAAGCAACAGTGAGTACCCTCGTACAATCTATTGCGCCGTCGAGTAATGGACACACGTCTTAGAGAAGTGCTCGGAGATGTGCAGAACATCATAGAGGATGCCGCTCAGAAGGACAATTATATTGCAAAAACGCACAAACGGTTGTCTACCCGTCTCGGCTTTAATGTAAGGAGCGAATGGATCTTTTCATCCTGTGCTAGTAACACGCATGTAGAAATCAGGTTCTCCTCCCACAAGCTCTCTAGTCAAGGTCCACTTCCAAATTCTCCAGTCTCCCACAGACCGTCGAGAAGCTCCAGTTGTGACTTGTGAGTTCTCACCTTTGTTACGCCACCTTGCTTAGAAATGCTGATCCCGGGGCTGTAGGTGAGCTGGGTCCTGACGTAAAAATATCGGAGTTGTTGTGGACGTTCAGCCGGCTACCCGAAGACCAACGGATCGGTCTCAAACAGAATCCTCACTTCTACTTTAGCAAGGATCTCTCCGATCAAGCATCGGTGTATGATGATCAATTCAAGCTTGAACCCCTCAAAGATCTCAGACCGGAGAAGGATTTAGTCGTGATGGTACTGCTAGATCGGGCTGGTCAGATCTTCGTCGACTACCAACAGTTCTCAAAGACGTTCGGAAATATCTGGAGACCCGACAATACCATCATACTGAAAGGCATGCACATTTTTCGTCGGCTAGCTGAAAGACGCTTATCTGGTAACTAGGCCTTCAGGGGACCCTGGAAGCCGCCACTTCGATTAGTCCCAAGATTAATGGGGAGGTTTGTATCTGGCAAAGGGGTGGCGGGCGTCCTGTGGAGGAGGATTTGTCGAAATGGACAGAGGTGCTGGACAAAGCGCTCGACATGCCAGACGTTGACTGGCTCATACGGTCTGAGACTTCTCCTGACGAAGCGTTCGACATCGAGGTTACCGGTGGCTGGGTAACGTTCCTCTTCTCCATTCTCGCGAACTGTCATTTACGAGAGCTGTAGGTGCGCTGTTCCCCAATTACGATACCTAATCCTCCCGGCCTTTCCGAGCGGGACGATCCTACCTCAACCGCACCTCCCCATGATGATGCCCTCATTCCTCCAGAAGAGGCGCCAAGTCCTGTATCGTTGCTTAGCCCCTCAGTGCTAACCGTCAGCACTACCAGCCAGGAAACCTTCCATCTCTCCCAAGATACCCCCCTCAGTGTCACTGGCGAGCTTTCTTCTGTAGAGGCACAAGATATTGCGGAGGAGTACCCGTCCACTGTTGGAGATAAGAACTCTTTGGCTCTCGGCATCTCTTCTCTCTCGGGAAGTATTCCGTCAACTGTTGATGACAAGGACTCTTTGGCTCTTGACATTTCTTCTCCCTCTGGACGTACTCCTCTCCCGGTTGAGGCGATTCCTCCTTCGGTTAATCTAGCTAGTACTTCTCTTGAACCATACATGCCACCTAAGGAAAGTGAGTCGGCTCCTGCAAGCGGAAGCGGCACATCCTCTCCTGACAGGACCGCTCCTATGAACGCAGAAAGTTCACGCTCTCAAGACGAAGTTGTTCATACTCAAATCCCACTCGCCCGTTCTTCCTCCAATCCTCTTACATTACCTACAGAAAGTCCTGTAGCTTCTGCCAACAGTGGCATGCTCACTCCCCTTAAAAATGCTCGAGTTGGTGATACCAAAACCTCGCATCCCCCTGTTCAACCTGTGCTTGTTCGTCCTGATCAGGGTGAATCCACCCCACCATCCTATAGAAGCGAGCCGGCTCTCGCTTGCAGCCTGCCCACTCCCGAGAAGATCCCGGAACCCGCTCGTCCTCAAGACGAGACCAGTCGCGCACCAGATCATCTAAGGCATTCTGCCTCCGACCGTCCCAAACCGTCTATCAGTGGAAATGTAGATCCCGAAAGTGTTGAATCCACTCGAAGTAGGACTACAACTTCGGATAGCATTCTTTCTCAGGCTGAGGCAACCCACCGTCCAAATATTTCTCCAAAGCCTCCCATACTCGCAAGCACGCCCATCCTCAATCATACCGCTCTCGCTCCTGCCCCTGCTTCCAATGTCATTCCTCTTCCACCCAAACTAGACCGCGCTGCCGCCCAGCCCGTGCGTTCTCCTGAGCACCTTGTTCCCCCTACGAAGAATAGGTCGACCTCTTCGAGCGGCGTGCCTGCTCCGGATAAGATTCCGCCTTTTTCAGGACGGGCGCGTTCGGGTTCTCGGTCAGAAATCGTTCATCAACCTTTTGTATTGGAACCTCCGCCCGCCCTGTCCGCTTCTCCTGGGCTGCCCATTCCTTCTATTGGAAGGAAGGAAGCTTCTCTGATAGGAGTCACGCAAGCTCCACACGCACTACCCTTAGAACGCGTTCGTACACCCATCGACGCAGTGCGCCCTCCAAACCATAACTCCAGTGCTCCTTCCAAGCCCCGTGTTTCGTCTCTTGTGGCGGGTAGCGGGCCTACTTCCCACAGGACGGCACAACCGTCGGAACGTATGCTTACCCAGGTTAAAGCCCAAACCCCTCGCCCTACGGTGCGTCCCGCCCACGCACCCCCTCCCTCAAGTCATCGCACGTCTATCAGTGGTCAATTACCTCCCTTGAATGGCGTGTCTGTGCCCGATGTGAAAGCGGTACATTCATCCTCCCGGTCCAGGATTAAGAGCCATCCGAAGAAGATGGTGACTTCCGCAGGGCATCGACGGTCTGCGGTGTTCTCAACGCAGATAAACGTGCAACCGGCTGCACAGCCATCGGGTCTACCTGTGGAACATTCTACCGCCAACCTGGGGCCGAGCTACAGCAGTGCTCCGCAGTTTCATACGACACTAGTAGGGTCCCAATACCACGCGGCATTACTGGAAAATCGAGGCGGGTATCAGAGCTACCCCACGCGCCAGGGCCAGGTCAACGTTTCCATCTCTGTTTCTACTCCAGCAGCATCGAATGGCACCGCGCGGTCTTCTCAAGATCCTATGGGCCAGTCGCGGCGGTCAACAGTCATCGCTGGGCAGATATCCTCCCAGTTGCCCGGACCACGACCAGGGGAGAAATTCGTGCCCAGCACAGTGCCTAACAGGAACAGTCTTGTGCCAGTCGCTAGGCAGGATAGAACTTCTGGAGTTTTGTCTTATTCCTCCCATGCAAAATCTTCAAACCTTGCTGCCATCCCGGAAGGTCAAAGCACTTTAAAGGGTCGTTCCGTGGCGCGATCGGCTACATCGCACGTCTCGACGGAGAAGCCCAATTCGCCCTCATCGCTACCAAGTAATATTCATCGTACTTCTTCGATAGTCAATATGAAAGATCCGACACAGCCGGCCGCGCGATTACAACCCATCGTTAGCCCTGTGCCCAGCAGCAGCAATTTTCCGGATGCTGTAACTATGGGTCGTCCAGGCAAAATCACAGAAGGGCTATCTTATAGTTCCCGGGCTGGTATCTCAAGTGGCGTTGCAGGAGCGATGGAACGTCGAGGTGAATTCAACGGCTACTCCGTGGGCCCGGGCCCGAAGGTACTACCGTTGCCACCATTTGGTGGCGTTGCGGCTATCTCAGCCTCGCCCGTGTGGAATAGCACAGCTCGCGCACCCTCGAGGATTAAAACAAAGGACCTCATCAGCCGACATAAACAACAAAATGTGAATGATATGCGACCGACCTCCGCTGCCGAGAGCACCAGCCCGTCTAAAGCCCCTACATCAGCGCTGTCGCAAACGGCTACCTTGGTTGGCAAATCCAGCGCTAATCGCGTCGACAGCGGCATAGAGGTGTGGGATTTTGAACCTCAAGGGCCTGCACCTGATCGTAGGAAAGGCCACGACACCTCTACGAATGGACATGGCAGTCCTTCCCGTGATCGTGGACCATCTTCCCCACATCCAGCCAGTTCTCCCGTCGGTATTAAGAACACAAACAACCGCGAGGATGGCACGAGGACTTCACTATCCTCTAAAAAGTCTCGAATGTCGATGCTGGGATCGCCCAGTCCCGCAGTTAGTCTATCACAGTCAAGCATTCCGATGTCAAGCACCACTCCACCGGATCATGTCAAGAACTCACTACTAAATGTCGCTACTGGGTCGTCCTCGACTGGGTCACTAATTAGCACGGCAGCGGGACGTAGAGAACCTTTCATCAACCGGAAGCCGCAGCCCACGTCTCAGGGCGCGTCCCACGGCAGGGCAACGCCCCAATCGGGTTTCTCCACGCCGCCCCGTTCCTCAACGCCATCTTCTGTTTCGCATTCAGGGTCCTCATCCACTAAGGTAACAATGGTGACACCCGCCACATCCTTCACTATTCCTTCTCGGGTGCCATCGCCTGTTGCCGAAGTCGGGTCCAAATCATGGTTCCGAAGAAACGTGATTGATATTGTCAAATCCAAGCTAGGATACGGATCGTAATTGACTCCCGTGTTGCCTAGTGTTTTTCTACATTATCATGGTTTCCATACACCACCTCATTCGGTATTTCTTAGTAGACATTCTCTAAACAATTTTCATCGACCGTTACTTACTAATCATCCAGGAAGCGCTATTTCTGGGCTGTGATCTGTTACGGTTTTATTTATGTATCTATGTATCTATATTTTGGCATGGCTGTTTGGTTGCCGTTATTAAACGTAGAGCATATTAAACGGCTGTAAACAGTTGGATTGCGTAAGTTGGCAGTCTCGGACTGAAAGTGAGGAAGTGAAATCTAGTGAAAGGTCACACCAAGAAAAATGAAAGTACCCAGCAGTTTGGCCGTGAGTGCGATGTCATGGGGTTTGAAACATCATGCGCATGCCCCACTGTGACATGAGGATGTACTGAGACCCAGCAACTGACCTTCACCCTGAGTGACGATGCACCACGACCGATACGGTATGACACTCAATGGCTAGTCTCTTCCTAATAAAAGACAAAGCAAATGGGTTGCAAGTAGCGTGTCATCATGCTGACTCGAATCCTAGGGTACTACGTTATTGTAATGCCCTTACAGCCGCTTCTGAGAAATAACGTCATATGGTCGTCTTTATTTGTGTAGTACAGTGGCAACCTCGGTGATAAACTCTAGTAGTAGAGTGACTAGAGTCTCTCAACGATGGTTGGCTCACTGCTTGCTAAACCGTGACGGCCGCAGTACGCGATTGAATCTACTTATATTTCCACTCTGGTGAGTGAAAAAAAAGGAAGAAACTTGATGATAGTCTGGACTCCTCTCGGTTGTGGAGGTCGGGGTCAGGAGCTGTCGCTTATGCTCAACTAAGGGATCAAATAATGTCCAATATAGATTAGGCTGAAGATTTTAACTAAATATGGTTTGATTATGTACTTTTCAATTTAATTCCTCACTAAGCAGACTATATTTATTTAAAATTGGCAACTTGTCAACTTATTGGACATAATTTAATCTCTTAGTCAACTACGCTGTTGGATTCTCGGACATGATCAAATTTCTTCACCTCCACAGACTTGGTCGGCAAGCGTGCGGCACGGATCCTGTCTTATTTAACGCAAACTGTAATCACCCGTTCGTGGTGTTGCGTACTGTGAGTAATGTGGCACCCGGACGCGCGTAAAGGTTAGATGATCTCCCACTGGTTGAGATACAAATATGTCGGCCTGCATGAGGTAGTTGAGCGTGGCTACGCCCGTAGAACAATGATATCAATCGTCATAGTGCGGGCTCTTCTTGCTACTACGTAACCGCCGAGCTGACTTTCGAAAATCTAGAAGTCACCCCAAACAATATTTATTGGTAGGGGCCCTGACCATCGTCTCGCAATTTAACTGCCTCAAACATGCAGGTTCAGAGGAAATATCATGAATATTCATAATGAATACGGCATCCCAGATGGAAGTTGCTGGCGATAGCCTTGTTGAGATGATCTCCCGACTAATGTTCTTGGTTGGTTGGAAGTCGGGTTTGGTCTCTCTCGTGAGGTTCGCAGTTGGGTGTCTTCTAGGTTTGTATTGCAAGACTACAGATCGCGATCTCGAGCTCATATATGGCGGGGCTCAACTGGAAGCCGTTGAGGCAACAGCTTCGACGGGACTTACAAAATCCTTAATTCGAATGTCAATTCTCCATTTTAGTTTCAAGGCCCCACCTGCGTCATATTGAGATCGTGGTGTTGAATTTCGAATTCGCCACACTGATGAATAGACGCACTTTGAAGCGCAACGATTCTCCCATCCGTCAACCCAGACGTCGTTCCCAATTCCACTTCTCTCCCTACATAAAATACTCATACAATATGTCAGAACCCAGCCACATTGCCGGAGGCCATAAGGTGCGCAACTCATTGTAACCTCTGTTTTAATATCGCGGTGTCTCTGAGCTTCGCCGTTGTATCGCCAGGCTGCTATGCACCACTCGAAAATCTCAGCCCAGGCAAAGGAACACTCTCGCCAGGCGAAAAGATCCAAGAATCTGGCGCTGTCCACAATGACGGCACCACCGAGCCGTCATCTCGCTTGTGAGCTGGCAGCAAAGATGGGAATCGCGTTCTCGGGAGCTACAGGCAACCTTAAAAAAGTTAGTTTTTTCCCCTTTTAACCGGCGGGATAGCAGAAGGGCTAACCCGTCTTCGTCGTCTTCGATTACAGACCCTAACGTCGGTGATAAGGCAAAGCAAGAGCAAAACAAGTATTGAAAGACAATGACGCCTTGTGATCCTAGGACAATATTCAGTAATTAACATATCAAAAAGAATAAGGAATAGCCGGATCGCAATTGTGGTAGTTGTTGCTGTTGCTGTTGCTATGTAGCCCGAGCCTGAGGCCCAAATTACTCGAGCGCCCTGGCTTCAAGTAGAGTGCATGCACGATCTTAACGTTGGGTTTGATTGTCTCCGCATATAGTGGCTCTCCTCGGAACAGAACTGGAGTCTGGAGATGCCTGTGCCCCCTGTTACTACTCATCGGCTTGAGAAGTATGGATTATGGATTTACTACACCATACCAGATCGGGATTGAAAGAGCCCATTAGAGACAGCGATTCTCACTTGAAGGTACCAGCGGCAGAATCGTGGGGAAGCCAAGTGACGCTGGCCGTGGCGGACTCGGAGAGTCTGACGGTCCTGGAACCACAACTTGTAAATGTGACAATTTTTTTTTTAAATTTGGGAATAATACCATGTTCCTACCATGTACTAGCAATCACTAGTACGATATCTGTACCACTGCCTTCCTCCCAGAGTACACCTGTTTATTTAGCAACAGAAGTGTAAACAATGCAATCATGATTGCCGAATGCGCTGAATGCGCCATGAACTTGTAATTTTTAAACACCGGAAAGACGGAATTGCCATCATGATCTTTACAATCGACTTACGAAAGTTCTCAAAAGACCTGATTAAGATAGTGTGCAGCAGCCGCCGAAACCAAAATGGCAGAATGGTGGCCCTGGGGCTAGATGGAGGGCGGTGGCAATCAAAAGAGGTATTCCGCCACCGCTGACGCCGCCACCAATGTGTTGCTACCGTAAGTTGGATGAAACCTTTTCCTATGGTGCTGCGAGGTACCAGCGATATTCTCCGGAGCTGACACAGCCTAACAGAATTGAAGTCTGTAGCGAGAGGAGAAGCAATGGTAATGATGCTGCATTGATGCATGATGAATGACGCCTGACGGAATCAATAACGTGATTTGATAGGAGAAATGACTTCTGATCCATGTCATATTGCAGTGACATATCTACCCTAACGTGGCCACCTTGCCGCGCACCTCGGGCCTACGATCACCCACGGACCACGTATATGGGCGGTCCATTCATATCAAATATGGCCGTATTCAAGCTCGCGCACCTATTTTGTGGCGGCGTGGTAATGATGAGACAGCCACCTTCATTAAGGTGATGATGAAACCGCGACTTGCCGACTAACGCGCCTTATCAAACATGTTTGATACGGCAGGATCGCATCGTAGATTATGTTCTATTCTGACTATACAAATCAACTATCGTGATCTGCAAACATGTTCCACTGGCACTGGCAGGGCAATCTGAAATGAGAGATTATCTATGTTGTCTTGTAGCAATTGGTGGGTGGCCGTTATGAAAAAGGAATATAGTATTGTATTCACACCGGTCCGATGCCCGTGATTTCTTGCGTACTGTATGACAAACAAATCGGCGTTCGGTGCCAGTGAGCGGACAGTCCTTCACTTCACTTCAGCACCTCAGTTCTAGGCACCTCTCTAGTTCGACTTCTTCGACCGAGTGCGTTGACCGGCCTAGTGCCCCTCCCCCTGCTCACCCTTTACAGTAAGAATACCTTACTTTGTTCTCTTCGTCCAATCACTCCGATCCCCGATTAGCCTAGTTACCCATTTCTCATGCATTCAAAGTACAAGAGAGGCCGCGTCTTAGTTCCAATCTCAGGTGGTATACAAAAAAGACCATCGAGACAGTCCTGAAATGGTAAACAGAGTGCTCACAAAAATGAATTCACCTATAACCTGCTGGGTTGGATAATCCCGGTCAATATCTGGCGTCGAATTTGAAATGCAGCAAAGATGTCTGGGGCGTCGTTTTACTGGATTCGCTTGTTACCATACACAGGAACTGTACTGTATTTGTACTAGATGACCTATCGGCACGAAGGTCTTGGATTTGTTTTGCTAAAGTTTTGCGACTCCAAAAGTACCTGTTCTAACCTACCCACAACTACGGAAAATCAATCACAGTGAATATCGAGGGAGGAGGATGTAGACGTGAGAATGTGTGGAATGGAACGAGGTAATTTTAGATCAGCAACGGGGATCTCGGACACTCTAACTGCGCCAAGGTCCGCGGTTCGGTTCAGGTTCGGCTGAGTCAATTAATGTTCAACTCGCTCGAATCTCGACTCTTAACCCTCTTATCCGAGGGCCTCGCATATTAGCAACACGCCCATCGCCTAAGAATACAAACACGAATTTCCTCCCTTGTCGCTGGGTAATCACGAACGAGGAGTGGTGCAGTTCCTCAAACTATCTTGGCCATTCGAGCAGACCGGAGCACTCAAACTTATCACTCAAACGCAACAAGTGTCAGTGACCGCCAGTCCACTGGCAACCAAGAACTATCGTCTCATCCCAACGCCTTGTTTTCGTGTCCATGACGAAACGCGACGACCTTATCAATTATTTCTGAGGGGGATCCAAGTTGTAGTACATCAAGCCAATTGTCAGACGATCTCCTTGCAGCTGCCGAATCTACGATTCACGTAATGCACCATGAGCTAGATTTCGTTCGAATGGCCATTACCTACATTGGCCAATGTGTATTACTTGAGCAGGGAGTAAAACTCGCCTTGCCTCAGCCATGCTTTCAACTAGGAGAAAATATCTGGCGGATCGCCCAAAATAATAGCCCAGTGTCTTCTACATATGGATTGACGAGGTACACGGAATTTCGTATCGGTGGTATTCCCAACCCAAAGGATTTTCCTCTTCTGGGCGCGGCGAATGCAACGACGCACGTCGAGACTTCTGGGAAGTTGTGAGGCTGTATGCTGAACTGGTTTATGGGGACTGGTATTACTGTATGTTCCTCCCGGTGACCACTACTAGTACGAGGAATGATCGATGATCTGCTAATGGGGCTACGTTTCTCGCATGCGCGTATACATCGGAGACAAGAATGAGCTAGTCTGAGCGGCCTATCACCTCGCCGTGCACCACCGCCTTCTCATTGATAAGGCACTTCGAATGAGATAGTACGTTATCTAACGCCGGCAGCGCCCCAGTGATTCAACAAGGCTAAATCTCAGTCCCATCATATCATCAGCGAATTCGTCCTTCTCTTCGTTGATCACATCACGACTTCCCTTATTGGTACCTTCGGTGTTTTTGCGATGCCAACTGCGCGGAGAGCTGTAGTACTTCCATATGGCCTGTCACAATATGGCATATGTATAGTACTACCATATTTCAGGCACTGGGACAACGAGGCCCGGAATCACAACAACTTGAACTCAAATGCAAAGAACATATCATCGTGGCATTCTGTTCCTGTTCCAAGCGAATCATGTCAACGCCGCTAAATTGAACATCCCTGTAGTGCCGGCATGGGCTTAACGTTTATGGAACACGAACACTCGATTTCATAAGAGGGACCGGATCATTGCTTGGGATGCGACACCTTGAGATAAGGCGTTAATACGGATACGCAGGAGGTTTTGATCTACTGTAAGATAGGCGGTGGGATTGGTTCACTGTGATGCCATTCATATTCGTTCTAGTAGAGGTGCATACTGATATGTCAGCGTGGAGCCTCCCCCCTCCATAGACGCAAAAACTTGAACCAGGGACAAATCCACTGGCCTGTGATGACAGAGTTTAAATGGCATCTCGAACACCCCTCCACCATGCCACGAATGGTCCACGATGTAGAACCTGAAACGCTGTACTAGGTTTGTGGAGTTAATACGTGCCAATAGTCAGTCAGCTGGCGTTTATGGCGTCCGTATCGGTAGATAAGGATAACTCACAATGACTAATCTTAGTGTTGCGTGTGTGGTAGTGTCTACGGTTGCTTGTCACGGTGTCGCCGCTCCTATCCGCCGGAATCAACCGTGCATTTCGGACTCCAGCTTCCCACATGTTTGATGGCGCATACCGCTCGCTCCTGTAGCATGAATTCAGAGATTATGAGTACGGGTGTCCGTAACTTGAGCGTTCATGCGCGGCTGCCACTGCCTGCCAGTGCGAGCCTCGTGAGAATCGACATTATTTCGTAATGACCCTTGTGAATGCAACTGTGGTACGGCTGCCATATCGAAGTAGATGTCGAAGTCGAATTGAGGGTGAGTAGAAGGGAGATCGGACAAGATTTGGGTTGATCTACTAGTAGACAAATCGACAAGCGGCGCGTCAAGGCGCGATTCCGTTTGTCCCTCAGCTTTATTAAGTCTCTGACCCAGGGAGAAGATTTGGTCAAGGTAGACTCGGATAAAAACGTCATGGCAAGATAAGTCGTGTGTGATATGTGTTCAAATGCGGTATTTCAATGCACTCTTTTATCTTTTTTCCCGAGCCGTACTGTGACTTAACAGTAGTACGTGAACTAAACGACAGTTTGCACTGGCAGTGACTTGTGCATGTTGACTGTGATTCAGACGCTTCGGCGACACATTTCTGCTATGACCGACACCGAGTCAGAGATCCGACCTCATGCCTGACCTCATGGCACCATGTGCTCTCAGGCTAGCCGGAAAAATGACGGAATTTTGTGGGCACATGCAACGGAATGCTAGCCTGAGGTTGGCTCACAATGATGCCATACTACGTACGACGCAGGCGCGGGTAAATATAAAGGCGACTTGGTATGAAGCATGTATTTCAATCACTTTTTATAGTCCTTCGAACCATTTCAGCCTTTCAGGGCGTTTGGGGTGGACGGCGTACATGCGTGTCTCTGTGCTAATTGTCGCTCACTCACAGGCCGTTATTCCGTAAAACGCTGCCCAGTGAAGTAGACATCCAACAGAGCAACGCCGACGAGGACGTGCCACAATGTAAAAAGTCTCGGATCTCAGCTGGTTCCGAATTCGCTTCGCATTACATTAAGCGAGGGAAAGCACTCCATCACGATGTAATGATAGAATTCGGCTGAAAAGTACAATAAAAGGACGATACAGCAGCTAGATAGAAAGCATTCAATCGCGTCACAGCATATGTATATCACAGAGTCGGCGAGTACCGTTGCAAGTAGGAGGCAGAGCAGCATGACAAGACCATCTATAGAACGATACGGAATTGGGGGGTAGGGCGCAGCCCTGAAGCCATCAAGCGAGTGACTCTTTAGAAGTTAGAAGCGATTTTTAAAGCGATCCAGTGGAGCGGAAAGTAAGTTACACCACGAGAAGATATGCCATTTCGAGCTACGGACTGCGAGAACGATACGATACGGGCGCTGGGGGAGAGTGAGTAGATCATGCGGAAATATTGGGGTGGCAGGTGCTCACCTGCCGGAGTTGTGGCAGAGGGAAGCCAAGATTGTATTTGAGGTAACGGCTCCCCACGAGAAGGCGTATGTGTACTTTCCGACCGGGAAAGCAAAGGGGCGATAGATGGGTGATTGTATTGATGCGGTGGTAGTGAACTGACGGGAGGCACTGCGTTGTGTTGGGGTGGTGATGTGCGCACTTTGAGCGATGATGTAGCGAGGGGACCGCGCTTGTGGGGAAACTGCTCGGGCCTTGCGCGATTGTGTGTACGCTCGAACAATCCACATTTATTGCAAAGCTGTGATAGCATTAAGCGACGATACGGAAGGGCGTCATACTAGTACTAACCACCTTGCCAGGATTTAGGCTGGATCTCCTCCAAGTAGACGTATCTGTAGTGCAGCAGTTGAAACACCGTCTGCGAATCCTGTCATTCAATTTAGTTGTGGCATCGTCGGTGTATATGGCGTTGAACAGCTGCTGCCCGGGGTAATGGCTAGGTATCTCATGAGCACCACTGGATATCTGTGTTGGTACTACATGTGCGGTGGGGAGATATGCCGCACTACGAGTAGCGCTTTCATGGGTGGGTGGATAGTGAAGTTCTGTCCGTGGTTGGACACGATACAGGGACTCCGTGTGGCCTGAAGATTGCTGGTAATATGCACGTGAGCGCTCAGACTCAGTACCTGGATAGCAGACATCGCCATTATAAGGGGCGCCGATATGTACACTTTGAACCGAACCTCGTCTGGTTGGTGCAGGTGAAGATACAGAGGAACGATCCAGTGAAGAAGAGGAAAGTGAAGGTGACTGAGGTAGTGTCGCGATTGGTGGAGGAGGGGATGGTTGCACGTGTACAGCATTTGAAAGACGGCCATCACTGTAACGGTAAACTGACTCTGAGAAATATCCAAGTTTATATAGCACTTACTTGGCGACATAAGGAGAGGGTTCTATACGACGAGACATCTCTTCTACTTTGGGGAAAGAGTCGTGTGACTCTGGTGGGTTAGAAGCGCTGCGTGGAGAGATTCCGCTCTCAATTTTTGATTTGGTATCGAGCAAAGACTTAAGTAGAAGGGGGAAGGCAATAATTTGAATTAGAAAGATGAAGGCTGAAAGGGAGGCACGAAAAGGTACCTTCGTGTAAGATACTGTTGTGTGTTCGCCGGAGTGGGGATGATCGTGATGAAGTGAGCGAGATGTGACCTTACGATCGACAGATCCAAGATCGGGTAGAATAGGAGGCGGTGATGGGGGTCGAGCGCCGGGTAGCCGACGAGTGGATATGGCTGGTGACTGGTGGGCGGGTGACCGTGAACTACAGAATGAAGAGGAGAGGGAATGGGTGAGGACTCGTCCAGATTGAACATGGAGGTTATAAGGACTTACCACATCGTTTATGGCTGTCCACCCGAGAGGAGGCAGGTCTGATGGTGATGGAGGGAAGCCAACCTAGCAAGAAGTGGGCGGCGGCCGCAGAAACCGCGGAAGGATTAGAAAGGAACCCCGGGCGCGTACCGCTCACTGAAACCAATTGAGGGGAGAGAGGGGAATCAGTAAGTGAAGTGACTTAGGGTTATTCCCTCTCGGTTCCAGGTTGGGAGCATTCATAGCCACAAGTTTGGCGACACGGCCGGTGGAAGTTGCCACTGCGTCGAATCCTATTGACGTTGACATTTTAATTGCGTGACACCGCGGCCTTGCTTCGGATCACAACATTTCCCCCAGAGTCCTTCCCAGTTGCATATTTCGGCGCTCCCCGCGAATGGCTCGTCATGCCCGAAGTGTCGGTGTCTTTCGCCCAATAGAATTATAGAAAACGACCCGTATACAGCGAACGACTCGGGTGGAACTCAATGGACGTCCTGCTGTAGCCATTGTCCCCCTTGCGGGTTTTGAGTTTGAATTTGAACGCGACTTCGCGTCGTTCACCGCCTCACAGCTCTACATCAGCAGATGAGGGAAATTGTCGTGAGGCAGTGCGGCACACCCGATGATGAGTTTTTTTTTTTTGGACAGTTTTATACTAGGGTCATTTAAAGTAGCCCATTATTAGCTGCTTAGACCCCCTTATTGACCACTTATTGGCATTTTACTGCCAATAATTGCATCTTTAAACACACCCTTTCTGGAAATTTACAACAAGTAGCATTTACAGCATATTCACTTAACCTTGTCATGTGTTGTTTTTAAAAAAAAATCTTGGCTAATTTGCTGGCAAACTCCCACAGGTGGGAAACCAGAATTCCCACATGTAAACCACTTGTGTGTGAATGACTAAGCCAACTATCCCATGATTTACAGTGCTTGGCATTTGCCAGCAATTAGCCAAGATTTTTTTTTGAAAACAGTGCATGACAAGGTTTCTTAAATCTGCTGTAATGAATTATTCTGCCCATTAGTAAGGTTCAGCAATGCTACCATCAGCAAATTGGTCTGGAAATTTTTGGGATTTTCCAGGCTGGCTGAAACTCATATGGGTAATTGCATGTCATGTCACAACCGTGACCCACTGTGACCGTAGTGTGTCATCAGTCTCCTTGTCTTCTGTTCCCTTCTGTTGTCACTGCTGCGACTTTAGACTGTAATACGAAGTCGTTAGTGTGCCGGCCCTAAAGGAGTCATGTGGTTTGTCGACGAAAAGCGAAGTTGAGAAGAAGCCGGCCCTAAGGTGATTACATGATCATGTGATTTGGTATGCCTAAAAGAGTTATATGGGCGTTTAGTGGTGTTCGGTATGCCTGATTGGGATATATGGGTGCTAAGGACTTTGAAGGATTTCACGAGTGTTCGATAGATGAGCTAAGAGAGCGCCTCTCCTAGAGTGCTT
>Ga0137362_10000352_pt1 | contig 23011 bp, 22 predicted proteins | sample MadtaG_2_FD_104801 | JGI IMG/M metagenome (GOLD analysis project Ga0137362, IMG submission 104801) | Vadose zone soil microbial communities from Angelo Coast Range Reserve, California, USA - Mad1_100_16 metaG | ecosystem: Environmental > Terrestrial > Soil > Vadose zone | place: USA: California... | reverse complement strand
GATTGCCGACGAATGCGGATTCGAACTCGGCAGGCCCGGTGTCCGCCCACGAGCTGCCGGCCCGCACGCCGAGGTTGTTGATGAGGATGTCCACCGGCCCGAGCACTTGCTCGGTTTCGCTGACCGCGCGCCGGCAGCCCGCCTCCGTGAGCAAATCCGCGACCACGCCGAGGCCGCCCAGTGACTGCGCGGTGCGCTTGACGTCCACCTCCGTGCGCGCCGCGACCGCCACGCGCGCGCCCTCGGCCGCGAGCGCGTGCGCGATGCCAAGGCCGATGCCCTTCGTACCGGCCGTGACCAGCGCGACCTTGCCGCCGATGCCCAGGTCCATTTGAAGATCGTAGTTTGCGAGCGCGGCTAGACTTGGGCCATCGCCATCCCGTTACTGCCCTCGGGCGCGCTCAACCTGGAAGGCCCGCCAGTCACGCCGCGACCCTCCGCGACCGTGCTGCTCATGCGGGGCAAGAAACCGTGGGAGCTCCTGCTCATGCGGCGTCCGCGCGAAGCAGACTTCGCCGCCGGCGCATATGTGTTCCCGGGTGGAGTTGCCCATTCCGAAGATTCCCAATGGGGAGACGAGATCGCCGCCGCCGCCGTCCGCGAACTCTTCGAGGAAGTCGGAATCTTGCTCGCGCGCGGCGGCGGCCGTTTCGCGCGAGACCGGGACAGCGAACAAGTGCGCGTGTTGGTCGCCCGCGGCAAATCGTTTGCCGAGGCGCTGCGGTCGATTGGGCTGCAGCCCGCCCTCGACCGTCTGGTACTGCTGACGCGGTGGGTGACGCCTGCGCTCTTGAGCCGGCGCTACGACGCGCGGTTTTACCTCGCCCGCCTGCCGGCCGGCCAGACAGTCCGACCTGAGCCGGGTGAGGTCACCGACTGGGTTTGGATCACGCCCGAGCGAGCGCTGCGCGACCCCGCGATCACCCTCGTCTATGCAACCAAGAAAGTGCTGGAGTCGGTGAACGCCGACGTGGACGCGACCAGCCTGATCATTCGGACCAGGCGTCTGAAGAATGTGCCGGTCGTCGAGCCACGCATGACGCGGACCGAGTCAGGCTGGGAGATCTCGCACTAGGGCCAGAGGTCGCGCCAGCGGTCGTAGTGGACGACCTCGACCCCGGCCTGCCGCAGCACGTCGAGGCCGGCGGGGTCGCGGTACGCCTCTCTGTAATAGACGCGCGCGACGTTGGTGTTGATGATCATCTTGGCGCACATCACGCAGGGTGAGGCGCTGACGAACATCAACTTGCCGGGCAGCTGGGCGCCCGCTTTGATCAGCGCGTTCTGCTCCGAGTGAAGGCAGCCGCAGTTTCCTGGCTGGTCGGAGTCACAGCGGTTGGGCAGGCCGCGGGCGTTGCCGTTGTAGCCGATGCCCAGCACCTGTGTCAGGTCGCCGGTGGTGATGACGCTGCCCACCTGCAGTCGGGCGCACGTCGACCGCTTGGCGAGCTCCTCGGCCATGCGCATGTAGACCTCTTCCAGGGGGATTCGGTCGGGCACCGGCTCGGGCTGTAGGGCTGGGTTCGGGGTGGCCATTTCAGTCAGGTTAACAGGCTTGTCTATACCCACTTCGCGGACTACAATGCCCCACATGTCGGTGTTCGAACTGTTGTTCGCGCTCCTCCTGGTATGTGTGCTCACGGGCGTGGCCGGCGTGGCAGCCCTCGCCTGGAGCCTGGTCCGGCGGGCCGATGGCCAGGCCGTAGCGGTCGCCGAGCTGCGCCGGCGCCTGGAAACGGGCGGCCTCACGCAGGAGTCCCAGGCCTCGGAGATGCGAGACCGGCTGGCCCAGACACAATCGGTCGTCGAACGGCTTGGCTCCGCGCTGGTCGCGCGCCAGTCGATCGAAGACGAGGCCCGCTCGAGCCTCAAGCGGCTGGAGAGCGTGATTGCCGGAAGCTCCACACGCGGAGCGGCGGGCGAGAACATCCTCGAGGAAGTCTTGAAGCACCTTCCGCCCGAGATGCTGCAGCGCAACGTCTGGGTCGGGGGCAAGGTGGTCGAGCTGGCCCTGCAGCTGCCCGGAGGCAAGCTCCTCCCGATCGACTCCAAATGGGTGTCGAGCGGCGCGCTCGAGCAGCTCGCCGAACCGGGGCTCGATGCACAGCGTCGCGCCCAGCTGACCGCCCAGGTCGAGCGGGAGGTGGAGCGGCGCGTGCGCGAGGTGAGCCAGTACATCGACCCGGCCACGACCTCGACCTTCGCGCTGGCGGTAATCCCCGACGCCGCGTACGACGTCTGCCGCGGCGCGATCGTGGGCGCCCACCGCCGGCACGTCATGGTCGTCGGGTATGCCATGGCGCTGCCTTACCTGCTCACGCTCTACCAGCTCCACCTGCAGTTCGCCCGCACCGTGGACATGGAGAAGCTGCAGTCCGCCCTGATCGACGTGGAACGGCACCTCGACACGCTGGAAGCGATCCTCGACAACAAGCTGCAAAGGGCGCTGACGATGCTCCAGAACACGTACTCCGAGGGCAAGCAGGTGTCGGCTCGGATCCGGTCCTCCGCCCAGAGCGTCCAGACGGCCGAAACCAGCCCTTCTGAGGTTTCCACAGAGCCCCTCAGCCTCGCGCTTCTCGACTCAGCTCAATAGGTCGGTTTTGCCCAGTTTCCCACAGCCAATCCGCATGCTGTGCCCAATCCCTCCTCAGGGATTTGCACAGGTAATCCACCCATATGTGGTGCCTCGGCCCCTATCGACACCGAATATCTTGTGTTTGGGGCTTGACAAGCCCAAAACCGCCTCGTATATTCAGCAGCGTTACATCGAGGCCCTGGGGCATAAGTGGCGGGCATGCTCCGGGGCCTCTTGCATCCCCAGAAGTACAAGTTCAACGACCCACTCCACGTCGTACCAAATCAGCGCTTTGAAAGCTCCGGCAACGGGGATGATTTAAGGAGGCGTCTTCTAGAAATGGCCAAAAACGCAGCCGACCTCGCCCACGCCACCCGCAAGAACGGGAACCACAAGAACGGCACCGCCAAACCAGGGCTTCGGTTTGGGCGCTACTTCACACCCGCGGGCAGCCACGCGTACGACCTGATCGAGTGGGAGCGCCGCACAGCGGCCATCATCGGCGAGAAGGGCCAGGTCATCTTCGAGCAGAAGGACGTCGAGGTCCCTCGCTCATGGTCGCAGCTGGCCATCAACGTCGTCGCCCAGAAGTACTTCCGCGGCGGCCAGGGCACCCCGGAGCGCGAGACCAGCGTCCGCCAGCTCATCGACCGCGTGGTCGAAACCCTGGCCAGGTGGGGGCGCGATGGCAGCTACTTCGCCAGCGACGAGGACGCCGAGAACTGGGCCGAGGAGCTGCGGTACCTCCTGGTCACCCAGCACGCCTCCTTCAACAGCCCGGTCTGGTTCAACCTCGGCGTGCCCGGCCGCTCGCAGCAAGGCTCCGCGTGCTTCATCAACTCGGTGCAGGACTCGATGGAGTCGATCCTCGAGCTGGTCAAGACCGAAGGCATGCTGTTCAAGTTCGGCAGCGGCACCGGCACCAACCTGTCCGTGCTGCGATCCTCGAAGGAGCAGCTCTCCGGCGGCGGCACCGCCTCCGGACCGGTTTCGTTCATGAAGGGATACGACTCGTTCGCGGGTTCGATCAAGTCCGGCGGCACGACTCGGCGGGCGGCGAAGATGGTCATCCTCAACGCCGACCACCCCGACATCCTCGACTTCATCCGCTCCAAGTCAGACGAGGAGAAGAAGGCCTGGGCGCTGATCGAAGCCGGCTACAACGTCGGCTTCAACGTACCGGGCGGCGCGTACGACTCGGTCCAGTTCCAGAACGCCAACCACTCGGTCCGCGTCACCGACGAGTTCATGCAGGACGTCGCGGACGACAAGCCGTGGACGACGAAGGCCGTCGTCGGCGGCCGGGTCATTGACACCTATGCGGCACGGGACCTCTGGAAGGAGATCGCCGAGGCGGCGTGGGTGTGCGGAGACCCCGGTCTGCAGTTCGACACCACCATCCAGGACTGGAACGTCGTCCCCAATACCGGCCGCATCAACGCCACCAACCCCTGCTCGGAGTTCGTGTTCCTCGACGACACCGCCTGCAACCTCCTGTCGCTGAATCTGATGAAGTTCCAGTCCGAGACCGGAACCTTCGACGTCGATCGGTTCCGGCGCGCGGTCGACATCTGCTTCACCGGCCAGGAGATCATCGTTTCCAACGCCTCCTACCCCACTCCCGCGATCGGCGCCAACTCAGAGGCGCTGCGCCCGCTCGGCCTCGGCTACGCCAACCTCGGCGCTTTGCTCATGTCGATGGGCCTGGCCTACGACTCCGATGAAGGACGTCGCTTCGCCGGCGCCATCACCGCGATCATGACCGGCCGCGGGTTCGCACAGTCGGCGCGCATGGCGCAGGTCAAGGGTCCGTTCACCGAGTTCGCCAAGAACCGCGAGCCCATGCTCCGGGTGATGGAGAAGCACCGCCAGGCGGCGCACCAGCTCAGCACGTCACCCGACTCGGCGGATGTGGTCGATGCAGCTCGGGCAACGTGGGACGACGCCGTCAAGCTCGGCCGTCTGCATGGTTACCGCAACGCGCAGGCTACGGTGCTCGCGCCCACCGGAACCATCGGCTTGATGATGGATTGCGACACCACTGGCATCGAGCCCGACCTGGCGTTGGTGAAGTACAAGAAGCTCGTCGGCGGCGGCCTGCTCAAGATCGTCAACGGCACGGTGCCTGGCGCCCTGCGCAAACTCGGTTATGACAGCAAAGAGGTGAAAGACATCGTCGAGTACATCGACGAGAACGACACCATCGAAGGCGCTCCGCAGCTGCTGGAGGAGCACCTGAAGGTTTTCGACTGCGCGTTCAAGCCGGTCAAGGGCATGCGTTCGATCGCGCCGATGGGCCACGTGCGGATGATGGCCGCGGTCCAGCCGTTCATCTCAGGCTCGATGTCCAAGACCGTGAACCTCCCCACGGAGGCCACCGTCGAAGACATCCAGCAGACGTACATGGAGTCCTGGAAGCTCGGCCTTAAGTGCATCGCCATCTACCGCGACGGCTGCAAGCGCTCACAGCCGCTTTCGACCTCCCTCGACAAGGAAAAGAAGAAGGCAGCACCGGGCGAGGTTGAGTACCGCGCGATGCGGCGCAAGCTGCCCGACGAGCGCAAGGCCGTCACGCACAAGTTCGACATCCAGGGCCACGAGGGCTACCTGACGGTCGGCATGTTCGAGGACGGCCAACCGGGCGAGCTGTTCGTGACCATGGCCAAGGAAGGCTCAACCATCTCCGGCCTCATGGACGCGTTTGCCACCCAGACGTCCTACGCCCTGCAGTTCGGCGTACCCCTGAAGTTCATGGTCGACAAGTTCAGCCACATGCGGTTCGAGCCCTCGGGGTTCACGAAGAACAAGGAGATCCCGATCGCCAAGTCGATCGTGGACTACATCTTCCGGTGGATGGCCAGCCACTTCATGTCGGTCGAAGACCAGGACGAGGCGGGCGTGGTTCGCCGCGACGCGTCGTTGGCGCCGCAAGCATCGGCCCCTGCATCCACTGCCGAGAGCATGCCGTCGAACGAGCTGAAGGTGATCGCCACGCCCGCGAACGGCATCCAGAAGATCGCTTTCATCAACACGGACGCGCCGGCGTGCCCGGATTGTGGCGCGATCACCGTCAGGTCAGGCTCGTGCTACAAGTGCCTGAACTGCGGAGCGACGACCGGCTGCAGCTGATCTGATTTCGCAACCCGAAAGGCCGGCCTCGGCGGCCGGCCTTTTCTTTATGCCGGCTTGGGTGTGCGGCCCGCTTCGATGTAGAGCGCGAGGCTGAGCAGGAACCATGCCGCCTGCCAGAGCGCTTCAACTGGAGGGCTGGGTGCAACTGGATTGGGCGCAGCCGCGGGGATCGAGAGGAATGGAATTGCTGCCACGGCGGCCCCGATCGTGACAAAGAAATAGACCGTCCAGATAGCTGGCGTAAAGCGCCGCCACCCGGTCCAGCGCCCGGCGCGCCAGACGGCGACCGAGGTGAGCACGGAACCCAATATCTGGCCTAGGCCACCAATCGGCAGGAGGAAGACGGCAGTCACCCCTAAGACTCCAAGGGCCTGCGCGAGGACGATCGCGGCAATCGCGATGATCCAGATCCCGATCGCCGCGCGCCCGAACCTGCCATCACCGCCCGGCCTGGACAGGAACAGGCCAATGAGCATGGCGAGATAACCCACCTGAGCGAGGAAGAAAGCCGCTTGATCCGCCTTGTACTGGCTGCTGCCGTTGCCAGGCGGTCGCAGGCCGTACTGGTACTCGATCACCAGCGCAATCACCCAGACCACGGCCGCCACCATGCCGGCAACAGCGCACGCCTGGATCGTCCGGCTCGCTTTCACAGGACCGGTTGTCAACGAACAGCTGTGGCGCGGATCTCAGCCAACGAATTGCGCTGTCGACCGTCATCGCCGAAGTTGTCGGGCGCCAGCCAGGCTTCGAAGGCAGCGCGGATTCGCGGCCACTCGCCGTCGAGAATGGAGAACCAGGCGCTGTCGCGATTGCGCCCCTTGACGACCATGTGCTGGCGGAAGACCCCCTCGAAGGTGAAGCCGAAACGCTGCGCGGCGCGGCGAGAAGGCTCGTTGAGCGCATCGCACTTCCATTCGAACCTTCGATACCCGAGGTCGTCGAATACGTGCCTTGTCATCAGGTAGATCGCCTCGGTCGCCTGGCGCGTGCGCTGGAGCGCGGGAGCAAACCAGATGTGGCCGATCTCGATCACCCCATGTTCGGGAGCGATACGTAGGAAGCTGGCCATGCCTTGCGGTGAGCCCGACTCGCGGTCAACGATCGCGAAGAAGAGCGGATCCGTAGAGGCGGCGCGCTCGTCGAGCCAAGCTTTGAACTCGTCGAGGTTGACGAACGGACCATACGGCAGGTGCCGGAACAGCAGCTCTCCCGCGCCATCGTCGTGCGATGCCGCAAAGAGCGCCTGCGCGTGTCTGCCGGGGTCGAGAGGCTCCAGCCGCACCGTCGCGCCGACATGCGTCTTGCGCGGGGGCACGCGCGCCGCCTTCCAGTCAAGGCTCATCTGCTGGATGATGTCGAATAAGGAGCCATCGGCGGCTGTTTTGTCCTCTGTAATGATTGGAGCCAGGGGAGACTTGGGATGAAGATCGCAATCATAGGGGCGGGGAACGTCGGCAAGGCAACGATTGAAGGTCGGGATTGAGGGGAAAATAATGACCGTGAAGGCCGAGATCGAGACTCCGATCGTCAATGGCGTCACTCCCAGGGAACGCGCCCCTCACCCAGTCGCATCGGGAACCAGAATCGGCCACGTCCACCTCAAGACGGCGGACATCGACCGCGTGCACCACTTCTATGTCGAGATCCTTGGATTCGATGTGATCTTTCGTATGAAGGACGCCTTGTTCCTGTCCGCCGGCGGCTATCACCATCACCTGGGCTTCAACACCTGGGAGTCGAAGGGCGGTTCTCCCCCACCCCCCGGCACCACGGGGCTGTACCACGTCGCGATCCTCTACCCAACCCGAGCCGCTCTTGGTGACGCCCTGCGGCGTCTCGCCGAGGCCGGCTGGCCGCTTGACGGCGTCAACGACCACGGCACCCATGAGGCCCTGTACCTCCGAGATCCCGACGGCAACGGCCTCGAGCTGGCCTGGGACCGCCCGGAGGACCAGTGGCCCAAGGACAAGGATGGTCACCTCTCCTTCAGCGGCAACCGACTCGACCTGGACGGCCTGCTGAAAGAAGGGATCGAGCCCACAAGCTGAACCGTCCGTGGGTTGGGAGCACGTCACTCTCACCGGAGATGTGACGCCCGCCGGCTGGATCGCGGAGCGACTGCATCCTTTTGGACAGGACGTCGGTTCGGTGGTGCCAACAGGCTTCGCCGCCTACGTCCGGATAACAAACGGTCAGAGTCGGAACGGGGTGCTTGGGCACGACGAAGCCGGCGCCGTGGCCGGCACCCTCTCGAAGCACACGTCACGCCCTGACGCCTGCTGGTTCTGCCTGTGGGACGGCTATGGCTACCTGCACCCGGGGGGCATGGCCTGGTTCGTGTTCGCGCGGCCGCCGTTCGCGCGCATCCGGAGGGGATTTCGTCGCCTTCGTCTCCGCTGGTCGCGACCCAGGGTTTCGCATCTCCGCGCCTGGCCTCGGGTGCGGCTGCCCAATCGCGACTATCTCCTCTTCCGCGGATCGATCGCTCAGGCAGCAGGCTGGCAGGACGGTCCGAACCTGTGGTGGCCGGACGACCGCGCGTGGTGCGTGGCGTCCGAGATCGACCTCGTGCATACATACGTCGGCGGGTCCAAGGCACTCATCGCCGATCTGATCGCAGGCCGTGAGGTCGAGGCCTCGCCGGCAACGGTGGAGGATGGCATCGGGCAAAAGGCAACCGACTAGTGCCGAGTCGCTACTTGGTCCCCGTCACCCCACCGTCGATGACCAGGCCTGACGCCATCACGAACTTGGATTCGTCGGATGCCAGGTACAGGGCAGCCGACGCCACATCCTCGGGCCGGCCCAGGTCGCTCGTGAGCTGGCGCTTGCGGATCGAGGCGTAACCCTCCTCGGGATCCTTGTACGACTCCTTGATATAGCGCTCGACAAAGGGCGTGAGGATGGTCCCGGGCAGGAGAGCGTTGACGCGAATGCCGTGCGGCGCCAGGTCGACCTGCATCGACTTCGTCATCGATAGGACGGCACCTTTTGACGCTGCGTAGGGCACGCGTCGAGCCAGTCCGATCTCAGCGATGCAGGACGACATGTTGATGATCGAGCCGGACTTCTGTTTGATCATGTACGGCACGACCGCCCGAGTGGTCAGGTAGACGCCGCGAACGTTCACCCTCATCACGCGGTCGAACAAGTCGGGCTCCGTCTCCAGCACGTCCCCAACTCCGCTGATGCCGGCGTTGTTGAACAGCACGTCGATCCGCTTGAAACGTTTGGCGATTCTGGCTGCCAGGGCGACCGTCTCCTGCTCGTCGGTGACGTCCACATGCTCGGCGACCGCATCGCCGCCGCTCTTCCGAATGCCGGCCACAGTGGCCTTAGCGCCGCGATCGTCGACGTCGGCGACCACGACGCGAGCTCCTTCTGCGGCGAACAGGCGCGCGGTCGCCGACCCGATTCCCGAGCCGGCACCAGTGATGACACAGACCTTGTCCTGGAGCCGCGCCCGTCTCACGACACGTGCCGTCGAACTGGATTGTTGAGCGTCCCGATGCCGTCGATCCGGATGGTGACTTCGTCGTACTCCTGAGGGCTGAAGTCAGACGGCGGGACTATGCCCGTGCCGGTGAGGAGAATACATCCTGCGTCGAAATGCTGGTCGCGGCCCAGGTACGAGACAAGTTCTGCAATCGGTCGCCGCATGGCGGATGTTGTCGTTTCGGACCGGTAGACGACGCCGGCGTTTCGGCGTATCTCCAGCTCGATCTTCCGATCCAGTGGAGAGAAGTTCCACGCCAACGCAACCGCGGGCCCGAGAGCACAGCACCCGTCGAACACCTTCGCCTGCGGCAAATAAAGTGGATTCTCGCCCTCGATGCTCCGTGAGCTGACGTCGTTGCCAATGGTGTAGCCGACCACCTCAAGCCCGCTGTTGCAGATGACGGCAAGCTCTGGCTCGGGGACATCCCAGGTGGAATCAGAGCGTATGAACACCGCCTGGCCTGGTCCCCTCGTCCGGCCGGCGGTAGCCTTGAAGAAGATCTCGGGCCGTCGCGCGGTATACACCCGGTCATAAGGATCCGCGCTCACAGCCTCATCGGTTCGAGCTTCCAGACTGCGCTGGTATGTGACGCCGGCAGCCCAGACCTCCTGGTTTTGAATCGGCGCTTCGATGACAGCGTCCGCACGCAACGACGCCGGCGGCCGATCCTCATCCAGAAGCCGGCGAAGCTCATCGAGCGACAGCCTGAGCAGAGCGTCGAGCGAGGTGCCGTCCGGCAGGTTGCTCAAAACTCCGTCGCGTTTAAGAAATATCCCGCTACCCAGCCGGATCAGGTGCTGTCCTGCTGATGGCACCACCGACAGGATGCCCGACGCATAGGAATCCTCACCGGTCACGCGTTCCTCCACGCCGGGCCGGCCGGGTACTCGAATTCACGCAATGACTCGGGACGCATCGTGATGCTGTAACCCGGAGCTTGCGGCGCCACGTATCGTCCGTCGCGAATTCTCACCGGGTCAAGGAAGTGCTCGTGCAGATGCTCGACATACTCCAGCACCCGATTCTCGAGCGATCCGCTGACAGCGATGTAGTCGAACAGCGACACATGCTGAACGTACTCGCAGAGCCCAACGCCACCTGCGTGCGGGCAAACCGGCACCCCGAACTTCGCCGCCATCAGAAGAACCGCGAGCACTTCGTTGAGCCCTCCGAGCCGACAGGCGTCAAGCTGGCAGAAGCCGATTGCATTCGCCTGGAAGAGCTGCTTGAAGATGACCCGATTCTGGCAGTGCTCGCCGGTGGCCACCTTGATCGGTGAGATCGCGCGTGCGATGGTTGCGTGACCAAGCACATCATCGGGGCTCGTCGGCTCTTCGATCCAGTAAGGATCGAACTCGACCAGGTGCTCGAGGTTGGCGATGGCCTCGCCCACGTCCCAGACCTGATTGGCGTCCATCATCAGCCGGCGGTCGGGCCCGATCTCCTCGCGGACTATGCGCGCGCGCCTGACGTCGTCTTCAATGTTTTGCCCGACCTTCATCTTCACATGAGACCAGCCGGCCGCGACTGCTTGCCGGCACAGCATCCTGAGTTTTTCATCCGAGTAGCCCAACCAACCCACAGACGTCGTGTACGCGGGAAAGCCTGAACGGAGCATCTCCGCCTCGCGCTCGCCACGGGTTGGTGCCATGCGCTCGAGAATGGCGAGCGCCTCAACGGGCGTGATCGCATCGCTGATGTACCGGAAGTCGATGCACGAGACGAGCTGTTCCGGGGTCATGTCCACGAGGAGTTTCCACAACGGCTTACGCTCCACCTTCGCGTAAAGGTCCCAGACCGCGTTCACGAGCGCTGCCGCTGCAAGATGGATGGCGCCCTTCTCCGGGCCGATCCAGCGCAGCTGCTGCTCGCCGGTAATCGCACGCCAGAAGCCGTGCATGTCGGAGATGATGGATTCGAGCGTGCGCCCAATCACAATCGGGGCGAGAGCGTTGATCGCGGCGACGCAGATCTCTGTGCCGCGGCCGAGCGTGAAGGTAAGCCCATGGCCTTCGAGGTGATTGCCGGCGTCGGTCCTTAGCACCACATATGCGGCTGAATAGTCGGGGGCGGTGTGCATGGCGTCGGAACCGTCGAGCGTGCGTGAGGTAGGGAACCGAATATCGCGGGCGTCGACGCTGACAATGCGAGTCATCAGCCTTTGACCGCGCCGACCAGGAGGCCTCTGGCGATGAACCGTTCGAGCGCGATTGCCATCGCGATGACGGGCGTGATCATGATCATGATGAGCACGGACATGTACCACCACTGCGGCCCGCGGGTTGCGTTCTGGGCCGCGACGGTCAACGGCAGGGTTTGAGCATTCGCGCTCGTGAGGAACAGCGCGATGAGGTACTCGTTCCAGGCGAAGACGAGTACGAACAGGAAGGTGGCGACGAGGCCAGGCACTGCCAGCGGAAGGACGATTGACCGAAAGATGCGGTACCTGGACGCGCCATCGATGGCCGCGCTCTCCTCGAGCTCGAGGGGGACGCTTTGGAAGTAATCGCGCATGAGCCAGACGACGATCGGCAGATGCGCAGCGACGTAGCTGATGATGAGCGCAGCCCAGGTATCGAGCAGGGATAACTGCTGAAAAAAGATGTAGATCGGGATCACCACCGCCACGGGCGGCAGCATTCGCTGAGAGATCATCCAGAAGGCGATGTCGTCATTGCCAAGGGCCCTCTTGAAGCGCCGCGCGACGGTCTGCAAGAGCAGTAGGAACAACGCGAACCCGCCCAGCAAGGCGAGCTGCCACGGCCCACCCGCGGCAATGACGGCAACCGCTGCCACGAGGCCTGCGACGAACGACGCAATGGCCGCGAAACGGACTCGGTAGTGCATGCGGACCAAGCCGTATGCGGCCATCGAGCCCAAGAGCAAGGTGATCGTTGTGCTGGTGAGCCCCACCACCACGGTGTTGAGGTAGGGCCGGAAGGTGTCCTCGCCCAGGTCGACAAAGATGTAGCGCCAGGACTCCAGAGTCGGCTTGAAATCTCGGAATGGGAAGTAGAAGGGGCCACCGTTGACGTCGAGCGGGGTCTTGAGCGAGGTGACCGCGAGCCAGTACAGGGGGAAAAGGACAACAACTGCCCAGGCGACAAGCAGCGCATACGAGACGATCGTCACCGCAGGCGAGGGCCTGTTGATCGCATAGGATCGATGGCGCCGCGCTCGTGTGGCCGCCATGCTTTAAGCCATTGCCGTCACGCGGCGCCGGAAGAGGTTGACGTAGCTGATGCCGACGAAAGTCACGACGATCAGCAGCATGTAGGCGACGGCCGCGGATCCTCCAATGTCGAGCGCCCGCCAGATGGTGTAGGCATGGAGGGTGAGCGACTCCGTTGCGGTTCCCGGCCCCCCGTTCGTGAGCACGTTGGGCAGGTCGACGATCTTGAACGCCTCGATGAGCCGGATGAGCACGACTGTCGAGGTGGCGGGCAGTATCTGCGGAAATGTGATGGCCCAGAACATCTGCCAGCGGTTGGCTCCATCGACGACGGCGGCTTCGTTCAACTCGACAGGCAGGCTCTCGATCGAAGCGAGGAGGACGATGAATATGAACGGCGTCCACTGCCAGACATCGCCGATCATCACGGCCAACCGTGCCCCCCACGGGTTGGTGACCCACGACACATCGGTCAGCCCAAAATGGGCCCAGAGCGGATAGAACGGCCCCTTGCTCGTGTCGGTGAGCATGCGGAACAGGTACGCGACGCCGACAGGCGTGATCATCATCGGAAGGAGAAAGACCACGCGGAAGAAGCGGCGCCCTGGTAGTCGTTGCACGACCAGGAGCGCGAGGCCGAGCGCAAGCAAGTACTGAACTGACACGTCGACGCCGACATAGATGAGGGTGACCACGAGAGTTCCCGGCCGCCCGCTCGTCATGACCGTATCGACGACAAGCCACACGAGCGCGCCGCCGATGACGGCAGTGACCAGGCGTCCCACGAACCCGAGCACGGTGCGGCCAGGGCCGCGCAGGTACCGGACGAGCAAGAAGGCAAAACCGCCATAGACGACGAACAGGACCGCCGCGGTGAGAGGAGTCAGCGGCACCGTTACGCCGATGAAATGCGTGCGGTCGATGCCAACCACCAGCTTCGCGTAGTTGCCGAGGCCGACAAAGGTGAGGTGGATGCCGCCCTCTGAGAAGCTGAGGCGGGTGAGGGAGACGTACAGCGACGCCACCAAGGGGAAGATCGAAAAGATCAGGATGACGAGCACCGCCGGCAGGATGAACACGGCCCCAGCGGAGCGGTCGAGACGCGCGACAAGCAGACTCCACCTGGAGGATGCCGCCATCGGGACCGGGCGCGCGGAGAGTTGGCCGCTCATGAGGAAAGGAACGTTTTCATCGGCTCCTGGCAATGACCAGCGGGTTGGGCGGCGAGGCGGAAGTCACCTCGCCGCCCGGGGTTAACTACCTTGTGACGCTGAGGCTCGATCTATAAGCGTCGAGCTGTGATGACCGGCCGATCTCGTCGGTCTTGCTGTTCCACTGGTTGGTGATCTGAGTCATGGTCTGGCTGGCCGAAAGTTCGCCTGCCAGGAACTGAGCCAGCGCAGTATCGAGCGCAGTCTGCTGGTAAAAAGCCGTCTGCGGAATGCGAAGGTCCAGAACCATGTTCGGGCTCTGCAGGCTGGCCTGGATGGCGCCGAGATAATTCTTCGCCGCCGTCTCGCTCATGCCGGAGCTCAACCACGGCCCCAGGTTGGTGAAGTGGGACGTGCGGTACGGGTTGAATCCCGTCTTCCCGATGGTCACGTCGACGCTGGACTGCGCCGGCTGCGACATGTAGGACAGGAATGCAAACGCGGCGTCCTTGACCTTTGACGGCGCTGCCTTGTTGATCGCGCCCGACCAGCCGCCGAAGGCGGCGAACGGGGAGTGGTTCACGCCATTGGTCGCGTACGGGCAGATCGTCGCGTTGCAGTCCACCAGCTGGCCGGTGGTCCGATCCAGCACGCGCTTCGAGCCGGGCAGGATCACGGCTCCGACCTTGTCCTGGACCTTCGATTGCGTGGGGTCGACCGCGAGCGGCCCGATGTCACCCCAGTCGAGGGACAGGGCACAGCGACCGGTCACGAAAAGGCCGCGGGAATCACCGACGTCGTTGTTGAGCTGGTCCGGCGGTCCCAGCTTGGAGAGCTGCTTGTAGACGTCAAGTGCGGCCGCCGCGCCGGCGTTGTTCGTGAGCGGCTGCATGTTGTCGGTGCTGAAGAAGGAGCCCTGCTTGGTGCCTTGGCTCTGCAGGAGCGCGGCAGCTATCGAGAAGTACATCCAGTACGACTGAGCGCTGCGCTTCATGGCCAGACAGGACCCGTAGTCGGCCTTGCCGTCCCCGTTGAGGTCCTTGCCCTGGAAGTGCTTGGCGATACTGATGTAGTCGTCCCAGGTGGCGGGGGGCTGGAGGCCGTCTTTCTGCAGAAGGTCCGTACGGTAATACACCATCTGGAAGTCGCCGTCGAGCGGGACCGTGTAGACCTTGCCCTTGAACGTCGCGCTGAAGTCGCGAAAGAATGGCGCGATGTCGTTCCACTGAAGCGCCGAATCATTCTTGACGCGGTCGGTGAGGTCCTCGAGGTAGCCGGCCGGCACGTAGTCACCCATCCACTGGGGGTCGAAGACCGTGGCGTCGTACGAGTTGGTCTTGGTCGCGAAGTCAGTAAGGAGCTTCTGGTAGAGGTCGGAGAACGGAACCGTGATGATCTCGACCTTGGCGCCTGTGGCCTTTTCGAAATCGGGGGCGCGGCGCTGCAGGGGCTCCGCGATCTGGGGCCCGGTGAACGTGACGACGCGGATTGTGGTGCCGCTGAATTGGGCGTTCGACGTCGGGGTACTCGAGTTGCAGGCCACCAGCAAGCCCACCATCAGGACCAGGGCTCTCGCCAGGTATCGGCTCATAACGTCAGTTCTCCTCCAAAAACCCGAAGATCCGGTCGCGCCAGACACCCGAGCCAAGGGGCCCGCTGCCACCGATTATTCCGATGTTTAACTCGTCGTCAGGAATTTGTCAAGCTCCGAATTGCTCAAATCGGCTCTTTCGGAGCCTAGTCATCCGATGTCTCGCGCCGGGCCGAGGCCTGGGCTCGGGCTCGGTGGCGATCAGGCGTCCACCCTGGCGTCGAGGCTGAACCGTTCGAGAACACGTTGGAAGACCCCGCCGAGGATCGCCACGGGCACGAGAGAGATGACCAGCGCGGCAGCAGCTGTCGGCCAGTCCAGCTCACGCTCGAATGTGAAGAAATCCATCATCGCCACCGGCACCGTCTTGATCTCGCCGGACGTGAGCACCAGCGGCACGAGCAGCAGATTCCAGGCGAGCACGAAAAGTACGATCGCGGTCGCGGCCACAGTCGGTGCAACCAGCGGGAGCACGACCTCTCCGAGCACCCGGAGCAGGCCAGCCCCATCGAGCACAGCTGCTTCCTCCCAATCGGTCGAGAGCTGCCGAAGGGCACCGTGGAGGACATAGACGGCGAGTGGCGTCATCACCGCCGCCTCGGTCAGTACGACGCCGGCGAAGGTGTCTGCCAGGTGAGCCCGGCGCATGAGATCGCTCAGCGGGATCACGTAAGCCATCGCCGGCAGGCTGGCAAGGACGAGGAAGCCCTCGGTCAGCAGCGACTTGCCGGCGAAGCGCGAGCGGGCAAGACCAAACGCCGCGAGGAAGGAACACAAGACGGCGAGCACAGCGGCGCAAGCAGCCGCAGCCGTGCTGGTGGCGAGCTCCTGCCAGAAGGAAGGCTCAGCGATGCCGACCTCGCGGAAATGATCGAAGGTGAAGGGCCCCTTCCAGGACGGCGGCCGTGTGCTGTTGTCAGGCAGCGAACCGAATGAGGCCAGGACCGTCCACGTTAGCGGTAGGAGAAACGCGACGAGTGCCGCCGTCAGCAAGAGGATTCTAATGACGGCGTCGCGCCGGCGCCGCGCGCGAAGGCTCCTCATGCGGTCGCGGGCCGCCTGACCAGCCTTATGTAGACAAGACCGACGCCGAACACGGCCGCCGCGATCAGCCATGCGGAGGCTGCTCCGGCCGGCCAGTTGTTAACGGCAAAAGCCTGGTCATAGCTGTAGAAGGCCGGTGTCACTGTGGCGCTGCCCGGCCCGCCACCTGTCAGGATCAGAACGACGTCTAACGTTCCAAGGGACAGGCCGACCAGCAGCATCGTGATCGCGAGGAGAAGTGGTCGGAGCGATGGCAGCGCAACGACGTATACCTGCCGAATCCACGACGCTCCATCGAGCGTCGCGTGCTCCCATAGCTCTTTGGGAACCGAAAGCAGCCCCGGCAGCAGCAGGAACGCCACGAACGGCGCCTCTCGCCACACCTCGATGGCGACGATCGTCGGCAACGCGAGCCGCGCGTCGCCGATTGGTGAGGCGACGCTGGATTGTCCGAGCCAGCCCGACGCAAAGTCGAGAATGCCGTTGGCACCGATGAGCAGGAAGTGCCACATCACGCCGTTGGCGATGGGACTGACCAGCCAGGGCAGCAGTAGGAGCAGCCGCCACAGGCCGCGGCCGCGAATCGGGCGGCGCAACAAGTAAGCGAGACCGAGCCCAATGACCAGCTCCAGCGGCACCGCGGAGACCGTGAAGAGGGTGATGTTCCGGATCGCCACACCAAACTGCGGATCTCGGATTACTGCCAGGTAATTGCCTAGACCGGCGAAATGAATGCTGGTTGAAAACGGCGAGTATGTGCTGAATGTGGCGAGGAGACCGAGCAGCGCGGGCAGGACCAGCCAGCCGCTCAGCAGCACTGCCAGCGGCGCAAAAAGGACGAGCCGGTCGCGGCGTGTCAGTCTCATGTGTCCCTGCTCCGCGGTTTATGCTAAAGCCCCGATGTTTGGCGACAAAGGGAGAAGCAGCACGGCGCTCGTCAGCCATTCGTGGTCGATAACGTCCGACCTCTTGGCAGCGCTCCCGTCTTGTCTCACAATCCACAGCCAATGACCGCATCCCGCGGGGCACGCCGAACACGGCGCAACCCGAGCGTGACTGACGACGCTATCGACAAGATCCAGAAGCTGATCATCTCGGGCAGCTGGGGACCGGGCGACCGGTTACCGAAGGAGACTGAGCTGGCGGCCCAGCTTGGCCTGTCGCGCAATTCACTTCGCGAGGCGGTGCGCGCCCTGTCGCAGCTGCGGGTGTTGGAGGTGAGGCAGGGCGATGGCACGTACGTCACGAGTCTCGAGCCCGAGTTGCTATTGGAAAGCACCGGCTTCGTCAGCCACCTGTTGGTCGGCGAATCGGCGGTGGAGCTGTTCGAAGTGCGCCGGTTGCTTGAGGGGGCGGCGGCTGCTCTCGCTGCTGCCCGCACTGATGCCGCGGGCAAGGAGGCACTGAGGGCAACGCTCGAGCGAATGATCGAGGCCGAGACCGTAGAAGCGCTGGTGGAAGCCGATGTCGACTTTCATGCGGTCATGGCGCGGGCGACCGGCAACACATTTCTTACGTCGCTGTTGGCGAGCCTTTCATCACGCACCCGGCGCGCTCGCATGTGGCGCGGCCGAGAGGTTGACAACGTGCTGGACGTGACTCGAGACGAGCATCGGCGGATATACGAGGCGATCGTTGCCGGCGATCCGGAGCTTGCGCGGGCAGCGGCCATGGCTCACATCGCCAGCGGCGAACGCTGGCTTCGTGCTCAGCTTGCCTCCGCCGACACCGAGCCGACGGCGACGCCAGCCGAGGTGGGCCGGTGACAAAATCCATACCCCTGCCGGGGGCCCTCCCACTCCCGGTGCGGCCCCTCCCCCGCCGACTCACCGCGGCCCACACTACCAATTCAAAACGTCACCGCCAACCCTGCCTGTTAAGACCATGAAAGTCGGTCTTCACACCCGGCTCAAGCCCGGCGCCGAAGAGCGCTACGAGGACTATCACCGGGCGGTGTGGCCCGAGGTGCTCGAAGGCATGCGTCGCGTGGGCATCACGAAGTACGTGATCTTTCGCGACGGGCTCGACCTATTCCACTACATCGAGTGCGAGGACTACGCGGGCGCCATCGCCGAGCTTGCGCGCAGCCCACTCAACCAGCGTTGGGAAGACGCAATGGCTCCGATGACAGCCGTCGCCCATGACCTCAGCGGCGAGGGCAGCGACCAGATGAAGCTCATCTTCGACTTCTAGTCGGCGGGAACCAGAATTGAATCCAACCCAGCGAGTCCCCCTCGGCCGCACCACCCTGACGGTCACGCGATTCGGGCTTGGCACCGCCCCTCTGGGAGGACTGTTCGAGGCGGTTGACGAAACTACCGGGGTAGGAGTCATCGAGCGCGCTTGGGACGCCGGCATCCGCTTCTTCGACACCGCGCCCCTGTACGGCCACGGGCTGGCCGAGACGAGATTGGGCAAGGTTCTCACGCTGAAGCTTCGCGACGAATTCACGCTGGCGAGCAAGGTCGGCCGACTCCTCCGCGCGGACGCGCTGCCCGAGCCCGGCCAGTCCTGGCGCGGCACACCCCCCGTCAACCCGGTGTTCGACTTCAGCTACGACGGAGTCATGCGGTCCTTCGAGGAGAGCCTCGGGCGGTTGGGCCTCGACCGCATCGACATCCTCCACATCCACGACCCCGACAACCACTACGACGACGCCCTGAGAGGCGCATATCGAGCGCTCGATCGCCTGCGCGCCGACGGCGCCATCGGAGCTGTGAGCGCCGGCATGAACCAGGCCGAGATGCTTACGCGATTCGCCCGTGAAGGCGACTTCGACTGCTTCCTGCTGGCTGGCCGCTACACCCTGCTGGACCAGATCGCCCTCAAGGAGCTGCTGCCCGAATGCATCAAGCGCGGCATCGCGATCATCGCCGGCGGCGTCTACAACAGCGGCATCCTGGCCGACCCCAAGCACGGCGCGCATTACAACTACCAGACCGCGCCGGCGGAGCTCCTCGAGCGCGCGCGCCGCATACGCGATGTCTGCGCTCGCCATGACGTTCCCTTGAAGGCGGCCGCGGTGCAATTTCCTCTTGGGCACCCGGCGGTGGCATGCGTCGTCATCGGGTGCCGCAACGCGGCACAGCTCGACGAAAGCCTGGAGATGTTCGCTTTAGAGATCCCACCCAAGTTATGGCGCGACCTCAAGGCAGAGCGCCTGCTGCCTGCACAGGCCCCGACTCCCGAGAGCTAGTGGTAGTCGACGCCCACCACCACTTCTGGGATCCCTCGCGTCACGAATACCCCTGGATGGGTGACGAGCTGTCGGCGATCCGCCGCCGTTTCGGTCCCGAGGATCTGGCGCCGCTGCTTGCGGCCGCGGGAGTCGATCGCACCGTCCTGGTCCAGACGATCTCCAGCGTTGACGAGACCCGCGAGTTCCTCGCCACCGCTGCCGGCACCGACTTCGTCGCCGGAGTGGTTGGGTGGGTCGACCTGACCGAGCCGTCGGTCGGCGACACGCTGGCTGAGCTGCGTGCCGGGGCCGGCGGGACGTTGCTGGTCGGCATTCGCCACCAGGTCCACGACGAGCCGGATCCCCTGTGGCTTCTGCGGGATGACGTGCACCGCGGGATCGAGGCGGTCCGTGATGCCGGCCTGGTGTACGACCTGCTCGTCAAGACGCGCGAGCTGCCCGCCGCCGTCGAGCTGGCGCGCAGCTTTCCTGACCTTCGTTTCGCGCTCGACCACATCGCCAAACCTCGGATCGCCGCAGGACGGCGCGACCCGGATTGGGAGCAAGCGATGGCGCCGCTGGCTGGTTGCCCGAACGTCTACTGCAAGCTCTCCGGCATGGTCACCGAGGCCAGGTGGAAGGATTGGACTTCCGACGATCTGCAGCCGTACGTGAGTCGCGTCCTCGAGTGGTTCGGACCCAAGCGATGCATGTTCGGATCTGACTGGCCAGTGTGCCTGCTGGCATCCGACTACGCGCGTGTCCTCAGCACCATCCGAGCGATCCTCGGCGATGACGGCGACGTGTTCGGCGCCACGGCGACGCGGGTGTATCGGCTCAGCTAAGCGACGTCGTCGATCAGGGCTGCCCAGCGTTCGTCGATCCGCCGGACCTTGTAGATCGCGAAGGCTCCCACCCACGCGATCACGAATGCGCCCACGATCACGTACCCGGCCTTGCCGATGAAGTCGAAGCTCGCGATAGCTTCGTAGGCGCCGCCATGCAGGCCGAGAGTGTGGATGAGGATCTGCGCGACCTGAAATAGTCCGACGAACAGGGCCACGAACACTGACAGCGACGTGACGGTCAGGTTGTAGAAGACCTTACGGATCGGGCTCGCAAACGCCCACGAGTACGCCTTCGACATGAACGCGCCGTCAGTCGTGTCCATGAGAGACATGCCCGCCGCGAATATCAGCGGCAGGGAGATGACCGCGGGGAAGGGAAGACCTTGAGCCGCCGCACCCGCAGAGATCGCAAGCAGCGCAACCTCGGACGCCGTGTCGAACCCGAGGCCGAAGAGGAAGCCGATTGGATACATATGCCAGCTGTGCTCGACCAGGCGGAACATGCGGCCGAACAGCCTGGTCATCACGCCGCCGGCGACGAGCTCCGTTTCCAGTCCCTCTCGGCTGTACTCGCCGCGATGCATCTTGCGGTACACGCGAACGATGTCCAGGAGGATGACCAGGTTCATGATCCCGATCAGAATCAGAAAGCCTCCCGAGACCATCGTGCCCGCGGCGCCGCCGACGCTCTTGAGCTCGCCATTGCCACTGACGACTCCCTGCACGATCGACTTCACCGCAAGGCCCAGCGCAACGGCGATCAGGAAGACCACGGTGGAATGACCCAGCGAGAAGAAGAAGCCGACCCCTACCGGCTTGCCGCCCTGCTGCAGAAGCTTGCGGGTGGTGTTGTCGATGGCCGCGATGTGATCGGCGTCGAAAGCGTGCCTCAGCCCGAACGTGTAGGCAAGGCCGCCCAGGGCCAGAAAACCGGGGTGCTGGGCGCCGTACGCCAGGAGCAGCCCCCATCCGACCACGTGCAGCAGGCCTACTGCTCCGAAGAAGCCGCCCAGCCGGGCACGCTCACCCGGATCGAAGGATCGGCCGATCAACGTCCAGGGTGACGCCACGTCCGAAGCCTAATCGTTACCGCGACTGAGTCGCAACTCTGTATTCAACTGATCCCCATGCACATGCGAACGGATCCCAACTTCCCTATCGCGTGGCGCCGCGGTACGCTTGCCCCGGTGGACGTCGACCGGCTCCCGCCCCAGCTGCAGACTGTGCTCCGCGGCCTCGCCCGCATGATCAGCAGCCGCGAGCCGGCTCTCCAGGCGAAAGTCGACCACCTGCGGGCCCGGCATCCGCATTTCACCAATGACCAACTGGCGCTGGACCTGATCCGTTCCACTCGTAGACGCGTCGCCGGCACTGGCGCGCTCAGCGCCGCGGCCGCGATCGCGCCAGGCCTGGGCACCGTGATCGCGGTCGGGACCGTCACCAGCCAGGCCTTCTACGCCCTGGAGCAGGAGGTCGAGCTCGTGCTCGCCGTCGCGATGATCTACGGCCACGAGCTCGCCACCTCGGACGAGCGCGTGCTGGAGGCACTCGTCGTGGTCGGCATCACCAGCGGGGCCGTAAAGCTGCGCGAGGACGTGCTCGTGACCGGTGGCGAGCGCCTGGCTGTGGCCGCGTTTCGCCGCCTTCCAAGCACGCTGCTCGCGCACGGCGGCAGCCGCATCCTGGCCCGGATCCTCGCCCGAGTCGCCGGCAGCGGTGCGGCCAAGGCCGCCGCCCGGTTGGTCCCCATCGGCGTCGGCGTGGCCGCCGGCGCCGGTTTCGATTGGCTCGCGGTCACCGGACTCGGGCGCGCCGCGATGAAGTACTACGGACCTGGAGGTCCGGGTGCGCGCCCTCTGCTACTTGCCGGCGAAGATGCCGCGCACGTCAAACTGGGCCGCTAACTCGATCTGATCGAAGCCGCACTTCTTGGGCGGCTTGTCGGTGCGCCAGCGCAAGAATCGGGTCGCGTGCCGAAAGCGCTCGCCCGCCTCGAGCTTGTCATACGCCACCTCGCACACGAGCTCGGGGCGCACGGTCACCCACTCGGTCTCCTTGTCCTTTCCACGCGACCACCTGCTGATGCCACCGGGCATGCGCCCCGAGCTGTACGAATCCCACTCGCTCGGCGGCACATCCACCTCCAGCGGTTTCAGCTTGGCGATCAGCTCCTTGCGCTCGGCCGCGCTGAACGACGAAGTGTGACCGACATAGTTGAGCGTCTTCCCGCGATACAGGCCCAGCAGCAACGAACCAAGCGATTTGCCGTCGTTTGACTTTCGCCAGCCGATCACCACGCAATCGGCCGTGCGCTGGTGCTTGACCTTCACCCAAAGCCTCTTTCCCGGAACGTAGGCGCCGCTCCAGGACTTCGCCATCACGCCATCGAGGCCGGCGCCCTCGAAGCGGCTGAACCACCGCTCCGCGGTCGCGTGGTCGCGCGTGTAAGGGGTGAGAAAGATCGGCTGCTTGACTCCCTTGAGAAGACTTTCAAGGCGCTTGCGCCGCTTTCCGAGCGCCTCGGACCGCAGGTCGTCGGCGCCCTCGGCGAGGATGTCGAAGGCGACGTACCAGGCCGGCGTTGCCTCGCTCAGCATTCGCACCCGTGAGTTGGCCGGGTGGATGCGCTGCTGGAGGGCTCCGAAGTCGAGCCCGTTGGCGCCCACGACGATCAATTCGCCGTCCAGCACGACCTTGTCCTGACGCAGCTTCCGGAAGGCAGGCAGCAGCTCGGGGAAGTATCTGGTCATAGGCCGCGCTCCCCGGCTCACGAGCTCGACGTTGTCGCCGTCTCGGAACACGAGGGTGCGGAATC
>Ga0137362_10000349_pt1 | contig 23091 bp, 22 predicted proteins | sample MadtaG_2_FD_104801 | JGI IMG/M metagenome (GOLD analysis project Ga0137362, IMG submission 104801) | Vadose zone soil microbial communities from Angelo Coast Range Reserve, California, USA - Mad1_100_16 metaG | ecosystem: Environmental > Terrestrial > Soil > Vadose zone | place: USA: California... | reverse complement strand
TCTGTTTTTGCTGAATGGCTTCATTGACATCGCTGACCTGGGCAATCTTGGCATCGACTTCCGTTCGTGACACTTCGTCGGTTTGCTTGTTGAACGTGCTCGCCGAGGAATTCAGAACATTCAGTAAAGCGTCAAAGCCTTTCAAGATCGCGTCTTTCGTCAGGCCACCCTGCGATTGGGCTGTGGCCAGGGCCGCCTTGTACCTCAATGCTTTATCCGTGATGACGGAGGCCAATGGCGCAGCAAAAGCTTCGATCTTGGCCAGTTCCGGAACCGCAGAGAGGTCAGTCTGCTTGGCCAACCGAGTGTAGAACTGGTTGTCGCGCGTACCCGTGGGGACATATGAAGGAGCTGCCGGCTCGAGGGGCCGCGCCTTTCCTGAACCGGTGGCTGGCTTGGCAGGCTGCTGGGCCAGCGGTTCCTCTTCAAAAATGGCCTTCTTGATCAGGTCCATGAAGGGCATGGGTCACGTCCTTACTTCTTTAGCTCTGCTCGCGCTACCGAGAAGCACACCACTTCACTATTCCGAGGCCCAGCGCGACCGGAATTACAGTACCAAATCACCAAATCAGTCCACTATCCACCCGCATTCTATCCTATAGATAAGAAAACCCCTGCGTTTTATGCGAGATACGCGGCCATCGTAGACTGTGTCCGCATGTTTTTTCAATAAGGAAATTGTCACCGTATCGCATTTAATAAACTGGCAGTCTCCCTTGTCTTGATGGCCCTATTAAACCGCCTATAGGGAAATCATGCAATTCAGTTACAATGCACACTTTCACTGTTCAAAATGATGCCTTTTTTGAACTGACAGACTCACGCTAAAGGAACAGACTGTGGCCGCAAAGACGCTACCCAACGTACTGAGCCAGATTGTAGAGGCAAGGGCCGAGTACGACACTCGGCTGCTGGCACAGCAGCTAGGAACGAATTATCGCTCCTTGATGTATTGGCTCAGAGGGGACCGCCCCATCCCAGCGGAACTGCTGCCGAAGATATGCGTTCTTTTGAAGAATTTCGAAGCGTTAGATTTGCTCGAATCGCAGGCGGGACGAGTGGCCTTCAGAATTCCAGATCCGCAAGAGACTTCGGAGAAAGAGTTTTTGGTTATCTCCAACCTCATGAAGGATGTGGGTTCAGCGCTAGAGAGCATTGCAACCACTCTAGCGGACGGGGTTGTCGAAGAAAATGAGTTGAACGCGACGATCCCGAAGCTGGAAGCCGTAATCCAGGAATGCGCGTCGGTCAAATACCTGCTTGAGACTCTCTACAAGAACAGAAAACGGAAGATGAAAAAGTAGGGTTTGGATTTGAGAGCGAATTCGACCTTGTGATGCTGCTTGATCCGTAGGAGCAATAGTGATCACGCGCGGTGCGGTCACGCCGAGCCAGAGATAAAACACGAAGTCCAACAACCGATAGGAAGGCACGACGCGCTGAGGCCGCTTCATTCCGGGCACGAATTGAACGTAATGGAAGTGCGAGCCCTTCTGCAGGGGTCTGGATTTAATTCACAACGCCGTCTACCTGCGGTGTACCTCAATCCGTGAAATTTGCCCATTCTGGCGTTCTTGGCGTCCTTAGAAATCAGCAAGTTACGCGCTATCAATGGGCCTTAGGGGTTCGAATCCGAATCCCACTCGTCCACCAATTCTTCAACCAAGACGACGACCACCAACAGCCAAGGAAAGTGGCGTCGTACACAGAAAGGTACACAACAGCGGTGTCTACGACTGTCTTGCAATAACTCAGAATGCCGTCCGTGCTCTCGTAAGTCGTCGCAAGCACTTATGAATCGCTGACTGTCATAGCAGAAGTCTGGGCTCGCTGATTGGAATGGTGAAGCATCCAATCCCGCGATTCTAGCCCTTTTTGCAGTACAAATTGTACATAGGAGAGAGGTTGGTTACGTTGAAATTTTTCACAAGCACCAGTTTGATCTTGGGAGGACCGATCGCGGTAGCGATCTACGGCCTATAGTTCGCAATGATAAGATTTCCCCGGGCGAGTCGTTGACATTTTTTGTGCTTCTGTTTGCTATGTCAAAGCAGGCCGGGCAACAGATGGCACCTCACTTGCTAGAGGTCCCTCAGATCATTTCTGGCTTTTCCCGGATGTTGTCCCCGGACCGGGCTGACCGACAATAAGTCTAGTGTTTCACGCGTCGTAGCCAAGAAAAGCGCGTGTAACTCAAATCGTGCGGCGGAAGAAAGTTGTCCCAAATGTTGTACTTCACGGAAAGTTTTTTCCCGCAAGGGTATGAGCCCTTTCGGCCCAGAAGGCGATCGCCAATGGGCGTGCAGGCCGCAAGAAAACAGGGAGTGGGCCTATCAAATCGACCTCAACCGCCCCTTTTACCTCAAGGATTGGTGAGTCAAAATTGAACACAAGTAAAAGCCTGGGCAACCAGAAATTCAAAGTGCGCTGCCATTCGGGAAATTCTGTTCATCATGAGCTCGCCAGTGAGTCTGTCTTGCTCCAGATTGAGCAGCGGATTCGACGCGAAGGCAGGGAAGAGATGTGGGTATCTCTTCAGGTCAAGTGCGATGAAAAGGAAGACGGCACCTTGGCAGTTCAGGTCGTCCTCTGCAATCCCGATTGGGATGAGCCTTTAAGGATCGCCTCCATTCAATCAAATCCTAAGAATGGAAACGCCGCGGAACCCGTTCTTCGATGCGAGCTGAATCAAAAGGAACTTTAATATTTTCGACGGCTCTGCTTTCCATTGCTGCGGGCTAGCCTCAAGCCTTCACACAGGAGCGCAAAAGTATCCCATGACAACCCCACAAGTCTTCATGTCTTACCATTCTTGATAGAGACAGCGGGCTTATGTTCCCAATTTTGAGCGGAGAGGCCTCAGGGAGCTGTGTTCAAGGGCCTCCAGTGCGACCTGCGTCCTGATTGTCAAACGGTCGAACAATTTGCAAATGGAGGTCAGCTCAGGTTGCGATAATCTCCCGACCATGAGGCTCAATCGGGCAAGACCGTAGTGCAACCGGAAGCGCATCCACAGCCAAAGACGTTCCGTTTCTTGCCGGCCTTCGACCTCTGGTGCCAGCGCCGCTACCGTACACATCAGACGGTCCAGGCGTGAAAAGTCCTCGTTCAACCCGACCAGTAGCTTCTTCAAGGTGCGGCGCCGCGCTGGAGTTAGGCCTTCGCGAAGGCCTCCTGACGCTGTGTTTTGGGTACGTTCTTGCTGCAGCTCGGCCGTGAGCCGCTCAATCTCAGAGGAATTCTCCAGATAGGCAGTTGGGAGCAACAGGTCGATGGGTAGGCAGGCGTCCTTTTCGGTGGAACGACGTGGAGCCAGGTGATTCAAGGTGATCCACACGGCCGATACGATAAGGACAAGAAAGATGATTAGGAAGACTGGGAGTTCCGTCACGGCTTTGTTACCTCCTGAATATCGCGATCCAAGTCCTTAAGGCGCTGGCCGATCAGCCGCGCATACGAGTGATAAACATCCTTAGGAAGCAGCGTGGGAGCCGGTTTCGTTTCAGGTAGTGGCGTTCGCAATGCGAAGAGCCATATGACCAATGCCACTTGAAAGGAAACTATTTGCACATTATTCCACCAAGAAAAATATGGGTCTAACCAATGTTTTAAGAGTGTGTTGTTCAAGATCTGGAAGGTCGAGTGGATGCACATGCCCAGTGCAACGAGGGAGGGAAACCGCTCCATCGGAATTCGATAGCGATTTGCTATAACGAATAACGAGGTCAAAAGGATCGCAACAGTTAACTCAAGACTACGTTGAAGAGCAAGGACAAAGCTCTCGACCACAGACACTTGGCGGAAGGCATCAATGGCTGCGTAGACCAAAATCCCGGCGGTAATGGCGATTAGAACTCTACGCACGTGCAACCAGAGGCCTGGGCGAGGTCTAAACGCCAGCAAACACAGTTCGGCGCAAACACCGGCACGAGCAGCTAGGAGAAGTGATTGTTTGGACCAGAAGAAGTAAAAAACGAAACGGGAGTCGTCCCCAAAACTCTTATAGACTAGCCACAGAGCTATCGTCATGAACAAGTTAAGAAACACGTAAACCGTGAACAGTGGCAGGAGCCGCCACAAACGGCGACGAACGATGAAGGCGCAGAGTATTCCCTCTAGGATGATGGAGAGATTCCACAGGGCGTACGCAGATGCGGTTAGGTGCATCTTTACTGGAGCGCATCTTAGCACCGCATTCCGAGCAAGTAAATGCAGGGAGACGCGCTCCAGTGGGTCACCAGACAGTCAGATAGAGACCCTTCGCCTAGACCGAAGCTAGGAGACCTTCCCCATCCGCGTACCGACTCAACTGTCGCACGTCTGAGTTCAAGCCGACTGGAGGATGTGGAAACGGAGGCGCTGGGTCCCCATCCGCAACAGAAACTGCTGTACCTGCGAGACTGGGAGACGGCGGTAGTGGAGGCTTCGGAAATGGGGGTGCCGGGTCCCCGTCCGCAATGACCACGGATTCGCTATTGCGAATCACGGCCGACGGTTTACGTGGTGGAAACGGTGGAGCAGGATCTCCATCGGCTCTCAGACCATAGGGTACGGACTGCGCCGACGGGAACAGCGTGGTACTGGTTTTGCTCCTTAGAGCATGCAGAATGCTAAACGTAAGCAGGATTGAGAATCCAACGGAACTGAAAACAGTCTCTATTCTTTTCATGGACAAAATCCTCCTTCGATCTGAGGGATGTCCCTCACTATGGTAGTGATGGTCAATGTCAGATCGATACACTGAGATGATAGGACTTTATATTGTTTAAGAAACCTGCTCGAAAGGTCAGTCTGGCGAGGCCCAGTACTCACCTTGGGTTTCTAGTATTCCGGTGGTTCGAATTATGACCAATCCGAGCGGAACACAACAGGGTTTTCAAAGTTGGAGGCAGTGGCACCCTAGGACAGCTCTGGTTCAAGGCTGACAAGGCGCATCGCAACGGCAGTCACGCGGCCTACAATCTCAGCCTCGGTGCGGTACTGAAAGCGGCGAACTTCCTGCTTTGACTGTGGGTGAGGGATCACGGTCAGTTGGTTGCCATCCAACTCGCACCAACTGCAAATATAGGCATCGCGAAGCTCGACGAAGTAGATCGGGCGTTCGAACTCGGTCCGCCACTCAACAGGCTTGATTTTGTTCTGGCGCGAATCAATCTCGACAAATGATCCTGGACGGAGCAGCGGGTAAAGCGTGAGGTCTTCCAGGCCGATATAACCGTACAGGGCCTTTCCAAAATTCAGGTGCGAGACCATGGAAACAGGGATCTTGCCCCAGTTTTCGATCAGCCGTGGAAGAAGGCTGGTCTTTTCCAGTTGGAACTCCGGTTCGAAGTGAGTTGGCAGCCTGAGGCCATCGCCTTCCAAATCGGCTGCCTTCCCGATCAGGTGCGTCGTGGGCAGCCGAATGGATAGGATATCTTTGGTCATCTCGTCCAGACGGAGCCCGAAAAAGGCCAAAAGGTCCCCGAACTTGTACCGGTAGATAGCGCTCAGCGTGTAAAGTTTGTAGATGCTCGGAGTGAACTCACCAGTTTCGATGTTCGTGAGCCACGCATGCGAGATGTAAAACTCAGGATTATTCTTCGTGTCGGCGACCTGTTGACTCAACCTCTCGACCTGACGCGTGGTAATGCCGAGGCGACGACGCAGCATCTTAAGCTGCTCTGCGGCCTCTGAGGCCATCTTGTTTCGTTTCGTCACCGGGATTCCAAAGTGCGCTCAAGACATTCTGCAGGCAAGAATAGCGTGCGCGGATCGAAGCCGCGTACCAGTTTCTGCGAACCCGATACCACATCGACGGGTGTGAGTGGATGGAACAACGGAATCGGCCCAAGTACTTTGGGGGACATAGGTTCCCAGCCTGTGGCAAGCAACGATGCTTGTCTCTGAGTCGGCTTGTGCCGGGATTGTCTCACATTTCACATGGAAGGGCTACTATCCGCGGGCCCGGTCTTACGTGGTTCCCTGTACGGGATTCTACGCAGGAAAACAGTTCTTAGATACCGAAGTCGCCCCACAATAGGTGACGTTGGTTTTGAACAGTGAATAGTAAGCGAACGAAGTACAATGTCCCGTAGAACACGGGGTCACCCGACATGTTGCTAACCCTCGGAAACCTGGCATCCTTCAACAGTTTCTGGAGCCGACTATCGATGCTTTCGGCGGACTGGCCCTCTGGCGTGTGCAACTGAGCGAGCACCTTATGCGGGATGATGCTGGCGAAACCTTCAGGCGGCTCAACCACCGGCGTGATCTGCGAGGCGACCCTTTGCAGATGCTTGGCGTTCTTTAACGCGCGGGTCACACGAAAGAACTGAGATGCTCTTCATGGCAGCCCGTCGTTAAATTGCTTTCGTTCTAGATTTTCTTTTTGGAGGTTTTCTTTTGATCTCAAGACAATACTGTCGAAACAACGGTTCGGCCCTGACATTACCCGTTCTCAGGTTCACATCGAGAGGAGGATCAATTACTTTCACGGTGCCAAATACACGGGAGACTCGCCGCGCCAAATTCACCATTACGCGCCGTGGCATGATGATTTTGCGCTTACCGTCAGTCAATTCAACCCATTCTTCTTTCACGGACTTTTTCATCCCGTAGATTGTAGTATTTTTGTTGCGGATTGAAACTAATCATCTCCCTGTGCTGTTTAGGGCGTGCAATGAAAATCCGGAGGCCAGGCCACGACTCGGGCTCTTCGTCTCTGTTCCTACCTCCAGTGTATTGATCGACTATACTGCACTTGCGGGTGTTTCCCGTCCATGTCAGCCGGAATGAGGGGGCTTTCACCGATGAGGGCGCTGGTGTCCGCTACCTACGCCGCCGCGCTTCTGGCGTTCTAGCCACGCTAAAACATCATTCCAGTCGAAACGCAGATAGAGACCCATTTTGATGTATGGGAACGAGTCAGCGTTTCGAACATGGGTTCGCTTTCGAGTTTGTTCGTATACCCAGGTCGGTTTGACATGCAGGCGTAGTGCAAGTTGAGCGGGAGTAAGTATGTCCATGGCGGCCCGGATTATATCTCTACTTATGTTCAGTAAGCGCCTTCGATTTGCGAGAGAACTGAGATACTCTTCTCCCGGACGCATTCGGGGCTTTCGCTGTATGCACTTGTCTTGACATTTAGTGCTTGACAAATACGAATAATATAGGCTAAACATGCTTAGCGTAAATAAAACGTATTCAACTAAGGAAGCTGCCAGGAAAGTTGGAGTCCATTGGGTGACTTTGCACAAGTGGAGGGCTGCTGGAAAAGTCCGGGCCTCACATCAGATTGGGATGAATGGCGGCAAACACTGGCGGTGGACGGATCGCGACCTCAAGCAGGCAGTTAAATACAAGGGCAAGCATTACCGCAAAGGGCGAGGAAGGAAGAAAAAGGTGGCGGTAACGAAGGCTAGGTAGAATAGCGGGGCGCGCTGGTGCGACTAACACCAACGCGTCCCTAACCACAATCGCACGTATGAGGTGCAACGATGGCTGCAAGAGAAGTTATCTATTTCCGATTCCGGGCGCAACTCGCCTCGCGCCCCATGCTTCCCGCTCGTCCCACTCCTGAGCCGGTCGCTGAACCCCCTCCGTAACCACGAAAGCAAGAATCAAGCCTCTTCCTGGTCGCAATACTGACCGAGTGGTCGCCCTTCCGACCACGTAGCTATTGGTGCGCCACGACGGCCGTGCGAGAGCAAACTAGAAGTCTGCAAATAGCAAGACAATCCAACGCATACGCGCTGCCCTCCATGAGCAATATGGTCTGAATCCCGACCGAAACGTCGGTGGAAGGAACATCGAATCGTGAAAGTGGACGCCTTCGCTGAACTCTACTTGTGGAACCGCAATCTAGACCGGCTGATTCGTGTTCTGCAATGCATGGAGACATTTTCGATCCGACCAAAGCAGAATTGGTCACTGTGATTGGACTGTCGGGCTCCCGAGAACCGATCACGCCCGCTGCGATGGCAGCATCAGCGTTCAAAAGCCTCATCGAACGCCACGTCTACAGTCAAAGCACGCTTTGCTTCTAGGTGCTTTGCGTCGTAAGTCAATGGCTGGGCAATGGGTGAATGGAAAGCACAACTCAGCCTGCGGGTCCGGCAAGCTTTGCGAGCTGAGCTTGAGGAATTTGCTGCTCGCGAGAAGCGAAAGCTCGGCAACCTCGGAGAACTGATGTTGGAATGGGCGTTCGAGCAGCTCAAGACAGCTGGCTCAACCCAGAATTTGCTGAAGTACGGGATTCGCCGACGTGGGCCTCGCACACCAGAAAGATGAGGCCCACGCAGAACAATCGGGCGCCACAAGTCACCGGCGATCAGGGAAGGGGAACAATGCCTCCTAACGATGAGCTCAAGTTCCAGGTCGACTGCGACGCAGGAGGCCATGGCCAACTCCGAGTAGCCAGCGAATCACTCGTCGTGAATGTCGGACAAACAATTGTCCGCAATGGACGCACAGAGATTTGGGATTCCGTAATCATTAAGGCCTCTGAAGAGCCAGACGGAAGTTGCACTGTTCATGTTCTTCTCTGCAACCCAGATTGGGAGGAACCAATGCAGCTCGCATGCCTTCGTTCTTACCCGGATACAGGCGCGCCAACCCAAGTTCCACTTTTCTGCCATTTGACATCCGAAGTTGGTAGTTAAGTGATGATCGTGGGGCAGGTTTTCACGGTTGGCATTATGACCACAGTGAAAGGAGGATTGAACAGAAAAAGACCGCAGGCCTTATAGCTCAGCGGTGAATTGTCATTGCGTCTCACAAGAGTATTCAACTCAAATAACACATCGAGTAATCATAGCAACTAAATTTTAGAAGTCAGTAACTGCCAAAGAATAAAGGGCTTGCAGAATGTTCGAACAGGAGTACAGTCTGTGGTCAGAAATACGACCACGGCGTCAACTGTCCCGGGGCTGGGGTTCTGACGACTTGCAGTCGTCTTGCTTTCTGGTCGTAAACATGACCAACGACAGCTCCTGTAGCTGCCACAATGCGCGTAGTTCAGCGACGGAGGCTCACACTCCATGAGCTCCGAGGCATTTCCTCTCCCTCTAGAAAACTCGCCAAAGAATTCGTCTCTCGCACAGGAATCTCCTCCTCAAAAAACAACGTCCTGTCCCTCCGATAACGATTTGATCGACGCAATCCAAAACAAAGCGAATGATTCGGAAAAATCCGAGTTAGCTTTTGGACAACTATTCGACCGCTATTACGTTGCGGTTCGAAGCATCGCGAGAAAGATTCTGAGGAATCAGGAAGATGTAGCCGATGTTATTCAGGAAGCCTTCATGGATGTTTACCTGGGCGCGAGAAGTTACGACCCTGCAAAAGGGACGTTAAAGACGTGGGTTTCTTATCTTGCATATCATCGGAGCGTTAAGAGAGTGCGACTCCTTAAAAAACGGGAGTGGCAAACAGGCGATTCGGATGAGGCCTTATCTGTCGCGGATCCCGACGTAACGCCCGACGACTGGATACGCTCCTTGGACTTTGGAAGATCTTTAGATATTGTTTTAGCTAATTTGAATGAGAAACAACGTCGAACCATGGTTCTTCATTTCTTCGACGGCTTGGAAATGGAAGCAATTGCTATTCTTCTTGGAGAGACGCTTGGTAATACCCGCAATCATCTTTATAGGGGCCTGGCGAAGCTTCGCAGTCTGCTGATGCAAAATCATCTGTTGGCCGGCTATATAGAAATTGACGAGGATCAGAACAAAGAAAAGGTGCAGCGGTGACGCAGGTGAAGTCCCCTCACGATTACTTTCAGCGCCTTTGCGCCATGGCGGTTACCAACCAGACTTCTCCCGAGGAAGATCAGCGGTTGGCCGAGCACTTGCGGTTGTGTCCCGTCTGCAAGCAGACTTTCGAGCACTTCAGCCAGATTGCTGCGCGGCTCTATGGCGAAGCACCAACCTCTGAGATGGCCGCAGCGGCGTTCGATACTTCTGGAGAGAGCCCCTCAGAGGTGGCAAGAGCAAGAGAAAGATTACTTGGGAAGATGAGGCAGACGATCAACCTGCCATTGACTGAGGACCGGCTAGCGGCTATTGCCGATAAGCGGAAGATGGCATGGGGCCTTTCACTCCAACGGGCGCCATCGTGGGGGACATGGGCGCTCGCAGCGGCGCTATTTCTTGCGGTGTGCTTCGACGTGACCCAGTCCTGGTTGTCCCACACGCATTCAAAAGAGGAGGAGGCGAGATCGGCCAGCTTAAAGCGGGAGGTGGACGGGCTTCGGGGCGAGCTGACTCGACTTCAGGCAGTCCCTGTCAAACCCATGTTGGAAGCGCCCTCCAAAACTGGGGATGACGACGCACGGAAGCTCCGAGCAGACAATGAAGCTTTGCATCAGACTTTGTTGAGCTTAGAAGCGACTCGTCAACGTGAAGCGGGCGAAAATGCAGGACTGCAAGACCGAATCAAGCTATTACAGAGTTCACTTGAGGTCTTGGAAGCCTCGAAAGTCACCATCGAAGGAGACAAATCTGGACTTGCTGAAAGGGTTTCAAATCTGACGGTTGACCTACGGAAATCGCAAGACGAGATGGCAAAGCTGGCCGCGCGCAATGAAGAACTTTCGCAAGAATCTCTTGCGAATGTGAAGTCCGCGGAGCGCCAGCAAAAGCTGCTCGCGACGGACCACGATATTCGCGACATCCTAGGCGCACGAAGTTTGCACATTATTGATGTATTCGACGTCAGCAGCCAGGGAGAGTTTGAGCGGCCGTTTGGCAGGATCTTCTACACTGAAGGGAAATCGCTCATTTTCTATGCATTCGACCTGGATCAACAGAAAGGACTGAAACGCGGCGCCGTTTTCCAAGCGTGGGGACAAAGGGGAGTAGGAAAGGAAGACTCTCGCAGTCTTGGAATGTTTTACATGGACGATCCATCGCAGAATCGTTGGGTTCTTAAAGTGGACGACAGCAAAGCGCTGTCTCATATCGACTACGTTTTTGTAACAGACAACTCTCGCAAAGAAGGCGTACGACCAAGAGGAAAGCCCCTCCTCTCGGCATTTCTCAATCCAACCGCGAATCATCCATAAAGTAGACCTTCAGCGTCTATTCACACTCCGCGTTCCCCGCAACTGGAAATCGTCCATCAAATTCGTTCGCCACGAGAAACCCTCCGATCAAATTGTTTTGCAGAGGCTGGTGAGCGAACAATTTCAACAGAGCGCCCCGATGCAATTGATACAACGTGCCCCCGGCTTACCTAAAAGGAGAGGAACAGGAGCCCTCGCAATCTCGAAGACGAGGTGGTTCCATACATGAAAAAGAAACAGGTGGCTTGTCTCCTTATCTGCGCAATCGTATGCACGCTCGGGCTCTGCGCCTTTACTCGTGCGCAGACAGTGTTGGCAAGTGTAACGGGGCGAGTTCTTGATCCGAATGCTGCGGCCGTCGTCGAAGCGACAGTTGTCGCCAAGAATGTGGACACTGGAATTGAAACGATAGTCCAAACAAATTCAGAAGGGCTCTACCACTTTGCGAATCTCGAGCCTGGCAATTATGAGTTCTCCGTCTCTAAGCGCGGCTTCAAAGTGATCGTGAAACCCGGGGTTACGCTTCACGTTGTCGATACAGTATCGATGAATTTCACCATGCAAGTCGGTGATGTCCGTGAGACGGTTATGGTTGAAGCTGGCTCCACAATGATTAGCACGGAATCGGCCGGGGTGAGTACGGTTGTGGATCGGCAGTTTGTCGCAAATATGCCACTCAACGGCAGAAGTTTCCAGGAGTTGTTGACACTTGTACCCGGTGTGTCGGCGGTGCCGGGCGTAGCGCCCGGAGGCGGCGTAGGAGGCTCGGGTCAGTTTACTGTCAATGGGCAGCGAACTGAGGGCAATTACTTTACCGTTGATGGCGTCAGTGCCAACACCGGCACTACGGCTACGACCTTCGGCATCGGCCCAGGCTACGCTGGCACGCTGGGCAGTGGGACGGCCTTGGGTACCACGCAAAGTTTGGTTTCCATTGACGCCTTGCAGGAGTTCCGCGCCACTACGTCGACATACTCAGCAGAGTACGGACGTACTCCCGGTGGACAGTTTTCATTCGTCACACGGTCCGGCACTAACGACTGGCATGGCTCGGCCTTTGACTACCTACGTAATGACGCGATGGACGCAAACAACTGGTTCAACAACTCTCTGGGAGCTCGTAAGACCGCGGAGCGACAAAATGATTTTGGAGGCACGCTGGGCGGACCGATTTTGATCCCGGGTATCTACAATGGCAAAGACAAGACGTTTTTCTTCTTTTCCTACGAAGGTTTGCGCCTGTTGCAACCGCAAGCGGCTGCACTGGTTGTCGTTCCGGATGCGACTTTGCGCCAGAATGCGCCGGCCGAGCTTCAGCCGATCCTGAGTGCTTTCCCCTTGCAGACGTCCTCGTTGCCGAACGGAGGTGAAGACGGATTGAATGATGGATTCGCCTTCTACAGGGAAGCTGTCTCGAATCCATCCAGCCTAGACAGCTCAAGTGTCCGTATCGATCACAACTTCAACGGTAAGTTCAAAATATTCGGAAGATACGCCGACACTCCGTCTTACACTTCATCGTACTCAGCGACCAAAGATATCACTAGCCTCGGCGTTCAAACGGTAACCTTGGGGACGACGAACCTGATTGCCTCCAACCAGAGCAGTGAATTCCGGTTCAACATCACACAGACCCATACCGACGGCCGCAGTGTATCGACGAATTTGGGAGGAGCAACGCCACTTGACCTGAACAGCTTCCCAGGGCCTGGTGGCGTAGGCTTTCCCGCTCGGGCGGCGTTTCTTGGCGTTTGCCTCTGCTATGGTAGCAGTCCAACTATTAGTCCAACTCAACAGGAGACCACCCAACGCCAGTATGGCGTGACCGAGGCCTATAGCTGGGCAATAGCTCGCCATACCTTCAAGTTCGGCGCGGACTGGCGCAGATTGGCATCTAAAGCGACCCCAGTGAATCCGCTGGTATTTTATGTCTACTTCGACCAAGCCTCGATTTTGGCCAATAGTGCAGGTTCTGTACAGGCCCTTTCCGAATCGCCCTCCGCGATCGAACCAGTGTATGAGAACTTTTCGGCTTTCGTTCAAGACAACTGGAAGCTTTCGTCTCGACTGTCGCTTGGGCTGGGCGTGCGCTGGGATGTGAATCCCCCGCCTGGGAATGCCATTGGTCCCCGGCCATACACTGTGACCCAAGTCACCAATCTGGCCACCACGCAAGTTGCACCTGCAGGCACGCCTCTCTGGAAGACCAGTTGGAACAATTTCGCTCCCCGGCTGGGCGCGGCCTACCAGTTGCGGCAGAGCGCCGGCCATGAAACCGTGCTGCGAGGAGGCTTCGGCGTCTTTTATGACATGGGTAATACCAATGGTTCTCAGGGGTTTAACAACGGAGTTGGTTTCGCTTCCACAGTGTTTTACTCCGGAGTCAGCTTCCCGTTGACCACAGCACAGTTACAAGTGCCTCCGCCGAGCATCGCACCGCCATATAACGCCTTTGTGATTGGGTTCGACCCCAATCTTAAGCTCCCGTATACGCTGCAGTGGAACGCCGCAGCGGAGCAGGCACTCAGTAGCAAGCAAGCTATCACGTTGAGCTATATCGGTTCGGCGGGACGGAGGCTGCTGACACAGTTTCAATATCGTCCCGCAAATCTTGGCAATTTGAACTTCAAACCAACTAGCCCCCTCTACGCCACCCTAAATTCGGCGACTTCCGATTATCATGCGCTCCAGGTTCAATATGAAAAGAGGCTCGGCCAAGGCTTGCAGGGGTTGGCATCTTACACGTGGTCTCACTCAATCGATGACGCGTCCAGCAATTTTACTGTTTTCGAGCTGCTTCTTCGCGCCAGCTCGGATTTTGATATCCGGCACAACTTTCAGGCTGCACTAACCTACGACGTTCCTGGAAGCTATTCCAATTCCGTGCTATCGGCCATCCTGAAGCACTGGGGCGTGGACACGCGGATATCAGCCCGTTCCGCTCTACCCGTAGATGTATTAAACAGGTCTGTAGCTACTGATCCAGCTACTCAACAGCGTCGGTTTTTTCATCCAAACCTTGTAGCAGGGCAGCCCTTATATGTTTTCGGGTCGCAGTATCCGGGCGGGCGAGCGATCAACTTCAATGCATTTACACCGGCGCCGGCAGGCACAGAGGGGAACACCCCCCGCAACTTTGCGCGGGGCTTCAATGCAGTACAGGCGAGCCTCACGCTGCGTCGCGAGTTCCCGATTCGAGATCGCCTTCGCCTACAGTTCCGCGCAGAAGCCTTCAATCTCTTGAATCACCCACTTTTTGGCTCCGTCAATAACCGGTTGTCCGCTGGCCCCAGCGTTTTTGGTCGCGCCTTTAATACGTTGAACAACGTGCCGGGAAGCCTAAGCCCGCTCTATCAAGGTGGCGGGCCGCGATCCCTTCAGATTGCTTTGAGGCTTTCTTTCTAGGTCGAGAAGTCGGAGAACTAGCTGCTTGCGGGTTGGATTGAGCCACAACGACGAAATTCGTGGATTCTGGGCGATCTTGTGGCTGTGTGCGATTTTGCTTTTGGCGTGCAACCCAACGAGTTCCGCGATATGGCAATCAATTGAGAGGCAAGGAGCCCAATCGACTGCTGAAAACAAGCGCGGTGCCACGGTCGCAGACTCTGTAACGATGTCCCATGTGGTCAATCCACGTAGCGACGCCACTCCTTCGGTACCCGACGACATTCCTTTATATTCCCCAGATACGAGAAAGGTCGTAGTTCTTATAAGGCAAGGCAATCTAGAGAAAAACACTAATGACTATTCCATCTGCTTGTGGAGGACAGATGAGCTTTTCCGCTCAGTTGGACCCGAGATACTCCTAACATTGTCCTCCGCATCGTACCGGGCAGCCATCGAAGGTATTAGTTGGTTGCCGGATAGCGAGACGCTGCTTTTCCTGGGCGAGCATCCCGGAGAGCTGCGGCAACTCTATAGCTTAAATATTCGGTCGCATCGTCTTAAGAGACTCACTAACCATTTAACCCGCTTATTCGGTTACAGTGCAACTCCCGATGGTAAGAACATTGCCTATACGGCGGAAGCCCCTTCGAAAGGTTTCTTCGACCAAGAGGAGACGCGCAGAAATGGCGTAGTTGTGTCTACGCAGACTCTCGGTGATTTGCTTCTCGATCGCAATAACATTGCCGGCGGTTTCTTCTTTAAGGGAGAGCTGTTCGTCAAGCGAGAGAATGCACCGGCCCGGCAGGTTAGACTCCCAAACGGGATGACGATTACGCCTTCTTCTGGGTGGCCCATCTTATCGCCGGACGGTAAGCACATTGCGATAGTGGGGCTACTAGACCATCGCCCGGACGCCTGGGGCGCCTATACCGCATCAATGCTACGTTCGTCACAGTTCTTTTACGCGTATGTGGTTATCGACTTTTCGACTGGACGCAATATAGTTCTGTCGAGCTTTCCAAAGGATACAGACTCAACTGCGTTATGGTCGCGCGACAGTCGCCGACTTTTTCTGTCAGGCGTTTTCCTACCCTTGGAACACAGTGAGGGGAGAGAGAGAGAAGAAAGAGAGTCTAGGTCATTCACAATTGTGTTGGAACCGAATTCCGGTGAGTTCGACACAATTGGCGATGGGAACTTGCAAGTTGTAGGATGGAATGAAAAGACAGGCGACTTAATCCTGAGGAATGCAAACGCAAGCTCACGCGCCGACGGCATGTCGACCGTAGTAATGAGAGAAACCAACTCCAAATGGAAAGTCTTGGCGGCGGAGGCTACGGGGGCAGGACGGTTCCCAGAGTTTAGTCTGGAACAAGACATGAACACGCCGCCGAGACTGTTTGTCCTCGACCGTATGACCCAGAAGAAGGTTCTCTTGTTGGATTTGAATCCTCGATTTACCCAACTGAGATTTGGGAAAGTGGAAGAAATCACATGGACAGCGAAGGATGGATACCAAGTAGGCGGCGAGCTCTACTACCCTGTAGATTATGCTCCTGGGAAACGGTATCCGCTGGTGATTCAAACTCATGGATCGTTAGGTCCAACGCGATTCAGCCTGGACGGCGCCTACTCTTCGGGCTATGCCGCGCAAGCTCTGGCGGGAAAGAGCATTATGGTCCTCCAAGTGGGGGAAGAGGCGCGGGACGATCCATGGGGCTACATGGCCAAATATTGGGATACCACTCAGGAGGCTGTGCTTGCGATGGGAGTTTACGAGTCTGCGATCGACCTTCTGGATGCCAAAGGATTGATACGAAAGGATCTGATCGGGCTACTGGGTTTTAGCCGTACTTGTTACTATGTTAAGTATACCTTAACCCATTCAAAGTATTACATCGCCGCCGCCGCTGTGGAGGACGGAATTGATGCGGGATATTTTCAGTATATCGCGTTCAACTACCCTGTAACGCAGAAGGAATGGGAGCGCTTTAATGGAGGTGTTCCTTTTGGAGGCGGAATCAAATCGTGGATTGAGAGATCTCCGGGGTTTAACATCGACAGCGTGCATACGCCGATCCGGATCATAAGCCCCGCCCGAACGAGCGTGCTCGCCGAGTGGGAATGGTTTGCAGCGTTGACGCGCCTTGGGAGGCCGGTAGAGCTTATATTGATGCACGACGCCCCGCATCTCCTGGTAAAGCCATGGGATCGAATGGTGTCGCAGCAAGGAAACGCAGATTGGTTTGGCTTTTGGTTGAAGCACGAGGAAGATCCCGATCCCGTCAAGAAAGAACAATACTCGCGATGGCGCGCGATGCGCGAACGCAGCAACGACGATCCCCATCTAGGAGAATAAAGAGAGGTGCCTCCCGGCCCATGGGTTGCCAGAAGGCACCGGTTGAATGTCGATTCAGAGAAACGAACCAACAGACGACTTCTGTCGCTGGCTACTCGTCGAGATCGTAAGCTGGCCCGATGTGACCGTTGGGATCGGGGTCCAAACCATCCGTTGACGAGTTTGATTTACTGCCTTGTACTCCCTCGATCAAATTCTTGGCATGGCCAAGAACTTCTACGTCCGGTTTACTGTAGTTCATTTTTGTTCTCCTTCTTTTGAGATATTCCTTCCCTTTTTCAGAGGGATGGAAACTCGTTGGTGCTAAGGTTGGGCACTTGCGGACAGTACTTCTCCTCGCCAGCGTCGAAAGGGTGCACCCGGTATATTGAGCAATTGGCGAACGGCAAGATCGCGCAGCCACAATTCGAGTGCGAAGGTTCTGAGCATCCGCACAATATGAATTTGCTTGCCGTTCCTCGCAGCATTGATTTTCTCCACAAAACGGAGTTGGTTGATGTAACCAAGCTGTGAACTATAGGGCGAGTCCAGCATGGTTCGTAGTTCCTCCCAGTTTTTCTCCACCGCGACGACAGGTGTTCGGGCGCCAAATTGTTTTGTCCGGCGCGACAGTATTTCTTGCGGCAGAATGTCAACCAGCGAGCGGCGCATAAGTGAGCGTCTTTCGCCCGGGCGAAGCAACTGCGTGGCGGGTATGGACAGGACGAACTCGATTAGGTCCTGATCAAGGAAGGGATATCGTTTCTCCTCAAGTGCCAACGCTGGGGCCATGCTCTTGGCAAATTTATTGGCCATCAGCAACACACTTCCGATCAATGACCGGCGACTGGGCAACCATAGTCCAAAAGTTTCTGTTGGTCCCAGCAGTCGCATTGCCAGCCTGGTGCATCTGGCAAAGGGTTTTTCGATCCAAGGCTCAGGCTTTGCCTGCTTTATAAAATATTGACCAATGGAAAGCGGCAGTAGGTTCGCTGAGGCCTGGAGCAGGAGTTGGATCCAAGGCTTTCTCTTGACAATGCTCCAGGCCAGAAGCTGCTTGGCTAGTCTTGTGAATTTGAACTGCACGATGAGATCCGCGAGTTGTACGCTGGGATTCGGAATGCCTCCCAAGAACTCGTCTCCACCAATGCCTGAAAGGATCGCCCGATAGCCGCCGCCACGCACGACATCCGCGCGTTCAACCTCAAGGCGTCGTCTATCTCCCAGATAACCTGGCAGGGGCGTGAACCCCGCGTATTTCAGTGCAGCTGGCGAGGTTCCCACCTTGCTGGCATCAATATGAACACCAATCCTCCCGCGCTTCTGCTCCACTTTCTGGAAGTGGAGCCAATCGTCCCCGTTTGGCTCGGTTTTGTCGTAATAGGAGAGCGTGTCAAGGCGCGGTGTCTGCGCACCTTCTTTCGACATGATGTCGTCCGCCATGCAGACGATTGAAGACGAATCCAGACCACCACTCAGCTCTGCCAAGATCGGTGAGTCAGAGCGCAATCTGCGGCGCACCGATTGCCGAAAGGCATGTCGAAAGTGCTCTTCGTATTCGGCGTCAGTCTTATAGCGGATGCGTGATTTGGGACTGAACAGCCAATAGCGTTGAACCGAGACGCTATTGTTGCGGATGCGAACGAACTGCCCCGCTGGAACCTGCCAAATCTCTCGATACGGCGTTACGTGTGAATCTGGATCGTGGGCGAAGTAACCGGCGATGTAGTTGTCGTCGATGTGGAATTTGTCGCCCGAGAGCAGCACCAACGGAGTAAGGTCCGTGGACCACGAGATTCGATCCTTCTTCGGATAGTAAAAAATGTGCCGGATGGCCATGTAGTCACAGGCGAAGAGAAGTTCGCGCTCCAGCGGCTTCCAGATCGACATGGCCCAGTCGCCTATGATGCGGCGGAAACAATCCGTACCCAAATGTTCAAAGGCTGCCGCGACAATGGCGACATCCGAGTGGTCGTCCGTGAGTTCATTGTTATAGAGTTGTGCGATCAGGTCGTCACGATTGTCGAGGCGGCCGTCCCAAGTGACCACGAAGCCGCGGGCGGAGCGGTATGGCTGTTTCTCGAGGCGCGACTCCGCAGCGGTGTGGAAAGGACGATAAAGAAGCGCAATCGAACCTTCCACAAAGGAAGACTCACCGTCTGGACCCTGCTGCTTCAAGGACTCGCTGAAGTTCGCCAGCACATGACTGTCAACCGGCTTGCCGTCAAAGTTCCAGATGCCTGCCTGCACGCTCATGCTCGCCCTTCCCTAGCAGCGTTCCCATACAGCGTAAGTGGCTTGAACATCAGATCTTTCATTCACTGCCCGTCCATCTACTTCAACCCAGGCATGCGCCTTGAACGGGAGCTTCTGTGCTCCCAATACCAGCAGACCAGGAACCCCCTGCTTTCTGAGAAGGTAGGTAGTGACGAAAGAGCGTTGCAGGCAGAGGGCCTGCTTCGGATACCATATGCAGGCGTAGTTGACGGCAGCGCACACGCGGTCGACGGTGTCCTCGGCGACGGGCTTCCCGGTAACTGCCCATCCCTTTACGGTCGAATGAAGAGTCTTGAATGGACGGAAGGAACTTAAGATGTCGTAGAGGAACAGTTCCAACAACGCTTGGAAGAAGAGCATCACGAAGACCTCCTTGGCCCGACGTGAACTCCGAGTTCGTGGCAGATGAACGCGAGCCTGTCAGTTAAAGCCTCGATCTTGTTGGAGAGAGGTTGAACTGGCATATGGCCCCAAGCTGGTTTGTAGTCGAGCAGGATGGGATGGCCCGAGCGGCTCGCGGCCTGCAGACGCGCGGCCATTTTGCGAGCGTGCATCGGGTTGCAGCGGGTGTCAGCGTCACCCGAGATGAGAAGCACAGCGGGATAAGCTGAGCCATTTTCGACATGGTGGTAAGGCGAATAAGCCAGTAGTGATCGGAAGTCTTGCTCATCCTCAGGGGACCCATACTCATCGGCCCATCCAGATGCAAAATCAAATAGGTGATATCGCGTCATGTCGAGCAGGGGACCAAGACAGATGGCTGCGCGGAAGAGATCTGGCCGCTGCGTAATCGCGGCACCGACGAGCAGGCCAGCATTCGAGCCCCCTCCGATAGCGATGCGGCCAGGTGCGCTGCGGGCCTGAGAGAGAAGCCACTCGGCGGCCGCGAAAAAGTCCTCAAACGAGTTCTGCCGTTTTTCGCGCCTGCCGGCCAGATGCCACTCTTCGCCGAGTTCGGAGCCACCGCGCAGCGCGGGAACAGCAAACAGGAAACCCTGTTCGATCAGGAAGGTGGCAAAAGCGGTGAACCTGGGTGTTACGCAACTGCCGAAACCACCATAACCTGTGAGGAAAGTGGGCAGAGGGTGTGAATGCAGGAGGTCTTTCCTGGCGGCCAGCAAGAAAGGAACTGACGTTCCGTCTTTGGACGTATAGATGATCTCTTCGACAGCGATCGCAGAAGAATCGAGAGAAACACTCGCTTCATCCCAGACGAACGTCTTTTCTTCGCGCGTGTCGTAGCAATAGACAGCAGCGGGTTTGGAGATAGAGGTGAAGCTGTAGAATAGCTTGTCGGTCGTGTACCTCCGGTTTAGTAGGTTGACGCTTCCGTGCGGCGGGAAGGGGATGTCTTCCTTTCGTTTGCCGTCAAGGCCGAAGACCTCAATCCTAGTGGAGAAGTGATCTATGCGAGTGACGAAGACCTGATCACCCGCGACGGCAAACTGCTGGATACGGCGGTTGGACTCGGGGACGATATCACGCCACCGCGCAGGATCCGCATCAGCAATGTCGATACGCACGACGCGGAAGTTTGGAGCGGCCAAATCCGTACAGGCGAACAATTGACCACGTACAAAAAACGGCACAAAAAACCCTTCGATCTCGTGGAGAAGCAGCTTGGGCACTGCTCCGGGCGACAGCGTGGATAAGTGAATCGAATTGTATCGGTGCTTTCCTGCAGCGACCGTGGTGTAAGCCAAGAGCTGCGCTTCAGGTGAGCTGAGGGTCCCGAGGAATAGATTTTGTCTTTCTCCAGCGAAGAATACTTCCTGATCTTGAGATCGCTCCGCTCCGAAACGGTGCCAGAACGCGGCACGATAGTTCGGGCGGGGATCGTGAAGTTCGCGATGCGAGTAAAAGAATCCTGTGCCGTCGGGAACGAAGGCCAATCCGGTGCAGAAGCCCTCCGAAAGACGATCCGGAAGTACGGTTTTCCGTTCGATGTCAAGAATCTCCAAAGCCGAGTGATCTGTACCACCTTGTCGTACAGCGTAGGCTAAGAAACGTCCGTCATGAGATATTGCTGCTATGGAGACAGCAGTCGACTTTCCACTGGCGCGCGATGCCGGGTCAACGAGGATTATCTCCTCTCCAAACAAACCACTTCTCATAACGATGACGGGTTGTTCGTTGTCTTCGTGACGCCTCAAGAAGAAATAGCGGTTACCAACGTTCCAGGGTTCAGCAACTGGGACAATTGAAAGGAGGTCACTGACATGATTTCGGATTCGAGCGCGACCAGGAAGCGCATCCAAGTACGAGTGTGTGTAAGCGCTTTGTTCCTCGAGCCATTGCCGGGTCCGTAGCGAATTCTGGTCCTCTAGCCACCGATAGGGGTCTGTAACTGAGACCCCGTGCAGGACCTCGGTCACAGGATCAATTGGAGTAGGTGGCGGAGGGCTCGTCATTAGGGGCATTATCAGGCTCCATACTCATGTTGAAATCTCGGGGAATATCCGAACAGTCTTCTCGCCGTTTTCTTAAGCCACGCGACCACACAATACCCTCAGATTTCTTGTGGGCGGGCTACTGAAACTACTCATTGTGCTGGGCCGATGGAGCGATGGTGGGACATGTTATCTGTCGAGTCAATTTAAAAGAGTACGCACATCCGGCCAAATGTACGCAGGTCCGGCCATCTCCTAGCGCGGCCACCAAAGATTGTGCCTAAATCTTCTCGCGGGAGACGGGGTAGAACCATTGTCCGCCAGACATGGCAGCTGAGTTATGGAGGAGAGCGTATAGACCGCCATTGCAAATCAGTCGATCATGCGTACCCTGCTCCTCAACGATACCGCCGTTCAGCACGACGATACGGTCGACCCATTTGAGCGCAGAGATTCGGTGCGATACAAAGACAATTGTCTTGTCGGTGAAGCGCTCGACCAGATTGGTGAAAACCCTCCGTTCGGACGGGACATCCAGTGCTGATGTTGATTCGTCGAGCAGCAGTACGGAGGGGTTTTGAAGCACCAAACGTGCTAGGGCTACGCGCTGCCGCTCGCCACCCGACAGGAAATTACCTCTTGGGCCAATCGGAGTATCCCACCCTTGCGGCAAGCGGCCGATCAGCTCTCCGAGATCCGCGGTTTCGAGCGCATCAATGAGTTCTTTGTTCGTTGCGTAGGGCTTCCCAAGCAAAAGATTCTCTCTGAGCGTTCGATCAAAGAGGACAGCATCCTGCATGAGATAGCAGACCTTCGTCCGAAGACTCTCCAAACGCACGTCACGAACGTCGATTCCATCGATGTACACGGCTCCTTGATTCACGTCGTACAGCCTTGCAATCAGCTTTGCGATCGTGCTCTTGCCACTGCCGCTGATGCCGACCAACGCAACCTTCTCGCCAGCTTCTAGCTTGAGTCCGAGTCCATCCACGACTGGGGTTCCTTTTCCGTAGGAGAAAGAAACTCTCTGCAATTCGACGTACCCCCGAGAAGCGGAGGGGAGGTGCACTGCCCCAGGCGATTCCGACACAGTCGCCGTTTTTTCAACAACCTCCACAATTCTCCGTATGCTCGCGCTTAGGCGGTTAAACCGAGAATAGATGTCCACGGCAGCATTCAAGGGATCAAACAACCGCGCGAGATAACTGTAAAACGCGACCAGCCCACCGACAGTCAAAGCTCCGACGAACACCTCGTAACCGCCATAACCAAGAGTCGCTATGGTGCCGAGAGCAATCACTGCCATGTAGCAGGTCTTGAACAATGTCTCGGTCACGGTTCGCTGATTCAACGCCTTCATTCTTGCCACGGCCCGCTCCAGGAATGCCTGGACTTGACTTCTCTCCCTGTGCAAGAGCTGGATTTGGATGACGGACGCTAGGTGTTCCTGCAGGAAGCTGCTCTCCCTACTGGATTGTTGCTGCGCGCTGTCTGATGTCTGTCGCAATCGGCCTTCGAAGTGCCTCCTGAAAACGAAGAAAAGAGGCATAAGCGGCAGAAGGAGAATGGTCAACCGAAAATCGAGGAAGAGCATTGTTCCGATAACGAAAACAGCGTTGAACGTCGTTTGGAGAACATAGGGCACAAGGCTT
>Ga0137362_10000348_pt1 | contig 23124 bp, 18 predicted proteins | sample MadtaG_2_FD_104801 | JGI IMG/M metagenome (GOLD analysis project Ga0137362, IMG submission 104801) | Vadose zone soil microbial communities from Angelo Coast Range Reserve, California, USA - Mad1_100_16 metaG | ecosystem: Environmental > Terrestrial > Soil > Vadose zone | place: USA: California... | reverse complement strand
TGGGTGCGCCCCAACCTGAGCTTTTCCGCTGCCGTGCAGTACGAGCGCTGGATCTTTCCAGTAATTCGGCCGAACGCTCAGAGGAATGTCAGCGCTTCTGTGGAAATTCTGTTTCAACCGCAGAAATTGTTTCAGCGAGCAGCCACAAATTCAGAACTGGTGATCTCGGAGAAGGGAGGTCGGCCGTGAATTATTCGGGTGGCGCTCCGGTCCGCCAGCCTGTCCGCGAGTTGCCTGAGAATGATTTCCCGGTAGCCCCCGCGCCGGACGAAACTCGAGCCTCGAGCCACAAAGCGCTCACCTCGCTTCGGTTGCTTTGGGAGCACCGCGTAATGCTGTATCGAGTCAGTTTGTATGCGCTGCTCGCGAGTACCCTCATCGCGTTTATAATCCCCAAACGTTACGAATCCACTGCGCGCTTGATGCCGCCAGATAATCAATCGAGCTCTGGCCTCGCGATGGCGGCTGCGGCGATGTCCGGCAGCGCTGGCGCCGGAGGCCTTGGGGGGATTGCTAGCGATTTACTGGGGCTCAAGAGCACGAGCGATGTCTTTGTCGGCATTCTGGGCAGCCGCACGGCGCAGGACAACCTGATCCAACAGTTTGACTTAAAGAAACTTTATGGGACTCGGACTATGGAAGATACGCGGAGGGCACTTGCGGAACATACCGGCATCTCCGTGGACCGCAAGAGTCAAATCATATCCATCACGGTGACCGACAGGAATCCGCAAAGAGCGGCCGCCATGGGGCAGGCCTACGTGGAAGAACTTAACCTCCTGGTAGCTGAATTGAGTACATCGTCGGCACGCCGTGAGCGAGTCTTCCTCGAAGGTCGTTTGCAGACTGTCAGCCAGGAATTGGAAGCGGCGGAAAAAGAATTTAGCCAGTTCGCCAGCAAGAACACGGCGATCGATATCAAAGAACAGGGCAAGGCTATGGTCGAGGCAGCAGCGATGCTTCAGGGTCAGTTCATAGCCGCACAAGCTCAATACGAGGGGCTTAGGGAGATTTATACCGATAACAACCCACGCGTGCGCAGCGCGAAGGCACGTATCGATGAGCTGCAACGACAGCTCGAAAAGCTGGGGGGGAAGGGCGAAAGTTCAATCAACGCTTCCAGCCAGCCCGGCGACTCAATGTATCCCTCCATCCGAAAACTACCTCTGCTCGGTGTCACGTATGCAGATCTGTACAGACACACGAAGATTCAAGAAGCGGTTCTCGAGACTCTCACGAAGGAATACGAGTTGGCCAAGGTTCAGGAAGCGAAAGAAATTCCGACCGTGAAGGTGCTGGACACAGCCAACGCTCCGGACAAGAAATCGTTTCCACCTAGGTTGCTAATCATTTTTCTGGGCACGACGTTTGCCTTTGCCGCAGCGGCGTGTTGGCTGTTTGGAAAGACGGCTTGGGATGCGACGGATCCGAACGACGCACGAAAGGCATTTGCGCAGGAAGTGTTTAGTACAGCGCTGGCGCAGTTGCCTCAGTTCGAGCAGAACGGATCGGGAAACGGCACCGGCACACGAACGTTCTTGCGACTGCGGGGGCGGCGTTCAGGGCAGGACGAATCGCCGAAATAGCGCTTTTGTGGTTGTAGATAATTGATTCTGAACGGGTTAGGTCACGGTTGCCCCTGTAAGTGACGGGGCGAAGCTGTATGTAGCGCAGAGGGAGCCCAAGGCTGTGGCAATTTCGCCGATTCTCGGCTTGAACGCAAGGGGAAACGCGGCGTTGCCGGCGGAATACCTTGAGCAGCGATGGTACGCAGCCTACACGAGTGCGAACCACGAGAAGCGCGTGGCAGAACAGTTGGTACAGAGGTCGGTGGCGCACTTCCTGCCCTTGTACGCCTCGATACGGAAGTGGAAGGACCGACGCGTAGAACTCAACCTCCCATTGTTCCCGGGGTACGTATTTGTGCAGATGGCTCTGCGAGATCGGCTGCAAGTGCTGCAGATACCCGGCGTGGCAAATCTAGTGGGTTTCGGCGGAACTCCGACGGCGCTGCCGGAGGGAGAGATCGAGGCGCTGCGGACAAGCCTTGGGAGCGGGGTCCGCGCTGAGCCGCACCCCTTTCTGACCGCTGGTCGGCGCGTGCGAGTCAAGGCGGGTCCGCTCGCGGGCTTGCAGGGAATCCTAGTGCGCAGGAAGAGCAAGGCGAGATTTGTGCTTTCGGTGGATCTGGTCATGCGATCGATCGCAGTGGAGATTGATGAGACCGACTTGGCACCCCTGCCGCAGGCGAGATGACGCGTCTATTTGAAAAGTAGAACCGATCCATGATTGAGCCGTCTACGACAAACCGAAATGTGCATTTGACCAGCGGTCGGCTACTGGCCCGTAACACCATCTGGAATCTTCTCGGTCAGATTGTGCCAATGGTAGTGGCAATCGTCGCTATTCCCATGATCATTCGGGGAATGGGTGTTGAGCGGTTTGGCGTACTTTCGCTGGCGTGGGTCATAGTCGGCTACTTCGGTCTGTTTGATCTCGGCATCGGCAGGGCGCTAACTAAGTTCGTCGTTGACAAGCTCGCTGCCGACCAGGAACATGTCATTCCCCGTCTCGCCTGGACGTCGCTGCTGCTCATGCTTATCCTCGGCGTCGTTGGAACTCTGGTCACCCTCGCCCTTTCTCCGTGGCTCGTTCATCGCATGCTGAAAATCCCTCAACCGCTCCAAGCAGAGACACTGCAAGGCTTCTATCTTATGGCTGGCTCCATCCCCATCGTCACCACCACAGCCGGCCTGCGTGGCATTCTAGAAGCGTTCCAGCGCTTCCGCATTGTGAATCTGATCAAAATTCCGCTGAGCATCTTTTCGTTCGTCGGGCCGCTGTTGGTTTTGCCATACTCACGCAGCCTAGTTCCTGTGCTCGCTTTGCTTGTTGCCGCACGTTTTTTCGGTTGCGCAGTCCATTTGTGGGCTTGCTTTTACGCTGTTCCGGCGCTTTATCGAAACCCGTCTTTGGATGGCTCGTTTGTAATCCCCCTGGCCCGATTTGGCGGTTGGATGACGGTCAACAATGTAATCGGCCCGCTGCTGTCTTATGCGGATCGGTTTCTCATCGGAGCCCTGGTCTCAGTGAGCGCAGTCGCCTATTACAGCGCCCCAGTTGATATGGTGCTCCGGCTGACTGTCGTTCCCGTTGCAGTCGTGGGCGTTCTGTTCCCAGCATTCGCTATGAGTTTAAATCAGGATCCAACCCGCGCCGGACTATTGCTTTCCCGTGGATTGAAGTACGTTTTTTTTGTCATTTTTCCGGTGGTGCTAGTCATAGTTACTTTCGCACCCGAAGGTTTACGGCTTTGGTTAGGGCCAACATTCTCGCTAAACACTGCATCGGTGTTGCGCTGGGTGGCTGCCGGCGCATTTCTTAATGCGCTTTCAACGTTGCCGTTTGTCCTGATTCAGAGCGCAGGAAGGCCAGACATTACCGCTTGGCTTATCGCTGGGGAGTTGCCCGTGTACTGGGGCGCGCTCTGGTTCTTGACCAGGTGGCTGGGTATTGAGGGTACAGCCATTGCTTGGGCCGGGCGCCTGGCGGTGGAGGCTGTCTTTGTGTTTTTCCTTTCCTCCCGGTGGCTTCTTGCGCAGAAGCCAAAGTTTTTGTCGAGACTAGGTATGGCAGCGGTAGGTGGGTTGGTAGTTCTGTATTCGGCAAGCCTTCTCCAAGACCTTACCGTCAAGATAGCCTTCCTCGTGGTTGCACTGCTCGCCTTCGGGATTGCAGGATGGTTTTGGGGGTTAGCGCCAGCTGAGCGTAATTATCTGATTCAAGATCGAATGAGAGCCCCTGTTTGAGCCGAGCCAAACTAAGGAGGAAAGGCTAATGGGGATCGACATTCATGCGCTGAATTTTCTCAGATACGTTACGAAAAAGCGGACATTGGGCAGAGTTGCCACGATTGGGAGGCAGTCGTTGTTAGTGTCACGCCGAGAGCTCGCGAGGGTCTTGGGGGTCTCTTGGAAGGATACAAACCTCGGCCTTTACTCTGAAGAACTTCTCAAGAAGCATTTTGGCGCAACCCTCGTTGATTCGTATGATTATTCGGGTTACGAGGGCGCAACACACATCGTAGATCTGGGCAAGCCCATTGTCCCGGAACAACAATATGACACCATCATCGATTGTGGCACCGCTGAACATATTTTTGACGTTCCCCAAGTTCTGAGGAACCTCTCTGGCCTATGCGCTTCTGGAGGGCAAATAGTCCACGTACTGCCCGCCAATAATTTTTGCGGTCATGGATTCTGGCAGTTCTCTCCTGAATTATTTTTCTCGCTTTATTCAGATGCATCGGCATACAGCGAAACCGGAGTCTTCCTGGCGGATTTGCGCGACAAAGGCAAATGGTTCGAGGTCGAGCAGCCAAAAAACGGGAGACGCGCTGAAGTAATATCGAGTGGTCCGCTTTATGTCATGTGCATGACTACCAAGCTGGGTGAAATCTTTCCCGAAAACATTCAGCAATCCGACTACGTCTACCACTGGGATCATTCTGCCTACATGCGCCAACACCAATCAGGACTCGTTCCCACCCTAAAGACAATGGTTAAGACTAGGCCTTCTTTGCATTGGTTCGCGGTGCGGACGCGGGTTTTCGCTAAGCGTGTTCTGGACCAGATAACAAATCCTACCTGCCTGTCAGATAGAAATCGTCACCTTCGGAAGTTCAATGTTTCAGATTTGCTCATGGGGTAAAGAAAAACAGAAGGGCTATCTTGAGGTTCCGTAGATCACCTATCGGTAAGATTTGTGCATCGGTTTCCAGCTACGGTCTGCGCGCCGGGCTCCAAGATGCCGCCGCACGTTGGGCCCGAAGGAGGTTGAGGGTACCGTACGATGTTTTGGAGGATTATGACTGGGTCATAAGCCAGGAGCATCGGCCAATGCTGTGCCCGCCGAAAGCGGGGTCCCTGAAGATCAATTGGCTTGTGACGACCGCAGATGGTGGCGGGCGGAATGGAGGACTGTTCAATATTTTTCGGGCGATCTACTATTTGGAGCGCTGGGGACATAGGAACTGTGTTTACGTGACGAGTAGAACCCCCATAAACTCCAGGCAGGCAAAGCAAATAGTGCACCAGTATTACTTCCCTGTTGAAGCGGAAATAAGCTCTGTCACTGGTGGAGTTGCGGATTCGGACGCGCTTGTTGCTACGGAATGGCGTACTGCTTATACCGCACGCGCCTTGGGAAATACAGCTCAGAAATTCTATTTTGTTCAAGATTTGGAACACCTCTTTCATCCTGAAGGTAGCCTGCGCGAATTTGCGAAGCACACGTATCAATGGAATTTTTGTGGCGTTACAGCCGGTGAGTGGATTGCCGACACTCTGCGGAAGGAATTCGGGATGGACTGCTCTGCATTTGGTTTCTCCTACGATCGGGACGTTTATTCCCCGAATGGAACTAATCGTCGCCCGGGTCAAAGGAAGCGTGTTTTGTTCTACGCGCGGCCAGAAACCGAAAGGCGAGGTTTCGAACTTGGACTTTTGGCACTCTCGATCGTAGCTAGGAATATGCCGAACACGGAGCTCGTTCTAGTCGGCAGTTCGCTACCATCCGTTAAATTGCCCTTTCCCGCGATCCTTCCCGGCGCGCTCAGGAGCCGTGAGTTAGGAGCGCTGTATCGCAGTTGTGACGTCGCGCTCGTGCTCTCCCACACGAACGTCTCGCTGCTTCCGCTGGAGTTGATGGCTTGCGGATGTGCCGTGGTGTCGAATTCCGGCCCGAATGTGGAGTGGCTCTTAACTGAGGAAACGGCACAACTGGCTGACGCAAATCCCGCAGCGCTGGCAGATGCGATCGTGACTCTACTCCGTGATGACGAACTTCGTGCGCGGAGATCTACAGCGGGGCTCGCTTTTGCCGAACAGACTGACTGGGAGGCCGAGATCAGAAGAATTGAATCTGCATTTTATCGGGGCCTCGGATGTCGACAGTGAATGACGCGCCGCCGCTATGCGTTGTCCTGGGCGGGAGCGGATTTCTTGGCCAACGCCTGTGCAGGGCCCTTCTCGCTTCCGGATTTCGTGTTCGGTCGGTTTCTCGTTCTGGACGACCGAGTGGAGGTTCCGATCCATGGTGGTCCGATGTGGATTGGATCGCTGCTGCAATTGGAACAACAGTTTCTGCCAGAGCTCTTCACGGCGCGGACTTCGTGTTTCATTTGGCGAGCACCACCCTTCCTTCGACGTCGAACGACAACATTAGCTATGATCTGGAGTCCAATGTAGTAGCGACGGTGCAAACCTTGGAAGCGGCCGTTTCGGCCAGTGTCCGCCGGGTGGTCTTTGTTTCCTCTGGCGGAACTGTCTACGGAATTGCGCGACAGATCCCGATTTCTGAAACTCATCCGACCGACCCAATCTGTTCCCATGGCATTCAGAAGCTAAGCATTGAGAAGTACCTTTATCTGTTTCGTTCGATGAAGGGCTTGGATTCGACCATCTTGCGCGTGTCAAACATGTACGGAGAATCTCAAAATTGCAACAAACCCCTGGGGGCGGTTACGCATTTTGCTGCCAAGGCTATCAATGGGACGCCCCTTGAGATCTGGGGAGACGGAACCACGACCCGAGACTACGTGCACGTAGACGACGTCGTGAGGTCTCTTATAATGGCGGCCCGATACGAAGGCGTCGAACGGGTATTTAACATCGGAACAGGTCGCGGTACTTCTCTGGCTCAACTTGTTGATTTATTGAGGGAACGTACGCCTTGGCCGGTCGCGGTTAGCTACGGGGCTGCGCGGGGTTTTGATGTTCCTGAGAATGTATTGGATGTTGGTCGAGCAAGGAGTGAGCTCTTGTGGACACCCGAGGTCACTCTTGAGCGCGGCCTGGATAGGGTCGTTCAGCGAGCCCAGGCAAGGCTAGCGGCCTGTATCTAGTCTTTGACGATTGGAAGACTCTTCTACTGGATACATCGAATAGTTCTATATGACGGGAAGCGTTTCAGCTACGTGGTGGGAATCGAAGTTAGCTCGGCGACTAGACTTTGTGGCCGTTGTCGCGGCAATCCTTGTTGTGTGCCGACTGGCGCTGGAGGAGGACGTTTCTTGGGTTGCCTGGGCGTTGGCAGTTGTGGCGGTCGCTCTTCTGACTCTGACCCGCTGGCCCTATGGGGCTCTATTTGTTCTTATCGGAATGAGCGCGATGCCGCGTTTTTTCGTGCAACTCTTTGGGTGGAAAGCCCGCCCAGAACACTTCGCTGTTGCGATAATTTCCGTGGCAGTTGGTGTGTGGCTCTTGCGCCACAAACGAGAAATGCGGTTGGAGAAACTAGATTATTGGGTTCTTGCGTACGTGACGATCAACTATGCCAGTTCGGCGTTCGGATCCTCTGCGCCATCCTCGACTCTGCGATGGGCATTGCTGAATAATCTGGCGGTTCTTCCTTATTTCCTGATTCGATTGCTGGTGCGCGATTTAGCAACACTTGAAAAAACCTTCCGGATTCTGTTGGGCGTGGGAATTGCTGAATCGGCCTACGGAATTCTCTGCTATGCATCGCATCACGCGTTTGGCACCACTACCGGGATGGAGATTGGACAATATCTGGTCGACGTGGCTGCGCCTTACGGTTCACTCTACGAACCTAACCTATTTGGAGCGTATACAGCATGCTGCGCAGTCTTGTTTCTAGCGTTATATTTGGGTCAGGCTCAGCATCGCGTCGGCTACCTGATTTGTCTTGTCGTCGCTTCGCTGGCTGCCGTCCTTAGTTTTTCCCGGGGTGCGTTCCTCGCGCTTGTAGTAGCCGCTGGTTGGGTCTTTTGGCACGCGCGTCACCGCCGGAATGCCCGACGCAGCACACTAGCGATGCTCCTTCCAGCGTTTGCGGTGATTTTGATCATAGCTGCCAGTGTGATGGGCGGCGTGCTCCAAGAAAGAATCGGGAACCTGTTTCAGCAGGGCCTGGCTGAAGAAACGACGATAACGCGCTTCCTTAGTATTCAGGAGTCCTTGCAGGATGTCCCGAATCACCTTCTCCTGGGTAGCGGCACGGCCAGCTTGCAGTTGTCGTTCGACTGGGGCAAATATGTACCGGGATGGGCCGATGACGCGGCTTGGGTAGGGAATGTGGGCGTGCGGATTCTTCACGACACAGGCCTTCTTGGGCTAACCGCATTCCTGGGCTTTCTTGTCTCGCTTTGGTTGAAGATTCGTCGGAGATTGCGCGGATGGAGTAGCCAAGTTCCGATGCTCGTTGGCCTTTCGGCCGGAGCTTTGCTTTATGGGATTTCATTTCAATTGACCGATGGCACCATTTTGGCTTTTTGCTGGGTGCATCTGGGATTGCTGGTGTCGGCGGCGATCCTTATGAACGGGCCCAGCCAGAATGTTGTTACCGAAGGTAAAATATGAAAACTGGTGAGAGGGCTCTCATAATTCTGTTTTTCTTGGTAGTCATACCCCTTTCTTGTGACGGGCAGTGCACGAATAGCGCTACGGCGTGTGGCCAAGGAGTACCTCATTTTGTGAGGTTTAGCGGCGTACTAAGAAACGCGGCGGGCGCAGCCCGCACCGGTATTGTTGCAATCAGATTCGTGATATACGGTGATTCAACGAACGGAACACCTTTGTGGCAGGAAGTGCAAAATACGCAACTCGATCAACAAGGGCACTATGAGGTGATGCTCGGAGGCACTGGGAACGAAGGAATTCCGATGGAGTTGTTTACCTCGGGAGAGCAACGCTGGCTGGGAGTGCGCGCGCTGTTGCCAGGAGAAGAGGAACAACCCAGGGTACTGCTGGTGAGTGTGCCATATGCTTTGGCGGCCGGCGACGCCAATACATTAGGCGGGCTGCCGGCGTCAGCGTTTGCCAAAGCGGGGGCGAGCGCCGCCGTCCTCAATCTCCCAGGCGCCGAGGCTCCAGCCGCTAACGCCGCGTCGGTGGCCGCAAGCGCACCAAATGCGGGCAATCTCGCTGGTGCGTCGGTTGCTTCCGCTGTAACTACTGCAACAGGCACGGTGAACACGGTACCGAAGTTTTCCTCCACAACAGCACTTGCGAACTCGCAAATTACGGATCGCCACGGCATAGTCAGCATGCAGAACCTCTCGAATATCCTGTTCGCTGATCGTTTTTCAGGTGGGGTCTCCGAGGCCATAGCGGCGTGTCCCGCAAATGGATGCATCATCTACGCGATAGCACCTACGGTCAATCTGAATCTGGGAAATATCGATCCCGGATTTAAGGCGGTTACGATTTATCTCGGCCCTTACACCTACACCGTGAAGCAAATCACCCTCCGCAAGGGGCTAAAGATTATAGGCATGGGTGCGTCGGGAGGAACTCAGCTCCCCACGTGTAGCAGCGCAGCGCCTTGCAATGGAACTACACTGCAATCCATCAACGGAAATAATCCAGTCTTTGTCGTTCCACAGGACAACAACGATCCAGCCACGCACGTGCTACTTTCCGGCTTCCAACTCTTAGGGTCAGTTGGGAATACCAGTGAGGACGGGTTCTTTCTGGATGCGAGCTCATCCCTGAATTCAGGTTTGTGGTTTTCAACTTTCGACGAGATTGCTGTATCTGGCTTTGCGGGGACCGGAATACATTTAAGAGCACGGAACACCGATTTCTTGTCGGCCGACCAGTGGCTCTTGTTTAACAACGTGACTGTGATTCGTACGCCGGGTGGAGGGAACGCTTTAAGGCTGGAGGGCTCGGTTTTTCAATTGCGTTTCAGGAATTGTGAGTTCGACGGACAGGCAATCGGAGACGGGACGAACATTTATATCGGAGGGTTCGGTGGCGGGCTCGGTGGTTGGCCCGAAACCATCGTATTTGAAGGCTTGATCTCTCAGCTGGCGGGCACAGCGGTACAGATCGACGGCGCGATCAATCTGACGTTTTATGGCTCACACCATGAGGAACTCTGGGGCGGATATCAAATAACCAACCAGAATCGTGTTGGCACCCGAGGATTGACGATATCCGACGGCTACTTTGCCGGTAATGTTGGCGTCAATAATGGAGCGGGTTACGATCTGAGTATCGCACCTGAGGCGACAAATGCAGGGGGTGTCGTATTCGCGCATAACCAGATTTTTGGAACTCCTGACGCAATTATAAAAGGGACAAATATTGCCAGCGTGGTTTATCAGGATAACCTATGTTGTGAAACGTTTAACGGTCCACCTACCTCCGGCATGACTACGCAAGTGACTCCAGCAGCTTCGATCAATATTCGCGGTGTCCATTCGATCGGCCTGAATCCGTCCTCAACACCGATCACAACGATTCAGAGTGGGTTGGGCCCTGGCGAGATGGTCACATTCTTCACTTTAGGAGGACTCGTCACCTTTGGCGCAGGCGGAAATATCGACCTGATAGGCATGAGTACGCTGACCGTTAATGGCACGATTACATTTGTAAGAAGCGACCTCGGAGGCTTGTCCTGGAAGCCAGTGTCGCAGTGGAGTCCAAGCGCCACGAGTCCGACCTCCCCCTAGTTGGAAGGCTACTGCTTTCACTGATGTACCCAGAACGCACACTCAAAACTACAGCAGTCATCTTGAATTGGAATAGTCAAGAAATGACTGCGGACTGTGTCCGTAGCCTGTTAGCAATGAATGCTCAGAATCTCGAGATTCTACTCGTCGATAACGGCTCGAGCGACGGCTCCGCAGAAATACTATCGCGCGCATTTCCTCAGATAACTGTACTGCCCCAGGAAAGCAATCTGGGATTTGCGGCAGGATGCAATGTCGGCATACGACACGCTCTTGCCAACGACGCAGAGTACGTGCTGCTGCTCAACAACGACACTTTTGTCGCTTCGGATTTCATTCGTGAAATGCTAGCAGCAATTGAGAGCGATCCTCGCATTGGAGCTGTTTGTCCAAAGATCTTTTTTACCGACCGACCAAATCTGCTCTGGTATGCAGGCGCAGACTTTAGTCCATGGACGGGCACGTCAAAGCATCGCGGTTGGAAGGAGGTAGATCAGGGACAGTTCGACGATTACCGGGAAATTACGCAAGCAACAGGCTGCGCAATGCTTGTGCGGTGTAGCGCGGTCCGCGCAGTAGGACTGCTCGATGAGCAATTTTGGGCTTATGCGGAGGACTTGGATTGGTCTGTCCGTTTTCTTAGAAGAAGGTATCTACTCGCGTTCGCTCCCAAAGCTCATGTGTGGCACTACGACGGCGCTACATCCGTGAAGTCGATGGGTGCGGGCAGCCAAGCGATACGACAATTCTTCAGCACTCGTAACATGGTATTGGTGGCCCGCAAGCACCTGCGATGGTGGCAAATTCCAAGCTATATGTTGGGCTTTGGAATTACTCATATTCTGCTGTATACAGCACTTCGGCTGTGGCGCTGCGATTTTCCGGCACTTCTGGCGATTTATAAGGGCCTAGCGCAAGGTCTGCGCGCACCCCTAATCGAAACAGCCCAATAAGGAAGAGGCGAGATTGCTATCCTACGTTACTCAAGAGATCAAAGAAAGCATCGCTGTGAAGATGGAATTGGCGTTGGGCGCCTCTGAGCACATTGTCCAGGCGGCAAACCTGATCCTGGCGTGTCTGCAAGGAGGCGGAAAGCTGATTTCCTTCGGTAATGGGGGGAGTGCAGCCGACGCGCAGCATATCGCCGCAGAGTTCGTAGGGCGTTACCGCGCCGAGCGACAGGCTCTTGCTGCCATCGCATTGAATACCGATTCATCTGCTCTGACAGCGATCGGTAACGATTACGGATTCAAAGAGATCTTCGCACGGCAGATTGAAGCCATCGCCAAGCCCGGGGACGTGGTGTTGGCGATTTCCACCAGCGGAAACTCGCCCAACGTACTGCGAGCACTGGAATCCGCGAGGAAGTTGGGCCTGGCTACGATAGGCCTCTCGGGAAAGAGCGGGGGTAAAATGGCCGCCTTGGTTGATATTTGCTTGTGCGTTCCGTCAGATTCTACTCCCCGCATCCAGGAAGCGCACGCGTTAATCATTCACATTTTTAGCGGAATCGTGGAAAACGCATTTGTAGCAGTTCCCGATGCTCGTTTGATTGCCGCATCCACTAGAGTGTGATCCCTCAGACGGTGATGAGTGATGACGGACTCCCTGAACCATCTGCACACATTTGATCGCTGCCGGATCGCGGTAATCGGCGATTTAATGCTCGACGAATATCTTTGGGGGCACATCGAGCGCATCTCGCCCGAAGCCCCGGTTCCGATTTTGAATGTCATAAGGCGCGAATCGATGCTGGGTGGGGCGGGAAACGTTGTCGAGAATCTCCGTTGCCTGGGAGTAAAGGTGACGACGTTTGGCCTCGTCGGTCATGATGACACTGGCGAACAGGTGCGCGAACTCCTCAAAACACGTGGCGCAGATCTGACCGGAGTCATATCTGACTCAAATCGCCGGTCCACACGGAAAGCTCGCTTGATGTCACTGGAACACGGTCAGCAAGTCTTTCGGCTAGATGAGGAATCGATTCAGCCAGTCTTCGGTGAGATCGAGGATCATCTGGTCGACCTCATTCGGACAGAAACGCTCGGAGCTCAAGCCATAGTTTGCTCCGACTACTTGAAGGGTGTGCTGACCGAGCGGGTCCTCAGTGCGGCGTTTGCGGCCGCCCGCCAGCGCGACATCCCCTGCATCGTGGGTCCGAAGGACTCGAACTCACGGAAGTATCAGGGGGCCAGTATGCTCATGCCGAACACGCGCGAACTGGCCCAATTGGCAGGCACACCTGTCGATGGCGATGAATGGCTGAACGACTCGGCGTATCGCTTGCTTCAAAGGCTAGGTTTGGAAGCGCTGATCGTTACGCGGGGCAGTGAAGGCATGTCTCTGTTCGAGAACAAGGGGAACGCGTTGCGCAGGGTTGATGTCCCGACGATGGCGCGCAGCGTATATGACGTTACCGGTGCCGGAGATACCGCGATCGCGACCTTCGCTGCCGCAGTGGCGTCGGGATCTGACTGCGAAAATGCCGTGCGCCTGGCGAATCTCGCCGCAGGAATAAAGGTGGGCAAACGAGGCACCGCCTGCGTCAGCTTGAACGAACTCAAAGAGTCCCTTGCAGAACGCACAAGTGGCGAAGAGCCTGAGCCCGAAGCTTCTACAGAGCCTGTTCGGGTGGCAGGGATGGCCGCGCAGCGTGCAAGGGTGTCTTAGGTCGGGCTGCGATTCCCCGCAGTTCGTAAGGATTCCATTTGAGTCGAACTGAGCAAGCAGTTACGTCTGCCAGCCTGGCTTCGAAGGACGCCGACGCAGCAGCCCTCGGATTGTTGGTAAAGATGAGTGCGCGGAAGCGCCGGCTGATCCGAGTGATTGACGCGATCGCTCGACCCATTGTGCGAGTCCTGACGAAATTGGGTTATTGTCCGGCGAGCGCTGCGACGGAAGTCGGCAGCATCCTACTCCTCGAATACTGGAATTTGGGCGATATTGTGATGGAATCGCCGTTCGTCCAAAACGTGAGGATTAACTACCCCAACGCTCGCATCGTCCTCCTGACGAGTCCCAAGGCCGCTCCGCTCCTCGAAAACCAGGGATTGGTAAACGAGGTGATTACCGTGCGGGTCCCTTGGGCTCAGCACTACTCCCGCTGGCGCAAATACAATCCTTTTTCACCGCTATGGATCGAACTACTGCGGACGCTGAGATTCTTACATGCTCAACATTTTGATCTCGCCTTTACCGCGCGGGCGGACATCCGGGAGAATTGCATTCTGTGGCTCGCGGAGATCCGCAGACGTGTAGGTTACGCGCTTGGTGGCGGTGGCTATTTCCTGACAGATATTGTGGCACCTGATCTAGAGCATCCTCACTTCGCAGTGCGATGGCTGCGGCTACTTGAGCATCTGGGTAGGCCTATTCTTGTGCGACAGCCCTCCTTGAGCGTCAGCCGGGAAGAAGAGAGAGTCGCAGAACAGTACTTGGCGGAGCGCGGAATCCAGGGTCAGGATTTCCTTGTCGGGTTCCATCCGGGTGCACGGAGCGTGACACGGCAGTGGGGTGAAGAGAACTTTGCGGTGGTGGCACAGCGTTTACGCGCGCAATATCCTGTAAAAATCCTATGGTTCCGGGATCCGTCCCAAGAGCGATCCGCTGAAGGCACGGATGACTTCATTCCGTTGTCGTTGCCGCTGCGTCAATTTATGGCGGTGCTCAAACGCTGCCGACTCTTTATTTGCAACGACAGCGGTCCCATGCATATCTCCACCGCTCTTGGCGTTCCTGTAGTCGCGGTATTTGGCCCAACGGCGCCAATGTGGTTTGGGCCCATCGGCCCGGACAACCGGATCGTCATCCAGTCTGGTTTTTGGTGTCGCCCGTGCTTCGACTATTGTCTCTTCGACCAGCCATACTGCCTCCGCACGATAAATGTTGATTCGGTTTATAACGCTGCGATAGAGGCACTCAATGTGATGCTTCCCAAAACAACGCAACGCGCGATCAAAGAAGGACCGACCTGTCGGATAAAGGAAGCCGAGGAAACCGGAATTCGGAGCGCCTAGCGTTCTTCTGATTTTCAAGGGTTTTACCGAAGTTGGGAACTTATAGATCTGTGCTGATTTACTAGGAAGCTTTAGATCGAACTGTGCAAACAAAACTCAAGATCGCGATTATCGGAATTAAGGCAATCCCGGCACGATTTGGCGGATTCGAGACCGCCGTGGACGAGCTTTCGCGCGGCCTGGTGAGACTCGGACACAATGTGGTGGTTTACAACCGTTCGGGCATGAGCGTAGAGCCGGGGAGCGACTACGAAGGGGTTCGGTTAGTGAGCTTACCAACCTTCAAGTCCAAGAACTTGAGCACGATCGTGCATACATTGCTAGCTACTGTACACGTTGCGTTCCATCGGGTTGACGTCGTGCACTACTTCACGACAGGCGCGACGCTGTTCGCACCGATGCCAAGACTTCTGAGCATGAAGGTAGTGTGCTCAGTGGACGGAACCGATTGGCAACGCGGGAAATGGGGAAGGTTTGCCCGATGGTACCTGAGAGCATCGGAACGACTGGCTGCTTGGTTCTGCGATGGTCTAATCGCTGATTCGCAGGCTGTGCGTCGCTATTACCTCGAGGCCCATCGAGCAAATTCGTTTGTTGTGACTTATGGGATGCGCGAATCCAAGTGTGAAGGGCTAGAGTGGTTGGAGCGTTTTGGGTTGAAGAGTAGGGAGTACGTGCTTTTTGTTGGACGGTTGGTGCCGGAAAATAATATCCACCACTTGATCAGCGCTTTTGCGCTGGCAAAAACGGACAAGAAGCTAGTCATCGTTGGAGACGATCCTTGGGAGAAGGAATATGTAGGATCGCTGAAAGCAACCAGAGATTCCCGAGTCCTGTTTACCGGAGGCATCTACGGTGACGGTTACGAACAACTACAGAGAAATGCCTATTTGTTTGTGTTGCCAGACGAAGTTGGCGGAACGCATCCAGCTTTGGTCGAGGCGATGGGATTTGGGAATTGCGTTTTGGTGAACGATACAGAATCGAACCTGGAAGTCATCGGCTGTGCGGGTTTCAGTTATCGGGGTGGCGAAGGGGATATTGATCTGCGGCGTCAGCTGCAGCTTTTGCTGGACGCTCCCGAAGTTGTGGAGAAGTATCGGACAACTGCGCAAGAGAGAGCCCGCTTGAATTACAGTTGGGAGCAGGTGACTCGGGAGCACGCAGATGTTTATCGTAGAGTTTTTAATGGCGGGATAACGGTTGAAGTCTTGTCCGATGTAGGCGATTCTAATTCGAACTCCGGGACTGACAACGACCGAAAAGTATCGAATCGACCAGATCTATCTCCTCACTGGCATAATCCCTTTTTGTTGGGTTGCAAGAGAATGTTGGACATCGTCATCGCCGGACTCCTGTTGATTCTTCTCCTGCCTCTGTTTTTCGTCTTAGCGGTGGCGGTCAAAATGACATCACGCGGGCCGTTGTTCTATCGATGGCAGGTTGTCGGCAAAGGAGGCCGGCACTTCACAGGATTTAAACTCCGGTCAATGCATTCGAACGCCGACGAGCTGAAGAACCGGCTCGAATCTTTGAACGAAATGTCTGGACCCGTGTTTAAGTTGACGAACGATCCCCGAATCACTAGAGTTGGTGGCTTCTTGCGTCGTTATAGCTTAGATGAATTGCCACAACTGTATAGCGTACTCAAAGGCGATATGAGCTTGGTCGGACCTAGGCCTCCGCTAGTCAGCGAGTACCTTAAGTTCACCGAGTACCAAAAGCAGAAGCTTGCGGTGAAACCGGGCATAACCTGCCTGTGGCAGGTGAACGGCAGGAACAACGTAAGAGATTTTGACGATTGGGTAAGACTCGACCTCGACTATATCCGTCGATGGAGTTTGAAGCTGGATTTTTGGATTCTGATGAAGACGGCAGCAGAGGTATTCGCCGGATCGGGCAAGTAGTGATCTTAATCTAACTCATTGATAGCAATCAGCTGATCATTTGTTGAGAGGGTGGCGCGAATGCGAGTGTTGGTTACAGGTGGTGCGGGCTTCATCGGTTCTCATCTCGTAGATCGATTTCTTTCCGAGGGATTTCAAGTTCGCGTTTTGGATTCTCTTGATCCTAAGATTCATCCCGAAGGGTTTCCGGCGTATGTACCTCAGGGGGTGGAGTTTATTAAAGGAGATGTAAGGAATCGCGAGGTGCTGCTTGCGGCTCTGCAGAATGTGGATGTTGTGTCGCATCAAGCTGCCTATCAAGACTACATGTTTGATTTTTCTAGGTTCTTACACGTAAACGCTGTAGGGACCGCTCTGATCTATGAACTGATCATCGAGCAAAAGCTGAAAGTGAAGAAAGTCATAGTGGCTTCTTCGCAGGCTGTATATGGGGAAGGTCAGTACGTCTGCTCTGTTCATGGTTTTTTTCAAGCAAGCCCGAGGAGCCAGGAGCAGCTCTCACGGGGGCAGTGGGAAGTGAAATGCCCCGCATGCGACCAGCCGGCTAAGTCATGTTTGCTCGAGGAAAACCACACAAATCCGTACAACCAATACGCAGTTTCGAAGTTGGCCGAGGAGAAAATAGCACTTGGCCTCGGTTGGCTTCATGGAATTCCGAGCGTCGCCCTTCGTTATTCGATCACCCAGGGCCCGCGGCAATCGCTCTTCAACCAGTACTCTGGTGTCTGTCGCATATTTATCGGGCGGGCTCTTAAGGGTGAATCGCTAATCGTTTACGAAGATGGACTTCAGTCCCGCGATTTCGTTCACGTTAAAGACATCGTAGACGCAAATATGCATGTGTTGACGAGTGATAAAGCCAACTTTCAAGCTTTTAACGTCGGTAGTGGTGAGCCGATAACTATCCTAGAGTATGCAAAACTCGTTCGCAGAAGACTTATGTCGGACGTCGAAATCAATTTCTCCAGAGAATTCCGGCGTGGGGACAATAGGAATAGCGTGTCGAGAGTGGACAAGCTCAAGGCGCTAGGTTGGCGTCCTAAGCGCGATCTCGCCACGATTCTCGATGATTTCCTCGCGTGGGTTGAAAGTATTGGCGGCATCCCGGTTCACATCCAAGACGCGTACGGCGCAATGCGAAATGCGGGCGTCATTATGAGGGCTACGGTCGGCTGCTGACGTCGATCTCCCGGCGTTGTTTTTGCAATCGGTCGCGAGTGATACGGGGATTTCCACAAAGTGTTTGGGGAATGCTTGGGAAGTTATTCAGCGAATCTGCCAGGCGCAGTCGATATTCCAGACAAAGTGCTCGACCTCAGAAGCGCAATTCCAGGAGGAATGCTGCATGAACGAAGGTATCGAGATTACGGACGCAAAACAGTATTTCGAGGGCTTGCAGCGAGTTGTTGTTGCCCTTCCTCACGATGCGATAAACAAGATTGCTGAAACGTTGGTGAAAGCCAATGAATCGGGCCGGATCGTGTATCTATTCGGGAATGGTGGTAGCGCGGCGCTCGCTTCTCACCTTGCCTGTGATCTTGGTAAGGGTACAGCCTATTGCGACGGGGGAAAGAGGTTTCGCGTGCTTGCCCTCACGGACAACCTTCCGGCCCTGACCGCTTGGGCAAATGATTCCAGCTACGAACATATCTTTTCAGAACAGCTAATGAACTTCGTCCAGGCGCAAGACGTTGCATTTGCGATAAGCGGAAGCGGGAATTCCAAGAACGTGTTGAATGCTCTGCGAGTGGCCCGTCAGGCCGGCGCCACGACAATCGGTTTGTCCGGGTTTAAAGGTGGAGAGATGCGAGCCCTGTGTGACATCTGTGCCATTGTGCCCTCGAATGACATGCAAATCATCGAGGACCTTCACCTCGCGATGGCGCACTCGATCTTCCGAATTGTTCACCGACGAATGTCTCATCGGACTCTGACGGCGTCTTGTCAAGGATAGGGCGCATACAAGATTCAGGCGCTCGTCGAGCACGCCACACACCAGCGAGAATATTAGCGAATTTGTTTTCGGTGGCGTTTTTCGAAGAGTGCAACTCGTAGTTTGAAACATCTCATGAATCCGCGAATTCGGCAATCAATTCTGCTTCTTGATCTGGTGTGGATCGCCGCAGCCTTTACGTGTGCCTTTGCGCTGCGGTACGAACATGTTCAAATCGGGAGCGAATCGTGGGCTTCTTTTCGGGAATTTTTTCCTGCGCTGGGCGCCGCACTTCTAATTTGGACCTTTCTCTACCTCAACAAAGACTTAGAGGGTTTCAGGGGAGGTTGGCACTTACCGACGGTTATTTCACAGACCGTGGTCGGCGTTTTCTACCTCATGGCCTTCTTGTTGGCTTTGGCCTTTCTTCAGAAGCATTACTATTCACGATTGCTTTTGCTGTATCTCGCGTGCTTACTGCCGATTGGCTTGGTCATCATCCGGTGTTTTGTTCGATGGTTGATCTCGTCGCGTTCATGGAAGGGCATTTGCCGGCGAGCCGTTATTCTGGGGAGCGGGCATCTTGCTCACGAGCTGGCATACAAAATTACTCGTCACCCCGAGATGCTGCTTGAGGTTGTCGGCTTGCTTTATCCGTCAGGCAATGATTCCTCGAACGGCTTCGCAAATCCCCCCCAAGAATTAATCTCGCTTCAATCATTGAACATCCATAGTCTGCTCCGAGAGAGGGATGTCAGTGAACTAATTGTGGTCTTGCCTCAGCCCCCGGGCTCTGACGCTGAAAAAGTGATTTCAAAATGTCGTGAAGCGGGAATGCTTGTCCGCCTTGTTCCACAATGGTACGAACTCTACGTTTCTGAGGCTCAAATGGTCGAAGTCGACGGCGTTCCGTTAATTTCCCTTGAGGAACGAAATATTTCTGCTTTCGCACTGGGGTTCAAGAGAGCTGTGGATCTGGTTGGTGGACTCTTCTTGCTCATACTTAGTTTTCCGATATTCCTGGTCTCTGTAGTTAACTTGAACCGTCGACACGGACGAGCATTAAGTCAAGAACTTCGCTGCGGCAGGGCGGGCAGCTCCTTCGGGATGTTTCGCTTGAATATAAATAGGGAGAACCCCAATCTCAGCGTTTTCGAGAAACTGCTTGTGAGGTTGAGCATGACAGAGTTGCCCCAACTCTGGAATGTACTTCGGGGAGAGATGAGTTTAGTTGGGCCGCGCCCAGAGTCGCCCGAGCGTGTAAGGCATTATTCCGATTGGCAACGTCAGAGATTGAGTGTCACACCAGGTCTGACAGGACTCGCGCAGGTTCATGGACTGCGCGAGCAGCATTCGTCTGAGGAAAAAGCGAGATTCGATCTCGAGTATATTTTTCACTGGTCTCTATTTCTGGATTTCTCCCTTATTGTACAGACGGCATGGACGCTTGTGGTTCGTTTATTGAAGCCGCTCCAAACGAAAACGACAGTCCCCATTGGAGTGCCCCAACTCGTTCAGATGAGCATCGAGGAGGCTCTGCATGCTGATAGTACGCAGTCCAGTGCGGATTAGCTTCGGCGGCGGAGGGACGGACCTTCCGTCCTACTACGAAAGTTTCGGCGGGGCAGTTCTGAGCACGTCAATCAATAAGTATTTCTATGCGATTCTACAAAAGAGGGACGATAGCAAGATTCAGGTCATTTCCTCCGATCTGCGGGTCGCAGAAACTTGGCATGATATCGCATGCATGCAGGTGAAGGGGAGCCAGCTTGAGATTCCGCTTTCTGTCATTAAAGATCTGGAATGCGATGTATCGATCGATCTTTTCCTCGCCTCCGAAATACTGCCAGGAACCGGGCTGGGATCTTCTGCAAGCGTCTGCGTTGGTGTCCTAAAGGCGCTGGCCACTTACCTTGATCTTCGCCTGTCGAAGTACCAGTTGGCAGAACGCGCCTTCCACGTAACTCGCGACATTCTTGGGAAACCAGTCGGCAAACAGGACGAGTACGCCGCTGCGTTTGGGGGATTGAATTTCATTACCTTTCAACCTAATGGTGCAGTTCATGTGGAGTCCCTAACGCTGAGGCCAGATATTTTTCGCGAACTCCAGAGAAGTCTGATGCTCTTCTTTACAGGTTCAGCGCACAATTCTTGGCACATCCTGCAAGATCAGGAAAAATCTACGATTACAGGCAAAGGCACGGCCCTAGAGTCCATGCACCAGATCCGCAAAGCAGCCCTGCAAATGCAAGACGCGCTCGTCAAAGGTGATTTTCGTGCGTTTGCGGCTTTGCTGCACCAAGGATGGGAAGCAAAGAAGAAGCTGTCTGACGGGATTTCCAACTCCCTGATCGACGAAGCTTATTCGGCAGCGCTTCAATCTGGTGCTCTGGGCGGCAAGATCACCGGTGCCGGCGGAGGAGGCTTCCTGCTTTTGTTTTGTGAGGAGCCCCAGCAGCCAAAAGTGCGCGAGGCCATGGCGAAGCTTAACATACGAGAAATGGGATTCGAGTTCGACCTGCAGGGTGCGCAGGTCGTTGTGAATGACCCATTCATTGACGGAGACGAGCGCTGCGGAACTCGCTGGACCTTTGCTCCTGTCTCCGCCGCTCAGACGACTCTCGACCCATCATCAACGCCTCGCAAGAATTTAACCGCTCGTCCGAAATGAAAGCCTTCTTGCTCGCCGCAGGCCACGGAAGCCGCATGCGGCCCCTCACGGATTCGATTCCCAAGTGTCTATTGCCGGTTCGCGGTGTGCCCATCTTGCAGATTTGGCTAAGTCTGTGCCGACGGCACGGAATTGACGATGTTCTAATAAATGTCCATGCGCACGCCAATCTGGTTCGAGAGTTCCTTCAGAAGCAAGGTGACGGTGTTAAGGTATCAGTTTCCGAGGAGCCACAATTGCTCGGAAGTGCAGGGACGCTGCTCGTGAATCGCCAATGGCTCGGTTCTGATTCGGAATTTTGGATTTTCTATGCTGATGTCCTCACTACTGCGAATTTGAAGGATATTTGGAAGCTTCACAAACGTCGCTCCGTAGTGGCGACGTTGGGCGTTTGCGACGTTCCTGATCCAAGGCGTTGTGGTATTGTGACCGTGGACAAGGAAAACATCGTCCGCGAGTTCGTCGAGAAGCCTGAGGTACCGTCTAGCTCTCTCGCGTTCTCTGGAATCATGGTCGGGAGTCCTGCGCTGCTCGATTTCATCCCGAGCCACATTCCAGCCGACGTTGGTTTTCACGTTCTGCCGAGACTCGTCGGGCAAATGGCAGCCTGTCGAATTTCCGACTACCTTCTGGACATAGGAACTCCCGAGAACTATCGAGCGGCCCAGGTGAGTTGGCCCGGTTTTCAATCGCACGCGTGAGAGGGAGAAACATGTTACGAGCTGCGATTTTCGACATGGACGGAGTGATAGTAGACAGCCATCCGGTTCACAAGAAGACTTGGCGTAGATTTCTGGAATTGCTGGGCAAGGACATAGACGAGGAACACCTTAACTTCATTATGGAAGGGAGGAAGCGAGACGAGATTTTAAGGTATTTTCTGGGAGAGCTTTCCGATGAACAAGTGCGGGCTCTTGGTCATCAGAAGGAGCAAATGTTTAGAGAAGAGTCCGCTGATATGAAGGCAATCGATGGTCTGCGCGAATTCTTGCAGCAATTAAGCGAAGCTAAAATTAGACTTGCTGTGGCCTCATCCGGTAGCAATGGCCGCGTGAATTACGTTCTCGACTTATTGGATCTACGGCGCTACTTCCAGGCAGTCATAACAGGTGACCAGGTGACGTACGGTAAACCCGATCCCACTATTTTCCGAATGGCTTGTGACCAGCTGCGCGTCCGACCTTCTGATACGCTCGTCTTCGAGGATTCAGTTTCTGGTATTAGGGCTGCAAAGGCAGCTGGCATGAGGTGCGTCGGTGTTGCAACCAACGGAATAATTGCAATCTTGGTTGAAGCCGGCGCGGACCACATAATACCTAATTTTTCCGCCGTTCCGTTTGATCTGATGCGGGAACTATATGAATGATCGCTAGCCAAACAAAATCATTTGCAAGGAATCAGCCTGGGGCGTCTCCGAAAGTGGGCATGCAATATTCCTGCGGCGGAAACGCAGGAGACATTAATTTGGTGAAGAATATATGAAAGGTGTTGTTCTCGCCGGCGGAACCGGCAGCCGGCTTTTTCCTATAACGCGCGTTACGAATAAGCATCTTCTTCCCGTGTACGACAAGCCGATGGTGTACTACCCGATCCAGACGCTGGTGAACGCGGGAATCCAGGAAATTCTTCTCGTCACCGGCGGAAAGAATGCAGGGGACTTTCTCCGACTTCTTGGCAATGGACGCGATTTCGGCCTGAAGCACATCAACTATACGTATCAAGAAGGCGAAGGTGGGATTGCAGAGGCTCTGGGTCTCGCCGAAGATTTTGCTGATGGCGAATCCATTTGCGTGGTGCTTGGTGACAACATAATTGAAAACAATGTGCGCCCCGCCGTCGAAAACTTCAAAAAGGAGGGCCATGGCGCCAAAATCCTGCTGAAGGAAGTTCAAGACGCGGAGCGTTTTGGTGTGGCCGAGATTCGCGCCGATCGCGTTGTAAGCATCGAAGAAAAACCGCGCAAGCCGAAATCGAATTATGCAGTCATTGGCATGTATCTATATGATGCGACTGTATTTCAAAAAATTCGCCGCCTGAAGCCTTCCGGCCGCGGCGAACTCGAGATTACCGACGTCAATAATTTCTACCTCGAAGAAGGAAATCTGACCTATGAGATT